>Ga0209998_10000069_pt1 | contig 41068 bp, 49 predicted proteins | sample EndophyteCoNSPM_FD_187576 | JGI IMG/M metagenome (GOLD analysis project Ga0209998, IMG submission 187576) | Arabidopsis thaliana rhizosphere microbial communities from the Joint Genome Institute, USA, that affect carbon cycling - Endophyte Co-N... | ecosystem: Host-associated > Plants > Roots >... | reverse complement strand
TGGACCACCTCGTCGTTGATCGAGACGCAGATCGAGCCGGGGAACGGGATGGTGTTGCGCGAACCGCCGTAGCCGAGGAACGACGGGGTCGCCCCGGCATCCCGGATCATCCGCACGGCGATGGCATCCAGCTCCCCGGTGGTGATGCCGGGGCGCAGCTCGCTCGCCAGGACACGGAGGACATCGGCCAGGATGGCGCCGGCATGCCGCATCCGGGCGACCTCCTCGGGACGCTTGATCGTCACCATCCGGCGCGGAGCCCCTCGAGGATCTCGTCGGTCACCCTGCTGATCGGCTGGGTGCCGTCAACGTGCTGCACGATCCCCTTCTGGTCGTAGTGGTCGAGGACCGCCAGCATCGGGACGACCTGCTTCTCGAGCCGAGCACGGACCACCTCGGGCCGATCGTCGTCGCGCTGCACCAGCTCGGCACCGTCCTTGTCGCATCGGCCCGCCTCGCGCGGCGGGTCTCCGGCCACGTGGTAGGTCGTGCCGCAATCGGGACACACTCGGCGACCGGCCACGCGCGCCACGAGCTCGTCGACCGGCACCTCGATCGAGATCACGCGCTCGATCTGCTCGCCACGCTCGGCGAGCGTCGTGTCGAGGGCCCGTGCCTGGGCCACCGTGCGCGGGAAGCCATCGAGGATCGCCCCGCGCTCGGCGCCTGGCTCCGAGAGCTCCTGCATGAACATCTGGATGGTGATGTCGTCCGGGACCAGGTCGCCGCGCTCCATGTAGGCGCGCGCCTGCTCGCCGAGGGGGCTGCCATCTCGCAGCGCCTTGCGGAAGAGGTTGCCGGACGCCAGGTGGGCGAGGCCGAGCTCCGTTCGGAGCGCCTCAGCCTGCGTCCCCTTGCCCGCGCCGACCGAGCCGACCAACAGAAGGATCCTGCGTCCCGTGGACGGCTGCCGCTCCGCGCCGCCCGAATCGGTCACCGGATGAAGCCCTCGTAGTGGCGCATCAGCATCTGGGCCTCGAGCTGCTTCATCGTCTCGACGACCACGCTGACCACGATCAGCACGCTCGTGCCACCGAGCTGGAGCCCCTGGGTGCCCGGGATCGCGGCCGTCACCAGCAGTGGCAGGACGGCGAGGGACGCCAGGAAGAGGGCGCCGCCGAGCGTGATCCGGTTCGTGATCCGGGCAAGGAACTCCTCCGTCGGCTTCCCGGGACGGATGCCCGGGATGAAGCCGCCGTTCTTGCGCAGGAAGTCGGCGGTCTGGTCCGGCCGGAACTGGAATGCCGTGTAGAAGTAGGTGAAGAAGACGACCAGGACGAAGTAGAGCGCGCCGTACACCAACGGGTTGCTCTGGCTCAGGTTCGTGACCACGAAGTTCGCGACGTTCTTCACCCAGTCGACCGTCGACGCGGTGAAGTACTGGGCGATCTGGGCCGGGAAGAGGAGGATGCTGATCGCGAAGATGATCGGGATCACGCCGGCCATCGTCACCTTGAGGGGCAGGTACTGGGTCTGCCCCTGGTACATGCGACGCCCCCGCACGCGGCTCGCGTACTGGACAGGGATCCGTCGCTGGCCCTCGTTGATGAAGACCACGCCGGCGATCACCACGATCGCGATCAGGATGAACGGGATGATCCGCAGCAGCCCATCCGGCCCGGTCACGATCGGCGCGGCACTGTGCGGGAGGCGCCCGACGATGCCGGCGAAGATGATGAAGCTGATCCCGTTGCCAAGCCCGCGCTCGCTGATCAGCTCGCCGAGCCACATCAGCAGGATCGTGCCGGCCGTGAACGAGAGCAGCAGCGACAAGGTCTCGAAGCTGAAGAGCGGGTTCGCCGGGATGACGCCGTTGGCGGACAGCAGGACGGAGAACCCGTATCCCTGGGCGAATGCCATCGGGATCGTCAGCATGCGGGTGTACTGGTTGATCCGGTTGCGCCCGTACTCACCCTCGCGAGCGAGCTCGCCCAGGCTCGGGATCACGCCCTGCATCAGCTGCATGATGATGCTGGCGTTGATGTAGGGGTTCACCCCCATCCCGATGATCGATGCAGTCGCCAGGCCGCCACCCGAGAAGAGGTCGAGCAGGCCGAGCAGCTGGTTCGTCTCGAACAGGTTCGAGAGCTGGGCCTGGTCCACGTTCGGGACCGGGACGTTCGTCAGCGCCCGGAAGACGAGCAGGATCCCGAGCGTGAACAGGATCTTGAAGCGGATGTCCGGGGCGCGGAAGGCCTGGACGAGGGACTCGATCACCTAGGACTCGCTCTCGCTCTCGGTCTCGGACTCGGTCTCGACGGTTGGCTCGGTGTCGGTGGCTGACTCGGCGTCGCCATCCGGCTCCGCGCTGTCGGTCCTGGTCGCCTCGGGCGCGCCTGATTCGGAGGCCGCTTCCGCTGCTTCGGCGTCGGCCTCGGCCTTCGCCTTGCTTGCCGATGCCCTCCTGGCCGATGCCTTCCTGGCGCGCTGGCCGGTTGGGCCTGAGTCGGCCGGCGCCTCGGGCTCGAACGAGATCGGCGCGCCGTCCGGCCAGCTGATGAGCTGGGCGGTGCTGCCGGCTTCGGCGAGCTTGGCGAGGGCCGAGCGAGTGAACGCGTGCGCGTGGATGGTGACGCCCTTTGGCGCGTCCCCGCCGCCAAGGATCTTGACCGGCATCGGTCGCGTCTTCTGGTCGCGCAGGAGCTGGTCGTGGCGCAGCACGTCAGGCGTGATGAGCGTCCCGGCGGAAGCCTCGCTGATCCGTCCGAGGTTCAGCGGCGCGTACTCGACCCGGAACCGGTTCTTGAAGCCGTGGAGCTTGGGGGTGCGGATGTGGAGCGGCGTCTGGCCGCCCTCGAACCAGGCGGGGATCCCGCCGCCGGCCCGCGACTTCTGCCCCTTCGTCCCACGTCCCGCGGTCTTGCCGCGGCCGGAGCCGTGGCCACGCCCGAGGCGACGGGGCGGCTGATGCGAACCCGGGTTCGGCTGTGGATCGTGCAGCTTCATCTAGCCCTCCCCCTCCGCGACGGTCACCAGGAAGGCGACGCGTCGCAGCATGCCGCGAGTCACCGCGTTGTCGGCGACCTCGACGGTCTCGTTGAGCCGATGCAGGCCGAGCGCCCGGATCGTGCCGCGAGCTCCCGCCTTGTGGCCGATGGTGGACTTGACCCAGGTGACCCGCAGCTTCGGCCCGCTGCTGGTGGGCTTGCGCTTACCTGCCACGGCCGCCTCCCTGGAACGCCGGCGCCGGCCGCTCCACGTACTCGTGTGGCTTGCGGGCCGCCTCGGCGCCGCGCTTGCCCAGCAGCTTCTCGGCGGTCGTGCCGCGGCTCAGCGCGATGTGGTCGGCCGAGCGCAGGGAGCGGAGCGCCTCGATCGTGGCTCGCACGACGTTGACCGGGTTGTTGCTGCCCATCGACTTCGAGAGGATGTCGCGGATGCCGGCGGCTTCCACGACCGAACGGACGGAGCCACCTGCGATGACGCCGGTGCCGGCCGAAGCCGGCCGCAGCAGCACGGTGCTGGCACCGAAGTCGACGGTCACCATATGCGGAATCGAGGTACCGACCAGCGGCACCCGGATGAGGTGCTTCTTCGCGTCCTCGACGCCCTTGCGGATCGCCTCGGGGACCTCGCCGGCCTTGCCGAGCCCGGCGCCGACGATCCCGTTGCCGTCGCCCACGACCACGACCGCGCTGAAGCTGAAGCGGCGGCCGCCCTTGACCACCTTCGCCACGCGGTTGATCTGGACGACCTTCTCCTCCAGGTTGAGCTTCGTTGGATCGATTCGAGCCATGGTTCCTCCGCTACAGGTCGAGGCCGCCCTCGCGGGCGCCCTCGGTGAGCGAGCGAACCCGCCCGTGATATCGGTATCCGCCGCGGTCCAGGACAACGGCGCTGACCCCGGCCGCCTTTGCGCGCTGCGCAAGCGCGAGGCCGACGGACTTGGCCGACTCGACCTTGCCCGCTCCGGCGGAGAGGGTCGCCTCCCGGCTCGATGCCGCAGCGAGGGTGCGCCCGCTGCTGTCGTCGATGACCTGGGCATAGATGTACTTGGCGCTCCGGAAGATGGACAGCCGCGGACGCGCCGGGCTCCCCTCGATCCGCAGGCGCAGCCTCTCGTGGCGCTTCCGCCGCAGGAGGTCGCGCGAAACCTTCTTGATCATTACTTGGCTCCCCCGACCTTGCCAGCCTTGCCGGCCTTGCGCAGGATCTGCTCCCCGGTGTACCGGATCCCCTTGCCCTTGTACGGCTCGGGCTTGCGGCGCGAGCGGATGTAGGCGGCGATCTGCCCCACCAGCTCCTTGTCCGCACCCACCACGGCGAGCTTGGTCGGCGTCTCGACCTGGAAGCTGATCCCCTCGGGCGGATCGACCTCGACCGGGTGCGAGTAGCCGAGCGCCAGGACCAGCTTGGTCCCCTGCAGCTGGGCACGGTAGCCGACCCCGCTGATCTCGAGGCCCTTGGTGAAGCCGGTGGTCACCCCGACCACCATGTTGTTGACGAGGGTGCGGGTCAATCCGTGCAGCGCCCGATGGCGCGGTTCGTCACTGGGACGCACCACGCGCAGCTCGCTCTCGCCGCGCTCGATCACCATTTCGGGGTGGATCGACCGGGCGAGCGTGCCGAGCGGGCCCTTGACGCTCAGGTTCGTCCCCTCCTGGGTGACCTCCACGCCCGACGGGAGCGGGATCGGCATTCGACCGATGCGTGACATCGCTTCGCTCCTTACCAGACGTAGCAGAGGACCTCGCCACCGAGATTCAGCTTCCGGGCGCTCTGCCCGGTCATGATCCCGTGGGAGGTTGAGAGGATGGCCGTGCCGAGCCCGCCGAGGACGCGCGGGATCTCGGTCTTGCGGGCGTAGACCCGCAGTCCCGGCTTGCTGATGCGCTTCAGGCCGCTCACCACCGGCGTCCTGCCCTCGACGTACTTGAGCTGGATCGTGAGCAGCTCCTGCACGCCGTCCTGGCTGGTGGCGTATGACTCGATGAACCCCTCCTCGACCAGGATCCGCGCGATATCGCGCTTGATGCGGGACGAGGGCAGGGTCAGCTCGCGATGCCGGGCCAGGCTCGCATTGCGAATCCGGGTCAGCATGTCGGCGATCGGGTCAGTCACGTTCATGTTTGCTTCTGGTTCTCCTCGGCGGTGGTTCGCCCCGTGCCCTTCGGCATCGGCGCCTGCCGCTGATGTGGCCGCCGGTGAGCGGCCGTTTGGCTCTTCGAGCTACCAGCTCGACTTGGTGACGCCCGGCAGCTGGCCCTCGAGGGCGCGCTCCCGGAAACAGATGCGGCACAGCGCAAAGCGCCGCATGTAGCCGCGCGGACGTCCGCAGACGGCGCATCGGCTCTTGTGCTGGACCGCGAAGCGCGGCTTGCGCTGCGACTTCACGATCATCGACTTCTTGGCCACTCGAATCCTCGCTAACTGGCCTGGAACGGCATGCCGAGGAGCTGGAGGAGCTTCAGCCCCTCCTCATCGGTCTTGGCGGTGGTGACGATGCTGATCTCCATCCCCCGCAGGCGATCGATCTTGTCGTAGTCGATCTCGGGGTAGACGAGCTGCTCGCGCAGCCCAAGGCTGAAGTTGCCGCGCCCGTCGAACGAGTTGCGGCTGATCCCGCGGAAGTCGCGGATGCGCGGCAGCGCCAGCCGCATGGTGCGCTCGAGGAAGTCGTACATCCGCTGGCCACGGAGCGTCACCTTGGCCCCGATCGGCATCCCGGTTCGCAGCCGGAACTGGGCGATCGAACGCTTCGCCTTCGTCACGATCGGCTTCTGGCCGGTGATCTGGGTCAGGTCCCCAACCGCGGCGTCGAGCGCCTTCGCGTTCTGGATGGCCTCACCCAGGCCGATGTTCACGACCACCTTCTCGAGTCGCGGAATCTGCATGGGGTTGACGTAGCCGAACTCGCGGCGCAGGGCCGGAGCGACCTCGTCCAGGTAGCGGCGGCGCAGCCCACCGGGTGCCGCCGGAGCGATGGCGGGCGCCTCGGGCGCCTCGGCCGGCTTGCGGCGGAACTGGCGCGCCGGCTTCTCGGCCGCGGCGACCTTGGGCTTCTCGTCGCTCACTGGGCCACCTCCATCTGCTCGCCGCAGTGCTTGCAGACCCGGACGCGCTTGGTCCCGCCCTCGAGCAGCTGGTGCGAGATGCGGGTTGGCTTGTCGCAGCGCGGGCAGACGACCTGCACGTTGCTCAGGTGAAGCGGGACCGGCAGGTCGAGGATCCCGGCCTGCTGCGTCCGCGACCGGGGGCGCTGGTGCCGCTTGGCCATGTTGAGGCCCGGGACGACCACACCCAGCCCCCGCTTGGTGCGCTCGACCCGCTCCACCACGCCACGCTTGCCGCGATCCTTGCCGGCCAGCACGAGGACGGTGTCGCCCTTCCGAATATTCATCTCACAGCACCTCCGGGGCGAGCGACACGATCTTCATGTAGTTGCGCTCGCGGAGCTCGCGAGCCACCGGACCGAAGATCCGGGTTCCGCGCGGGCTTCCCTGCGGCGTGATCAGGACCGCCGCGTTCTCGTCGAAGCGGATGTGGCTGCCATCCGGGCGGCCATATTCCTTGGCGGTGCGGACGATCACGGCACGCACGACCTCGCCCTTCTTGACGCCGGTGTTCGGCAGCGCCTGCTTGACGCTCGCCACGATGACGTCGCCGACCTCGGCGGTGTCGCTGCTCGAGCGACCGATGACGGTGATGCACATCAGCTCGCGGGCGCCGCTGTTATCGGCCACGCGCAGCCGTGTGTACTGGCGGATCATGCGGTGTCCACCAGCTCCTCACCCGACCCGCGGGCGACGACCTCGATGACGGTCCAGCGCTTCTCGCGGGAGAGCGGGCGGCTCTCCTCGATGCGCACGGTGTCGCCGACGTGCGCGGTGTTCTCCTCGTCGTGCGCCTTGAACTTGCTCGACAGCCGGACGACGCGCTTGTAGATCGGGTGACGGCGAAGCCGCTCGACGCTCACCACGACCGTCTTGTCCATCTTGTCCGAGATGACTCGGCCAACCTTCGTTCGACGCTTGCCTGCCATCAGCTCGCCTTCTCGATCTCAGCGGCCGCATCGGCGGCGTGCTGTCGTTCGGTCATCACGGTCAGGATCCGCGCGATCCGCTTGCGGGTATCGGGCAGCCGGCTGTAGTTCTTCTCCTGGCGGGTCGCCAGGTCGAAGCGGATCTTCCACAGCTCCTGCTTGGCGTCCACGAGCGCGCTCTGCAGGTCGAGGTCCGACAGCCCCCGGATCTCGTTGATATCCATGATCACGCGCCCTCCTTGGCGACGAACCGGGTCTGAATCGGCAGCTTGTGGCTGGCCAGTCGCATCGCCTCGCGGGCGATCTCCTCCGGCACCCCGGACATCTCGAACATCACCCGGCCCGGCTTCACCACCGCGACCCAGTGGTCGGGGGCGCCCTTGCCGGAGCCCATCCGAACCTCAGCCGGCTTCTTGGTGACCGGCTTGTCCGGGAAGACCCGGATCCAGATCCGGCCGCCACGCTTGATGTGGTGCGTCATCGCGCGCCGCGCCGCCTCGATCTGGCGGCTCGTGAGCCAGCAGACCTCCTCGGCCATCAGCCCGTACTCGCCAAAGCTGACGGTGGTGCCGCCCTTGGCCAGACCGGCACGCCGGCCGCGCTGGACCTTGCGGTGAATGACCCGTTTCGGCATCAACATGGCTAGGCCTCCTCGGCGGCGGGAGCCGCCTCGGCCGTGGCTGCCGCCCCGGCAGTGGTCGCGCGCGTACTGCGGGCGCGCGTGGTGCGCGGGCGCGGCTCGCGGGGCTCGGTCCGTGCCGAGCCGGGTCGCTCACCGAGCTGGTCGCCGCGGTAGACCCACACCTTGACGCCGATGCGGCCATAGGTGGTGCGCGCGTGGACGACGCCGTAGCTGATGTCGGCGCGCAGCGTCCCGAGCGGGATGCGTCCCTCCTTGTCCCACTCGGTGCGGCTCATCTCGGCCCCGCCGAGGCGCCCCGAGACCTGGATCTTGACGCCCTTGGCGCCGGCCTTGATCGTCCGCTGCACGGTCTGTTTGACCGCCTTGCGGAAGGCGATCCGGCGCTCCAGCTGGCCGGCCACGTTCTGGGCGACCAGCACCGCGTCGAGCTCGGGCTGCAGGATCTCCTTGATCTCGAGCTTGACCTTCTTGTCGGTCAGCTTGCCGATGGAGCTCCGCAGGAGCTCGACGTTCGCTCCGCCCTTGCCGATCACGATCCCCGGCTTCGCCGAGTGGACCGTGACGGTGACGTGGTTGATGCCACGCTCGATCTCGACCTGGCTGACGCTCGCGTTGGCCAGCTGCTTGCTGACCAGGGCACGGATCTTCATGTCCTCCTGGAGGAGCGTCGCGTAGTCCTTGTCGGCGTACCACTTCGCCAGCCACGGCTTGTTGATCCCGATCCGGAAGCCGTAGGGATGAACCTTGTGTCCCATCAGGACTCCTCTCGATCGGCCACGGTGACCGTGATATGGCTGGTCCGCTTGAGGATGCTGAAGGTGCGGCCCTGGGCACGCGGGCGGAACCGCTTGAGGGTCGGTCCCTCGTTGGCGGTGGCGCTCAGCACGTTCAGCTCATCGGCCGACAGGTTGAAGTTGTTCTCGGCGTTGGCGGTGGCGCTCTTGAGGACCTTGGCCACGTCGCGGGCGGCGGCGTTCGGCAGGAAGCGCAGGATGGCCGCGGCCTCCTCGACCGGCTTGCCGGTGATCAGATCGGTCACCAGGCGCACCTTGCGCGGGCTGATGCGGATGTACTTGGCGGTGGCGACGACACGCATATCGTGCATTCCTACTTCAGTGCCGTGGATCGGTCCGTGGCCTTGCCGTGGCCACGGTAGTGACGGGTCGGCGCGAACTCGCCGAGCCGGTGCCCGACCATGTTCTCGGTGACGAATACGGGCACGTGGCGCTTGCCGTCATGCACGGCGATCGTGTGCCCGATCATCTGCGGGAAGATCACGCTCGGGCGCGACCAGGTCTTCAGCACCTTGCGCTCGTTGCGCTTGTTCATCTCGTCGATCCGGCCGAGGAGGCGGGCATCGACGAAGGGTCCCTTCTTGACGGAACGGCTCATCGCGCTCTCCTACCCTCGTCCATAGCGACGACGGACGATCATCTTTCCGGTCGTCTTGTTCTTGCGGGTGCGCAGGCCCATGGCCGGCTTGCCCCATGGCGTCTTGGGCGGCATCCCGGTCGGGGACTTGCCCTCCCCACCGCCGTGGGGATGGTCGCGCGGGTTCATGACCACGCCGCGGACCTCGGGCCGGCGGCCCATGTGGCGGCTGCGTCCCGCCTTGCCGATGTTCTGGTTCTCGTGATCCAGGTTGCTCACCTGGCCGACCGTTGCCATGCAGCTGGCGCGGACGCGGCGCACCTCGCCGGAGGGGAGGCGGATGGTGGCCATCTCGCCCTCCTTGGCGAGCAGCTGCGCGCTGCTGCCGGCGCTGCGCACGATCTGGCCGCCGCGCCCGGCGACCATCTCGACGTTGTGGATCTGCGTGCCGAGCGGCATCCGTCCCAGCGGCAGCGCGTTGCCGACGCGGGCCTCGGCATCCTCGCCGGAGACGACGACGTCGCCGACTCCCAGGCCATGGGGCAGGAGCATGTAGCGCTTGTCGCCATCGGCGTAATGGAGGAGGCCGATGCGCGCCGAGCGGTTCGGGTCGTACTCGACCGTGGCGATGGTGGCCGGCACGCCGAACTTGTCGCGCTTCCAGTCGATGACGCGGTACAGCCGCTTCTGCCCGGCGCCCTGGTGGCGGACGGTCAGCTTGCCCTGGCTGTTGCGGCCGGCCTTCCGCACGAGGCGCTCGGTCAACGGCTTGTGCGGCTGATCGGTCGTGATCTCGTCGAAGGTCGAGCGCGTCATCTGGCGCAGCCCGGGGCTGGTGGGTCGGTAGTTGCGTAGTGGCATCGTCAAACGGCCTCGAAGAGCTCGATCTTCTGTCCGGCGGCGATCGTCACGACCGCCTTGCGCCAGCCGGGGACGGTGCCCATCGTTCGTCGGCCGCGCCGCTTCTGCTTGGGCTTGACCCAGAGGACGCGGACGCCGAGAACGGTCACCTTGAACTCGGCCTCGACCGCGTCCTTGATCTGGAACTTGTTCGCGTCCCGGCCGACCATGAAGGTGTAGTTGTTGCGCTCGGTCTGGGCGACGCTCTTCTCGCTGATCACCGGCCGGATGAGGATGTCGTGCACGCTGACGGCGGTCATCCGTACACCTCCTGGGCTTTGGCGAGCGCATCGGCGGTGAAGACGATCGTGTCCGCCTCGAGCAGGTCGACCACGTTCAGGCTGTCGGCCAGCAGCACGCGCACCTCGCGCAGGTTGCGGCAGGATCGCTCGACCACCGGGTCGCGCGCCGGGAGGACGACGAGGACCTTGCCCTCCGTCTTCCAGGCGACGAGCCGCTCGGCGAATGCCTTGGTGCCCATGGTCTCGAGGCCGAAGCCCTCGACCACGCGGAGCGCGCCGTCGTCTGCCTTGCCGCTCAGGACGCCCTGCAGCGCCGCGCGGCGCATCTTGGCCGGCATGCGCTGCTCGTAGCCGCGAGGGTGCGGGCCGAAGACGACGCCACCACCCTTCCAGTGCGGGGCGGAGCGGGTGCCCTGCCGGGCGCGGCCGGTCCCCTTCTGGCGCCACGGCTTCTTGCCGCCGCCGCGCACCTGGCCACGGGTCAGGGTGTCGGCGGTGCCGAGGTGCTGGCCCGCCAGCTGGCGGACGACGGCCTGGTGGATGAGTGCCTCGTTGACCGGCGCGGCGAAGAGCGAGGGGGCGAGGTCCACCTTGCCCGCCTCGGAGCCGCTGACCGTGAGGATCGTTGCGTGCTCCATCGTCACTTCGCCTTCTGCACGAGCAGGATCGCGTTGCGGGCGCCCGGGACCGCCCCCTTGACGAGGATCAGGTTCCGCTCGGCGTCGACCTTGACGACCTGGAGCTTCTTGACGGTCACCCGGTCGTCGCCCATGTGGCCGCCCATCCGGGTCCCGCGAAAGACGCGGCCAGGCGTGGTGCCGGCACCGATCGATCCAGGCTGGCGGATGTTCGTCGAGCCGTGGGTCTTCGGTCCGCGCTTGAAGTGGTGGCGGGCGATCGTGCCGGTGAAGCCGTGGCCCTTGCTGACGCCGGTGACGTCGACCAGGTCTCCTGGCTCGAAGAGGCTGACGTCGATCCGCTGCCCGAGCTCGTAGCCCTCGGTCGTCTCGACCCGGAACTCGCGGACGTGCCGCGGCTTCTGGATCTCCTTGTCGAGCTCCTTGAACTGGCCGGCCACCGGCTTCGTCTGGCGCTTCGCGACGCCGGCGCCGACCTGCAGGGCGGCATAGCCGTCCCGCTCCGCCGTCCGGAGCCGCGTGACGCTGTTGGGCGTGGCCTGGATGACGCTCACCGGGACGACGCTGCCGTCGTCACCGAAGATCCGCGTCATCCCGAGCTTTCGCCCGATCAATCCTGCCGGCACTGCTTCTCTCGTTCCCCAATCACATCTTGATTTCGATGTCGACGCCTGCTGCCAGGCTCAGCCGCATCAGCGCATCCACGGTCTTGGTCGACGGGTCGATGATGTCGATCAGCCGCTTGTGGGTCCGGATCTCGAACTGCTCCCGGCCGTCCTTGTGGACGAACGGTCCACGGATGACCGTGTACTTCTCGATCCGGGTCGGCAGCGGAACCGGCCCGGCGATGCCGGCACCGGTCCGCTGCGCCGTCTCCACGATCTGCTCGGCCGACTGGTCGAGCAGCTTGTGGTCGTACGCCTTGAGCCGAATGCGGATGCGCTGTTTGGCCATCGTCTAGCTCAGCGCCGTGATCACGCCCGCGCCGACGGTGTGCCCGCCCTCGCGGATTGCGAAGCGCTGACCCTGCTCGATGGCGATCGGCGTGATCAGCTCGACGTCGATGTTCACGTTGTCGCCCGGCATGATCATCTCCACGCCCGGCGGCATCGAGATGGCGCCGGTCACGTCGGTCGTCCGCAGGTAGAACTGCGGGCGGTAGCCGGCGTAGAACGGCGTGTGACGACCGCCCTCCTCCTTGGTGAGGACGAGGACCTCGGCCTTGAACTTGGTTCCCGGCTTGACGCTGCTGGGCTTGGCCATCACCTGGCCGCGCTCAAGCTCTTCGCGCTCGATGCCTCGCAGGAGGAGCCCGACGTTGTCGCCGGCCTGCCCCTCGTCGAGGGTCTTCTTGAACATCTCGACGCCGGTCACGACCAGCGAGCGGCTCTTGGCATGGATCCCGACCAGCTCCACGGTGTCGCCGGTGTGGACCACGCCACGCTCGATGCGGCCGGTGGCCACGGTGCCGCGGCCCTTGATGCCGAAGACGTCCTCGATCGGCATCAGGAAGGGCTTGTCGACCTCGCGAACCGGGGTCGGGATGTAGCTGTCGACCGCCTCCATCAGCTCCTTGATGGAGGCGTACTCCGGAGCGTCCTGGTCGGTCGAAGTCGACTCCAGCGCCTTGAGCGCGGAGCCGCGGATGACCGGGGTGTCGTCCCCGGGGAAGTCGTACTTGGTGAGGAGCTCGCGGACCTCCATCTCGACGAGGTCGATGAGCATCTCGTCGTCGACCATGTCGACCTTGTTCAGGTAGACGACCAGCGACGGAACCTCCACCTGGCGAGCCAGCAGGATGTGCTCACGCGTCTGGGGCATCGGGCCGTCCGCGGCCGACACCACCAGGATCGCGCCGTCCATCTGCGCGGCGCCGGTGATCATGTTCTTGATGTAGTCGGCGTGACCGGGGCAGTCCACGTGCGCGTAGTGACGGTTCGCCGTCTGGTACTCGACGTGGCTGATCGCGATCGTGATCCCGCGCTGTCGCTCCTCGGGAGCGTTATCGATCGAATCGAAGGCGCGGAAGTCAGCACCGCCCTGGAGGGCAAGGTACTTGGTGATCGCGGCGGTCAGGGTCGTCTTGCCATGGTCGACGTGACCAATGGTGCCCACGTTGACGTGTGGCTTGCTGCGGTCGAACTTCTGCTTTGCCATGGTGTGTCCTTCGTCGCTCCTTTAGCTCTTGGACTTCGCGATCAGCTCGGCGGCCAGGTTGGCCGGGACTTCTGAGTAACGGGAAAACTCCATCGAGTACGTGGCACGACCCTGGGTCATGCTGCGCAGCTCGGTGGCGTAGCCGAACATCTCGGCCAACGGGACGTGGGCGGTGATGACGCGCGAGGTGCCTCGCTCATCGACCCCGTCCATGTGGCCACGCTTGCTGTTGAGGTTGCCGATGACATCACCCATGAACTCCTCCGGGGCGACGACCTCGACCTTCATGACCGGCTCCAGGATCGCCGGATCCGCCTTGTTGACCCCGTCCTTGGCCGCCATCGAGCCGGCGATCTTGAAGGCCATCTCCGACGAGTCGACCTCATGGAACGAGCCGTCGATGAGGGTCGCCTTGAGGTCGATCACCGGAAACCCGGCCAGGACCCCGCCGAGGAGGGCGTCGCGGATCCCCTGCTCGATCGGCTTGAAATACTCGCGCGGCACCGAGCCGCCGACGATCTTCGACTCGAATTCGACGCCGCCGCCACGGTCGAGCGGCTCGAGCGTGATGACCGCATGGCCGTACTGGCCCTTGCCGCCCGTCTGCCGCACGAAGCGACCCTCGCCCTTGACCGGCTTGCGGATCGTCTCGCGGTAGCTGACCTGCGGGCGGCCGACGTTGGCCTGCACCTTGAACTCGCGCAGCATGCGGTCGACGATCACCTCGAGGTGCAGCTCGCCCATCCCCGCGATGCGGGTCTGGCCCGACTCCTCGTCGCTGCTCACCCGGAAGGTCGGGTCCTCCTCGCCGAGGCGCTGGAGGGCGATCGCCATCTTGTCCTGGTCGGCCTTCGTCTTCGGCTCGACGGCGAGCTCGATCACCGGCTCGGGGAAGTTGATCGCCTCGAGGATGATCGGCTTCGACTCGTCGCACAGCGTGTCGCCGGTGAACGTCGTCTTGAGGCCCACCGCCGCGGCGATGTCGCCGGCGCTGACCGACTCGATCTCCTCGCGGTGGTTCGCGTGGAGCTCGATCAGACGACCGATCCGCTCCTTCTCGCCCTTCGTCGCGTTGTAGACGTAGGACCCGGTCTTCAGCGTCCCCGAGTAGACCCGGAAGAAGGCGAGCTTCCCGACGAACGGATCCGCGGCGATCTTGAAGGCGAGTGCGGCGAACGGCTCGGCGGGATCCGCGTGCCTGGTCACCTGCTCGCCGCTGCGCGGATCGGTGCCGATCACAGCCGCCACGTCGAGCGGCGAGGGGAGGAACTCGATCACCGCGTCGAGCATCGGCTGGACGCCCTTGTTCTTGAGCGCCGAGCCGCACAGGACCGGGATGATCTTCGAGGCCAGCGTCCCGGCGCGCAGCGCGCGGCGGAGGGCATCGGCGTCGACCGCTTCGCCCTCCAGGAAGCGGTGCGCGATGTCGTCGTCCAGGTCCGCCACGGCCTCCACCAGTTTGTCGCGCCAGTGGGCGGCATCCTCGGCCAGCTCGGCGGGGATCTCCCCGACCTCGACCAGGTCGCCCAGGTCGCTGCCGTAGGTGATCGCCTTCATCTCGAGCAGGTCGATCACGCCGCGGAAGCCGCCCTCGGTGCCGATCGGCAGCTGGATGGGCACCGCGGTGGCGCCGAGGCGGTCGCGGATCATGTCCACGACCCGCCAGAAGTCGGCGCCGGTGCGGTCCAGCTTGTTGACGAAGCAGAAGCGCGGCACGCGGTAGCGATCTGCCTGTCGCCAGACCGTCTCGGACTGCGGCTCGACACCGGCCACGCCATCGAAGACGACGACCGCGCCGTCGAGCACGCGCAGGCTGCGCTCGACCTCAACCGTAAAATCCACGTGGCCGGGCGTGTCAATCAAGTTGATGCGATGATCCCGCCAGAAGCAGGTCGTGGCGGCCGCGGTGATGGTGATCCCCCGCTCCTGCTCCTGCTCCATCCAGTCCATCGTGGCGGCGCCCTCGTGGACCTCGCCGAGCTTGTAGATCTTCTTGGTGTAGAAGAGGATCCGCTCGGAGACGGTGGTCTTGCCGGCATCGATGTGCGCGATGATCCCGATGTTGCGGGTCTTCTGAAGCGGGTATGCCTGGGTCATCATCGGCCTACCACTTGAAGTGGCTGAAGGCCTTGTTGGCCTCCGCCATCCGGTGGGTGTCCTCGCGACGCTTCACGGCATTGCCGATCCCGTTCGAGGCGTCCATGAACTCCGCCGCCAGCTTCTCGCCCATGCTACGGCCGTTCCGCTTGCGGGCGGAGTCGATGAGCCAGCGCATGCCGAGGCTGATGCGGCGATCCGCTCGCACCTCGACGGGGATCTGGTAGGTCGATCCACCGACGCGCTTGGGCTTGACCTCGATCAGGGGCATCGCGTTCCGCAGGGCCAGCTCCATCACCTCGACGCCGGAGCGCCCCGCCTGCTTCTCGCAGCGGGAGATCGCGTCCTCGAGAATGCGCGCGGCGAGCTGGCGCTTGCCACCGTGCATCAGCTTGTTGGTGAACTGGTCGAGGGTCAGCGCGGTCCCGACCAGGAGCTCCTGGTACTTGGTCTTGCGCGCGATGGTGGGACGGCGTGGCACGGGTGGGCTATCCCTTGCCCGGCGACTTGGCGCCGTACTTCGAGCGGCTCTGGCGACGGTCGCGGACTCCGGCGGCGTCGAGCGTCCCGCGCACGATGTGGTACTTCACCGCGGGCAGGTCCTTGACCCGGCCGCCGCGGACGAGCACCACCGAGTGCTCCTGGAGGTTATGGCCGACGCCGGGGATGTAGGCGGTGACCTCCATCCCGTTGGTCAGGCGGACGCGCGCCACCTTGCGCAGCGCGGAGTTCGGCTTCTTCGGAGTTCGGGTCATGACCTGGAGGCAGACGCCGCGGCGCTGCGGGGCGCCCCGGCCCTCGGAGGTGGTCTGCTTGAGCGTGTTGAAGGTACGGCGCAGCGCCGGTGCCTTCACCTTCTGTCCTGCCGGCTTACGGCCCTTGCGGACCAGCTGGCTGATTGTCGGCAAGCGAGAGACCTCACACTCCATTGGCTGATTCGTGCGTCGGCATCGAGTGATGGCGACCCGAACCGGGGCCTGCACTCAAGGGGCTGACTGCGCCCTCTCGCAGGGCACACACGAAGGCGTCCCGCGAGCGGGACACCGAAGGCGGAGTATACGGTTCCCGCCGCACGAGTGTCAAACGAAACGAGGCGGTCGCCCGCCTCGTTTCGCTGCCTTGCGTCAGGCCCCTGGCGGGCCCTCGGATCAGCCCTCGTCGACGCTCGCCGCGGCTGCCTCTTCGGCCCCTGCCTCGAGCGCGTCGGCCACCGGCGATCCGTCGCCCGCGGCGTCCTCGTCGCCGGTCAGGAAGGTCATCGCGGCCTCGCGCTCGCGGAGCGCCTCGGCCTCCTCCGGCGAGAGCTCGCGCGCCTTCGCCGCGGCCGCTGCCCGAGACTCGGCACCGGTGCCGGCCGGGATCAGCTTGCCGATGATGACGTTTTCCTTGAGCCCCAGCAGGTGGTCCTTGGAGCCGTTGATGGCGGCCTCGGTGAGCACCCGGGTCGTCTCCTGGAACGATGCCGCCGCCAGGAACGAGCTGGTGTTGAGCGATGCCTTGGTCACGCCCAGCAGCACCGTCTGCGCCGTCGCCGGCTCCCCGCCCTCGGCCAGGATCCGGTTGTTGACCTCCTCGAACTCGAAGCGGTCGATCAGCTCGCTCGGCAGCAGCTCGGTGTCGCCGGCAGCATCGACGGTCACCTTGCGCAGCATCTGCCGCACGATGATCTCGACGTGCTTGTCCGCGATCGAGACACCCTGGGACCGGTACACCTTCTGCACTTCGGCCACCAGGAAGCGCTGGACCGTGTCCACGCCCTTGATCTGGAGGAGGTCCTTCGGGTTGAGCGATCCCTCGGTCAGCGGGTGGCCGGCCAGCACCTCGTCCCCGGTCTCGACGCGGAGTCGAGCCGAGTGCGGAACCTGGTACTCCCGGCTGTCCACATCCACCGAGTGCAGGGTCAGGGTGCTGCCCTTCTTGGTGACGCGACCGGCGGCCGGTGACTTCACCTCGACCAGGTCGGCCCCCTCGCCGATGCGAGCCAACAGCTGTCCGTCGGCCACCTCGTCGCCATTGGCGACCAGGACCTCGTGCTGCGGGGTGAGCTTGATCGGGGTGTCGTACGTGTCCTTGTGGGTGACGCGCACGATCACCGGCGAGTCGGTCCCGGCGCGCACCACCTCGATCGTCCCGTCGATCTCGGTCATGATCGCCTGGCCCTTGGGGATCCGTGCCTCGAAGAGCTCCTCGACGCGCGGCAGGCCCTGGGTGATGTCCTCGCCGGCGACCCCGCCGGTGTGGAAGGTCCGCATGGTGAGCTGGGTTCCCGGCTCGCCGATCGACTGGGCGGCGATGATCCCCACCGCCTGTCCGAGGTCGACCAGCCGTCCGGTGGCCAGGTTGCGCCCGTAGCACATGCGGCACACGCCGTGGCGTGCGGCGCAGGTGAGGGGCGAGCGAACGCTGACGCGCTCGATCCCCAGCGCCTCGATCCGCTCGATCGCGATCTCGTCCAGCTCGTCGTTGCGCGCGAGGATCTCCTCGCCCGTCTTCTCGTCGACGAGGTCGAGCGCGGCCATCCGGCCGACCAGGCGGTCGACGAACGGCTCGGGGATCTGGGTCGACTCCTCGCGGGTGATCCAGGTTCCGAGATCCGTGCCGCAGTCGTCCTCGCGGGTGATGACGTCCTGCGCCACGTCCACCAGGCGCCGGGTCAGGTACCCGGAGTCGGCGGTGCGCAGGGCGGTGTCGGCGAGCCCCTTGCGAGCCCCGTGGCTCGAGATGAAGTACTCGAGGACGCTCATCCCCTCGCGCAGGTTGCTGCGGATCGGGAGGTCGATGATCCGGCCCGAGGGGTCGGCCATCAGCCCACGCATTCCCGCCAGCTGGTGCACCTGGGTCACGTTGCCCCGGGCGCCGGAGTGGGTGATCATCCAGACCGAGCCACGCTTGTCGAGGCCGTTGAGCATCTTCTCGGTGACCTCGTCGGTCGTGCCGCGCCAGACGTCGACCGTCTGGTTGTAGCGCTCGTCCTCGGTGATGAAGCCGCGCCGGAACTCCCGGTCGATCTCGTTCACCTTGGTGTCGGCCGTGGCAAGCAGCTTGACCTTCTCGACGGGGACCTTGATGTCGCCGATGCCGATCGTGATGCCGGCCATGGTCGCGTAATGGAAGCCGAGGGTCTTGATCCCGTCCACCAGATGCGTGGTCGCGGCCGGGCCGAGCTCGCGGTAGCACTGCGCGATCAGCGCCTTGAGCCCCTTGCGATCCATCACCCGGTTCACGAAGCCGAGCTCCTTCGGGATGACGGTGTTGAAGATCACGCGCCCCGCCGTCGTCTCGACCAGCTCGGTGCGCATCTCCCCGGCGCCTTCGTTGGCGGCCGGATCCCAGATCTCCAGCTCGACCTTGATCGGCGCCTGGACGTGCACGTGCCCGAGCTGGGTCACCATGATCGCCTCGTTCGCGGTTGCGAACGCCTTGCCGGCGCCCTTCTCGGTCGGCTCCTCGATGGTCAGGTAGTAGCAGCCCAGCACCATGTCATGGGTGGGCGACACCACCGGCGAGCCATCGGCCGCGGAGAGCAGGTTCTGGGTCGAGAGCATCAGCTCCTTCGCCTCACGCTGCGCCGAAGTCGAGAGCGGCACGTGGACCGCCATCTGGTCGCCGTCGAAGTCGGCGTTGAAGGCGAAGCAGACGAGCGGGTGGATCTGGATCGCGGATCCCTCCACCAGCACCGGCATGAACGCCTGGATTCCCAGCCGATGGAGGGTCGGCGCGCGGTTGAGGAGCACCGGGTGGTCCTGGATCACCTCTTCGAGGACGTCCCAGACCTCCGGCCGCACCCGCTCCACGATGCGCTTGGCGCTCTTGATGTTGTGGGCGAAGCCCTTCTCCACCAGCTGGCGCATGACGAACGGCTTGAACAGCTCGAGCGCCATCTTCTTCGGAAGTCCGCACTGGTGCAGCTTCAGCTCCGGGCCGACGACGATGACCGAGCGCCCGGAGTAGTCGACGCGCTTGCCGAGCAGGTTCTGTCGGAACCGGCCCTGCTTGCCCTTGAGCATGTCCGACAGGCTCTTGAGCCGATGGTTGCCGGTGCCGGCAATGGCACGCCCGCGGCGGCCGTTGTCGATCAGCGCGTCGCAGGCCTCCTGCAGCATCCGCTTCTCGTTGCGGATGATGATCTCCGGGGCCTCGAGGTCGAGGAGCCGGCTCAGGCGGTTGTTGCGGTTGATGACGCGCCGATACAGGTCGTTCAGGTCGCTCGTCGCAAATCGGCCGCCGTCGAGCTGCACCATCGGGCGCAGGTCGGGCGGGATGACAGGGAGCGTCGAGAGAATCATCCACTCCGGCCGGGCGCCGCTCTTGCGGAAGGCCTCGATCAGCCGAAGTCGCTTGATCGCCTTCTTGCGCCGCTGTCCGGAGGTCTGGCGCATCTCGACATGCAACCGCTGGGCGAGGTCGTCCAGGTCGAGCTGCTCGATGATCTTCTTGATCGCCTCGGCGCCCATCCCCGCGTCGAAGAGACGTCCGTACTGCTCGGAGAGCGAGCGATACTCCGACTCGGTCAGGGTCTGCATGACCTTGATGTCAGCGATCTGGGCCCGCGCCGCGCGCGCCGCCAGCTTGGCGTCATCGGTCTCGCGGGCGACTCCTGCCTTCTCGTTGGCGAGCGCGTCGTCGATCCCGCTGCTCAGGTCGGCGATGGCCATCTGCAAGCGCTCGGCGGCGTGCGCCTTGGCCTCCTTGACTTCCTTCTCAAGCGCTTCCACCTCGGCCTTGACGGCCTTGCGGAGCGCGGTGAGGGCGCCCTTGGCCGGCTCGCCCGCCTTGGCCACCACCTCGCCGGTGGGCGTGAAGACGATGTCCTCGGCGACGGTCTTGCCCGCCGCCTTGAGGGCGGCCTCGACCTGTTGGCCGGCCGCGGCCAGCTCCTCGCTGCGGGTGGCGATCAGGGCATCGGCGCGGGCCGCATCGGCCTCGGCGTCGCTGGTGACCTGGGCACGCTTGTCGGCGATGGCTGCCTCGAGCTCTGCCTTCTTGGCCTCGACCACCTCGCCAGCTCGCGAGATCCGATCCGCCATCTCCTCCTCGACGCGGGCAAGCGCCTTCTCGCGCTCGTTCTCATCGACGCGGGAGACGACGTACAGCGCGAAGTAGAGGATGCGCTCCAGGTTGCGAGGGCTGACGTCGAGCAGGATCCCCAGCCGCGACGGCGTCCCCTTGAAGTACCAGATGTGGCTGACCGGTGAGGCGAGCTTGATGTGCCCCATCCGCTCGCGGCGGACCTTGCTGCGGGTGACCTCGACGCCACACTTGTCGCAGATGATCCCCTTGTAGCGAATCCGCTTGTACTTGCCGCAGTAGCACTCCCAGTCCTTGGTGGGACCGAAGATGCGCTCGTCGAAGAGACCGTCCTTCTCCGGCTTGAGGGTGCGGTAGTTGATCGTCTCCGGCTTCGTGACCTCTCCCGACGACCAGCTCTTGATCTGATCTGGCGAGGCGAGGCTGATGCGGATCGCGTCGAAGTTGTTGACTTCCAGCATGGGTTGCTTACGGCTCCTGCGGCTGACGCCGCTTCTGGCGCGGATCGCCAGGGCTGACCGGGCCCCGGCTCGAAATGGACCGATGGGTGAGGCGCGGCGCCGTCACGACGCCGCTCCTCGGGCTATTCCTCAAATCCCTGGAGATTGATCCCACCCAGGTCCGGCAGCGGATAGCTGCCGGTGTCCTCGATGAAGCGGATCTCCTCCTCGTTCTCGTTCAGGATCTCGACCGAGAGGCCGAGCGCCTGGAGCTCCTTGATCAACACCTTGAAGGACTCCGGAACGCCCGGAGGCTGGATCTCCTCGCCCTTGACGATCGCCTCGTACGTCTGCACGCGGCCCATCACGTCGTCGCTCTTGACGGTGAGCAGCTCCTGGAGGATGTTCGCCGCGCCATAGGCTTCCAGCGCCCAGACCTCCATCTCGCCGAAGCGCTGGCCGCCGAACTGCGCCTTGCCACCGAGCGGCTGCTGGGTGATGAGCGAGTAGGGGCCGGTGCTCCGGGCGTGGATCTTGTCCTCCACCAGGTGGTGGAGCTTGAGCATGTAGATGTAGCCGACCGTCACGCGATGGTCGAAGGCCTCGCCCGTTCGCCCGTCGCGCAGGACCGTCTTGCCGTCCTCGCTGACGACCGAGCCCTTGACCGCGGCCGCCTTCTTCAGGGAGGCCGTGATCTGCGCCTCGGTCGCCCCGTCGAAGACCGGGGTGGCGGCCTTCAGGCCGAGCACCTTCATCGCCCAGCCCAGGTGCGTCTCCAGGATCTGGCCGATGTTCATCCGGCTCGGCACGCCGAGCGGGTTGAGGACGATGTCGACCGGCGTCCCGTCCGGCATGAGGGGCATGTCCTCGACCGGCAGGATCTTGGCGATGACGCCCTTGTTGCCGTGGCGTCCGGCCATCTTGTCGCCGACCGCGATCTTCCGCTTCTGGGCCACGCTGACCCGGACCAGCCGGTTGACGCCGGGGAGCAGCTCGTCGCCGCTCTCGCGGCTGAACTGCCGGACGTCGACCACCGTGCCGCGCTCCCCGTGCGGGAGGCGCAGCGAGCTGTCCTTCACCTCGCGGGCCTTCTCGCCGAAGATCGCCCGCAGCAGGCGCTCCTCCGCGGTCAGCTCGGTCTCGCCCTTCGGCGTGATCTTGCCGACGAGGATGTCGCCGGGAGTGACCTCGGCGCCCTCGTAGATGATCCCGTCCTCGTCGAGGTTGCGAAGGCTCTCCTCGCCGACGTTCGGGATGTCGCGGGTGATCTCCTCAGGGCCCAGCTTCGTGTCGCGGGCCTCGATCTCGTGCTTCTCGATGTGGATCGACGTGAACAGGTCCTCGCGGACGAGCCGCTCGCTGATCACGATCGCGTCCTCGTAGTTGCCGCCCTCCCAGGGCATGAACGCCACCAGGATGTTCTGGCCCAGCGCCATCTCGCCCTGGTCGGTGCTCGAGGAGTCGGCCAGCACCTGGCCGGCCTGGACGCGTGCGCCCACGTCGACGATGGGGCGCTGGTTGATGCAGGTTCCCTGGTTGGAGCGCAGGAACTTCTTGAGGTGGTACGTGTCGCGCACGTCCCCCTCGTCCCGCTCGACCTGGATGTCGGCCGAGGTCACGCTCACCACCGTGCCGCCAGCTTCCGCGACGACGACCTGCTGGCTGTCGAACGCGGCCCGGTACTCGACGCCGGTGCCGACCACCGGGGCCTCGGGCTGAAGCAGCGGGACCGACTGGCGCATCATGTTCGAGCCCATCAGCGCCCGGTTGGCGTCGTCGTGCTCGAGGAACGGGATCATGGCCGTAGCCACGCTCACGATCTGCTTGGGGCTGACGTCCATGTAGTCCACGTCCTCGTTGACCTGGACGTGGAACTCGTCGCGATAGCGGACCATCACGCGGTCCTCGACGAAGTGGTTCCCCGCATCGAGCGGCGCGTTCGCCTGCGCGATGTAGAACTTCTCCTCCTCGTCCGCGGCGAGGTACTTGATCTCGGCAGTGACCACCGGGACGATCCGGACCGACGCGAGCTTGTGCTCCTTGATGGCGGCCCAGGTCTTCTCGTCGATCTTCGCGCCGGCCTTCGCCAGCTTCTTGCCGTGATCGCCCACGACGACGTCATCGGCAAGCGTCTCGCCGAGCACGTCGCCCTGCTTGTCCTTGTGCGAGATGAACTTGCGCACCTCGCGGTACGGCGTCTCGATGAAGCCGTGCTCGTTGATCTTGCCGTAGGTCGCCAGCGAGCCGATGAGACCGATGTTCGGACCCTCCGGGGTCTCGATCGGGCACATCCGGCCGTAGTGCGACGGGTGGACGTCGCGGACGTCGAACCCGGCGCGCTCGCGGGACAGGCCGCCAGGCCCGAGCGCCGAGAGCCGACGCTTGTTCGTCAGCTCGGCGAGCGGGTTGGTCTGGTCCATGAACTGCGAGAGCTGGCTGCCGCCGAAGAACTCCTTCATCGCGGCCACCACCGGGCGGATGTTGATGAGCGAGTTCGGGGTCGCCTGCTCGGCATCGGTGATCGTCATCCGCTCCTTGACGACCCGCTCCATGCGGAGCAGGCCGATCCGGAACTGGTTCTGGATCAGCTCGCCGTTGGCGCGGATGCGCCGGTTGCCGAGGTGGTCGATGTCATCGCCGGTGCCGCGGCCGTTGTTCAGCTCGATCAGCTTGCCGATGATCGCCACGATGTCGTTGCGGCTGATGACGCGCGACTCGCGGGTCGTCTCGCCGCCCTCGGCGGGCAACGCGATCTTCAGCTTGGCGGCGACGTCACCGAGCGCCTTGTTCAGCTTGTAGCGGCCGACCCGCCCGAGGTCGTAGCGCCGGAAGTTGAAGAAGAGGCTCTGGACCAGCGCCCGCGCGTTGTCGACGGTGGGCGGGTCGCCGGGGCGCAGCTTCTTGTAGACCTCGATCAGGGCCTCGTCCTGCGTGGCGGCCGGGTCCTTGTCGAGTGTCAGCGAGACGTACGGATGCTCGGGGTGGTCATCGGCGGGGCCAAAGGTCTTGAGCATCTCGGCGTTGTCCTCGACGCCCACTGCGCGCAGCAGGGTCGTGACCGGGATCTTCCGCTTGCGGTCGACCTTGACGCTGAGCAGGTCCTTGTTGCTGGTCTCGAACTCGAGCCAGGCGCCACGGTTCGGGATCACCTTGGCGGCAAACAGGATCCGGCCAGTCGCAGGGTCTTCTGCGCCGGTGTAGTAGACGCCCGGCGACCGGACGAGCTGCGACACCACCACGCGCTCGGCGCCGTTGATGATGAACGTCCCCTGCTCCGTCATCCACGGGAAGTCGCCCATGAAGACGGTCTGGTGCTTGACCTCGTCGGTCTCCTTGACGATCAGGTCGACCTCGACCTTGAGCGGCTTGGAGTAGGTCAGGTCACGGGTGCGGCACTCGTTCTCGTCGAACTTGGGCTCTTCGAAGTAGTAGTCGCGGAAGTGGAGCTCAAGGTTCTTGCCGGTGAAGTCGGTGATCGGAGTGATCTCGTCCAGGAGCTCGCGGAGGCCGGTCTGGACGAACCAATTGAAGGATTCGGTCTGGGTCTGGATCAGGTTCGGGAGGGGAAGGACCTCCGGAATATGTGAGAAATTTTCACGGGTCGGGGCCAGCTCAAATCGGCTGGCTGACTCGGCCAAGGCCATTCAGGACTCCTCGAAGAGGACATGGTGGGGCGCGGACACGCGAACGAGGAGTTTAGAACAGCGAGGTGCGCTTCGTCAACTGAAGCGGAACCGATCGCACCCGTGCGCAACGAGGCCCTCATGACGCGCGCAACGAGATTGCAACACTTCTCGGCCTTGGCGGGGGCTCAGGTTGCGCGCCTCCCTCTGATGATGGCCCGAGTACCCAATCCAGGAGGAAGCCCATCGTGGATGAGGAGCGCGTGGTCGAGCGACAGAGCGTGACCACACCACCGGCAGATACGACTCCATACGCCGAGCCGGCCGGCTATCCGCCTGAGCCAGTGATCCAGTCATCCGTCGTGTCGGAGACGGTCCGCAGGTCGCCCAGCGGAGCCGAGACCGCGCGTCGCGCGGTCGTGTTCCTGTTCGGCATCGTCCAGGCCCTGATCGTGATCAGGATCGTCCTGCTCCTGGCGTGGGCGAACCAGGACAACGAACTGGTTCGCTTCATCTATGACACCAGCGCCTTCTTCATCGGTCCATTCGAGGGGATCCTGCGCACGAACGCGATCAGCGCCGGCCACTCGGTCCTTGACATCGCCGCGCTCGTCGCCCTCGTCGGCTGGACCGTCCTCGAGTTCCTTGTCATCGCCCTGATCCGCATCGGGCGACGTGAGCCGTAACCACCTCAACCCTCGACATCGGGTGAGCGGTTGGAGTGTGCGATGCTTGATCGCGGACCCTGACCGCTCTCCCCACTCCCCCACGCAGGAGTACGGATGAACAATCAGCCACTCGTGCTCGTCGCCGACGACGAGCCCCGAATCACAAAGCTGGTCGCGATCAGCCTGGGCGATGAGGGGTTCCGCGTCGTCACCGCCGGAAGTGGCGAGGAGGCCCTCCGCAAGGCCGAGGAGATGCGCCCGGACATCGTCCTGCTGGACGTGGTCTTGCCCGATCTCGATGGCATCGAGGTCATGCGCCAGCTGCGTGAATGGCGTCCGGTGCCGGTCATCCTGCTCACCGCCAAGGGTTCCACCTCGGACAAGGCAAAGGGCCTGGACCTCGGCGCCGACGACTACATCGCCAAGCCGTTCCATCCCGATGAGCTCGCGGCCCGCGTCCGTGCCGTTCTGCGTCGCGCGGCTGGGATCGCTCCATCCGGCGGGCTGCTCCATGTCGGAGACGTTGAGATCGACCTGGAGCGGCGGATGATGAGCCGCGACGGGCAGCTGGTACAGCTGAGCCGTACCGAGTGGTTGCTGCTGCAGCACCTGGCCGCGAATGCCGGCAAGGTCGTGCTCCATACCGAGCTGTTGACCAAGGTGTGGGGACCCGAATACCGAGACGACCTCCAGTACCTCCGCGTGTGGATCAGCCGGGTGCGCCGCAAGCTTGGCGCCAAGCCAGGCGAGCCCGGCCCGATCACCACCTTCCAGGGGATCGGCTACGTGCTGAACGTCGACGAGACCCCGCCGCTCGAGCTCCCGCAGGACGGAGCGGAAGTCGGTAATGCTCGCCCAGTGGCAGGCGGTCATGCCACCTGAGCCAGACGGCCAGGAAACGGCTGGCATCCTGATCTCCCTGGACGCGCTGACAGTCCAGCGTGCGGAGCAGCCGGTCGCGCTCGAGGACGCCCCAATGGCTCTCCGGCGGATCGGCTGGATCGGTCGCCCGATCATCCTCGTGGGCGACCAGGTGGCCGGGCGCGACCTTCCGCGCGACGCCGCGGATCGCGAAGCGTGGGTGCGAGCCTCGATCGGCAGCGGCGCCTACGCCGTGGTCCATTTCGAGGCTCCGTCTGCCGAGCGAGCCGCCACCCAGGACGGAGAAGCGGTCGAGCAGTGGCGCCAGGTCAGGAGCGAGCAGGTTGCGAGCTGGCTCCTGACCGATCAAGCCCGGCAGGTCGGGGCTGCCCGGCAGGCTGGCCTCAAGGTCATCCTGATCGGACCCGCCGATCCGCAGCCACGCCTCCGCCGACCGGACTACCAGGCGAGGGACCTCAAGGACGCGGTCGGACACCTGCTCACCGTCGACGTCTTTTCGGGGCCTGCAGCGGCGCCGGGCCACCCGCGCTCGGTGGGCGGCTCAGCCGCTTGACTTCCGGACCCGGCGCATCCACGATGCCGTTCCCGCAGCGGGGCGAGCCAGATCGAATGATCATCAGGGTCCTGAGCGTTCAGGTCGCACAAGATCGAGGAGCGGAGTTCCATGCGTTCATCCGCGAACGAGGACTCCCCCGGATCCAGGCGCACCCTGGCCTCGTGTCGGCGCACGTAGGGCGACGAACCGATGGACCCGACGAATTCGCCATCGTGGTCACCGTCTGGCGAAACTGGGACGCCCTCACCGACGCTCTCGGCCCTGACCCGTCGCAGCCCTACCTGCTGACGCCTGAGTCGGGCCTCGCTCAGACCGCGACGGTCGAGCATTTCGAGGGGATCGACCTGCCGTCGCTCGACCAGCTTCGGCCCGAGGAAATGGCCGAGGGAAAGACGGTCGCGCCCGCCGCCGCCAACTGAGGGTTCCCCTCCCCGCACGAGTTGTCACGCTCGTGCAATGCCCGCGCCAGCCCCGGATGCCTTCCGTGTTGCTCGCTCGGCGTGACCATCAGCGCGACAACCGCAGATGAGGGACCAAGCATTGGCAGTACGCACGCCTGATCCAACCCAACTCCCGCAGCCGGGTTGGCGCCTGATCGGGTTCGCGTCCATCGGCCTGGGCACCGGCCTGTACAGCGCCGAAGTGCCTGTCCTCGTCCTCGCGCTGGCCCTCGTGCCGGCTGTGATCGCCATGGTGGTCATCGCCGCGCGGGCCACCGTCGCGGGACCATTGCAGAGCGCGCGAATCGACCAGCCGACGAGTTCGCGCGCAGGAGGTGAACGTCATGGCTGAGCTCGACACCGCCGATCGCAAGAAGCTGAGCCGGCGCCAGTTCGCCTACGTGGACAGGCAAGGGGAGGGGCATCTCCCCATCAATGACGACAACCACATCCGGAACGCGATGGCGCGCTGGAACCAGACCGACTTCCCCTCGAAGGCGGCGAAGGAGCGTGCACGGCGGAAGATCGTGGCCGCGGCACGCCGGCACGGGATCGAGGTCTCCGACGACGACCGGGTCGCCAAGCCTGGCTCGACCTGAGATAGTGGGACGGATCACCGCAGACGAGGTGCCGATGGCGGCCCCCTCACGCACGGCCAGCGCCCCCGCCAAGAGCGAACAGCCCGTCCTGCCGCCCGTCCAGCCAGGCGTGGAGTTCCACGCATTCCTCGACACCCTTGGGGTGGCGGTGTATACGACCGATGCTGACGGTCGGATCACGTACTTCAACGAGGCATCGACGACGCTCTGGGGTCGGAGCCCAGATCTGGGTGAGCAGTGGTGCGGCTCCTGGCGACTCTACTGGCCGGACGGGCGCCGGATGCAGCACGACGAGTGCCCGATGGCGATCGCGCTGAAGGAGGACCGCCCCATCCGCGGCGTGGAGGCCGAGCTCGAGCGGCCCGACGGCACCCGCGCGGTGTTCATGGCCTATCCCACCCCACTCCATGACAAAGGCGGAGCCCTGGTGGGCGCGGTGAACGTCCTCGTGGACGTGACCGAGCGGCGCAAGGCGGAGGAGGCCCTCCGCGCGGCGGCCGAGGCGCTCGCCGCATCGAACATGGTCAAGGACGAGTTCCTGGGCCTCGTCTCGCACGAGCTGCGGACCCCGGTGACCACGATTTTCGGGAATGCCCATCTGCTGAAGGGACGGGCTGGTCTCCTCGCCACCGAGGAGACCGACTCGATGCTGACCGACATCGCCGACGAGTCGAACCGGCTCCTGGGCATCATCGAGAACCTGCTGCTGCTGACTCGCCTCGGGTCGGGGACTCCGCCGGAGCAGGAGCCGCAGCTGATCGCGCACGTGACCCGCAACGCGGTGGATGGCTATCGCCAGCATCACCCGGAGCGGGCGATCACGCTCGAGGTACAGCCGGGACAGATGGTCGTCGAGGCGGATCGCGGCCACCTCGAGATGCTCCTCGACAACCTCCTCACCAATGCGACGAAGTACAGCCCCACCTCGACCCAGATCGAGGTCGTCGTCTCTTCGGACGAGAAGGAAGCCTGCGTCACGGTCCTCGACCGGGGCATCGGCATCGGCGACGCCGATGCCAGCCAGCTCTTCACCGCCTTCTACCGGACCGAGGCAGCCAAGATGCGCACGAACGGCCTGGGGATCGGCCTTGCCGTCTGCCAGCGGATCGTCGACTCGCTGGGCGGCCGCATCTGGGCACAGCCGCGGGACGGCGGCGGGACCGAGGCCGGATTCGCTCTCCCCCTGGCGGTGGTCTCGCCCGACTGAGGCCCACGCGCTCCGGCGCATCGGCGCATCGGCGCATCGGCCAGAATGCTCCCGATCCTCGCTGGCGCGAGGGCATGAAGGAGGCAGGCCGATGATCCGGGATCGCACCGCGGCGGCATTGATTGCCGAGGCATTCGGGACGTTCCTCTTCTTCTTCGTGGGCGCGGGATCGGTCGTCCTGGGCGACTACCTCGCCACGAACGGCGGAAGCGGACCGGGCCTCCTGGGAGTGGCGCTGGCGCACGGCCTGGCCCTGGCGGTCCTCGTCTCGGCGCTCGGGGCAGTCTCCGGCGGGCACTTCAACCCCGTGGTCACGCTCGCGGTCTGGATCATGGGCAGGATCACGCCGATGCGCGGGGCCCTTTACGTGGTCGCGCAGCTCGCCGGCGGGCTCGCCGCCGGCCTGGCATTGAAGGTCGCGTTCGCCGATGCCTGGCAGGCCTCCAACATTGGGACGCCCGCACTCGGGCCTGGCATCACGCCGGCACTGGGGATCGGGATCGAGGCGATCCTGACTGCCCTCCTGGTGCTGGCCGTGATCGGCACCGCGGTCGATTCGCGCGCCCCGAAGATCGGCGGACTGGCAATCGGGCTGGCAGTTGCGGCCGACATCCTGGTTGGCGGACCGCTGACGGGCGCCGCCATGAACCCGGCGCGCTGGTTCGGACCCGCGGTCGCCGCCGGGGCCTACGCCGACTGGTACGTGTGGTGGATCGGCCCGGCCATCGGCGCGGCCGTTGCCGCGCTCGTCTATCGGTCGACGCTGGCCGAAGCCACCTAGGCACGAAAAAGGGCCGGCCCGTCGGCGGGTCCGGCCCTTCGAGTGGTGAGGTCCGGGCTTACTTGACCTCGACCGAGGCGCCGGCCTCGGCGAGCTTCTCCTTGACCGCCTCGGCCTCTTCCTTGGCGACCCCCTCCTTGACGGCCTTCGGCGCCGCGTCGACCAGGTCCTTGGCCTCCTTGAGGCCCAGTCCGGTCAGCTCGCGGACCGCCTTGATGACCAGGATCTTGTTCGGGCCGACCTCGGTCAGCACCGCGTCGAACTCGGTCTGCTCCTCGGCAGCCGCCGGAGCCGCAGCTCCGTCGCCACCGGCTGCCGGTGCGGCGGCCGCTGCCATCGGGGCAGCCGCGGTCACGCCGTAACGCTCTTCGAATGCCTTGACCAGCTCGGAGAGCTCGAGGACGGTCATGCCGTCGATCGCCTCCAGGATCTGGTCCTTGCTCATCGTCTTGGTAGCCATCTCGCGTACTTCCCTTCCTCGTCAGGCGGCGCTGCCGCCCTCGCTTGCTCGCTTCTGGTCGGCCACTGCGCTGAGCACGCCGACGAGATTTCGTAGATTGCCGGCCAGGACCCCGGCCATCCCCGCGATCGGGGAGGCCATGGCGCCCGCCAGGCGGCCGAGCAGCACGTCGCGACTCGGCAGGTTTGCCAGCTGCTGGAACATCGCGGCGTCGACCGCGACCCCACCCAGCAGGCCGCCCCGCAGGGCAACTACCTTGGAATACGGCCGGAGGGCGTCCTGCAGCGCCTTCGCCAGTGCTGTCTCGTCGCCGGACCCGGTGGCCACGGCGGTGGGACCGGCGAGCAGCGACGTCAGCTCGGGGCGGCCCGCCTCCTCGGCGGCGATCTTCAGCAGGCGATTCTTGGCGACGTGCAGCTGCACGCCGCTGGCGCGCAGCGACCTCCGGACCGATTGCATCTCGGAGACCTTCAGGCCCCGGTAATCGGCCACGGCCAGCGCGGAGCTGGAGCGGAGCAGCTCCGTCAGCTCGGCGATCGCCTGGCGTTTCGCATCGGTCGGCATCGTGTTGTCCTCTCGAACCTCCTGGACATCAAAACGGTCCTCGCGCACGCATCGGCACGAGGACCGTCTCCGGTCGTCTCATTGCCTCGGCGTGCCGCCGGCTCTCGTTGGCCGGCAATTGGCCCGGGGCTCGCACCCGGCGCACAACGCTGTCTGTGGCTTCTCTTCGGCTGTCCCGACGAGTCTGGTCGCTGACCTCCTAGGCGCTGGCCGCTGCCAGCGCGGACGGGATGTCGATTCGCAATCCGGGCCCCATGGTAGGGGCAACGGTCAGCGTTCGCATATAGGTGCCCTTGGCCCCGGTCGGCTTGGCCCGCTGCACCGCGTCCACCAGGGTCGCGATGTTGGCCGACAGCTGCTCCGGCGTGAAGCTCGCCTTCCCCACCGCAGCGTGCACGATCCCTGCCCGATCGACCTTGAACTCGATCCGGCCGGACTTGATCTCCCCCACTGCCCGCTCGATGTCGAAGGTCACCGTGCCGGCCTTGGGATTCGGCATCAGGCCGCGCGGGCCGAGCTTCTTCCCGAGCCTGCCGACGGTGCCCATCATGTCCGGCGTGGCGATGGCCACGTCGAACTCGAACCAGCCGTCGTCGATCTTCTTGACCAGGTCGTCACCGCCGACCTCATCGGCCCCGGCGCGGAGCGCGTCCTGCGCCTTCTCGCCCTGGGCGAAGACGATCACCCGGGTGCTGCGGCCGGTGCCGTGCGGCAGGACCACCGTCCCTCGCACCAGCTGGTCGGCGTGGCGCGGGTCGATCCCGAGCCGGAGGTGCGCCTCGACGGTGGCGTCGAACTTCGTGAAGGAGACGCGCGGCAGCAGGTCGCAGGCCTCGGAGAGCAGGTAGCGGCGGTCCGCCTCGATCAGCTTGGCCGCCTCGAGGTACTTCTTCCCGTGAGGCATCAGTCGGTCACCTCGATGCCCATGCTGCGCGCGGTACCCGCCACGATCTTCATGGCGTGCTCGACGTCGTTGGCGTTCAGGTCGGCCATCTTCGTCTCCGCGATCTCGCGGAGCTGGCGCTGCGAGACCTTGCCGACCTTGGTTCGGTTCGGCTCGGCCGACCCGCTCTCCACCCCGGCGGCGCGCTTGAGGAGCGCGGCGGCCAGGGGAGCCTTCGTGACGAAGGTGAAGGAGCGGTCCTCGAAGACCGTGATCTCGGCCGGAACGACGTAGCCGGACTGGCTGGCCGTCCGCTCGTTGAACGCCTTGATGAACTCCATGATGTTGATGCCGTGCTGGCCGAGCGCCGGCCCAACCGGTGCCGCCGCGGTGGCGCGCCCGGCTGGGGCCTGGATCTTGAGCATCGCGCGGATCTTCTTTGCCATTCGTGTCCTCCGAGGTCCAAGCGGGGCGGGTTGCGCCCCTCCCTCTTGCTAGAGCTTGTCGATCTGCAGGAAGTCGAGCTCGACCGGCGTCTCGCGGCCGAAGATGCTCACCAGCACCTTGACCTTGTTCCGCTCCGGATTGACCTCGTCGACGGTGCCGATGAACTCGGCGAACGGGCCGTCCTTGACGCGGACGCTCTGGCCCTTCGTGAACTGCAGCTTGAACTTGGGCGCCTCGACCCCCATCTGCTTGAGGATCTTCTTGACCTCGCCCTCCATCAGGGGGGTGGGCCGGTTGCCCGATCCGACGAAGCTGGTCACGCCAGGCGTGTTGCGCACGACGTACCAGGACTCATCGGTCATGACCATCTCGACCAGGACGTAGCCGGGGAAGACCTTCTTGTTCACGGTCTGCCGCTGGCCGTTCTTGATCTCGATCTCCTCCTCCATCGGCACCAGCACCTGGAAGATCTGATCCTCCACGCCCATCGACTCGATGCGGTGCTCGAGGTTGGCCTTGACCTTGTTCTCGTAGCCGGAATAGGTGTGGATCACGTACCACTGCTTGGTGGTGCGCTCCGCGGCGTATGGATCGTCCGGCTGCGGCGCTTCCCGTGAGAGGCGGGCGGCCTGGCGAGCCTCGTTCCGGGTCTCGGCCTCGGCGGCTGGCTTGGCCGCGGCCACCGGCTCGGCGACCGGCTCGACGGCGGGCTCGGCAGGCGCCTCCGCGACCTGCTCGGTGATCTCTTCGGTCATCTGCTCGTCGCTCATCACAGCACCTGGTCAATCAGGGCGTGGAACGCGGTGTCGAGCACGGCGATGTAGGCCCCGACCGCGATCGAGACGGCGAGGACGATCAGCGTCAGGTTGATCACCGTCTGGCGCGTCGGCCAGGCGACCTTCTTGAGCTCGGACCAGGCCTCGCTGAGGTACTGACGAATCCCGCGGAACACGATGGCTTCAGCTCGCTCCTGCTGTGATGATTCTCGATTGACCGATGAAGCTGGCAGGGGCGACAGGACTTGAACCTGCAACCGCTGGTTTTGGAGACCAGTGCTCTACCAATTGAGCTACACCCCTACCGACGTTGCTCTGCCTATTTCGTCTCCCGGTGCAGCGTGTGCTGCCGGCAACGCGGGCAGAACTTGTTGAGCTCCATCCGGCCAGGGTCGTTGCGCTTGTTCTTGCGGGTGCTGTACGTGCGCTCCTTGCAGGTGGTGCACGCCAGCGAGATCACGGGTCGATTCTCGGCCTTGGCCACGGTGCGATGTCCTCGTCACTCGCCCGTCGCCGCCCACGCCAAAGAAGGGCTGGTCACCGGGGGAAAGTGGGCAGATTCTAGGCTCGACGCGAGGCCGATGTCAACGCGACCGGCATCGCCCGACGCCGAGCGGCTCACTAGACTGACCGGCAGACCATGACAGAGACGAGCCAGCCCACCGAGGATCTCGCCCGCATCATCGCGGCGGCGCGACGTATGGGCGTCGAGCTCGACGAGGCCGAGGCGCTGCGCTGGCTGAGCGCCATGGCCGCGGATTCGGGCGGCGACATCGTCCTCGACGCCGGCAGCGGGACCTTCGGGCACCGCGTCAGCATGCTCGACTTCTCCCCCGCCAACCTCGCGCACTTCCGCGCCGTGGGACAGATCGTGGGCTTCGAGGATCGGCCGGGGGTCGAGACCGCCCTGGCGCTGTCCGGATCGGCGGCGCAGTCGAAGATCCAGACCAACCCGGGCGACTGCGACTACTTCGAGCGCGTCAACCTGCACGCCGCCACCCGCGAGGAGGCGTGCCGCATGCTCGCCGGCCTGATGCGGGAGAAGGCACTCGCGACCGAGCGGGGCGAAACGTATCGGCTGATCGAGGTCAAGTTCGGCTCGTCGCCGCGCGACCTGGTGCATGCCGGCAAGCCGCTCGCTCGCGGCGCCGCGATCAGCTGGACCCCGGCCGACATCCATGCCGGGCAGATCGCCGCCATGACTCCGGATGGTGAGCCATCACCAGTGCTCTGGGACGACGTCGCGCTGGACCCCGGCTGGTGCAAGCTCGACTGGGTGGTGGCCGACCCGCCCCACGGCACCCTCGCCAACGCCAGCAACATGCTCGACGTGACCTGGGAGGCGCCGGACGGATCCATCACGCCGCTCGACGGCCACCTCGATGGCTATTTCCAGGAGGTCTACCTCGAGGCCGATTCGATCCCCATCTTCTCGAAGGTGGTTCGCAACGCGACCCCCGACGCCCTCGACGATTACGTGGAGCAGCTCGAGCACGAGGTGGCGAAGTACGTCACCCGCGAGCTGAACTACGGCAAGGCGGCCAAGCGGATGTACAACGTCTTCCGTCTGACCGGACGCTACATGGACGCCGTCTACCTGCGCGAGCTCTTCGACGAGCCGGCCGCGCTCCTCTACCAGGTCTGGTCGCTCGTGCGGACCATCGACGATGCCGTCAACCCCGATGATCCGACCACCATGGCCGAGGCGATCACCCAGGCCGATGCGCTGATCACCCAGGTCGCCAGCGTGCTCGACGGTGCCGAGGAGGCGGCGATCGTGAAAACGCTCGTCCGCCTGCGCCAGCAGCTCGACGGGGATGACCAGGGGACAGCCCTGAGCACCGATGCCGAGGCCGCCCGCGGCCTCCTCAAGAACCTCGTGAACAGCTTCTTCCACGACCGGCTGGTGGCGGTCCCGTCGATCAACGCCTACATCGGCCGGCTGCAGGTGGAGTTCGGGGAGGACGCCGCCGCGTCGCGGTGATCAGGCTGGGGCGGCGCCCGGGGGTTCCGGTTGGTCCCGTCGCACGAGCACGATCCGGGTGAACGGGAGCCGGATGTCGCTGAAGACCTCGATGCTGACCAGGAACCCGACAAAGATGAAGAGGATCCCCACGAGCTCGCCCAGGAAGAAGCTCCAGGTGATGCCGAAGCGGTTCAGGCCGCTCGTCACCCCCGGCACGAATCCGCCGAGCGCGATCAGGAGCGTCGCGGGAACGCGCGAGTTCAGGGTGCCGGCACGGAACGCACGGATCGCGCCGGGGATCGAGGCAAAGAAGTTGACGACCACCGCCACCGCCCGGCCGACTGCCCCGATCACCGGCGGGCCGCCCTCGATCCGAAGCAGCCGCCGCTTCGGCATGAAGATGAAGGCTGAGTAGACCGCCCCGAAGACCAGCGCGAAGGCGCCGGCGATGTTGAAGGGCGGCGTCAGGATGCGCAGGTCGCTCGGGAAGGCGGTTCCCACCGGGACGCCGGTGCCGGGGTCCAGCGCAAATCCGGGAGCAGGCAATGGCGCGGCGAGCACCAACACCGTGACGATCACCGATGCGATGACAAGGATGCCGGCCGCCAGCGGGGCGACCAGCCGCCGGTCGAAGCGGGTCGCAATCGCCAGCGCGATCGCCCCCGCGGTCGAGAAGGCGACCACGGTCGCCACCGCGCCCTCCGAGGCGGGCACTCCCTCCTTGGCTCGCGCGGCCGCGGCCAGGATGCTGAAGAGGCCGCCGGCGAAGAGGCTGAACGCGACGAAGTAGCCGAACCGCGTCCGGTTCAGCAGGAAGACCGTGCCCAGCCCGAGGTATGCGGCGACGCCGAAGGCACCGATCAGGTACCAGGCGCGATAGAGCGGCTCACTCCAACCGAACGCGCTTCCGATGAACTCGGTCCCGGCGCTGATCCCGTACCAGAGCAGACCGACCGTCCAGACCAGCTGGTACGGCTGCCGTCGTCGCAGCCACTGGTCCCCCACCATCACGGCGAACACGAACGACAGGATCGAGGAGAGCAACGGCAGCGCGACGTTCACCGGGTTCCGACCTCCTGCGCGACACCTATGAGGCTGGCCACTCGCGGAGAGTGGAGCCCACGTCCGGGCTCGAACCGGAGACCTCGTCCTTACCAAGGACGTGCTCTGCCAACTGAGCTACGTGGGCGCGCGCAGATTCTGCCGGAAGCGCCAGATGGCAGGCAACCATCGGCCTATCTTCGTAAATCTATGTATTGGATCCCGAACGCCGACGCTGGTGGGCAGGGAGGGAATCGAACCCCCACAGTCGAAGACGGCTGATCTACAGTCAGCGGAGCTCACCACCTGCTCAACCTACCCACGCCTTCCGATCGACAGCGGTGCCGCCGACCGAGCCGGGAGTATAGCGAACGCTCCGGCGAAGCCTCAAGCATGGGGAGGAGACGATGGGAATCATGCGTCGCCTCTTCGGTGAACCCAAGACCACAATCAACGCCAGCGAGACCATTGGGGCATCACACTTCCATCGGATCAGCCGGTTGCTACTCGGCCGGTAGCGGGTTGCTGAGTGGCTAGCCGCGCCTCGATCGCCAGCGGGGCCAGGCACTCTCGATCCGGAACCGGGTGCCATCCGCCGTCCATCGGCGCATCGGCCAGCGGTTGTCAGGTTGGCTCACTCGAGTCAGCGCCTCGCGAGCGGCCATTTCCGCGTCGTCGATCACGGAGACGGTCTGGCGGCGCTCTTCCCGGTGGCGGATGAGAATCGCATACTCGAGACTTCCGGCCACCAGTGATGAGAGGCCGAGGGCTTGTGCAAGGTCAGACATACGCGGAAGGTTCGGCCTCCATGGCTGGCGTGCATAGTCGGGAAATGGTCACGGCCGGCATGGGACCGAGCAGGGGTCCGCGACTACCTCGACGGCGCCTGAGCGCTCCTGGCGCGGCGCAATCCGAGCCAGCCGCCGACGAACGCCGCCAATGGCTGAAGGGGACCGGCGGTCGCGACCAGCCAGAAATACCAGGCGACGAGGGGACTCAGCTCGTTAGCGACCAGCGGCTCACCGATGACAGTCAGCACGACCCCCTCCAGGAGCCACGCCGTGGTAACCGACGCCCAGAGCGTCACGGTCGACCACGCAAGGAACCAAGTCCGGGTCAGCGCATACAGGAACCCACCAATCAGCAGGAACTGGCTGCCGTAGATCCCCAGCCGCCGCTGCGTCAACATGTCGTGGGGCTCAAGCCCTAAGGAGTCCTGCCGGCCGAACACGAACCACGAGATGGTCACCGCTATGCCCATGCCAAGCGTCATGACGGCAACGGCGGACCATCGGAACTCCACCGATCGCGGCTCCGGCTCTTGCCTCACGCCAGTGTGACGAGGCTTCGAGACGAGAAGTTACTGGGACCGCTGTTGGTCATGCCTGGATCGTATCCGGCTACTCCGGTCCTTGAGGTGGAGCCGACGGAGGGAGTCGAACCCACAACCGGTGGTTTACAAAACCACTGCTCTACCGTTGAGCTACGTCGGCGTCGCGCCCGATTCTAGTCGAGGGCCCGCCGCTCGCTGACGAACCACCTCGAAGAGCAGCAGCGCGCCGGCGGTCGCGGCATTCAGGCTCGCGATCCTGCCGGCCATCGGGAAGCGCACCAGCAGGTCGCATCGGCGCTGCATGGCACCCGAGACGCCGCTTCCCTCGCTGCCGACGACGATCGCGATGGGTCCCGTCAGGTCGGCCTCCCACGCCGCCAGCGGTGCGTCCTGGTCAGCGGCGATGAGCCGGATGCCACGCTCGTGGAGCTCGTGCGCCGCCTCCCCCAGACCGCCAATGCGCGCCAGCAGGAGATGCTCGCTGGCACCAGCCGATGCCTTGACCGCCGCGGCCGAGAGCGGAGCCGCGCCGCGCTCCGGGAAGATGACACCGTCAACCCCGGCGGCCTCCGCCGAGCGCAGGAGCGTGCCGAAGTTGGTCGGGTCCTGCAGGTGCTCCAGGATCAGCAGCAGCGGGTCATGCCCGCGCTTCGTTGCGGCGGCGAGCAGCTCGACGACGTCCGAGAAGCGGCGCTCGGCCACCTCGAGGAGCACGCCCTGGTGCCCGTCGAAGCCGGCGAGCTGCCGCAGGCGGTTCGCATCGACCGTCTCGACCGGGACCGATGCTGCCCGTGCCGCGGCCAGCACCTCGTTCAGCTCGGGTCCTGGGCGCGCGCTGTGCGCCACCAGCAGCCGGGCCGCCTGCCGGCCAGCGGCGAGCGCCTCGACCACCGGCCGGCGCCCCCCAATCCAGTCGCTCATGTGTGCGCGACGACGGCCACCGCGAACGCAGCGATCCCCTCGGCGCCCGCGAAGCCGAGGCCGTCTGAGGTCGTGCCCTTGACCCCGACCGCGTCGGCGTCGATGCCGCACAGCTCGCCCAGGCGGGCGGCGATGTCGGCGCGGCGCGGCGCGATTTCAGGGTGCGCGGCGACGATCGTCAGGTCGACCGAAACCGGGCGCCACCCGGCCGCCGCCAGGGTCGAGACCGCCCGGCGCAGCAGCTCACCGGAATCGGCATCCTGCCAGTGCGCATCGCCGGGGGGAAAGAGGCTGCCGATGTCACCGGCCCCCGCCGCCCCGAGCAGCGCGTCGATCACGGCATGCAGCCCGGCGTCCCCGTCGGAGTGCCCGGCCAGCCGTGGCTCGCCGCGGAACTCGATGCCCCCCAGGCGCAGGGCGCCATCGTCGCCGTAGCGGTGGGCGTCGAACCCGAGCCCTGCCCGCTGGCCCTCCCCCACCGCCGGCGGGACGAGCGGCATCGAGCGCTGCGCGAGGACACCGGCCACCAACCGTTCATCGCCGGGCTCGGTGAGCTTCTGGTTGCCCGGCTCGCCGGCCACCGACCGCACCACGATCCCGGCGGCGCCGAACGCGGCCGCCTCATCGGTCATCTTCCGTCCCCATGCCTGTGACTCCTCGAGTGCGGCCCGGAGCACGACCAGCGTGGCCGCCTGCGGCGTCTGTGCCAGGGCGAGGCCCTCCCGGTCAAACGCCCCGACGATGCGGCCGGAGTTGTCCACGTGCTTGAGCGAATCGTGGAGCGATACGACCGGGACGGCGCCATCGGTCGGCGTGACCGCGTTGGCGATCCGTTCCATCAGCTCGCTCGACGCGGCCGGCCGAGCGGCGTCATGGATGAGGACCGCGGCATCCTCGGGGAAGCCCGCCCTCGTCAACGCGGCGATGCCAGCAAGCGCTGAATCGGCGCGCTCCTCCCCGCCGGCCACGACCTCGCATCGGCCACGGGCAGATTCGGGGATGGCGTCGCGAAATCGGTCGACGGCATCGGCCGGCGCGACGACGACGACCCAGCTCATGCCGGGCACCGCCAGCAGCGTGTCGAGCCCCCAGCGCCACGCCGGCCTGCCGGCGAATTCGATCCAGAGCTTGTCGCTCCCCATCATCCGGCGTCCACTGCCGGCCGCGACGAGCACTGCCCCGACGATCAACCTGTTGTCATCCGGCCGCCGACGTGTCGCGCGGCTGCGCGAAGATCATGCGACCGGCCACGGTCTGCAGGACGCGAGTCACGGTGACGCCGACCTCCTGGTTCATCGCCTTGCCGCCGCCCTCCACCACGATCATGGTCCCATCGTCCAGGTAGCCCACTCCCTGCCCGGGCTCCTTCCCTTCCTGGATGATCCTGACGGTCATCTCCTCGCCGGGGTGGACGACGGCCTTCACCGCGTTGGCCAGCTCGTTGATGTTCAGGACCCGGATCCCCTGCAGCTCGGCGACCCGGTTCAGGTTGAAGTCGTTCGTCAGGATCGCCGCACCGTGGTCACGAGCGAATGCGACCAGCTTGGCATCCACCTCGCCGATCTCGGGGTAGGTCTCCTCGCTCACCTCGACCGGCGTCATGGAGTCCTTTTGAAGGGCGGTGAGCATCTCGAGGCCACGCCGGCCACGGTTCCGCCGGATCGCATCCGGCGAGTCGGCGATGCGCTGCAGCTCGTCGAGCACGAAGCGTGGCACGACCAGGGTGCCCACGATGAATCCGGTGCGACCGACGTCCACGATGCGACCGTCAATCACCGAGCTGGTGTCGATCACGATCTGCGAGAAGCCGCCCCGCCGACGGGCTCCCGGCAGAATTCCCGCGAACGCGGGCAGGAGCATGTCCGACTTGTACATGGTCGCTCCCAGCAGGATGAGCGCCGAGAGCACGGCGACGAGCGGCGGGAGCACCGAGCCGGCCCAGCCCCCCAGGGGGATCAGCGGCAGCCCGGCGAGCACGCCCACCAGCAGGCCGATCACGATCGCCGCCACGCCGAGCGCGAACTCGCCAGCTCCCGCCTGGGCCAGGCGATCGACCGCCCAGCGGGCCGGCCGGGTCGTGACGTAGGGGATGGCGAGGTAGCCGAAGAGGAGCGTGGCGGCCACCATCGCCATCAGGAAGGCAGGCCGATTCGGCGCCTCGATGATGGTGGTGTCTGCCTTGCTCAGGATAAGGAGTCCGAGCGCGAACCCCAGCAGCGTCCCGAGCAGCGCGCCCACGAGCTGGATGATCTTCGTCATGTGCCGATGAGTCCGTGATGAAACGATGTCGCGGGCAATGAAATGGATGAATACGATGATGCCAATCCCGCGCCCGCCCAGCGGCGGGGCGGCCACCTTAGCACCTGCCGTTCGCAAGGTCTACGGGTCCATTGAGGCCGATCAGTCCTCGATCAGGGCCTGGCGCAGCGCCTCCCGCAGGTCGGTGGCGGTCACGAGGCGTCCCGCGGGAGCGCGCGCCGCGGCGCCGCGCTCGGGCCCTGTCACCATCCGGTCGAAGCCAAGGCGCATCGCCTCCGCCAGGCGTCGCTCGGCGCGGGCGGCGGGCCGCAGGCGTCCGGACAGTGACAGCTCCCCCGCCAGGACGGTGCCCTCGCGGACGGCCCGCTCGCGCAGCGACGAGGCGAGCGCGACGGCCACCGCCAGGTCGGCGGCCGGCTCTTCGATGCGGAGCCCGCCGGCCACGTTCACGTAGACGTCGTGCCCGGTCAGGTTCAGCCCGGCGTGCCGGGCGAGCACGGCGATCAGCATGAGGACCCGGTTGACGTCGATCCCGGTCGTCGCCCGGCGCGGCGACCCGTAGCCGGCGGGCGCCACGAGCGCCTGGATCTCGACCGCCAGCGGGCGCGTCCCCTCGAGGGTGATGGTGATGGCGCTGCCGGCGACCGGTGGCTGCTCCGACTCGAGGAAGAAGCGGCTCGCGTCGGCGACCTCGACCAGGCCGTCGCTCCGCATCTCGAGGACGCCGACCTCATCGGTGGAGCCGTAGCGGTTCTTGGCCGCCCGAAGCAGGCGAGTGGTCCCCATCCGCTCCCCCTCGAGGTAGATCACCGCGTCGACGAGGTGCTCGAGGGTCCGCGGCCCGGCCACCGTTCCCTCCTTGGTGACATGCCCGATCAGTGCCACGCAGGTCGCGCCGGCCTTGGCGACCTCCGCCAGCCGGGTGGCGACCTCGCGCACCTGCCCCACGCTGCCGGCCGGTCCACCGAGCTCCGCGCTTGCGAAGGTCTGGACGCTGTCGACCACTGCCAGCGCCGGCGCCGATGCCTCGATGGCGCCGACCGCCGTCGCCAGGTCGGTGCTGGCCACCAGGCCGACGCCGTCGACCACCGCCCCGACCCGTTCAGCGCGGCCGCGGACCTGCGATGCCGACTCCTCGCCGGTCAGGTAGAGGGTCGCGTGCCC
>Ga0209998_10000068_pt1 | contig 41101 bp, 38 predicted proteins | sample EndophyteCoNSPM_FD_187576 | JGI IMG/M metagenome (GOLD analysis project Ga0209998, IMG submission 187576) | Arabidopsis thaliana rhizosphere microbial communities from the Joint Genome Institute, USA, that affect carbon cycling - Endophyte Co-N... | ecosystem: Host-associated > Plants > Roots >... | reverse complement strand
CGCTTCCTGTACGAGCACGCCGATGCGGTACGGCTCGAATCGCTGGCCGGCTCGACCTACCAGCCGCTGGCCGATCTGGCGGTCAAGATGCGCCGTGAGGAGACTTACCATCTCCTCCATTTCGATCTCTGGCTGCGGCGCTTGGCGGAGGGCGGCGAAGACTCCCACGCGCGCTTGGCGGCAGCCATCGAGCGCCTCTGGGGCGACGCTCAGGCTGTCTTCGCGCCGCTCGCCGGCGAGGCCCGCCTGGTGGCGGCGTGGATCCTGCCCGAATCGCTCGAGACGCTCCGTGCTCGGTGGCTGGAGCTCGTTGGCGTTCGGCTGGCTGCCGCGCACCTCCCGATCCCATCGGACGGCGCGCGCCCCGGAGCGGACGGTCGTACCCGGCGCACCGACGAGTTCGCCTGGCTGCACGGCGAGTTCACCACGGTCTCCGGCTCGGAGGCGGGCGCGACGTGGTAGCCGCGGCACCGTCTCGCGAATCCGTCGTCTGGTCCGCGCTGGCCGAAATCGCCGACCCCGAGATCCCTGCCATCAGCTTGGTCGACCTCGGCGTCATTCGCGGGTTCGCATTCGCGCCGCTGCCGGCGGGAGGCGAGCGGCTGACCGTCGAGCTGATGCCGACCTTCGTGGGGTGCCCGGCGATCGAGGTGATGCGCCACCAGATCGGCGAGCGCCTGACGGAGCTGCGGGTCGCCGACGAGGTGACGGTGGAGCTCACCTTCGCCGAGCCGTGGACCTCGGATCGGATCACGCCGGTGGGGCGCGAGGCGCTGCGGCTGAGCGGCTTCGCGCCGCCCCTGCACATCGGCTCGACCTTCAGCGGCGACTCGCTGACGGTGCTCCCAATCGCGACCTGCCCGTACTGCGCGTCGCGCAACACGACCCTGGAGAACCCGTTCGGCCCGACCCTCTGCCGGGCGATCTACCACTGTGCCGACTGCCGCCAGCCGTTCGAGGCCTTCAAGCCGATCTAGGCGTCGCGGGAGGCTGGGCGAACCGCTACGCTTCGCCGCATGGCAATCGACGAGGGCGAGGCCCGGTCCAAGGCGGAGGAGCTGCTCGACGCGAGCGCCCACGACCGCCTGGACACGATGCGTCACTCGACGGCGCACGTCATGGCCGCGTCCGTCCTCGAGCTCTTTCCCGAGGCGAAGCTCGGCATCGGCCCGGCGATCAAGGACGGCTTCTACTACGACTTCGACCTGCCCCGCGCCCTGACCCCGGCCGACCTCGAGGCGATCGAGGGCAAGATGCGCGAGCAGGTCGCGGCGAACCTGCCGTTCGAGCGCAGCGAGATCGGCCGCGACGAGGCAATCGCCCGGGAGCAGGCGGCGGGCCAGGAGTACAAGGCCGAGATCATCGGCGAGCTGCAGCCGGACGAGGTGATCAGCTTCTACCAGCACGGCTCGTTCAACGACCTGTGCCGCGGACCGCACCTGGAGGCGACCGGCAAGATCGGCCCCTTCAAGCTCCTCAGCTCGGCCGCCGCCTATTGGCGCGGCGACGAGAAGCGGCCAATGCTGCAACGGATCTACGGATCGGTCTGGGAGACGCAGGAAGACCTGGACCAGTATCTGTGGCGCCTCGAGGAAGCGCGGAAGCGGGATCACCGCAAGATCGGTCGCGACCTCGACCTCTTCAGCTTCCACCCCGAGTCTCCGGCGGCGCCGTTCTGGCATCCGCGGGGCATGGCCCTGTGGCGCGCCCTCGAGGCGTGGTCGCTCCAGGTCCGCCGCGAGGGCGGCTTCGTCGAGGTCCGCACCCCGGCCCTCGTGCGGAAGGAGCTCTGGGAGACCTCCGGCCACTGGGCGCTGTACCAGGACAACATGTTCGTCTTCGGCGACGCCGACCAGCAGTCGGGCCTGAAGCCGATGAACTGCCCTGAGTCGATGGTCATCTTCAAGACCTCGCTGCGGTCGTATCGGGATCTCCCGATGCGCCTTGCGGACTACTCCTGGCTCTTCCGCAACGAGCTGACGGGAGCGCTGGCCGGCATGTTCCGCGTCCGCCAGCTGACCCAGGACGACTCGCACGTCATCTGCCGCGAGGACCAGGTGATCGACGAGGTGCAGCTCGCCCTGCGGCTCATCCGCCGTCAGTACGAGCCGTTCGGCTTCGAGCCGCGCTTCAAGCTGGCGACGCGACCGGCGAAGAAGCTCGGGACCGAGGAGTTCTGGGACATGGCCGAGGGGCAGCTGGCCGAGGCGGCCGCAGGCGCCGGGATCGAGTACACGATCGATCCGGGTGGTGGCGCCTTCTACGCGCCGAAGATCGACGTCTTCATCGACGACGCGCTCGGGCGCGAGTGGCAGATGGCCACGGTCCAGATCGACTACCAGCTGCCACAGCGCTTCGAGATGGAGTACCGCGCCGCGGACGGCGGGACCGCACGCCCCGTGATCGTTCACTACGCGATCTACGGCAGCTTCGAGCGGTTCATCGGCGTCATCACCGAGCACTTCGCGGGCGCCTTCCCAGCCTGGCTGGCGCCGGTGCAGGTGATGGTCATCCCGATCGCGGACCGCCACGTCGAATACGCCGAGAAGGTGCGCCAGGCGCTCTTCGAGGCGGGGCTGCGGGCCGAGGTGGATGACCGATCGGAGCGGATGCAGGCGAAGCTGCGCGACGCCCAGGAGCAGAAGGTGCCGGTGATGCTGGTGCTCGGGGATCGAGACCAGGAGGCGGGCGCAGTGAGCCCGCGGCTGCGGACGGGGGAGTCGACCCAGGGGATCGGCCTGGCGACCTTCATCGCCGACCTCACCGGCCGCGTCGAGCGTCGCGAGCTGTGGCCGTACGCCCCGGAGGGGGAGCAGCCCTGAGGAAGATGCGCGGGGTCGGCCAGCTGGCCCTGCACTCGACCGATCCGGGCCGCACGGCCGAGTTCTACGAGTCTGCCTTCGGTTTCAAGCGCCGCGCGGCGGACGATGGCGGGGTGGACCTGGAGCTCGGCGGCTTCGAGCTCAGCTTCCGTCGCGCCGAGCGTGCGGCAAGGGATGGGATGCAGATCGGCTTCCGGGTCGACACCGCGTCCGAGGTCGACGCCTGGGCACAGGACCTCGCCCTCCGGGGATTCGCACTGGTCGGGCCGCCATCGGGCGACCGATACGAGGGCACACGATCGTTCCGAGTGGCTGATCCCGATGGGCGCCAGGTGGCGATCTTCTTCCACTACCCGGCCTGACGGAGGCAGCGGTTGAGCGGCTGATGCCGTCGCGAACGCACCGTTTCCGAGCATAGACTGGCGCCGTGCCTGCCTGCGCGAACTGCGGCTTTCAGTCGGAAGGGGCGTCCAAGTTCTGCCCCGAGTGCGGTGCCCAGTGGTCAGCCGCACCGTCGCGCGAGGTGCGCAAGACGGTCACCGTCCTCTTCTGCGACCTGACCGGCTCGACCGCACTCGGCGAGACGCTCGATCCCGAACGGCTGCGGGCACTGCTGGCACGCTACTTCGAGCGGATGCGGGGGATCGTGGAGCGGCACGGCGGCAGCGTCGAGAAGTTCATCGGCGACGCGGTGATGGCCGTCTTTGGCGTCCCGGTGCTGCACGAGGATGACGCGCTGCGCGCCGTGCGGGCTGCGGTCGAGATGCGCGACGCGCTTCCCGAGCTCGAACTGCAGGGGCGGATCGGGGTGATGACGGGGGAGGTCGTCACCGGGACGGCCGAGCGCCTGGCAACCGGCGACGCGGTGAACGTGGCGGCACGTCTCGAAGCGGCCGCGCAGCCTGGCGAGGTGCTGATCGGTGAGCCGACGCTGGCGCTGGTCCGCGCTGCGGTCGAGGTCGGACCCGCACAGCAGCTCGACCTGAAGGGCAAGTCGAGCCCCGTTGCCGCGTACCGGTTGGTGCGCGTGAACGAAGCCCCTGAGCGACCCCATGCCGGGCACTTCGTCGGTCGCCAGCGCGAGCTCGCAGCTCTGCGGGATGTCTGGAGCCAGGTGCTGGATGAGCAGCGCTGCAAGCTCGTGACGATCGTAGGTGACGCCGGCGTCGGCAAGACACACCTCGTCGCCGAGTTCGTCCACTCAATCCAGGCGACGATCGTCCAGGGCCGCTGCTTGCCGTATGGCAACGGAATCACCTACGGGCCAGTGATCGAGGTGCTCAGGCAGCTCGACCAGCTGCCACCTGACGCGGCCGCGGCGCAGGCCATCCGCTCGCTGCTGGGCCAGAGCGAGGCGGCGACTTCGGCGGATGAGATCGCGTGGGCCTTTCGCAAGACGCTGGAGCACGCCGCGACGAATAGCCCGATCGTCGTGGTCCTCGACGACATTCAGTGGGGCGAGGAGACATTCCGGGATCTGGTTGAGCATGTCGCTCTGCTCTCCTCTGGGGCGGCCATCCTGCTCCTGTGCATGGCGCGGCCCGAGCTGAGCGAGCGTCACCCTGCCTGGCCGGTGACGCTTCGGCTCGAGCCCCTCGGCGAGGCAGAGGTCGAACAGCTGATCGCTGGCCGCATCGCCGTCGGCCTCGGGGAGCGGATCGCGCGCGCCGCGGGCGGCAACCCGCTCTTCGTCGAAGAGATGCTGGCCCTGGCTGGCGAGGCTGAGGGCGACGTGGCGGTGCCGCCCACGTTGCAAGCCCTCCTCGCGGCGCGCCTGGACCAGCTCGAGGTGGCGGAGCGCAGCGCGTTGGAGAGAGGGTCGATCGAGGGGGAGCTGTTCCACCGGGGTGCGGTCCAGGCTCTGACCCCGGGCGAGGCGCAGGTCACACCGCGCCTGGCCGCGCTCGTGCGCAAGGAGCTGATCAGACCAGACAAGACCCAGCTCGCCGGGGAAGATGGCTTCCGCTTCCGCCACCTGTTGATCCGCGACGCTGCCTACCTGTCGCTTCCAAAGGCCGTGCGCGCCGACCTGCACCAGCAATTCGCCCACTGGCTTGAGGGGCACGGCGGGGATCTGGTGGAGCTGGACGAGGTGCTGGGTTATCACCTGGAGCAGGCCCATCGGTATCGAGTCGAACTCGGCGCGCCGGACGACCCGAACCTGGCCGCCGCGGCAAGGCGCAAATTGACAGCTGGAGGGAAGCAGGCCCAGCTGCGGTCTGACCATGTGACCGCGGCGAGCCTCTATGAGCGAGCAGCCGCGCTGGCGCCACCGAACGAGATCGACCTCGCCCTCCAGGTCGAACTCGGCGAGGCGCTGGATCTCGCCGGCAAGGCCGTTGATGCACTCCGCCATTCGAACGCTCTTGCGGAGCGCGCGTCGCTGGCGGGGGATCGCGTCGCTGAGCTGTGCGGGAAGGTGATGAGTGGAGTGCTCCTCGCCAACCTCGAGCCGGAGGGGGCGACGGAGAAGCTTGCCGCGCTCGTGAACCAGGCGCTGCCTGTGTTCGAGGCTGCCGCCAACGATGTCGCGCTGTACAGCGGATATTTTGCACTCGGACAGGTGGCTCTCGGGCGCGGGCAGATGGATGAGGGCCTCGAGGCGACCGAGCGTGCCGCCGCCCACGCCCGGCGGGCAGGTCTCCCGCACGAACTCCTCGGGTGGCGGGGCGGGTTTCGCATCTGGGGTACGACTCCGCTCTCGCAGGTGCTGGCATGGCTGGACGAGAACGAACCACCAGTCGGGCCGGACCACCATTGGCTCCGCGCGCACCGCGGGCAGGCGCTCGTACGACTCGGTCGGTTCGATGAAGCCCGCGCGATCCTGGTTCAAACGCGTGATGAGCTGACGGAGCGTGGTGCGGCGCGACAGCTCGCCAACCTGATCGGCGTTCACTCGGTGGAGGTCGAACTCATCGGCGGCGATGCCGCCGCCGCGGCCGAGCTTGGGTTAGAAGGGTGCAGGCTCCTCGCAGAGCTGGGATATACCGCCAGTCTGTCCACTGCTGCCGGACTCCTCGCGCAGGCCATGTACGCGTTGGACCGCCTGGAGGAGGCCGATGGTTGGGCCGAGCAGGCTGCTGAGCTCGGCGCGAGCGACGACGTCATCACCCAAATGCTCTGGCGGCAGGCCAGGGCGAAGGTTCTCGCGCGGTCCGATCGGGGCGTGGATGCGGAGCGGCTGGTGCGTGATGCGGTCGCGATCGGGGAGGCGACCGATATGCTCGATATGCAGGGCGATGCGTACGCCGACCTCGCGGAGGTCCTATCTCTGGCCGGGCGTGTGGAGGAGACTGCCGGTGCGCTCGAGGAGGCGCTGCGGCGGTATGGAGAAAAGGGGAATGTCACCTCGGCACGGCGTACGCAGGCCCGCCTCTCCGATCTTCACGGGGCAGCGTCGAGATGAGAACGCCCCGGCGGCGCGTTGACCCTCCATCGGGCTGCGGTGTATAGTCGGCCGGCGTTTGCGCATCGGTGTGGGCCACGCGTCCGGACTGGACGGTGGCTTCTTTGTTGAAGGAGCGGCAGCACTCATAGCCAAGGAACTCCGAATCAATGACATGATCCGCGTCCGAGAGGTGCGGGTCATCGACGATGAGGGTCAGCAGCTCGGCGTCCTGCCAACGACAGAGGCCTTGGCGCTGGCCCAGGAGAAGGGACTCGACCTCGTGGAGGTCGCCCCCGCCGCGGTTCCACCGGTGTGCCGCATCCTCGACTACGGCCAGTACAAGTACGAGCTGCAGAAGCGCGAACGCGAGGCGAAGCGGAAGCAGAAGTCGCAGACGTTCAAGGAGATCCGGCTTCGGGTCAAGATCGACGTCCACGACCTGAAGACCAAGTTGCGACGAGCGGGGGAGTTCCTGGACGAGGGCGACCGCGTAAAGGTCACCGTCCAGTTCCGGGGACGCGAGATGAGCCACGCCAACCTGGGGCGTGACCTTCTCGATCGGGCAGCGGCGCTGCTCGAGGAGAAGGGCGTGGTGGAACGGCCACCGCTCCTGGAAGGCCGCAACATGTTCATCGTGATGGCGCCGCCGGAGAAGCGGGCCGAGAAGAAGAGCGACGCGACCGATGGGGCACCCGCTGCATCGGCCTCAAATGGCGAAACGATCGGCGAAGTGATCGCCGCGAAGGGGCTCACGGTCGAGCCCGAAGCTACGGAGCAGGCCCCACATGCCGAAAATGAAGAGCCACAAGGGAACAGCCAAGCGGTATAAGAAGACCGGCTCCGGCAAGTGGGTGCGCCCCAAGGCGGGCAGCGGCCACCACCTCGAGATCAAGTCGAGCAGTCGCAAGCGACGCTACGCCGGCAAGACCAACGTCGATCCCGTTCACGCCAAGCAGCTGGCCCGGCTGCTCCCGTACAGCTAGAGATCCAATTCGATGTCCCGAGTCAAGCGCGGCGTTCCCGCGCACAAGCGTCACAAGCGTCTCCTCGCCCAGGCTGAGGGGCGTCGCGGCACCCGCTCGAAGCTCATTCGTCCGGCTCGCGAGGCGCTGTTCCACGCTCTCGTCTACGCGTACCGCGACCGCCGTGACCGGAAGCGCGACATGCGCCGCCTCTGGATCGAGCGCATCAACGCCGCGTCGCGCCAGCACGGGATGCCGTACGGCCGCTTCATTGCCGGCCTGAAGTCAGCGGGCGTGGAAGTCGATCGCAAGATGCTGGCCGACCTGGCGATCCGCGACGCCGGCGCCTTCGGCAAGATGGTCGAGATGGCCAAGGCCTCGTTTAGCGGCTAGCCGGCGTTCGTCCAACGCCGGCCCCCGGCCCTGCTCCGAAAGTGGAGCGGGGTCGTTTCTTTTCCCCGATGATTCCGGAGCAATCATGAGCGACCTCGCCGACCGCCTTCAGCAGCTGCAGACCGACGCCCTGGCCGAGCTGGCCGCGGCCGCCGACGCCGGTGCGGTGGACACGTTGCGCGCCTCGCTGTTCGGTCGATCCGGACGCCTGACGGTCCTGCTTCGAGGCCTCGGGGAGGTTGATCCTGGCGAGCGGCCGGCCGTGGGCAAGCTGGCCAACGACGTCCGCGGGGGCCTGGAGGCGGCGATCGCGGAGCGCCTCGCCACGCTGCGCGCCGCGGACGCGGGTCTTCGGCTGGCGGATGAGACCCTCGACATGACCGCTCCCGGCCGGCCGGTGCGGGTCGGTCACCTGCACCCGAGCATGACCGTCGAGCGCGACCTCCGGGAGATCTTCCATGCCTTCGGCTTCGAGATCTTCGAGGGTCCGGAGATCGAGACCGACGCCATGAACTTCGAGGCGCTGAACATCCCGCCCGATCATCCGTCGCGAGATCTGTGGGACACGCTGTACGTGGCCGAGCCCGGTGGCGACCCCCGACAGCCGGCGGTGGACGGCACCATCCTGCGCACGCACACCAGCCCGGTGCAGATCCGTGCCATGCGGGCGCTGACCCCGCCGATCCGGGTCATCACCCCGGGCCGCTGCTTCCGCTACGAGGCGGTGGACGCATCGCACGGCTTCGAGTTCTTCCAGGTCGAGGGGCTGGTCGTGGATCGCAACACGAGCCTCGCTGACCTCAAGGGGATGCTCGAGGAGTTCGCCCGCGCCCTCTTCGGGGACGGCGCGAAGACGCGGTTCCGACCCGGCTATTACCCGTTCACCGAGCCGAGCGTCGCCTTCGACGTGAGCTGCCTCGTCTGCGGCGGCCCGGGCTGCCCCGCCTGCGGCCGGTCGGGCTGGATGACGATCCTTGGGGCCGGCATGGTCCATCCCACCGTGCTCCGAGCCGGCGGGATCGACCCGGACGAGTTCCAGGGCTACGCCTTCGGGATGGGCCTCGACCGGATCACGCTGCTGCGCCACGGGATCCCGGACCTGCGCCTGCTGATGAGCGCCGACCTGCGCTTCCTCGAGCAGTTCCCGGGGGGACGCTGACCGATGCGCGTCCCGCTCTCCTGGCTGCGCGAGTACGTCGACGTTGACCTCACCCCCGAGGCCCTGGCGGAGCAGCTGACGATGCGCGGCCTCGAGGTGAGCGCCATCGAGGTCTCCGGCGCTGACTGGACCGATGTCGTCGTCGGCAGGCTCCTCTCCGTCGAGCGGCATCCGAACGCGGACAAGCTGTGGCTGACGAGCGTGGACGTCGGCGCGGGCGAGCCCCTGCAGGTCGTCTGCGGCGCCGACAACATCGCGGTCGGGCAGCTCGTCCCGGTGGCATTGGTCGGCTCGGTGCTCACCGGGGGACGCCGGATCGAGCGGAGCAAGATCCGCGGGGTGGAGTCGCAGGGAATGCTCTGCTCGGCGATCGAGCTCGGCCTGGGCGACGATGCGGAGGGGATCCACATCCTCGGGAAGGACGACGAGCTTCCGCTGGGTGCCGACCTCCGCCCTCTCCTGGGCGAGGTGGTCCTCGACGTGGACGTCAAGCCGAACCGTGGCGACGCCCTGTCGATGGTCGGTGTGGCGCGCGAGGTCGCCGCGATCGCCGGCTCAACGGTGCGGCTGCCCGAGACGTCGGTCAGCGAGGACCCCGCACTGCAGGCCGCCGAGCACGTCAGCGTGTCGATCGAAGACACCGAGGGATGCCCGCGCTTCACCGCACGCTGGTTCGAGGCTGTGCAGAACGGTGCCTCCCCGGGGTGGATGCAACGCCGCCTGCTCGCCGCGGGGATGCGGCCGATCAGCGCGGTGGTGGACGTCACCAACTACGTGATGCACGAGCTCGGCCAGCCGATGCACGCGTATGACGCGGATGGCATCCCCAACGGACGGATCGTGGTGCGGCGCGGACGCGACGGCGAGCCCCTGGAGACGATCGACCACGAGCAGCGGACCCTGGACGGCCGGATGCTGGTCATCGCCGATGAGGCGCGCGCCATCGGCCTTGCCGGGATCATGGGCGGGGCGAGCACCGAGGTCCGTGACACGACGACCCGCGTCATCCTCGAGTCGGCCATCTTCCACGGGCCGCTGATCCGGAACACGGCTCGCCGGCTGGGGCTCCGTTCCGAGGCGAGCCTCCGGCACGAGAAGGGGATTGGGCACCACCTGCCGCGGCTCGCGGCCGACCGCGCGGCCAGGCTCATCGCCGAGATCACCGGCGCACGCGCGGCAACCGGAATCGTCGACAACAACCCGGGGCCACAGCCGCAGCGAGTGGTAGGGATCGAGCTGCGCCGGACGGAGCGCCTGCTCGGGCTGCCGCTCACCACGGCGACGGTCGCCGAGCTCCTGGCACCCCTTGGATTTTCAGTCGAGCCCGGCGGCGAGGGGCGGCTGGACGTCATGGTGCCGGAGCATCGGCTGGATGTCGTGGCGGCCGAGGACGTCGCCGAGGAGATTGCCCGCAGCCATGGCTACGGCGAGATCCCCGGTCGCCAGCCGCAGCCAGCGCTGCCGCCGTTCCGGCCGGATCCGGGCGAGCCGCGGCATCGCGTCCGCCGCATCCTGGCGGGGCTTGGCCTCGACGAGGTCCTGACCCACGCCTTGATCGGGCCGGCTGACCTCGCTCGGACTGGCTACGACCCGGCCGAGGTGTCGCTCGTACGCGTCGCCAACCCGCTGGCGGAGGCCCACAGCATCCTGCGCCCGTCGATGGCGGTGTCGATGCTCGCTTCGCTGGCCGAGAACGTCCGGCAGCGCCGCACCAACGCGTGGATCTTCGAGGTCGGAAAGACGTACTGGAGCGACGCCGGAAAGGGACCGACCTGGGCGGAGACGGCCGGCACCGGCAGGTACGAAGCCTGGCACGTCGGCATCGCGCTGCTAGGCCCGGCCTCCGATCGCTCACCCGGCGCGGCACCGCGTGACGCCGACGTGGCCGACCTGAAGGGGATCGTGACGGCGCTCCACGCGGCCATCGGAGCGCCCGAGCCCGCGTTCCGGGCCGAGACGGCGGAGGAGCTGCATCGGCACCTCCACCCCGGTCGGGCGGCCCGGATGTATGACGCTTCGGGCCGCCCCTACGGCAACCTCGGCGAGGTCGACCCGGCGGTCGCCTCGGCATGGGATCTTCCCGCCCGACCGGTGATCGCCGTCGTCAACCTGCCACAGCTGCTGTCGCTCTCGACCCTGCACGCCCGGGCTCGCCCCGTGCCGGCGACCCAGCCGCTCGACCGTGACCTCGCCGTGGTGGTCGACGCCGCCACGCCGGTGGGCGAGGTGCTGCGCATCCTGCGCGAGGTGGCGGGCTCGACACTCGTCGCCTCGCGCCTCTTCGACGAGTACCGCGGGCCGCAGGTGGGGGAGGGCAAGGTCTCCTACGCGATCGCGCTCCGCTTCCAGCCCGAGGGGGCCGGGGACGAGCGTGGGGTCGAACGAGCGATGAAGCGAATCGGCGGCGCGCTGCAGCACCACCTGGGGGCCCAGATCCGCTGAGTGCCTTCCCCGCCGCGAGGCGGGCTGCTAGGCTTGCCGTCGGCCGAGCGGGAAACGGCCGGACCCTAGGGAGGCATCCATGGAATTCCTGCAGAAGCTTGGTCCGATCGACCTGTTCATCGTGGCGAGCCTGGGCGCCGGCGTCTTCGCCGGCTTCATGGGAGGCATGGTCCGATACGCCCTGAACATCGTCGTGGTGATCGTCGCCTTCATCATCGCCGGGCAGCTGCGTGGTCCGTTCGACTCGATCCTGCAGGGATGGAACGTCTTCGGCCCTGAGATGCGCGAGCAGCTGGTCTTCCTGATCCTGTTCATCGGGTTCACGGTCGGCGGCTGGTTCCTCGTGCGAACCTTCTGGAAGGGCACCCGCCTTCCGATCGCCAAGCAGCTCGATGAGATCGGCGGCGCCGTGCTGGGACTCGTCTTCGCCGCCCTCTCGATCGTGATGCTGCTGGTGGTGATGGACACCTTCTTCCTGTCGGCGTCCGATCCGGCGGTGAATGCGGCCGGCCCGCTGAAGGGCTTCTACGAGGCGATGGACTCATCGGTCCTGGTCGACTTCTTCCGCGCAACGCTGATCCCGACCCTGGGCCAGGCTGCGCGGCCGTTCGTGCCATCCGAGATCGCCGAGTTCCTGACGGCGCCATGACACCGGCGGCCGGGGCCGCCGCCGAAGCACCGGAGGCGATCGCCCAGCTGCCGCTCATCGGCGACCGCGCCTGGTTCGACCGCTCAGCGGCGGAGGTCGCCCCTGACCTGCTCGGCGCCGTGCTGATCCACGACACGTCGCGCGGCCGGATCGCGGGCAGGATCGTCGAGGTCGAGGCATACCTGGGACCGGAGGACCTGGCGGCGCATTCGTCGCACGGCCGGACTCCGCGCAATGCGGTCATGTTTGGCCAACCAGGCCACCTCTACGTCTACCTCGTGTACGGCCTGCACCACTGCGCCAACGTGGTGTGCGGCCCCGGCACCAAGCCCGAGGCGGTGCTCATCCGGGCCGCCGAGCTGACCGAGGGTGAGGATCTGGCACGCGCGCGCCGCGGTCAGGTGCCACGCACGCGCCTGGCCGCCGGACCGGGGAACCTCGCCTCGGCGTTCGAGATCGATCGTCGGCTCGATGGCGCCGACCTGCTGGCAGGGCCGGTGCGCGTCCTGCGCGGCCCGAGGCCGGAGGCCATCGACCGCACCCCACGCATCGGCGTCGAGTACGCCGGCGCCTGGGCCGATCAGCCCCTCCGATACCTGATCCGCGATGACCGGCACCGATCTCGCCGCTGACCCCGTCGCGGGTGCCGCCGCGGATGCGGGCACGCTGCGGGCGCTCGAGTTCGCGACGATCGTCGAGCAGCTCGCCCAGCTGACCGCCTTTGGCCCCTCCCGTGAGCTGGCCGAGGCGATCCTCCCCCTGGCGGATGCCGCGCACGTGGCACTGCTGCAGGACCAGACCGACGAGGCCAGCCGCCTCCTGACCGAGCAGTCGCAGTCCACGATTGGCGGGGCCCGTGACGTGCGCCGCGCCCTGGAACGGGCCCGCCGCGGCGGGCGCCTGGCACCGATGGATCTGCTCGAGATCGCGGAGACACTGCGGGCGACTTCCACCTTCGGAGAGCGACTGGCTGAGTGGCGGGGCACCCACCTGGCAGGCGTCCGTGACGAGCTCGATGGCGCGCCGCAGCTGCGGACGCGGATCGAACGCACCGTGGACGAGGCGGGGGAGATCCTCGACTCGGCATCGGCCGAGCTGGCCAGCATCAGGAAGCGGCTGCGCACTGCGCAGGACCGCGTCCGCGAACGACTGAACACGATGCTGCGCTCGAGCGCGCTGGCAGGGGTCATCGGCGAGGCGATCGTCACCATGCGGGCCGGCCGTTACGTGATCCCGATCCGCGCCGAGGCGAAGGGCAAGCTGAAGGGGATCGTCCACGACCAGAGCGCATCGGGCGCGACCCTCTTCGTCGAGCCCCTGACCGTCGTCGAGCTGAACAACACCTGGACCCAGGCAACCCTCGATGCGGCCCGCGAGGAGGAGCGGATCCTTGACGAGCTGTCACGCGACGTCGAGGCGCGTGCCGAAGGGCTGCTGGCATCGCTCTCGGCCTTGGCCCGCGCCGACCTGTGGATGGCCCGGGCGCGCCTGGGGATGCAGCACGACGCGGTCCGCCCGGCGGCCGCCGAGGATGCTGCCGAGCTGCTCTCGGCCCGACATCCGCTGCTCGGTGCCGGTGCCGTCCCGATTGACCTGCGCATCGGCGAGCGGTTCGGCTACCGGGCCTTGATCGTCACCGGGCCGAACACCGGCGGCAAGACGGTCTCGCTCAAGACGTTGGGCCTCCTCGCCCTGATGCACCAGGCCGGCCTGCGCGTCCCCGCCGCCGATGGGGCGCGGCTGCCCGTCTTCAGCCGCGTGATGGCGGACATCGGCGACGAGCAGAGCATCGCCCAGTCACTCTCCACCTTCTCCAGCCACCTCCGCAACGTGGTCCGCTTTGTCGCGGTCGCCGGTCCGGGCACGCTCGTGCTCCTCGACGAGATCGGGGCCGGCACCGACCCGACCGAGGGATCGGCGCTGGCCATGGCCATCGTCGAGCGGCTGCTGGCATCCGGAGCCACCGTCGCGGCGACCACCCACTACGCCGAGCTGAAGGCCTTCGCCCAGGAGCACGCGCTGGTCACGAACGCGTCCGTTGCCTTCGACGTGGCGACGCTGCGGCCAACCTATCGGCTCGAGATCGGCCTCCCCGGCAAGTCACAGGCGTTCGCCATCGCCCAGCGCCTGGGCCTCCCCGCCGAGATTCTCGAGGATGCCCGATCCCGCCTGGCGGCCGAGCACGTGAGCATGGAGGAGACGCTCGCCGCCATCGGCCGCGCCGAGGCGGAGCGCAGTGTCGAGCTCGACCGTGCGCGAGAGGAGCGCAAGGCTGCCGAGGGTGAACGAGAGCGCGCTCGGAGCGGCGTGGCCCGGGCGCGCAGGGAGGCGGCCCAGATGCTCGCCGATGCGCGGCGGGTCGCCGACGACATCCTGGCGCGCGCCGAGCGCGAGGTCGAGGAGGTGCGCCGTGAGCTGACCCGCCAGCGCAACCTGCGGGGCTCGCGCGGCGGGGGAGCGCCCGCCAAGGCGGCGTTCGAGGCCCTCACCGAACGAGCGGCCCAGGCGCGGACCGAGGTGGCCGGCACCGGGCCGCCCGACGAAACGGAGGACGCTGCGCAACCACGCGTCGGGCTGTGGGGTCGCAGCCGAACGCTGGGGAGCACCGGCAGGATCGTCGACGTCAGCGGACGCACGGGACGCGTGACGATCGAGACGGACGATGCGCGCGTCGTCATTCCCGGGGACGACGTCGAGATCGTGGCCGAGCCGATCACCGGCCCCACCCCGCGGGACGAGGAGATGGCCGAGCTGAAGCGACGTGCCGCCAGCCGTATCGCGCCGCGCCTGGACCTCCGCGGGGAGCGGGTCGAGGCAGCGCTCGAGCTCCTCACCGCCTACCTCGACGAGGCCCTGCTGGCCGGCCTGGACGAGGCCGTCATCGTGCACGGCGCGGGGACCGGAGCGCTGCGGCGCTCGATCCGTGAGTACCTGGCTGAGCACCCGCGGGTGCGATCCACGCGGCCAGGACGCCGCGAGGAAGGGGGAGACGGCGCGACCGTCGCGGAGCTCTAGGCGCTTGGCGAAGCAGAAGGAAGAGGCGTCTGGGTGGGGACCGGTGTGGTGACCGGCGTCGGGATCGGGCTCGGGGTCGGCGAGGGGAGCGGCGTCGGCGACGGGGTCGGCGAAGGACTTGGCGACGGGGTGGAGGTTGGGATCTCACCCGGGGTGCAGGTCTCCACGGGGGCCAATGGCGCATCGAACGCGGCCGACGGCGAGCGGCGCACCTCGCTCTCCCTGCCCACATACTTCTCGATCCACGCTCGGTTCGCCTCTTCCCACGTCGGATGCGAACTCTCGTAGTTGACGAGGTCGAGGTAGACCTTCTCCTCTGGCGCCCCCTCGCCGGGCGACGCGCTCGGCGCGGCGGACTCCAGCGGGTCGCCACAGCCGGGCTGCCAGATCTTGCCGGTGGCAGCCTCGATGATCAGCCTGCGGTGGAGCGTGTCGCGCTGCGTCGGCCGGTGGGCCTGTGCGAAGTTCTCGGTCACGGTCTTGGTGGTGAACTCGCCCGGCAGCATCCCGGTCAGGGCGTCGACCTCGACCGAGACGATGCCCGCCGGACGCGGGAAGTCGCGCACCGGGAGCTCGTTTGCGGCGGTCACCTCGGCCATGTAGTCGTGCCAGATGAAGGTCGGACCATCGGCGGCGAAGACGTCCTTGATGTCCGTGAAGTCGCTGTTCCCGACCCAGACCCCGGTGATGATCGCTCCCTCGTCGATGGTGGGATCGGCATCGGGCGCCAGGTAGCCGAAGGCCTGCAGGTCCTTGAAGTCGTTCGTGGTGCCCGTCTTCAGCGTCGCGGGGCGTCGCTCACCGTCAGTCGTGAGCTGGAAGCGCCGCCCCCAGATGATGTTGGTGTCGGGGTTGGTGTTGTCCTTGAGGATGTCGGTCACCAGGTAAGTGGCTTCCTCGCTCAGGACCCGCTCCGGCTCTGCGGCATCGGTTGCCTGGTCGTAGATCACGTTGCCGTCGCGGTCCTTGATGGTGGCGATCAGGAAGGGCTCGGCCAGCATCCCGCCATTCGCAATGGCCCCGTAGGCCCCCGCCAGGTCCAGCATGTGAACGCCCAGGGTGCCGAGGGTCAGAGACGGCACCTCGTGTTCAGGCCGCCGGGGATCCCATTCGAGACCCAGTCGCTCTGCCGTCTCGACCACCTTCTTGGTGCCGATCAGCTGCTGCGCCTTGGTGATCGGGATGTTCCACGAGTATTTCAGCGCGTCGCGAACGAGCACCGGGCCTCGCTCGTTGCCGCTCGCGTTCGGCACCGTATAGCCCTCGGCGATGACGCCCTGGACGTCCATGAACATTGTCGCGGGCGTGATCGCCCCGCTCTCGAAGCCGGTGGCATAGGTGATGGGCTTGAAGGCCGAGCCGGACTGCCGATAGGCCTGCCCGACCACGTCGTACTGCGGCTGATGGGCGTCCGTCGTCTCGCCGTAGTAGTTGGCCGATCCGACATACGCCAGCACCGCGCCGGTCCGGTAGTTGAGCGTCACCAGGGCGTCGTTGTTGATGTTGCGCCCCTGCAGCTGCTTGATCCAGGCAAGGGCCGGCTCCCCGTACTTCGCGATCAGCTCCTCGTCGGTCAGCCGATCCAGGTCGTACGCCACCCCGGCCCACTTCTCAGCACTGACCTGGTAGCCGTTGTAGTCGAGGCTGGTGGTGATGACCAGGCCACCGCGGTCGAGCAGGTCCTCGTTGCCGAGCAGCTCGGCCGCGGCGCGCCGAACGGCATACACGAAATGCGGCGCCTTGTACTGCTTGTCCGGGGGCGGAGCGAGGACAATCTCCTCGGCGGCCGCCTGGTCGCGCTCGGCCTGGGTGATGGCGCGCGTCTCGACCATGCCGTCCAGCACGAATCCCTGCACGCGGATGGCGTCGGCATCCTTCGGCACGACCAGCCGGGTGGCTCCCGACGCGTCCGTGATCGGCTCGGCGACCGAGGTCGGATCAAGCGCCGACGGCGCGCGGACCAGGCCCGCCAGCATTGCCGCCTCTCCGATCGTGAGCTGGTCCTCGGGTGCGGCAGAGGTGATGTCCTTGCCGAAGTAGCGGCTGGCGGCAGCCCAGATCCCATAGGCGTTGTTGCCGTAGTAGACCTGGTTGAGGTACATCTCGAGGAGCTTCTGCTTCCCCTCCACACCGGGGAATGCGTCACCGACCCGCAGCGCCAGCAGCGCCTCCTTGATCTTCCGCTCCCAGCGCCGGTCGGGGTTGGTGAGGAGGTCGGCGTCGAAGAGGCGGATGCGCACCAGCTGCTGGCAGATGGTCGATGCGCCCGACACCGTCTCCGAGGCGGAGAAGTTCTGGAGTGCCGCGCGGACGATCGCCTTGAAGTCGATGCAGGGGTTGGTCCAGAAGTTCTGGTCCTCCGCCGCGACCTGGGCGTCGGCCATCACCTCCGGGATGCTCTCGAACGCAAGGACCCGTCGCTCCTCGGCCGCGAAGGTGGCGAGCTCGACGCCATCGGCGGACATGACGCTGGAGCCCTGGCTCAGCTCGAAGTGCTCGAGCTGGGACGGATCCGGCAGTCCATTGGCGTATGACGCGAAGACGGCCACGACGCCGATGAAGAGGAAGACCGCGAGGGCGGCGAAGACGCCCAGGATCATCGCCGGGAGGGGCGCGACACGCCGGAGTGCGCGGGAGCTGGAGGTTCGGGGCGCCGGCGGCCTGCTCGAAGATTGGCCCCGGGCCCGCCGTGGGGGCCGTCCGTACATCTTGCCCAAGCCTAGCACGGGAGGCCGCGAGGGGCCGATCCGGCCCATATACTCAACCGCCCATGGCCGCCCACATCCTCGATGAGCTCGAATGGCGAGGCGCTGTCGCGCACAGCACCGATGCCGATGCACTGCGCGCCGCCCTGAGCGCCGGCGCGGTCACGTTCTACTGCGGCTTCGACCCGACCCACGAGAGCCTGCACTTCGGCAACCTGGTGCAGCTCGTCACGATGCGGCGCCTGCAGCTCGCCGGTCACGACCCGATCGCCGTGGTCGGGGGGGCGACGGGCCTGATCGGCGACCCGAGCGGTCGGTCGGTCGAGCGCAGCCTGAACGAGGCCGGCGTGGTCGCCGACTGGGTCGAGAAGATCCGCGTCCAGGTGGAGCGGTACCTGGACTTCAACGGGTCTCATCCGGCGCGGATCGTGAACAACCTGGACTGGACGGCATCGGTCTCGGCCCTCGATTTCCTGCGGGACGTCGGGAAACACTTCAGCGTCAATCGCATGCTCGACAAGGAATCAGTCAAAGCCCGCCTTGACGGGCCGGGGATCAGCTTCACGGAGTTCAGCTACCAGATCCTGCAGGCATTCGACTACCTGGAGTTGCATCGGCGTTACGGCTGCAGCCTGCAGACCGGGGGCAGCGACCAGTGGGGGAACCTGACCGCCGGCGTGGATCTGATTCGCCGCGTGACGGGCGAAGCGGTCCACGCCCTGGCGACGCCGCTCATCACCAAAGCGGACGGGACGAAGTACGGCAAGACCGAGAGCGGAGCGCTCTTCCTCAACCCGGCGCTCACGAGCCCATATGCCTTCTACCAGTACTTCCTCAACCAGGACGACGCGGATATCGGCGCCCTGCTGCGGATCTTCAGCTTCAAGTCGCGCGACGAGATCGAGGCGCTCGAGGCCGAGACCATGGAGCGCCCCGAGGCGCGCGCCGCCCAGCAGGCCCTCGCCTCGGAACTCACCGCCCTGGTCCATGGCGCCGATGCCGCTGCGCAGGCCGCCTCGGCCAGCGGGGCGCTCTTCGGCCGCGGGGAGCTGAGTGACCTCGACGCCGACACGCTCGCGGCCGCCCTCGCCGAGCTGCCGAATGCCCAGGTGGGCAGCCCGATGCCGTCAGTCGCCGATCTGCTGGTCGCCAGCGGCCTGGCGGAGAGCCGGACGGCCGCTCGCCGCACGGTAGGGGACGGTGGCGCCTACCTCAACAACCGGCGCGTCACCGATCCCGAGACGGTCCCCGCGGAGGGCGACCTCCTCCACGGGCGCTGGCTCGTGCTCCGCCGCGGGAAGCGGAGCCTGGCCGCGGTCGAACGGGTGCCCTAGCGAGCGGTCAGTGCTTCTCGCCGGCCACGACCTTGGCCTGGTGGTCGGCGATGACGCGGTCGGAGATCGTGCTCGGGACCTCCGCGTAGTGGTCCAGCTTCCAGCTGAAGCGGCCGCGACCCTGGGTGATGCTGCGCAGCTCGGTGGCGTAGTGGAACATCTCCGCCTGCGGCACCTGCGCGCGGAGATGCTGCATCCCGTCGGATGAGTCCATTCCCATCACGTGCCCGCGCTTGGCGGTGATCTGCCCCATGACGTCGCCCATGTAGGTGTCCGGGACGATCACCTCCACCTCCAGGATCGGCTCGAGGAGGGTCGGATCGGCCTCGGGGAAGGCGCGCTTCAGCGCCTGGCTGGCGGCGACCTTGAAGGCCATCTCGGAGCTGTCGACGGTGTGGTAGCTGCCGTCGACCAGCCTCGCCCGCAGGTCCACGACCGGGTAGCCGGCCAGCACCCCCTCGGCCAGGGTCTCGCGCAGCCCCTTTTCGACCGCGGGGATGTACTGCTTCGGGACCACGCCGCCGACGATCTTGTCGCCGAACTCGAAGCCGGAGCCCGATGGGAGCGGCTCGAACTCGATCACCACGTGGCCGAACTGGCCGTGGCCACCGGTCTGGCGCTTGAATCGGTTGTCGATCTTCGCCGGCTTGCGGATCGTCTCGCGGTAGGGCACGCGGGGGCTGCCGGTGCGCACCGATGCGCCGAACTTGCGCTTCAGGCGCTCGACCAGGACGTCCACGTGGGCGTCGCCCATCGCCGTCAGGATCGTCTCGCCGGTGCCCTCCTCGCGATGGATACGGGCGGTGGGCTCCTCCTCCAGCATGCGGGAGAGCGCCTGCCCCAGCTTGTCGAGGTCGGCCTTGCTCTCCGGCTCGATGCTGACCTGCAGGCTCGGCGACGGGAACTCGATGGGCGGGAGGCTGACAGCCTGGGTGCGCTCCGCGACCAGCGTGTCGCCGATCTGGGTGCTCGCCAGCTTGGCGACCGCGACGATGTCGCCCGGACCCGCCTGCGGCATGTTGACCTGCTCCTTGCCGAGCAGCCCGAGGATATTGCCGATCCGCTCCTCCGCCTTGTGGGTGGCGTTCCAGATGTGACCCTGGGCGTGCAGCGTGCCGGCCACCACGCGGAAGTAGGTGAGGCGTCCGACAAACGGATCCGCGGTCGTCTTGAAGACCTGCGCCACCAGCGGCGCGGCCGGGTCAGGGTCGATCCGCTTCCCATCCGCCGTTACGCGACCGCCGACTTCGGCCGCCGACGGGATGTGCTTGGCGATCATCGTCGTCAGCTCGCGAACCCCGATGTTCTTCAGCGCGCTGCCGACGAAGACCGGAACCACGCTTCCCTCGCGCGTCCCCTTGTGGACCGCCGTCTCGATCTCCTCGTCGCTGACCGCTTCCCCGTCGAGGTAGCGGGTCATCAGCTCGTCACTCGCCTCGGCCGCGGCCTCGACGAGCGCCTCGCGCCGAGCCTCCTCGCCGGCGCGCATCTCGTCGGGGATCGGAACTTCGGCGGGCTTGCCGCCCTCGTAGACGTTGGCGTGCTGCTCGATCACGTCGATGTAGCCGCGGAACCCGTCGGCCGCACCGATCGGCAGGTAGACCGGCGCGATCTTCGGGCCGAACTTCGACTTGAGGCCATCCAGCACGGCGTCGTAGTTGGCGTTCTCGCGGTCCATCTTGTTGATGAAGATGAAGCGCGGCAGCTTGCGCTCCTCTGCCAGGCGCCATACCTCCTCGGTGCCGACCTCGACCCCAGCCGATGCGTCCACTACCAGGATGGCGGCGTCGACCGCGGCGAGCGCTTCGATCACATCCGCCTGGAAATCGGCGTAGCCGGGGGTGTCGATCAGGGTGATGCGCGCCCCGTCGGCCTCGAGCGTCCCGATCGCCAGGTTGATGCTCTGCCGGCGCTTCTGCTCATCCGGGTCGTGATCGAGCACGGCTGTGCCGGAGTCCACGCTCCCGAGTCGTGCAATGGCGCCGGCGTCGAAGAGCATCGCCTCGGCAAGGCTCGTCTTTCCGGCGCCACCGTGGGAGATGAGGGCGACGTTGCGGATGCGGTCAGGAGTGGTCGGCTTCATCGGTGCTCCTTGTGCGCGGGTCGAGCAGCCGAGGCCGATTCCGCCTCGGGCGAATCGTCAAGCAGGGGAATGGAGGCCAATTATAGGGAGGCCGGCTCGCCGGCCGGTTCCAGCTGGCCGATGGAGCGCCACGCAGCCAGCAGCCAGCCGGCTTCCCGCTCGTCGAAGCGGCCGAAGACCCAGTCCTCGCCGAAGGTGGCCGCCAGGTCGAGCGTCGTCCCCACCGTGCTGAAATGGTGAACGACCTCGGCCCCGGCGGCGATCGCGGCGGCGCGGTCGGCCGGCAGCAGCCGCAGCGCGTACTGGGTGCCGATCGCGGCGGCCAGGATCGTCCCGTCCGGACGCACGAGCGCGGGGCCGTCGAAGACGAGGAAGCGAGCGTCGACCGGGAGCCCGTCGTTGAGCCCCTCCCAGAGGCGGGCGACCACGGTGGGGTGCGTGCCCAGGTGGTGCGTATCGAGGTCCGCGGTGGGCGGGCCGAAGGTGGCATCGGCTGCCGCTCGGCCGTGGGACAGGTAGTGGAGCGCCCCGGCATTCCCGGGGTGGTCGAGGAGCGAGGACATCGGCCCCATGGTAGGGAGAGCCGGAGGGCATTGCTACAATCGGCCCATGTCCGGTCACAGCAAATGGTCCCAGATCAAGCGCCAGAAGGGCGTGAACGACGCCAAGCGCGGCGCGCTCTTCACGAAGCTGACCCGCGAGATCATCACCGCCGCGCGCCAGGGCGGCGGTGACGTCGATGGCAACTACCGGCTGCGGATGGCGGTCGACAAGGCACGCGACAACAGCATGCCAATGGAGAACATCAAGCGCGCCATCGAGCGGGCGACCGGGGCGGGGGCCGATGCGGTCCAGTACGAGGAGATCACCTACGAAGGCCTCGGCCCGGCCAACGTGGCGGTGATCGTGTCGGTGATGACCGACAACCGGAACCGGACCGCCGGGGAGATCCGGAGCATCTTCACGAAGACCGGCGGCTCGCTGACCCCGGTGGCGTGGCAGTTCGAGCAGCGCGGCCTGCTCAGCATCCCGCTGAAGGGCAACGACCCCGACGAGGTGACCCTCGCCGCCATCGACGCGGGGGCGATCGACGTGGACGCGCCCGACGGAGGGGTCCTCACGGTCGTGACCCAGCCGGCGGACCTCGAACGGGTGCGTTCCTCGCTCGCCGATGCCGGATTCGCCGCCTCATCCGCAGAAGTCTCGATGGAGCCGACCACGAAGGTGGAGCTCACCGAGGAGAAGGACGCCCGGCAGGTGCTCGGCTTCGTCGAGCGCCTCGAGGAGCTGGAGGACGTCCAGAACGTCTACGCCAACTTCGACCTTCCCGACGCGTTGCTGGAGCAGCTCGAAGCTACGATAGCCGGGTGATCGCGCTCGGCATCGACCCTGGCACGGCCCGCTGCGGGTTCGGTGTGGTGGCCCTGGACGACGGACGGCTGCGGATGATCGATGCCGGCGTGATCCGGACGGAAGCCGGCGGGACCGATGCTGACCGGCTTCGCAGCCTCCACGGCGCGCTCGTCCAGCTCCTGCGGCTCCACCAGCCGCAGCGCGTCGGCGTCGAGCGGCTCTTCTTCCAGCGCAACGTCCAGACGGCCATGGCCGTCGGGCAGGCTCGCGGCGTCGCGCTGCTCGCCGCCGCCGAGGCCGGCCTCCTGGTTGACGAGCCGACGCCGAACGAGGTCAAGCAGGCGGTCTGCGGGAACGGAGCCGCCGACAAGGGCCAGGTCGCCGCCATGGTGTCCCGCCTGCTGGGCGTCTCGCTCGACGGCGTGCCGGATGACGCGACCGATGCGCTGGCCGTGGCGATCGGCTGCGCCTACCGCGGGGTGAGCGCGACGCGGTTGGCGGCTGCGCGGTGATCGGCTCGCTGCACGGCCCGGTGACGCACGTCGGGCAGGAATTCGTACTGGTGGAGCTCGGGGGCGTGGGCTACCGGGTCGTCGCAGGACCTTCGCTCCTCGCCAGGCTGCGGGTGGGGAGCGAGGCGCGGATCTTCATCCACCACCTGGTGCGCGAGGACCAGCAGGCCCTCTTTGGCTTCGCCTCGCCCGAGGAGCTCGCGTTCTTCGAGCTGCTGATGACCGTCACCGGCGTCGGGCCGCGCCTGGCGCTGGGGATCACCAGCGCCCATCCCGTCACGAAGCTCCAGCTCGCGATCGTGACCGACGACGCCGATCTCCTCACCTCCGTCAGCGGGGTGGGTCGCAAGACGGCGCTCCGCATCATCCTGGAGCTGAAGGAGAAGATCCACGCCGCGGGGATCGCGGCGGGTGGGGGAGCGACCACCGACTCGGACGTCGTGGCGGCGCTCGAGTCGCTCGGCTACACCGCCTCCGAAGCCCGGCGCGCGGCGGGTGCCGTGGCCGGTAACCAGGATGGCCTCGACCTGCGCATCAAGGCGGCGCTCCAGGAGCTCGCGAGGTCCCGATGACGGTCGAGGCAGAGCGCTGGAGCGACCCGGCGGTGGCGGCCCGCATCCTGACCGAGTTCAAGGTGTGGGCGGTGGTGGGCGCCTCGCCCGACCCGACGCGCGCGAGCCACGGCGTGTCGCGCTCGCTGATGCGCTACGGGTTCGAGGTCATCCCGATCTACCCCCGCGAGACCACGATCCACGGCCTCGCCACCGTCCCGGACCTGCCGACCGCTGCGGCGCAGCGTCCGACCGACAGCCCCATCGAGGTGGTCGACATCTTCCGCGCCTCGCATCGTGCCGGGGAGCACGTCGACGAGGCGATCGAGATCGGCGCGAAGGCGGTCTGGCTCCAGCTCGGGGTCTGGGACGAGGCCGCCGCCGAGCGTGCCCACGCCGCGGGCCTGCTGGTGGTGATGGATCGCTGCCCGGCGATCGACTATCCGCGCCTCGGCCCCGCCTGAGCCGCACCTAGGCGTCGCGGCGCAGCACCAGCCCGATCTTCCCGAACGGAGGACGCGGGTCCGCGTACGTCTTGACCCGCGCGTCGGTGTCGCTCTGCTCTCCGGGGTCCCAGAGGCGATTCGTCGCCTCGAACGAGACCTCGGCGAGTTGCGGCCACCGTTCGAGCATCCGCGTCCCGATCTCGTTGACCAGGTGCTGGATCGAGAGGCTGACGAACTGGTGGAAGACCGATGCCGCCAGGTCGGCGACCTGCTCACCGGCGACGTAGCGCGCGGGATCGGCGCCCAGCGCATCGGTGGCATCGGCATAGCGCCAGCCGACGTTGCACCAGATGTACAGCGGGCGATCCGGTCGCTCGGGAAGCGTGGTGTGCTCGTCACGAGCGAAGTCGGCGAAGGCGCTGCCGGTGATCTTGATCAGCTGCAGGTCGGTCCGGCCGCAGTCGTGCCCGGCGACACGCACGCCCGCCCCATCCCGCTCCAGGTCGAGGGAGGCCGTCGAGCGGTCGTTGCGGTCGCGTGCGAAGAGCACCTCCGACGCGTCGAAGCCGTCGCCATCGCCCGCGGGGACCAGCGCGGCGGGGAATGGGAGCTCCAGGCCGTGCATCGTCAGCCGCTCCATGTCCGGGTAGGTCGCCAGGAACGATGACCCGACGTCGTGCAGCCAGCCCTCCAGCGTCGGCGCCGTGGTCGAGAGGGATGCGGAATGCATGAAGTTCTTCATCGTGTCGGTCGCCACCACCCGGCGGTTGTCGCCCCGGGTGTAGGCGTCGAGGAAGGCGGTGCCGTGCACCGTCACCTCGAGCTCGGCCGCCATGAGGATGTTCTCGCGTCCCGCGAACGGGGACTCGGGGATCTGCCGCACCCCGCGCAACGGCGTGCCGTAGGTGCGATACACCTTCACATCGGCCTTGCCGTAGTGGATCTCGTAGCTCACGTCGCGTCGTCCTCGCGGTCCGGGTAATCGCCGCGCAACCGGCCGAGGCGGTCCGCGGCGATGTCGATCACGTCGTCCAGGCCCCGGGCGAGCTCGGCGGCACGGTCATTTCGCATCGAGGCCTCGATCAGTGCTCCGATCGACGACAGCGGCCTGCCCGCCACGAAGACCACGAACCGAAAGCCGAAGCGCCCCTGGTAGACATCGTTGAGCATCGCCAGCTCTTCGAGCATCGGCTGCGACCCACCCTCGTTGGACGACCCGTAGCCCTGCTCCTCGAACGAGGCCGGCGAGACCGTCTCCGGGTCCGCGCCGAGGATCGGGTGGGCGTCGAGGAGCTCGACCTGGTCCGCCTCGGGCATCGTCCGTGCCACCTCCCGAGCCGCGACCATCATGGCGTGGTCCGATTCAAACGGGCGGGCCTCGGCCAGGCGATCCAGGAACCCGCGTGCCCCCTCGAAGAGGGGAGCCACCTCATCGGCGAACGCCTTCGCGTCCAATGCGTTGAGCTCGGAAACCGTCGGATAACCCATCAGGTCCCGCGGTAGGTCGTGATCCCGAACGGCGACAGCAGGAGTGGCACGTGGTGGCTGCGCTCGGCATCGTCGATCCGGATCCCGACGGCCAGGTTCTCGAAGAAGTCCGCGTCACGATCCAGGGTTGCGGCGTAGGCAGCCAGGTCGAAGACGAGCTGGTAGTCGCCCAGCTCGAGGTCGGTGGTGAGGAGCGATCGGATCCGGCCATCGGCATCGGTGGTGAGCTCGTTGAGGAGCTCGGGCCGACCATCCTCCTCGAGGCGAAAGATTGCGACCGGCAGCCCGGCCGCCGGGACGCCGAGCTCGAGGTCCAGAACGTGGGTCGAGATGGTAGGACGGGTATCGGCCACTGCTATCCTCCGCGCATGGCGGACCTGACGATCAAGGTTGGCGACCTGAACTTTACCGCCCGATGGGAGCCGGAGGCGCCACGAACGGTCGAGGCCGTGCGTCGGCTCCTGCCGATGCGCGCGCAGCTGATCCATTGCCGCTGGAGCGGTGAGGGGACATGGATCCCCCTGGACGACCTGCAGACCGGGGTCGGCTACGAGAACCACACGTCGCACCCAGCCCCCGGTGAGCTGCTGATCTATACCGGCGACCTGTCAGTGGGCGAGATCCTCTTCCCCTATGGCGCCTGTTCCTTCTCCTCGAAGCTCGGTCAGCTGGCCGGTAACCACTTCGCGAGCATCGAGGCCGATGACGGCTGGCGCGACCGCCTGCGCGAGGTCGGCCGGCGCGTGCTCTGGGACGGGGCGCAGGAGATCGAGATCCGGGAGGCCGGCTGAGGTGGGCCGCGAGTGGGTGGTCGTCCTGGTCATCGCCCTGATCGTGGTGCTCATCGTCATGACCGGCCGCCGATCTGTGCGTGCCGGGAGAGGGTCCACCGCGGGCCATTACGATCCGGACGCGATCGGCCGCTACATCCTGGATCCCGCCACCCAGACCTACCGCCACGAGCTGCCGAACGTGGCGCGGACGGGCGGGCAGATGGAGCCGGGGACCGGCCCGCCGCATCGCCGGCGGCGCCGCCGCAAACGCCGGACGGACACGGGGGGTGGCTGACCTCGTCGTCAGGGGCGGCACGGTCGTCACCGCGGGAGGTCCGTTTGCGGCCGATGTCGTGGTCTCCGACGGACGCATCACCGAGGTGGCGGAGGCGGCGGGCGACGCCCACCGCGATACCCCTGCCGTGGACGCGACCGGGCTCCTGGTGCTCCCCGGATGCGTCGATGTCCACACCCACACCCGTCTGCCGAGCGAAGCCGAGCCCGACCGCTTCTTTGCCGACTCCGTGGCCGCTGCCTTCGGCGGGACCACCACGTTCCTCGCCTTCAACAACCCGGGCACCGGCATCAGCGACGAGGGTTCGTCCTCCCTGCTCGCCGGCATGCGCGAGTTCCGAGCACGGACGGAGGGCGAGTCGGCGGTCGACTTCGGGCTGTCGGCGGTCATCAGCGGCCAGCAGGACGACCCGGTCGCCGAGCTGCCGGAGCTGATCGCGGCTGGGGTGCCAAGCGCCAAGGCATTCATGGTCTACGACTTCCGCCTGCCCGATGAGCAGCTCTTTGCCGCCTTGCGGCAGATGGGCCGGCATGGCGGACTGCTCCAGGTCCACTGCGAGAACGCCACCGTCATCGACGCGCTCGTCGCGGATGCCGTGGCCCGCGGCAACATCGCCTGCCGCCACCACGCCCTGACCCGCCCGACCTACGCCGAGGCTGAGGCGACCCATCGTGCCATCGCGCTGGCGCGGGCGGCGGACGCATCGGTCTACATCGTCCATCTCTCCTGCGCCGATGCGCTGGCGGAGGTGGCTGCCGCCAAGGCGCGCGGCTGGCCCGTCCATGCCGAGACGTGCCCCCACTACCTGACCCTGACCGAGGCGAGATACGAGGCGGACGACGAGCAGGAGGTCATTCGCAGCGTCATCTCCCCGCCGCTCCGTTCCGAGTCGGACCGCGGCGCCCTGTGGCTGGGCCTGCGGGCCGGCGGCCTGGACCTCGTCGCGACCGACCACGTGCCCGACCGGCTCGCGGTCGAGAAGCGCTGCCCGGCGCCGCCCTTCCCGCAGATCAGCAATGGCGCGCCTGGCATCGAGACGCTGCTCTCGGTGACCTACGACGAGGGCGTGGCCGGAGGGCGGATCTCCGTCGAGCGGATGGTCGACCTGCTGGCCACGACGCCGGCACGCCTTTTCGGGATGCCGATGAAGGGAGCGATCGAAGTGGGGCGCGATGCCGACCTGGTCCTCTTCGATCCTCGGACCACCCGGACGATCCGACAGGCGGACCTGCACCACACCGGTGACTTCACGCCGTACGAGGGTCGCGAGGTGCGTGGCGCGGTGCGCGCTGTCTTCCAGCGTGGCGCTGCGGTCGTGCGCGACGGTGCCTTCGTCGGCACGCGGGGGACCGGTCGCTTTCTCGAGCGCTCGGCCACCACATGACGATCGAGGACCTGCAGGACTCGCTTCGCTGCCCCGATTGCGGCACGTGGCTGCCCCGCGCAGCGCTCGAATGCCCACAGTGCGGCCGACCGCGCGACGTGGTGGTGGGGAGCACCCCGCGGCGCGCCAGACCATCGCAGCGGACGATGATCGCGGGAGGAGTCGCCGGCACGCTGCTCGTGGGTGCGGTCGCCCTCCTCCTGCTGCTCCCACGCGAGGATCCACTACTCGCACCAAGCCCAAGTCAGGCTCCCGGCTCCGAGATCGCCTTCGTAACGCACTCGCCCAGTCCAACGCCGCGCCCGACCCCGAAGCCGACTCCGCGACCTACACCCAGCCCTGGCGCCAGTCTCGGGCCGCAGCCGACGGCAACGCCTCGGCCGCCGGTGGTGCGCGCCCCACTCATCCTGCCGTCCAGCATCCTCGACCTCGGTCCGCGAGCGATCGTGCAGGTGCCGAACCTGCGCGTCCGCGGCTACGTCGGCCTGGACGCCGATATCCAGGTCCAGCTGGGGCTGGGCAGCGAGCTGCTGCTCCGGATGGGTCCCGTCTCGGCCGATGGGTACGACTGGTACCTCGTCTACTACCCGTGGCTCATCGGCGAGCCCACCTTCGAGGAGGGCGGGGGCTCGGGCTGGATTGCGGCGGGGCCAGCCGATTCGCCTCCGACCTTCATTGCGGTCGAGCCGAGCCGATGCCCAGTTGTGCCGGTGACGGCAGCCCTCGTCGCCTCGATGTCGGAACTTGCCCGGACGGACTGCCTGGCCGCATCGGGATATGAATTTACCGGCGTAGTTGAGACGTGCTACGAAGGCCCCATCACGCCCTATACCTACGAGCCGGAATGGCTTGGGTTCTCCTGCTATTTCATCTATGAACTGGGCACGACCGCCTGGTTGGCGATCTACATCCCACCATCCCTGACGCTGCCCGCGACGTTCGGACGGGGGGACGTCGTGCGCGTCGTGGGGCGGGTCAATGATCCTCGCGCCGCCGATTGCCGGGCCACCTCGACGGAGGCCATCGACTCATCGTCGGTCAACATCGAGGATCAGAGCTTCCGCCTGCGCTGCCGGAGCTCATTCGTGCTGAGCGAGCTCGAAGTGACCGGGCACATCAACCTACCGAACCCGTTTGGCACCTGACCTCGTACACTCTGCCGGCGAGATTCACCCACGGACGGAGGTCATGCGCGAGATGCGGCGAACCAGGTCTACGGCGGAGGCAGCCGTGCTTGCCGCGCTGCTGGCGCTCACCGCGTGCCAGGCGAAGGCACCGGCGGTGTCCTACCCCTCCTCAGCGCCGCTGACCCAGCCCAGCTGGCCGGCTCCCGCGGATCCGGTCTCGCTGGCGGAGGACGCCGGGCTCGTCCCGTACGAGGTCGAGCACCTGACCACCCACCTCCACGCGCACCTGCACGTCTTCGTCGACGGTGAACCGGTCGTCGTGCCGGCCGGGATCGGGATCGCGGTCGGCCTCAAGGGAGTGAAGGACGAGCCTACCGACGACGGCACCGAGCACTTCTACTCCGTCTCCACCTGCGACGTGCCGTGCCTCTCGCCGCTGCACACCCACACCCCGGATGGCCTGATCCACGAGGAGTCACCGGAGGCCAACCACCCGCCCTATACCCTCGGCCAGTTCTTCACCGAGTGGGGCGTTCCGCTGGACGCGAACTGCGTTGGCGAGTTCTGCAAGCCCGATGCCCTCATCCATGTCTACCTGGATGGCAAGGAGCACACCGGCGACCCGTCGGAGATCCCGCTGACCAACCACCTCGAGATCGCGGTCATCATCGGCCAGCCACCGGCCGAGATCCCCTTCACCTGGACCTTCTTCGACCCGTAGACGCCTGACCTAGCCGAGGAGGGGATAGGCGGCGAGGGTCAGGAACTCGGCGAACTCATCGGCGAGCACCAGGTCGTCGAGGAGTGCCGCCGCGTCGGTCCAGGGAGCATCCGGCGCCGATGCGCGAAGGGTCGCCAGCTCCGCATCGCGGATGCCGGCATACAGCTCGGCGGTCACCGGCCTCCCGTCGTCGAGCGTCACGCGATGCACGCGCCACTGCCAGAGCTGGCTGCGGCTGATCTCGGCCGTGGCGGCGTCCTCCATCAGGTTGTTGATCGCCGCGGCCCCGTTGCCACCGAGCCACGAGGCGAGGTACTGCAGCGCCACGCCGACGTTGGTCGCGACGCCCGCTTCCGTGACCCTGCCGCCGTCGACGTGCGTGTCGAGCAGGTGCTCGGCGGAGGGCTGCACGTCGTCGCGGAGGCGATCCTTCTGGTTCGGCCGATCGCCGAGGACCGCGTCGAAAACCGCTCGTGCCACCGGCACGAGGTCCGGATGCGCGACCCAGGTGCCGTCGGACCCGTCGCCGGCCTCGCGCTGCTTGTCCTCGCGTACCCGGGCGAGGGCGTTCTCCGTCACCTCGGGCTGGCGGCGGTTCGGGATGAAGGCGCTCATGCCACCGATGGCGTGCGCGCCACGGGCGTGACAGGTGCGCACCAGGAGCTGCTGGTAGGCGCGCATGAAGGGCACCGCCATGGTCACCTGGGCTCGGTCCGGCAGGATCATGTCGCCGCGGGTGTGGAGCTTCTTGATCATGCTGAAGATGTAGTCCCAGCGCCCGGCGTTCAGGCCCGATGCGTGGTCTCGCAGCTCCCACAGGATCTCGTCCATCTCGAACGCCGCCAGGATCGTCTCGATCAGGACGGTGGCCCGGATCGAGCCCAGCGGAATGCCGATGGCGGACTGGGCCGCGACGAAGACGTCATTCCAGAGCCGAGCCTCCAGGTGCGACTCGAGCTTCGGGAGGTAGAAATAGGGTCCCGAGCCACGGTCGAGCTGCTCTCGGGCGTTGTGGAAGAACGTGAGCCCAAAGTCGAAGAGGCTGGCCGAGATGGGGGACCCATCGATCAGGACGTGGGCGTCGTCGAGATGCCAGCCGCGCGGCCGGATGACGAGCGTCGCGATCTCCGGCTGGAGGGCGTAGGTCTTCTCGTCGGTCTGGAACGCCAGTCGGCGACGGGCAGCTTCTCGCACCGCCCACTGGCCGGTCACCACGTTCTCCCAGGTCGGGGAGAGGGCGTCCTCGAAATCGCCCATGAAGACCCGGGCTCCCGAGTTGAGGGCGTTGATCATCATCTTCGGCTCGACCGGGCCGGTGATCTCCACGCGCCGGTCATCCAGGTCGGCAGGCGCCGCGGCGACGCGCCAGCTCGTGTCCGCTCGGACGTGCGCGGTCTCGGGCAGGAAGGCGGGCAGCGCACCGGCGTCGAATGCCTCCTGTCGGACGCGGCGAGCAGCGAGGAGCGCCAGCCGCTGGGCGTTGAAGGTCCGATGGAGACCGGCCAGGAAGCCGAGCGCGTCTGAGGTCAGCACCTCCTCGTCATGGGCCACTGGGTGGGTCACCTCGACGCCCGCCGGATGTGTAGCGGTCACCAGCCACCCTCGTCGCGGATCAGGCGATGGAGCACGCGAGCGGCGACGGCACGCCGGTAGTCGGCACTGGACCGGACATCGTCGATCGGCTCGATCTCGCCGGCCAGCGTCGAGGCGGCACGGTCGGCGATCGCCTCGGTCGGCGCGGCGCCCTCGAGCACGGCCTCGGTGGCGGGTGCGCGAACCGGGGTCGCCGCCACCGAGCCGAGCGCGAGATGGACGTCGCTCCAGCCCGCGTCAGCCGCTCCGTCGGCCCGCCAGGCCAGGGCCATCACCACCTTGCTGATCGCCTGGGCGCGCCGGGTTCCGACCTTGCGGTACCGGAGCTGGCGATCCTCGGTCAGCGGGACGCTGATCCGCAGCAGGAGCTCGGTCGGTTCGAGGGCGGTGCGCCGATAAGCAGGCCAGAACTCGCGAACGGGAATCCATCGTTCCCCGTGGGCGGTCCCGGCGATCAGCTGCGCGTCGGTGGCGAGGAGGAGCGGCAGCATGTCGCCGGCCGGCGAGGCATTCATGACGTTCCCGCCGATCGTTCCACGGTTCTGGATCTGCGCCGCCCCGATGGTGGCGGCCGCCTCGGCAAAGGCGGGCAGGAACTCGGCGATGAGCGGGGAGCGCCGCAGCTCCGCATAGGTGGTCAGTGCGCCCAGGACCACGGCGTTCGATTCCACCCGGATCCCGCGAAGCTCGTCCAGGTGCCAGATGTCCAGGACGCGCTCGGGTGGATCGCCGAGCTCGCCGGTGATCTGCACCAGCAGGTCCGTCCCGCCCGCAATCGGCCGGTGCGGCTGCTCGGCAAGGAGGGCGTAGGCCTGCGCCAGCGTGCGCGGGGATGCGACGGGCGGCTCGACCGGCATTGTCAGAGGGCGCCGGGACCGCCGGCGCGGCGTCGCTCGGCAGCGAGGGCGATCGCCTCGACGATCTTCGTGTAGCCGGTGCACCGACAGAGGTTGCCGGCGATCGCCTCGCGAATTGCATCGTCGCCGGCGGGAGCGCCACTCGCGATGAATGCCTCCGCCGCCATCAGCATCCCTGGGGTGCAGATCCCGCATTGGGCGCCGCCCGTCTCGAGGAACGCCGCCTGCAGTCCGTTCAGCTCTTCCTCGCTGCCGAGTCCCTCGACCGTTCGGACGCTCGTGCCGTCCACCTGGCAGACCGGCACGAGGCAGGCGTCCACCACCGCGCCATCGAGGAGGACGCTGCACGCACCGCACTCGCCCTCGCCACATCCCTCCTTCGTGCCGGTCAGTGCCAGGTCCTCGCGCAGCACGTCGAGGAGGCGGCGCATGCCGGGGACCTCGACCTCGACCGGGTCGCCGTTCACGAAGAACCGATAGCTCATGCCGCGCCCCGTTTCGGGGCCGGAGAGCTCACCCCCGGCGAGCCGGGCGCCGGAGCGCCGGTCATCGCGGCAAGGATCCGCTCAGGCGTGGCCGGCAGGTCATGGATCCAGACGCCGGTGGCGTCATGGATGGCGGCCACCACTGCCGGCGCCCCGACGTCCATCGGCAGCTCACCGATCCCCTTGGCGCCGTGGGGAGCACCGGAGAACGGCTTCTCGACCAGGATCGCCTCGATCCGCGGCGCGTCGAGCGCGGTGGGGATCAGGTACGTGGCCAGGCGATCGTTGAGGTAGCGACCGTCGACGAGCTTGATCTCCTCGATCGTCGCGTAGCCCACCGCCTGGAGCGTGCCGCCCTCCACCTGCCCCTCGGCCAGGACCGGGTGGATGATGCGCCCGGCGTCATCGGCCGAGACCACGTCGCGGACCGCCACCTCGCCGGTGTCGAGGTCGACGTCGACCCGGGCCACGGCACATGCCCACCCGAACGCCGGATACGCGTCGCCGGTGTAGGTGGCGTCGTCGAACTCGACGTTGGGGTACGGCTCGAAGTGCTCGTCCACCCGCAGGGCGCCGTGCTGGAGCGCGAACTCGCGGTACGAATCGGCGAACGGCCGGTCGGTGACCGATTCGACCTGGGCGCGAAGGCGACGAGCCGCCTTGATGATCAGGCCGCCCACCACCATCGCAGTGCGAGAGGCCACGGTTGGACCCGAGTCGGGCACGATGCTGGTGTCCTGTGGGGCATTCTCGACGGCGGCTGGCTCGATGCCCAGCTCCCCCGCGACAAGCTGGGGGAAGATCGTCTTCGTTCCCTGGCCCATCTCGGTCTGGGCAGTCAGCACGCGGACCACCCCCTCATCGGTCAGCTCGACCGAGGCGACCCCCGCGATATGGACCTCGCCGGAGCCGGTGAATCCCGCGCCGTGCCAGCCCATCGCGATCCCGATCCCGGACGCGAGCCGTGCGCCGGACCCGCGGGCCTCGCGCGCATGGCTGGTCTGCGCGCTGTGCCGGGTGTAGTCGCTGGCCTCGGCGGCGGCCTCGAGCACGTCGATCGCGGCGACGCTCTCGCGGAGCACCTGCCCGGTCGGCGTCGTGTCCCCCTCCTGGTATGCCCACCTGCGTCGGAGCTCGAGCGGGCTCGTGCCCAGCGCCTCGGCGATGCGATTGACCTGCATCTCGGCCGCGAACTCGGTCTGGGGAGCTCCGAAGCCACGGAACGCGCCATTGGGCGGCGTGTTGGTGGCCATCGAGCGGCCACTGATGCGCACGTTCGGGCACCGATACGGGCCACCGGCGTGGAGGACGCCCCGCGACAGCACGACCGGCGTGAGCGTGCAGTACGCACCGCCGTCCATGACCACGTCGATCTCCTGGGCGACCAGCGTGCCGTCGAGCATGACGCCGGTGCGGTGATGGATCACGGCAGGATGTCGCTTGGTCGTGGCGCTCAGGTCCTCGTGGCGGTCGTAGATCATGCGCACCGCCTTGCCGACCTTGCGCGCCAGGAGCGCGGCATGCAGCGCGATCATCGACGGGTACTCCTCCTTCCCGCCGAAGCCGCCGCCGGTCTCCGCCTGCACCACGACCGCCTGCGCATCGGTCAGCTGCAGGGATCGCTTCAGCGCGCGGTGGATGTAGTACGGACACTGGCATGAGCCATGCACCGTGACGCCGCCATCGGCCTGGGGGACGGCGATCATCGCCTGGTTCTCGATGTAGAGCTGCTCCTGGTGTCCGACCCGGTACGTGCCCTCGATCACCAGCTCCGCCTGGGCGAGGCCGGCCTCGACGTCACCGCGCCGGACCTCGAGGTGCGAGAACTCGTCGCTCGATTCGAGCGGGTCGAAAACAGCGGGCAGCCGCTCGGTCCGGACCTTCAGGCTCTGCTTCGCGGCCCGGAGCGTCTCACGGTCGGCGGCCGCGATGAGGCACAGCGCCTCCGCCTGGTGCCGGATCTCGCCGCCGACCGGCACGAGGATCGGCTGGTCGTCGCGGATGAGGCTGACGACGTTGTCGCCGGGGATGTCCGCGGCCGTGACCACGACCACCTGGCTCCAGTCGAATGCGTCGTCCAGGTCGATCCCGACCAGCGTCGCGTGCGGCTCCGTGGAGCGGATGGTGGCCCCGTACCAGGCGCCGGGGAAGACCAGGTCGTCGGCGTACTTCGCCAGGCCGGTGAGCTTGGCAGGCCCCTCGCGGCGAAGCGGGCCGCGCTGGGAGATGCGCCCCGGCGTTCGGCTCCCGGGCGGGACCAGGAGCGGATCGGGCGCGAGGAGCTCCTGTGTTCCCGGCGGCAGGATGCGCGTCATGCGGCTCTCTCCTCCTCGGCGGACATTAGCACCGAAGCGAGGCCCGGAATCAAGGTCGGCCGTGCCGCAGCGCGCGTCCAGGAACCGCCCCGGTGTGCGCGGCGCCATCTACCACCAGCTCCCCGTTGACCGCCACGTACGCGATCCCATCGGGAAACTGGCGGGGGTCCTCGTACGTCGCGTTCGAGCGTACCCGGAGTGGGTCGAAGACGACCAGGTCGGCGGCGAACCCGTCGCGCAGCAGGCCGCGATCGGTCAGGCCGAGGCGTGCCGCCGGAGCGCCCGTCATCTTCCGGACGGCCTCCTCGAGGGAGAGGAGCTGCTCGTCGCGGACGAACTGGCCGAGGATTCGCGGGAACGAGCCATACGTGCGCGGTGACGGCTTGTCGCCCAGGAAGGTCGAGTCGGTGCCCACCATGCCGACCCGATGCCGCACGAAGTGGGGGAGCGTCTCGCTCCACGGACCGCTCGTCACCTGGGCCACGCCAAGGTTCTCGGACAGCAGCAGGTCGCAGATGGCGTCCACCGGGCCGCCGCCGGTTTCGTCCATCACCTGCGCCAGCGTGTGGCTTTCCCAGCGCAGGTTCTCCGGCTGGGTGAACGCCCCCAGGCGCAGGTCCGCCCAGCCGGCGGCACCGGTGTAGGCCGCGCCCCGCACCTCGAGCTCCGCGCGCAACTCATCGCGGACGCGGCGGTCCGCAAGGCGCTCCTTGAGCGGTCCAGGTCCTCCGGCCTGCACCCATTGCGGCAGCTGGATCAGGAGGCGGGTCGAGGCCCACTCGTACGGATACGTGTCGAAGGTGACGTCCATCCCGGTCTCGCGGGCGTCGTCGACGAGGGCCAGAAGCTGCGCCGGGCCGCCCGGATGCGTCTGCCGATGGTAGAAGTGCGTCAGGTGCACCGGCCCATCCCCGCGTCGCCCGATCTCGATCGCCTCGCGAAACGGGTCAAGGAAGCGGTCGCCGAGGCCGTAGCGGACGTGCGTGTGATAGAAGCCGCCGCCGGCCGCTGCCTCGGCGGTGAGGGCGGCCAGCTCATCGGTCGAGGCGTAGGAGCCGGGTGGATAGTCGAGGCCGCTCGAGATGCCGAAGGCACCCTCGGCCATCGCCTCGCGGAGCATGGCGCGCATCGTCGCCAGGCTCCCCGCATCCGCCGGGACGTCGTCCCAGCCGATGGCGCCGATGCGGAGCGCGCTGTTGCCGATCACGACGGCGACGTTCAACGCCTGTCCCCGGTCGTAGCGGCCGATGTAGCTCGCCACCGTGTCCCAGTCGATGGCGATCTCGGGCCGGCCGTCGAGACCGGCGTTGAGATCCACGAAGGCGGCGAGGTCCGCGGGATCCGCGAACGGCGCATATCCGTTGCCATCGACGCCGATCACCTCGGTGGTCACGCCCTGCCGCACCTTGGGCTCGTGGCGCGGATCGGCCAGGACCACGAGCCCGCCATGCGAGTGCAGGTCGATGAACCCGGGCGCAACCACCATCCCGGTCGCGTCGATGGAACGGCCCGCCTGTGCCGGGCGCCAGGCCGCATCGCCAAGGTGCAGACGACCATTGATGCTGGCCACGGTCCCCGGTCGAGCCGGCGCACCGCTGCCGTCGACCACGGAACCGCCGGTGATGAGGAGGTCCACGACGTCGGGTCCGGTCACGCGCCCTCGCTCCACGTCATGCGGCGCAGTCTAATAGCCCGATGAGCGGTGACCGATCCGTCGGCGCGGTGATCCTGGCGGCCGGCTCCTCGCGGCGCTACGGGAGCCCGAAGCAGCTGGTCGTGGTCGATGGCATGACGCTGCTCGAGCATGCGATCGAGGCGGCGGCCGTCGCCGGGCTGCTGCCGGTGGCCGCGGTCGTTCCGGTCTGGCTGTCGCGGCCGGCCCGATACGACGACGCCCGACTGCGCTGGATTCGCAACGCCTTCCCTGAGCGCGGCCTCAGCGTTTCCCTGCGGCTCGGACTTGATGCGATCGCGGGGGAGGTGGACGCCGCCGTGATCCTTCTCGGTGACCAGCCTCGGCTCCCACCCGAGACGGTCGGCGGACTCCTGGCGGCGCGCGGCGATCGCCCGATCGTGGCATCGGCGGCAGATGGCGTCCTCGCCCCGCCGGTCCTCATCGAAGCAAGCCACTTCCACCTCGCCGATGCGCTCAGCGGTGACAGCGGCCTCCGGCAGCTGCTCATCGACCACCCCGACCTGGTGCGCGCCCTCGAGGTTGGCGCACATCCGCCGGACATCGACACGCCGGACGACCTCGACCGCGCGGGCGGCCCCCGTAGAATGCCGGCATGACCATCGAGCGGATCGCCAGCCCCGTCGTGGCCGAGGAGGAGCTCGCGCTCGAGTCCACGGTCCGCCCGCGTCGCCTCGACGAGTTCGCCGGCCAGGATCGCATCAAGGAGAACCTGGCGATCCTGATCGACGCCGCGCGCCACCGCGAAGAGCCGGTCGACCACATCCTCCTCTACGGCCCGCCCGGCCTCGGCAAGACAACCCTCGCCAACATCGTGGCCGCCGAGATGGGGGCGCAGATTCGTACCACCTCGGGGCCCGCGATCGAGCGGGCCGGCGACCTCGCCGCAGTCCTCACCGCCCTCAACAAGGGCGACGTGCTCTTCATCGACGAGATCCACCGCCTCTCGCACGTGGTCGAGGAGATCCTGTATCCGGCGATGGAGGACTTCGCCCTTGACGTGGTGCTGGGCAAAGGCCCGGGCGCCAGGACGGTACGCCTCCAGATCGAGCCGATCACCGTGATCGGGGCCACCACCCGGGTGGGAAGCATCACGGGACCGCTGCGCGACCGCTTCGGCGTCACCCATCGGCTGGACTACTACAACGCCGATGACCTGGAGCGGATCCTGCGCCGCAGCGCGCACATCCTCGACGTGGCGCTCGAGCCGGAGGCGGCGACGATCATCGCCGGCCGGAGCCGAGGCACGCCGCGGATCGCGAACCGTCTCCTCAAGCGCGCCCGTGACTTCGCGCAGGTGCGCGGCGATGGCATCGTCACGGCCGGGCTGGCGACCGACGCGCTCGGGCTGCTCGAGATCGACGAGCGCGGGCTCGACGCCCTCGACCGCCAGCTGCTGCGGGCCATCGCCGAGCACCACGGCGGGGGACCGGTGGGGCTCCAGACGATGGCGGCCACCATCAGCGAGCCGGTGGAGACACTGGAGGACGTGATCGAGCCGTACCTGATGCAGATCGGCCTGCTGGCGCGCACCTCGCGCGGCCGGCAGCTGACCCCGAGCGCCTGGCTGCACCTGGGCCTCACGCCGCCGGCCGGGTCGGCCGAGCCGATGCCGGGGCTCTTCGACTAGGCCGATGTCGCCGGAACTCGGCCGTTTCCTGGTGGTGATCGGGGTCGTGCTGGTGGTCGTCGGCGGGCTCGCGATGGCGGGCATCCGGCTCCCGTTCGGCCGCCTCCCCGGCGACATCGCCATCACCGGCGAGCACGGCGGGCTCTTCATTCCACTTGGAACGATGCTTGTGATTTCAGTCGTCCTGACCTTGTTGTTCAGCCTCTTCGTGCGGCGCTGAGCGGTGTCGGCGGAGACCCGCGAAACCGTGCGGAAACGAGCCGCCGCGATGCCACAGCCGGAGTAGGATCGCCGCGGTCGCGCCCTCGGTCGCTCCGACCCGGGACGGACCCGCATGGACGGAGGGCAGGGATACCGTGGAGTCCTTCTTCAAGCTGAAAGAGCGGGGGACAGACTTCGGCACGGAGGTTCGGGCGGGCTTGACCACGTTCATGGTCATGGCCTACATCCTCTTCCTCAACGGCGCGATCCTCACCTCGGGGTTCGAGGCCACCGGCAACGCGGACCCGCACTGGGACCTCGCGACCATCGCCGCCGGGACCGCACTTGTCGCCGGGGTGATGACCATCGCGATGGGGCTCGTGGCGAACTACCCGTTCGCCCTGGCCGCGGGCCTCGGCATCAATGCGATCGTCGCCTTCTCGCTCACCGGTCGGGGCCTCTCCGCCGCCGGCGCGATGGGCGTGATCGTGATCGAGGGCCTGCTGGTCACCCTGTTCGTGGTGGTCGGCCTCCGGGAGGCGATCATGAACGCCGTTCCGGTCTCGCTGAAGCGGGCGATCGGCGTCGGCATCGGCCTCTTCATCCTCTTCATCGGCTTCGCCAACGGCGGCCTGGTGAAGGCAGGGGCCGGAACCCTGGTTACGATCTCGTTCCCGACCGAGCCGGCCCAGTGGGTCTTCCTGGCGGGTCTGCTGATCACGATCGTCCTGTACGTGATGCGGATCAAGGCCGCGCTGGTGATCAGCATCCTGGTCACGACGGTGATCGCGCTCCTCGTGGGCGTGGCGCACGTTCCTCCGACTGAGGACCTGATCGTATCGCCGAACTTCGCGACGCTCGGTCAGTTCAATATCGGCGAGGTCTTCAGCGTCCTGCCGATCGTCACGGCGCTGCTGGTGGTCTTCGCCATCATGCTGACCGACTTCTTCGACACGATGGGCACGGTCACCGGCGTCGCCGCCGAGGCCGGGCTCGCCAACGAGGACGGGTCGGTCCCCGGCGTTGGCCGCGCGCTGCTCGTCGACTCCGTCGCGGCATTTGCCGGCGGCGCGGCCGGCGTCAGCTCCAACACGACCTACATCGAGAGTGCGGCGGGTGTCGCGGACGGCGGGCGCACCGGCCTGACGTCGGTCACCACCGGCGTCCTCTTCCTGCTGGCGATCCTCCTCTCACCGATCGCCCTCATCGTCCCGGGTCAGGCCACCGCGCCGGCGCTCGTGCTGGTCGGCTACCTGATGTTCACCCTGATCAAGGACATCCCGGTCGGGGACGTGGAGGAGGGCCTCCCGGCACTCCTCACCATGATCCTCATGCCGCTGACGTATGACATCACCGTCGGCATCGGCGCCGGCTTCATCAGCTGGGTGCTGATCAAGGTGGTGCGCGGCAAGACCGCCGAGATCCACTGGCTGATGTGGGTCGTGGCCGTCGCCTTCCTCGTCTTCTTCGCCCAGGACTGGATCACGAGCGTGATCGGGTAGTCCTGCGCTCCCCACCCCGATGGCGCCCGGCCGGGCAATCCGGTCGGGCGCTACGCTTTCGGGCCGATGACCCCATTACCCAACGAGCAGCGACTGCGGGTCGATGACTTCGACTACGACCTCCCCGCTGTTGCGATCGCCCAGATCCCCTCCGAGCCACGCGACGCGGCACGCCTGCTGGTGCTCGAGCGTGCAAGCTCCGCACCCGGCCACCCCGAGTTGTCGCACCGGGTCTTTCGCGACCTGGGGGAGCTGCTCCGCCCGGGCGACCTGCTGGTGCTCAACGACTCCCGCGTGATCCCTGCCCGCCTGGCCGCTGCGCGACCGGGGGGCGGAGCGGCGGAGATCCTCCTCCTGCGATCGTTACCCGACGAGCCGGATCGCTGGGAGGCGCTCGTCCGGCCCTCGCGTCGCATCGCGCCGGGCGCGGTGCTGACCCTCCGCAGCGGCGACCAGGTCGTGGTGGGGGATCGGCTCGCCGAGGGGACGAGGGCCGTGCGCTTCGCGCGGGACCCATACCGGGTCATGGGTGACGCGGGCGAGACTCCGCTGCCCCCGTACATCACCGATCGCACCGCCGCCACTGACCGCTACCAGACCGTGTACGCCGACCCACCGGGCTCGGCGGCGGCACCAACGGCGGGGCTGCACTTCACCACGGACCTGCTGCGGTCACTCGAGGCGTCAGGCGTGGGACGGGCGCACGTGACGCTTCACGTCGGCCTCGATACGTTTCGCCCGCTCGAGGGTCGGTTCGTTGATGAGCACCAGATCCACCGCGAGTGGTACGAGATCCCCGCTGCGACGGCATCGGCGGTGGCCCGGACGCGGCGGGATGGAGGGCGAGTCGTGGCGGTGGGAACGACCAGCGTGCGGGTCCTGGAGACCGCCGCGCGCGACCAGCGAACTGCCGGCTGGACGGACCTGTACGTCACCCCGCCGTTCGCGTTCGCCGCGGTCGATGCGCTCATCACCAACTTCCACCTGCCGCGCAGCTCGCTGCTGGTCCTCGTCGCCGCCTTCGTGCAGGCCGGGCAGCGCGGCGCCACGCCGCTCGATGCCAGGGATACGCTGCTCGCCGCCTACCGCGCGGCATTGGAGGCGGGGTATCGGTTCTTCAGCTTCGGCGACGCGATGCTCATCGCGTAGGCTGGCGACATGGCTTCCCCGATCTCCTTTGCGTCACGCTCGACCAGCACCGGCCGTGCGCGGCGCGGCAAGCT
>Ga0209998_10000065_pt1 | contig 42399 bp, 44 predicted proteins | sample EndophyteCoNSPM_FD_187576 | JGI IMG/M metagenome (GOLD analysis project Ga0209998, IMG submission 187576) | Arabidopsis thaliana rhizosphere microbial communities from the Joint Genome Institute, USA, that affect carbon cycling - Endophyte Co-N... | ecosystem: Host-associated > Plants > Roots >... | reverse complement strand
TCGAGTCCACCTGCCGGCCGCTACAAGTTAGATAAAATCCGGAAAAGAGTGCATTCTCACTGCGCTGAAAGTCTACGAAACTCTGCATTTCATCGGTCATTCAGTCCCATGGGAATGCAGACATGAAAATTCTCGTCACCGGCGGGGCCGGGTTTATCGGCTCACATCTAGTTCGTCGGCTGGTTATGACGAGCGGTCATCAGGTCGTCAATCTGGACGCGCTCAAATATTCCGGTAATCCCGCGAATACGCAGGATCTCAATAGTCATGCTCGATACCGATTTGTCCATGGCGACATCGCGGATCAGGCCCTCGTCAAACGATTGTTGGAAGAGCACCGCATCGAAGGTGTGATCAATGCTGCGGCCGAAACGCACGTCGATCGATCCATTCTAGACCCGGGCAGTTTTGCCAACACCGATGTCGTAGGAACCGGGGTTCTGCTCGAAGAAGCGCGGAGGGCCGGTGTAAAACGATTCGTCCAGGTGAGCACGGACGAGGTGTATGGATCGGTGGAAACCGGGACGTCCACCGAGGAGGACCGGCTCGTTCCAAGGAGCCCGTATTCGGCCAGCAAAGCGGGGGGTGACCTGCTGACTCTAAGTTTTTGGACCACTTATCGGTTCCCTGTGATGGTGACGCGGGGCAGCAACACCTATGGGCCCAACCAGTATCCTGAAAAATTCATCCCGCTGTTCGTGACGAACGCGATAGACGATCAGCCCTTGCCACTGTACGGCGACGGTTGCCAGCGGCGAGACTGGTTGGCGGTTGAGGATCACTGCGCCGCGATTGAGCGAGTCCTCAGCGACGGCGAGCCTGGACAGATCTATAACATCGGCGGAGGCAATGAGCGGGAAAACCTCGCTGTGGCCGAACAGCTCTTGTCGTTGTTGGGAAAACCGAAGTCTCTGATCCGATTTGTCGAAGACCGGCCAGGTCATGACCGGCGCTATGCCGTCGATTCACGGAAACTGACCAAGATAGGCTGGCAGCCCACGGTCCCCTTCGATGACGGGCTCAAGACCACGGTGGAGTGGTATCGAAAGCATGAGTCGTGGTGGCGCCCGATCAAGTCGGGGGAGTTCCGTGCCTACTACGAAGCGATGTACGGGAAACGTCTGAGGGAAGGGTCTTCGGCGTAGCCGTCATGCGGATCGTGATCACAGGATCAGAGGGGCAGTTGGGGAGCGCATTAAAGCGGATCTTGGCAAATGAAGACCTCGTTCTAAAAGACCTGCCCGAGTTTGATCTCACGAAACCCGCCTGCGAAGACGAGATCAGAGGGGCGAACCCCGACATCATCCTGCATGTCGGGGCCTATACCAATGTGGATCAGGCTGAACGTGATCCCGAGCAAGCTCATGCTGTCAATGCGAAAGGGACAAGGTGGGTGGCGCAGGCGGCGAAAGCCGTCAAGGCTCGCCTCGTCTATCTGTCCACCGACTATGTCTTTGATGGGATGAAGACGAGCCCGTACCATGAGCAGGACCAGCCTCATCCGCTCAATCAGTATGGCCTCTCAAAGTACGATGGCGAGCAGACGGTGTTGAGGCTCTGTCCGGATGGTCTCGTGGTGCGGACTGCCTGGTTGTTCGGTCATGACGGCAACAATTTTGTCAAGACGATCATGCGGCTGGCAGAGGAGCGGCCGGTGCTTGACATTGTCGCCGACCAGCGAGGCTGTCCGACCTATGTCGAAGATCTGGCTCATGCGCTCAAGCAGCTCGCCACGAGTGATCTTCGGGGGATCTGTCACGTAACCAACAGCGGCGACTGCTCCTGGCATGAATTTGCTCAAGCAATTGCCAGTCAGACGGCGGTGAAGCCGGTGGTTCGACCGATCACGACGGCCCAGGCCGGGAGGCCGGCGAAACGGCCCGCCTATTCGGTGCTCTCTCACGACCGTTTTGCGATGCAGTACTCCCCTCTGCCCCATTGGCAGGATGCCCTCTCCAGATTCATGAAGCGCGTCTCCCATCCCCTCTCGCCCGCCTGATTGAGCACCCTCATTTTTTGTTTTGAACTGCGCTCCTGAGCCAGTAAGATGGCTTTAGAGCAGACCCAACAGAGGGGATCAAGGGCCCTATGGCTAAGAGAAAGCGCCCGGGAAACGCTTTGGCATCGACTCTGAAACGGATCCGTCTTTTTGCCACCGATGTGGACGGCGTGTTGACTGATGCCGGCATGTACTATTCGGAATCCGGGGAGGAGCTGAAGAAGTTCAATACCCGCGACGGCATGGGCATCAAGCTCCTGCAGCGGGCAGGCATTGTCACCGCCATCGTGACACAGGAGCGAACGAAGCTGGTGGCGCGGAGGGGAGAAAAGCTCATGATTCCGGAGGTGCACCAGGGCGTCATGGACAAGCTGGCCCTGGTCCGTGAGATGGTGGAACGTCTTGGGCTTTCCATGGAAGAAGTGGCCTACATTGGAGACGACGTGAACGATGTCACCACCTTGGAGGCGGTCGGGTTCTCCGCCACGCCCGCGGATGGCATGCCTCAGGTGGCCGCGGTCGTCGACTATGTCTGTGCAAAGAAAGGCGGCGAGGGAGCCGTGCGCGAAATCATCGAAATGATTCTTGAGGCGCAGCACAAATCGGTCAGTGCGATCGGGGGCAAAACCCAATGAACAGGCCAACCGTGTTTCCGGTGATTATGGCGGGGGGCAGCGGCACGCGGTTCTGGCCGCTGAGCCGGCAGCTGTTTCCGAAGCAATTGTTGAAGATCATCGGCGACGAAACCTTGATCCAACAGACCATGCGACGGGTCGTGACCGGAGCCCCCCCGGAGCGCGTCATGATCTCCACGAATCCGCCTCAAGCCGAATCCATCCGGGTGCAGCTCAGTGGATGGAAGGATGCATTGAAAGATAACTTTGTACTCGAGCCGGAAGGGCGGAATACGGCGCCGGCTATTGCGCTGGTGGCTCTGGAACTGGTGCGACGGGACCCCGATGCGGTGATGTTGGTGGTGCCGGCCGACCACATTGTCAAAGGGCAGAAGGAGTTTGATGCCGCGGTAGCCTTGGCAGCCGAGCTGGCTCAGCAGGGTTTGTTGGTCACCTTCGGGATCAAGCCGATCAGGCCAGAAACTGGCTATGGCTACATCAAGCCGGACCACAAAAGGGTGCTGGGTAAACGAGGAACGCTCAAGGGCTATCGCGTAGGCCGCTTCGTCGAAAAGCCCGATGCCGTCAAAGCGGCGCAATATCTCAAGTCAGGCGATTATTATTGGAACAGCGGGATGTTCGTCTGGCGCGCCGCGACGATTCTTGAAGAGATCCGCCGCCATCAGCCCGCGCTTGCGCGGGGGATTGATCACATCGGCCGCTTGATGGAGCAGAAGGCTCCGCGGAGCATCATCGATGACACGTATCGCGGGTTGCCGTCCATCTCAATAGACAACGGCGTCATGGAACGGTCCGACAAGGCGGCCATGGTTCCGGTCGCCTTCAAGTGGTCCGACGTTGGGAGTTGGGGCAGCTTGGACGAAGTGGCCGCCAAGGACAAGGCTGGCAACGTCGTTGGCGGCCGGGTCATCGATATCGGGAGCCAGCGCTCCGTGGTCTATGGAGACCGGCGCGTCGTGGCGACGATCGGGTTGACCGACATGGTCGTGGTCGATACGCCGGATGCCACGCTGGTCTGTCCGAAGTCACGCGCCCAGGACGTGAAACGGATCGTCGACATTCTCAAACAGCAGGGCGCTCCGGAGCATCTGGAGCATCTGACCGTCCATCGGCCCTGGGGCTCTTACACGGTCCTCGAAGAAGGATCGGGCTACAAGGTAAAGCGGGTCACGGTCAACGCCGGCGGCCGGCTGTCGTTACAACTCCACCACAAACGCAGCGAACATTGGGTCGTCATCGCCGGCACCGCTCGCGTCACCAGAGGAGAGGAAGTCTTTGACTTGCAGGTCGGGCAAAGCACGGCCGTTCCGATCGAGACGAAGCACCGGTTGGAAAATCCTGGTCAGGACATCCTGCACATCATCGAAGTTCAGAATGGTCCGTATCTCGGAGAAGACGACATCGTCCGTTTCAAAGACGATTACGGGCGCACAGCGGGAACATAGACTGAGGCACGACATGGGACTCTTTCGCGAATATGACCTCCGCGGCATCGTCGGCAAGGAATTGACGGAATCGATCGCAGAGCAGTTCGGGCGGGCGTACTGCACCTACGTCAAAGATCGAGGTGTGCAGACCATTTCGGTCGGCCGAGATGGCCGACTCAGCTCGCCGGGCTTGTTCGATGCCCTAGTCAAGGGATTGATGGCGGGCGGCATGCACGTGATCGACGTCGGGATCTGTCCGTCCCCTCTGGTCTATTTCTCCCTCTTTCAGTTGCCGGTCGACGGCGGGATTATGATTACCGGCAGTCATAACGCGTCAGAGTACAACGGATTCAAGGTGTGCGTCGGGAAGGAAGCCATTCACGGAGAGGCCATTCAGGAGTTGCGCCGCGTCATGGAATCCGGTGTGTTCACCTCTGGTCGGGGGGCACGATCGGAACATCCCGTCATTCCCGACTATCTGGCCTACCTTAAGAAGAGCTTCAATGGTGTGGATGCAAAGCATCTGCATGTCGTCATTGATTGCGGCAACGGCGCCGCATCCTTGGTGGCGAAGGAGGCCTTAGAACTATTGGGCTGCCGTGTGACCGGCTTGTACTGTGAGTTGGATGGACGGTTTCCGAACCATCATCCCGATCCAACGGTGGTCGAGAATCTCGACGACCTCGTCAAAGCCGTCGCACATCACAAGGCGGACGTTGGCATCGGCTACGACGGCGATGGTGACCGCATTGGCGCCATCGATGAGCAGGGCCAGATCTTGTGGGGCGACCGTCTGATGGTCGTGTATTCCCGCGATATTCTCTCAACCAAGCCGGGCAGTACCATTATTTCCGAGGTGAAGGCCTCTCAGTGTCTCTATGACGACATCGCGAAACAGGGTGGTCGGCCGATCATGTGGAAAACCGGTCATTCCCTGATCAAAGCTAAGATGAAGAGCGAACACGCGGTGCTGGCAGGAGAAATGTCCGGACACATGTTTTTTGCCGACAGGTATTTCGGCTACGACGATGCGATTTATGCCTCCTGCCGTCTGGTTGAAATTCTCGCTAAAACCGGAAAGCCGCTCTCGTCGTTGGTCGCCGACCTGCCTGCCACGGCGGTGACGCCTGAGATTCGCGTGGATACCCCGGACGCGATCAAATTCGAATTGGTCAAGCAGGTCCAGGAGCGCTTGGCCGGCTATGCGCGCACCCGCCAGCCCATCGGCCCAGGCAAGGACGTCGTCCGCGAGGTGGTGACGATCGACGGGGTGCGAGCCATCTTTCAGGACGGCTGGGGCCTCATCCGGGCCTCCAACACCCAACCGGCATTGGTCCTGCGATTCGAAGCCGCATCCGCTGAACGCCTCACGGCCATCAGGGCTGCTGTGGAGGGTGAATTGGCCGCGGTCAAACGCACGATGCACTCGTAGCCTTTCTGCGCACACACACGCCTACCATCATGATTCGCCTCTGTTGGTATGTATTGACCTGCCTGCTCTTGGGCGGCACTGCTGAGGTCTTGGCAGTTGCCGCCGACGCGTCAGTCCAGGCGATCCAAACCGGCGAGCGGCTGACTTATGACATCTCCTGGTTGAACATCCTTGCGGGCACGGCGGTCATGGAAGTCCTGCCTGACGGTACTGCCGGAGACAGGTCACGGGCGAAGCTGATCACGACAGCGCAATCCCGACCTGCAATCAGCAAGTTTTTTCCGGTGGACAACCGGGTGGAGTCGGAGTTCGATCTCCGGACCCAGCTTCCGCAGCATATGGTGTTTCATCGCCGCGAGGGAAAAAATAGGGAAGACATCGAGTACACATTTCACCATGCTGAGGGAACCGTCACGGCGGTACGACAGGGCACGACAGAAACCGTGGCCATTCCGGCGGGAACTCAGGATTTGATTTCCTGCCTCTATTATGTCCGTCACCAGCTGCCGATGACTCCTGGGGCCTCGCTCATGCTCAACGTCTACCACGATAAAAAGAACCGACAAGTGGAGGTGCGGGTTGAAAATATTGAGACGTTGGAGGGGACGTGGGGACGGCTGGAAACCGCCCAAGTGGTTGTGATCATGCCGTTTAAGGGTCTGTTTATCAACAAGGGCAACATACGGGTTTGGTTCACGACCGACGAGCGACGCATCCCGGTTCGGATGAAGGCCAAGGTCATCATTGGCGCCATCACTGCCGACCTGGTCAATGGCTTCCCACCCGGCAAGGGACCTCCTTAGAGGAGGACTGGAGATTCATTGCCCGTCCAGTCAAGACGGGCTATAATCGCACACAATTATCCCCATATTCGGATTTCCCCCTCGCGTGGGCGCGAGGGAACATCCCTTTGGCCTTATAATATTTTTGCCCCTCCATGTCTCAGCAGCCGCTCACCGTCGAACAATTTCTCATGGCCAATCCACCCGCCTCGCTCGGCGGGGCCGGATCTTTGACCGCGCTCCTCTCCGCCATTGGGCTGGTAGGAAAGACTCTCGCCCGCGACTTGCGGATTGCCGGACTGCTCAATATGCTGGGGATGACCGGCGAAACGAACGTCCAAGGGGAATCCGTCAAAAAACTGGATCAGATTGCTAATGATACGTTTATTGAAGTCTTGCAGCGCGACGGCGTAGCCGGCGCCTTGGCCTCGGAAGAGATGGAAAAGCCGGTCTTTGTCGCCTCGCCGGGCAGGCCCGCACCTTACATGGTGCTCTTTGATCCATTGGACGGCTCGTCGAACACGGACGTGAATATGCCGCTGGGATCGATCTTTTCTATCGTCGAGCACCAGCACCAGGATCAGCCGCCGGAAGACAGTGATTTGCTCAGGAAAGGCATCCATCAGCTGGCGGCCGGCTATTTTCTGTTCGGGCCGAGCACCATGCTCGTCTTTACGACCGGCAAGGGCGTCTTTGGATTTACGCTCGATCCCAACGTCGGGGAGTATCAATTGTCTCATCCCGGCATCAAGATGCCTTCGCGCGGAAAAGTATACGCCGTGAATGAAGGCAATTACGAAAAGTGGCCGGCCGGAACCAAGCGCTACGTTGATTCGCTCAAGAAGCCCGACAAGGCGGCAGGCCGCCCCTACACCGGCCGCTATTCGGGTTGTCTCGTGGCCGACGTGCACCGGTTGCTGCTTGGCGGGGGAATCTATTTGTATCCAGGCGAAATCAACAAACCGGAAGGGAAATTGCGACTGCTGTACGAGGCCAATCCCATGGCGATGGTCGTCGAGCAGGCCGGCGGCAGAGCGAGCACCGGCGTGACCCGCATCCTAGAGATTGAGCCGATAAAGCTTCATCAACGGGTCCCGCTCATCATCGGCAGCGCCGACGATGTGCGGGACGCCGAATCGTACATACAGGAGAGAGCGGTCCTCTCATAATTCATGATGACACTCGGCCGTTCACGGGCGCTTCCCTATCTGCTCCTTGTACTGGGCGCCGTCATCGGCGTCGTTGCGGCGTCTGATCTCGGCTGGATCTCGCGCGGCACGGCCGGACATGATTCGCCGATGGAGGGAGTGGTTCGTCCCGTAGCCACCGTTCCTCAGCAACCTGTGACCGGCGGCACGGCCAAGAGCTTTGTCGAGATCGCCAAAACCGTCAAGCCTGCCGTGGTTAACATCGCCGCCAGCCGGTCGGGCAAGTCGGGAGACGGGCCGCAAAGCTCTCCCTTCGATGACCCCTTTTTCCGCAAATTCTTCGGTGATGAATTCTTCAAGCGCGAGCAGCCGCATCGTGAGCGAAAAGAGCGGGGGCAGGGTTCCGGCGTGATCGTCGACTCAAGCGGCCTGATCATTACCAACAACCATGTCGTCAACAAGGCCGACGATATCCGGGTGATTCTCTCGGACAAGCGTGAGTTCAAAGGCAAATTGATCGGCACCGATACTAAGACCGATGTGGCCATCGTGAAAATCGAGGCGACGGGATTGTCGACCATTCCATTTGCCGATTCAGATCAACTTGAAGTGGGTGAATTCGTCCTTGCGGTCGGCAGCCCCTTTGGGCTGACGCAGAGCGTGACGATGGGCATTGTCAGCGCCGTGGGACGCGCCAGCATGGGCATCGCGGAGTACGAAGACTTCATCCAAACCGATGCCGCGATCAATCCCGGCAATTCCGGCGGCGCGTTGGTGAACGTGCGTGGCGAACTGGTCGGGATCAATACGGCGATTTTCAGCCAGAGCGGCGGCAACATGGGAATCGGTTTTGCCGTGCCCAGTAATCTGGCACGCTCGATCATGGATCAGCTGGTCAAGACCGGAAAAGTGGTGCGCGGCTGGCTCGGCGTCGCGATTCAAGAACTGACCCCAGAACTCGCCTCCCAATTCGGACTGACGGATACGAAGGGCGTGTTAGTGAGCGATGTGATGGACGACAGTCCCGCCAAAAAGGCGGGGTTTGAGCGGGCCGACGTGATCACGGAATACGACGGCAAACCAATGGATTCACCGACGCATTTGCGAAACGCGGTGGCGCAGACGCCGATCGGACGCAAGGTGCCGATCAAGGTGATCAGAGACAAGAAGGTCAAGACCATCGACGTGACGATCGTGGAGCAGCCGAAGTCCCTCGGTCAGGCGGGCCCCGAGGACAACGGCGAGTCCACCGCCCCGACCGGTGTACTGTCCGATATCGACGTTCGCGAGTTGAACGAGGAACTGGCTGCTCGGTACGGCATCAAACCCAGCGAGCGGGGCGTGGTCATCGTGCGGGTCAAGCCCGGGAGTACGGCAGAGGAAATGGGCGTTAGAGAAGGCGATATTGTGCTGGAAGTGAACCGCAAACCCATTAATTCGATCAAGTCCTATGAGCGGGCCGTGTCCGGTCTGGCCAAAGATCAGGCGGTCCTGCTACTCTTGAAACGGAAAGGCCAGACGATTTATTTAACGTTACGTCCTTAGTGAGAGGAGGTGAAGGTATGGTATCGCGAGCCATATTTGTCCTTCTCAGTGCATTAGCGGGAATGGCGCTGTTCATCAAAGCGGACGGAGCCAGCGCCTCGTATTGGATGTACGGGTTCGGGATCGGAGCGGTGACCGGCGGATTGATCGTCGCCGGAGAATATGCCCTACACAACCTCTCATTCGGCATCATTGTCGGAGGTACGGCAGGATTGGCGGCGGGCCTGGTGTTGACGGGGCTCGTCGAATGGGTGGGCGGCGAGATTTTCGACGTCCAGACCTTCCTCTTCCACATCGGCGGCCTCGTCTTTCTTCTCGGATTTCCTTACCTCGGCCTTGTGCTGGGCGCCAGGTTCGGCAAGGAGAAGCTGCCAAGCTCCGAGCAGAAATTGTTCGAGTTGGACGGCAACACCGTCTGTCCCAAGGTCCTCGACACGAGCGTCATCATTGACGGACGGGTCGCCGATCTCTGCGAAACGAGATTTCTCGAAGGGACGTTTCTCGTGCCCCATTTCATCTTGGACGAGTTGCAGCACATTGCCGACTCCTCGGACTCGTTAAAGCGGGCGCGTGGACGGCGCGGCCTCGATATCCTGAACAAGATCCAGAAGATGGGTGACGTGGACGTCCGGATCATCGACGAAGATTTTCCGCACGTCAAAGAAGTGGATGCCAAACTGATTGTGCTGGCCAAGAAGATGAACGCGAAGATCGTGACGAACGATCTGAACCTCAACAAGGTCGCCGAGTTGCAGGGCATCCGCGTGCTCAACATCAACGAGCTATGCAACGCGTTGCGGCCGGTTGTGCTGCCGGGCGAGGCCATTCGGGTGTTCGTGCTCAAAGAAGGCAAGGAAGCGGGGCAGGGTGTCGCCTATCTCGACGACGGCACAATGATCGTGGTCGACAATGCCCGCCGCTACATCGGAAAGAATGTGGACGTGATCGTCACCAGCGTGTTGCAGACGACCGCCGGACGCATGATTTTCACCCGGCTGAAGGAAGAAACAGAGCGAGAGGAGATGCAGGTCGCGCGTGGCTAACTGCCGCTTCGTGTCAGGCATGTGGCCGTACCGGTAGCCATGGCGCGCAGGCCTCCCATGGCACCGCAACCTCGTCGCACTGTCGCACTCATCCCTGCCGCCGGGTTGGGCCTTCGCTTGGGAGGGGCCGTCCGCAAACAGTTTCGTCCGCTGGGAGGGCTGCCGCTCCTCGTCCATTCCCTTCGTGTCTTTCAATCTTCTCCGGTCATCGATGCGGTGATCCTCGCGGTTCCCGAAGCGGATCTGCACTATTGTCGAATGGACATCGTCGAATCACACGGCTTTACCAAGGTCACACAGGTGGTGGCGGGCGGAAAAGAACGGCAGGATTCGGTCCGCCAGGCGTTGGCCGTTGTCGGGGAGGGAGTCCGCCTCGTTGTGATTCATGATGCCGTACGGCCCTTTGTGACGGAAACGATGGTGAGACAGGTCGTCGAAGCTGCAGCCGCCGACGGGGCGGCCATTATTGCCCTGCCCATGCGGGATACCGTCAAGCAAGTCGGCGGAGATCGCGTCATTGAACGAACGATCGACCGTACTCCGTTATGGCTCGCCCAGACGCCGCAAGCCTTCCGTCGAGATTGGCTCGAGGAGGCGCATCGGAAAGCGCAGGCCGAAGGTCTGGCCGCGACGGACGATGCGTTTCTCATGGAATGGATGGGCTATCCTGTCAGGGTGGTCGAAGGCAGTGGAGAGAACATTAAAGTGACAAGGCCGGAAGATCTCGTCATCGGCGAAGCCATTTTGGCCTCGCGGGTGGGCCACACACCGTAAGGCGGCCGCAGAAGAAAAGAGGCATCTCATGCGTATTGGCTATGGCTATGACGTACATCCGCTGGCTCCTGGCCGCAAACTCATTCTGGGCGGTGTCGAGATTCCGCACAGCAAGGGCCTGCTCGGACACTCAGACTCCGATGTCCTCGTTCATGCCGTCTGCGATGCGTTGCTTGGGGCCATGGGAGAGGGCGATCTCGGACGGCATTACCCGAGCTCGGACTCACGATACAAAGGGATGTCAAGCCTCAAGCTGCTGGAAGACGTGATGAGCAAGCTTAAGGCGAAGGGCTATCGCGTCGGCAATATCGATACTGTGATTGTCGCTCAGGCCCCGCGGCTCGCGCCGCATCTTGCCGCGATGCAGAAACACATGGCCGAGGCGGCAGGCATCGACCCCGATCGGGTCAACGTGAAGGTGAAGAGTGGAGAGGCACTGGATGCGGTGGGCAGGGAAGAGGGGATGATCGCCCACGCCGTTTGTTTGATTGAACCGGTCTGAGCATCGTACAATCACCGACATGCTGCACGCCATTCGACAAGACTTCAAAGCCGTGTTTGACCGGGATCCTGCGGCCACCAGCAAGCTGGAGGTCATACTGACCTATGCCGGCTTTCATGCCTTGATGGCCTATCGCGTCGCTCACTGGCTGAAGTCCTACGGCATTCCATTTATACCCCGCGCCATTTCCCAAGTGGCTCGCTGGCTGACCGGAATCGAGATCCATCCCTCAGCCCGCATCGGCACCGGATTCTTCATTGATCACGGCATGGGAGTGGTCATTGGGGAAACCGCTGAAATCGGGGATTACGTCACACTCTTTCAAGGAGTGACGCTCGGTGGCACGGGAAAGGAGCGCGGGAAGCGCCATCCGACGCTGGGCAATCATGTGGTGGTCGGCGCCGGGGCCAAGATCCTTGGAGGGATTACCATCGGTGACAACGTGAAGATCGGAGCGAATTCCGTCGTCCTCAAGAGCGTTGCCGCAAACTCGACCGTCATCGGCGTGCCCGCCCGGGTCATTAAGACGCAGGGCGAGCGTCTCCCCGATGCGACCATGGATCACATTAATCTGCCGGACCCGATCAGCGACCGTTTTCTAGCGCTGGAACAAGAACTCATCGAACTTCGCAAGAAACTCGAGAACCCCGACGACCCTTCCTCCCACTGACCTTTCCGTTCCTCGTCTTTCTTTTCACCCTCGCCCGCTCAGGCTATTGAACAAGTGAAGGGTTGCTCGTCTGTGCCTCCTCGCCGTCATAGTCGACGCGGAGGAGGAACAGACCGTGCGGTGGCGCAGTTCGGCCGGCAGCCGTCCGATCCCTCGCGGTCAAGACCGTCGCGAGGGCTTCCGGTGCCCGTTTACCGTGGCCCACCTCAACGAGCGTCCCGACGATCGCACGGACCATATGTTTCAAAAAACGATCTGCGTACGCGTGAATCGTCATCATGTCTCCGTGTCGCTCGAGAGATAGTTGGCGCAGGTCGCAGATCGGGTCTTCGTTGTCGGTGAGGGTGCCTTCGAACGAAGAAAAGTCATGTGAGCCGACCAAATGAGTCGCGGCTCGCTTCATGGCGGTTTCGTCCAAAGGCTTATGGATGTGCCAGAGATAGGTACGATCGATGGCAGGCCGTTCCCCGCGATTCAAAATACGGTACTCATACAGCTTCCCACGGGCGGCATACCGCGCGTGAAAGTCATCGGACGCTATCGCCGCCGATCGAACGGCAATATCTTCGGGAAGCCTGGCGTTCAATCCTCGCAGCCACTCGCGAGGCGTCCACTGCCGCTGAATGCGGAAGCTTGCCACCTGACCGAGGGCGTGCACGCCCGCGTCGGTACGTCCCGCGCCGATCACCGGCACGGTTTCCTGGGTCAGCTGAAACAATGCGGTTTCGACGGTCTCTTGGATGGTGGGCTGATCGGGTTGGCGCTGCCATCCGGCATAGCGGGAACCATCGTATTCGAGGACCAGTCTCACGGTCGGCATAGCGGCGGGGCGAGGAAGGCGTGGCGCATTATCGCGCCGGCTGTTTTGAAGCGGCCAAAAAGGCGGCTACTCCCTCATGAAGGGATTCAGCGATGCGTGTGATAAAAGTACCGGTCCTCAACAGGTCCTCCTCCGCGGCATTCGAAATGTAGGCGATTTCCGCCAGAATGCTCGGCATGCTGGTGAAGCGGAGGACATAGAACGGCGCAGTCTTGACGCCATGATCCACGAGCGCATAGTCCCCGTTCAGATGGGTAATCATGGCCTCCTTGGTGGTCCAGGCCAGTTCCAACGACGCTTCGATCTTTTTAGTCGTCAAGAGATCGGCCACCAAATATTCCCATCCCATGCCGGTGCTGCTCAGCGGAGTGCCGTTTTCTCTGGCCGCCAGTTCCAGGGCCCGCTGATCCTTGGCCTCTCCAAAATGGTAGATTTCAATCCCTCGCACCGACCGTTGAGGGTGCGAGTTGACGTGGATCGAGACAAAGAGGTCGGCTTCGTTGCCGTTGGCAAACCGCGCGCGATCCTCGAGTTCGACGAACACGTCTCGTTCCCGCGTCATCAGGACACGCACGCCCGGATCCCTCTTCAAAAGCTCACGCAGCTTTAATCCCACCTTCAGGGTTATGTCCTTCTCCTCGGTGCCACGGTGCCCATGGGCGCCCGGGTCCCTCCCGCCGTGTCCGGGGTCGATGACGATTGTCGTGAAGGCTTTGGCTCGCGGCGGCAGTGGTTGCGGCGGAGGCGCCGGTGTTGCCGCAGGCTCAATCATATCAAGCGTTGGTGCGGAAAGTAGTGCGCCTGAAGGGATCACGTCAACAACGAGTCGCGGAGGATTGGTCAGTGAAAATAAGGCGTACCTCTGGAACGATCCGTTCGGCAGGGTGACCGTTACGGAGTCGTCGGGCGTTTGCCTGACGATGAACCGGCCGTCGAGCGATCCCTGCGCGATCTTCGTTTGCACAGACTTGCTCAATGCCGCGTGAGGGATTTCGACGACCAGGCCGTCCTCCCGAGAGGGCAGGTGCTTCTTGACCCGTGTCTTGCGGTCGAGATCAAGGACCAACCGAAACGACTCTGGCGAGAAGGCAGTCCTCAGGTTCTGGATCATCGCTGGGGGAAGGGTAAGAAGGCTGACCTTCGAGCGGCGAGATTGTTTGGAGGCCGGCGACTCATCCCGACGCTGGTCCTGCGATGCGGCCTCGGCAGGGTGAAGCCACAGCACCCCATCGAGACTGAACAGTCCCAGCAGCACGACGAGAGAGATTGCACGCCAGCAAGCAGGGGGCATGGGTTTCCAGGGGGACGGCAGAAGATATATCTATCTCTCAGATGTCCCGAAGGTTGTCAAGGGGAGCGAGGGTTTTGAACGGTGTCTGTGGGTTGGTTGACAGCACCTATCGCCGCGCGTAGGGTTTCTCATTGCCATGCATGTCATCATCGACGGCTACAACCTGTTGGCGCTAACGCGTGGGTCCGGTCCAAGTCCGTACTCCGAAATGGCGCGGGAATCCCTGCTGCGACAGCTGGCGGGATATCGACATCGGAAGGGGCATGCGCTGACCGTCGTCTTTGACGGATGGCAACGGGGACAGCCGCTGGAAGGACATGAGCACCGCGCGGGAGTCCAGGTGATCTATTCAAAGCGGGGCGAGAAGGCTGACCAGGTGATCGAGCGACTTGCGCAGGAGTATGGAGCGGCGTGCGCCGTCGTGACGTCCGATCACGAAGTGATCCGTGCGGCGCAGGCACAGGGAGCGTTGATCATGAAGGCGCCGGAGTTTGCCCAGAAACTCCAGGTGAAGTCTTCTTCGCAAGGTCCGATGCCCCACAAGGAATTGGCGATGGATGATGATGATTTGGCCCCCCGGCGCGGACCGGAGAAGAAAGGCAATCCTCGAAAACTTCCCAAGGCGCTTCGCCGCCGCGGCCGCCAGCTCAAGCGATTCTAGAGACGAGAGAGACCCCGTACCGTTCTAGGCAGTCCGTGCACGCATCTTGCTGAACAGCCGGTGGGCATTGTTCGTCGTGGCCTGTTCGATCTGCGCCAACGAGAGGTCAGCATGGATGTCGGCGAGCTGTTTGGCAACGTGCGAGACGAAGGCCGGCTCATTGCGTTTGCCACGGTGAGGGACCGGCGTGAGGTACGGGCAGTCGGTCTCAATGAGCACGCGATCCAGCGGTGTCTGTTTGGCGATCTCCCGCAGCATCGTCGCATTGGTGAACGTCAAAATTCCGGAAAAGGAAAGATAGAACCCCAAATCCAGCGCATCCTTTGCCAGCCAGGTATCTCCCGAAAAGCAGTGGAAGACCCCGCCGACTTCTGACGCCTTTTCTTCCTTGAGGATGCTAATCGTATCTTCCTGCGCCTCCCTCGTGTGAATGATCACGGGCAAGCGGAGTTCTCGTGCCAGCTGAACCTGTTCGCGAAACCGTTCGCGCTGCTCCTTAGGCGCCGAGTGATTATAGTGATAATCGAGGCCGATTTCGCCGTATGCCACCACTTTTTCATGCAGGGCGAGACGGCGCAATTCGTCGTACCACCCATCGCCGATATGTTTCACCTCGTGCGGGTGAACGCCGATCGAGGCGTAGATGTCAGGGTGGCGATCGGCGAGCGTGACGGCGGAACGGCTGGTGACGAGATCGCAACCGATCGTCACGAACGCACACACCCCTGCCTGGCGTGCCCGCTCGATCGTCGCTTCGCGATCGGCATCGTAGCGAATGTCATCCAGATGGGTATGGGTATCGATGAGCATGCCGATCACTTGAGGGTGGTCTCGGACGAGACCATGAAACTATCAGGCAGGTCGGGTGACGATGCTCTCGGCCAATTCGTTCAACAGAGCCGCGGTATCATTCCAGCCAAGGCAGGCATCGGTGATCGAGACGCCATGGACAAGTGCCACGCCCTGTTTCCAGGTCTGTTTGCCGGAATTAAGATTGCTTTCAAGCATCAGGCCCATGATCGATTGACGGCCTTCGCGGAATTGCCGGAGCACGTCGCGCGCGACTGTGCCTTGGCGCGTATGGTCCTTGTTGGAGTTGTCGTGAGAGCAATCGATCATGATCGGTCGGGCAATCCCTTCGCCTGAGACGGCCGCTTCGGTTTTGGCGACGTGCTCCGCATCGTAGTTGGTCTTGCCCCCGCCTCCTCTCAACACGATGTGCCGGTCCGGATTCCCCATGGTTTTGATGATCGAGGTTTGCCCATCGGCATTGATGCCGACGAAATGATGAGGGGTTCGGGCGGATGTCATGGCGTTCACGGCCCCGTGCAAGCTGCCTTCCGTGCCGTTTTTGAAGCCGACCGGCATCGACACACCGCTTGCCATCTCCCTGTGGGTCTGACTCTCCGTCGTTCTGGCTCCAATGGCGGTCCAGCTGATGAGATCGGCAATGTACTGGGGGCTGATCGGATCCAACAGCTCCGTGGCGCAGGGCATGCCGGATTGATTGATCTTTAAGAGGATGGTCCTGGCCAGCTCCATACCGGTGGCAATGTCGCAGGTTCCGTCGAGATGGGGGTCGTTGATGAGCCCTTTCCATCCCACGGTGGTCCTGGGCTTCTCGAAATAGGTGCGCATGACGATCAGCAACCGGTCACGGACGGCAGCGGCCAATGGCTTGAGTCTTGCTGCATACTCGTACGCCGCCTCGGAATCATGAATCGAACAGGGACCGACAATGACCAGTAACCGTTCCCGGTCCTGCCCATGGAGGATTCGGCGAATCGCCTCTCGCGTTTCCACGACAAGCGCTGCGGCTTCATCGGTAATGGGAAGCTTCGTCTTGATTGCGCGCGGGGACGGCAATGCCTTGATTTCTATGACGTGTTGATTGTCGATCGGTCGATTCATATCCCGCCTTTTAAGCTTGAAGGGGCGCAGCATAACGAAATGCTCAAGAAAAGTCTACATGGGCGTGCATAACATATGGGAATATCAGGGAATACGCACGTTGATTCGCTTATTTTGACAGGCTTTGGAGCCTTGTGATACTCAATGGCCGCATCATGAGTCATGCTTTCCACACGCGCGGCCTTTCGGTGGGCCTCATCCTGCTTCTTCTGGCACTGGCCCCTTTTGCAGTCGCCCAGGACGTCCATCATGAGCTGGCGGCCGCTGATACGGACGGACACCAACACTCCGATACCGACCTCTGCCAATGGGTGCAACACCATACGTCCGGCTCGATAGATGTTGGTGGCCCGCCCAGTTCCACATTCGAGCTCGTCGGTTCCCATGAACCTCCCGCCCCCGCGCAACTCTTTTCGATCGAATTTCCCTCAATCGGCCCTTCTCGTGCACCCCCTCATGCCTGACAGCATCAGGTTTCGCCTTACTCATTGATCGGGCCCGTTTTGGTCCGGCGATGACTTCGTTCATCCGGCTGACGTCGGCCGGTGAATTTTCGGAGGCGGAGAATGCGGCGGGCAGCGTTATCGCGGTCATTCGGGATCGTTCTGTTGGTGGGGAGCCTCTATGTTCCCCCGGGCGCGGTCTCCCTGACCTACGCGGCGGATAGTGATCTGACCCAGACGATTATCGGCACGGTCCAGGATCAGGACCTTCGGCGTGTGGATCAGGCCATCGTACAGGTGCGGGATCAAGAAGGCACCATGGTGGCTCAGGGAGTCACGAATCAGGCCGGCGAGTTCCGCATCAGGGTCCCGCAGCCGGGCACCTATTCGATCAGTGCCGTTCGGGACACCTTTCGGAGCGAGTACGTCGTGGTGAAGATCGGGGGCCTGCCGCTTTCGCCCGTCTCTCTGACCCTTGCGGTGACGCGGGAGATCGCTTTAGAGATCGTGTCGCCGCTTCCGGCGATCCAATACAAGGCTTCGAGCGAAACGTACCAATTGAGCAGAAAGGATGTTGAGGTTCTTCCGCGGGGCAATAATAACACGGTGGCCGACGTGCTTCTGACGGTTCCCAGTGTGGCCTATGGCGCGTTGGGACAGACCCACATCCGACAGGACCATGGGAACCAACAGTTCCGGGTCGACGGGGTGCCAATTCCGCAAGGGGTCAGCACAACTTTCACCGATGTCATTTCGCCTCGCATGTGGGAGCGGGCTGATATCATCCTCGGCGGGATGGAGGCACAGTACGGCAATAAGACCTCTCTGCTCGTCGATATAACCAGCAAGAGCGGAACCCGTCCTGGCTTCGGCTCGGCCCAAATATTTGGCGGCTCCAACGAGACGGTGAACCCCTCGTTCGAGTACGGAGGCACGATCGGAGAAAAGGTTCGCTTTTACGTCCTGAACAGCTATACCACGACGAATCGCGGCATCGAACCGCCCACCCTCGGCCATTCGGCTTTCCACGATCAGCACGAGCGTAATCAGACCTATCTGCGAGGCGACTACCAGCATGACAACCGCAACAGCTTCAGTTGGGTGTTGTTGAGCTCGGTGGCGAAATATCAGATTCCGACCAGCCCGGGGTTAGAACTGAACGGAGACACGCTGGCACTCCTTCAGGCGCAGGACCCCACATTCTCGCCAGTGGCTTCTCAGGCTGTGAACCAGAACCAGAAGGAGAATTCTCAATACACCCACCTCGTCTGGCGCCATGACGTGAACGCGGAGAACTTCTTTCAGCTGTCCGGCTATCTGCGGAACTCCTATGCGAACTTCACCACCGACCCATTCAACGCGCTGGCCTATGACACGCAGACAGCAAATCAGGAGCGGAAGGCATACGCTCTCGGCACAAGGCTCGATCATACGTGGGTCCCCAACAAACAACATCTCGTGAAAACCGGGTTTCAGTTCGAGTACACGCACGCGCAGAACCAATTTCAGCTGTTTGACTTCGCTGTCGACCCTGGAACTGGCCTCCCCGTGGGACCGGTGCTCTCGCAAACCGGTGCCAATACCAATATACAGACGCGGGAGGAATTTTGGATCCAGGACCAGTGGAGTCCGACTGATGCATTGACTGTGAACCTTGGTGTGCGGGGAGACATCATTCAGGGTTTCTACAATGAAGGGCAGGTGAGCCCACGCATCGGGCTCACCTATAAGTTGAATCGGGCGAACGTGGTGCATGCCTACTATGGCCGATTGTTCACGCCGCCGAATGTTGAGCAGATCGCATTTGCCAAAGTGAATCTCGAGGGAACTACGGCGCAACCAGACGATCCGACCGGCTTTAATCCCCGGGCGGAGCGCTCTCACTATGTTGAGGTGGGCAGTTACCACACGCTCAACAAATGGGCGACTCTGGAGTTGGCGGCCTATTACAAGCGAACCCATTTCCAATCCGATGCGGGCCAATTCGGCTCGACGCCGATGCTGAATTCTTTCGCGTTCCAATGGGGCTATCAAATGGGCATCGACGGGGCCCTCAAAGTACAGATGACTGACGACCTCAGTGCGCGCGGCAATGTGGCGTGGGGCCGGTGCAAGGGCAACGGATTGCAGTCGGGGAATTACCTGCTGGATACGAAGGAGATTACGGACATCAATACTGCGGGAGGCGTCTTCTGCGACCACTCGCAAACGATGACGAGTTCGGCCGTTGTGATGTACCGGTTTCCGTTCAACACGACCGTGTCCGGCCAAATGCTCTATGGGTCGGGCTTACGGACTGCGGGCAGCGAGGATGCGTTCACAAACTCCTCGCATTTCGAGTCATGGACCATCTACAACGCCTCAATTACGCACGTGTTCAATCTTCCGTGGGATCAACAAAAGATGCTGGTAGGATTCGACATCATCAACTTGCTCGATCATCAGTATTTCTACAATACGGGAGAAGGGAGTATCGGCCTCGGGGTCGCGCATGCGGGGATGCCACGGTCGTTCTTCTTTCGGGCTCAATGGTTTTTCTAGTATGATCCTGACATAGGCCTCGACGTACGACAGCTGTACGACTCGGGGCCTGTTTCCTTGAGGCCTTCAGATAAGAATTGTTCCGTTTGACCATTTTCTCCGTGAGAGTCACTAAGGATATGCGTTTTGTCATCGGCGCACTTTCTGTCTTTCTTTTTGTTCAGTCTTGGAACGCATTGGCGATTGTCGGAGACGAGGCAACTCATGAAAGCGACCATCAGGAAGACATCATTGAGCTACCGGAAGTCCATGTCCACGGTCTACCGCTCAACAAGGACCAGCAGGGTGGACCGGTTCCAAAATCCACTCCTTGGCCAGGCATCCCGCCAGCGCTCGACGGCACCGTGATCGATGACTGGATGAAGGCGCGCATGCTGGTTTCGAAAGATGCCAACGTCACCGTTGTGATTCTCGAGCCTTGTCGGCATCGTGAGCTGACCGCCTCCGGAATCGCGGCGCTCAAGAAATGGACTTTCGATCCGCAGATGCAAGGCGATGTGCCTGTCGATGGTGAGCTGACCGTCCGCATCCATTTCCACACGAAGTGAAGTCAGGGAACCGACCGGATCGGTTTCCAATGGTTGACGAACGCGGCACGACGCTATATCGTCAGCGCCATGGACGTAGATACGTTCCTGACGCGGTCGATCAACGAATGGGCCGGGCAATCGTCCTGGATGGATTGGTGGTTTCTCTATTTGTCGAATCCAGACGTCTTGTGGGTTCCGGGTATCCTGCTGGGGATGTATTGGTTATGGCTGTCTTCCCGGGAAGCGCTAATCGGGGCGTCGGCACTTGCCGCCTCGATCCTTCTTTTGGATGCTCTCGGTGCGCAAATCAAACACCTCGTGGCCCGTCCACGGCCGTGTGTGAGCATGTCGGATCTGCACCAGCTTCAGGCCTGCGGCAAGACGTTTAGTTTCCCGTCGAATCATGCCATCAATACGGCCACGGCCGCGGCTTTTTTACAGGTGTTATATCCTCGATCGGGATGGATCAGTTGGCCCCTCGTCGGCTTCGTAGGCCTGGCCCGCGTCTACATTGGCGCGCATTACGTGACGGACGTGCTGGGCGGATGGATGATCGGAGGACTTTGCGGCGCCGGCATCGCCTGGCTCTTGCTGCAATGGCCTCAGTTCCGTCAGCGTGGGCTGTCGCCGATAGTCTCGACGCACGCCGACAGCTCTGCCCCATAACGATCCACGTCGTACCCTCTGCCGATCAAGACAATGGCCTTCTCGGGTTCGTCTAGTAACATCACGGGTGTGACCGTGGCCTCTGCAGGCGGCGCGTACTGAAATTCGTGCAGCTCCGGTTCCTTGACAAACCGCACGAAGCCTTTTGCGCGTTCCACTTCCTTGGGCAAGGTCTGGATCCACGAAAGGAATCGCGTGCGGTTCAACGGTCCTGCCAAGCGGATGGTCGTGGCGATTGGATGATAGAGGGCACGGGCAGTGGAACGCGGTCCACCGAACTCGACGTTGGTTGGCGCTGCATGCCGCTCTCCGACCTCGGACTGTAGGAGCGCCGCGACGTCAACCCGTCCGTGGGTGGTCTCCCAGAGGCGCGCGTGAGGATTGCGTGCGAGGACCGAGGCTTTGAATTGTTCCCAGTGGCCGGGCACATAGAGGTCCAATTTGTTCAGGATCAACTCGTCGGCGCAGCGGATGGCCTGTTCCGTGACAAACACGCTCGATGGGCTCTGTGCCCCGGCGATAGGGTGGAGGAGCGCGATGACCCGTTCCAGTTGGGCGAGTCTGGCCGTGTAGAGGTCCGTCACGCCGTCGATCACTTCGGCCGGGTCCGCCAAGCCTGAGCACTCGAGGACGATCAGGTCAGACCCATAATCGCGCACAAGCTGTGCGATTCCCCAGGACAGATCTTCTTTGGTGTCGCAGCAGACGCATCCACCTGCGAGATTCATCACTTGCTCGGCAATGGTGCCGACCCGAGGCCCGTCAATGCTGATTTCGCCGGCCTCGTTCATGAGGACGCCCGCGCGTCGTCCGCGCTGTTTCCAATATTCCAGCAGCCGCATGAGGAGCGTCGTTTTTCCCGCCCCAAGCGATCCGCAGAGCATATAGAAGGGAACGGGAGCGTGAGTCATGGACGTGCTAGTGATGGGCGTGAAGATGATCGGTGCGGTGTTGACCCACCAAGGTCGTCAGGTCGCAGTGCACAGCATCTTTATGGGCGCAATGCGTTTCGAGCTGGATGGTGATGTGGGTAATCCCGAACTCCTGGGCGATCCGCCCGCGGATGTTCTTGAGTAGGTCGCTCGTGAGGGCGGGTTGGTTCTCATCGACCAGAACGTGACAGGTCAGCATCACCAATCGCGGCTCGATGGCCCAAACATGCAGATCATGAACGTTGTCCACGCCCGGAATCGCTTCGATGGTGCCTGCGATGTTCGAGGCGCTGACGCCCGGCGGTGTGGATTCAAGCAGGATTTCCAGAGATTCGCGGAAGATCGGCCAGGCGCCGCGGAGTATAGCTCCCACCAATAGAAAGCTGACGAGGGGATCGAGAATGGTCCAGCCGGTCCATAAGATCGCGCCTCCGCTCAAGATGACGCCTAGCGAGACCCAGGCGTCGGACAGCATGTGCCAAAAGGCGCTCCGAATATTGAGGTCATCCTTCGCGCCGTGCTGCAACAGCAGCGCGATACCGAGATTGGCCGCAAAGCTGAGAGCGGCGATCGCCATGACCCACCCGCCATTGACCGGAACAGGATACATCAGGCGTTTCACACCGATGATGGTGATGCCCAGGGCCGTGAACAGCAAGACGAATGAACTGAGCAACGCGGTGATAATACCGGCTCGATGGTAACCGAACGTCCGCGCTTCCGTGGCAGGACGCGCCGTCAAGACATGGGCGTAGAGAGCGGCAAACAGAGCGCCTTGATCGATGAGATTGTGGCCGGCGTCCCCGATCAATCCGACGCTATTGAGCACCAGGCCGCCGACGAATTCGGCGGCGATAACGATTGCGTTCAGTCCGAGGGCGAGGTGTAAGCGTGATCGGAGATGGGTATATGTAGCGTCTCCTGTCATACGTCTAGTGTCGCATGAGCGGGTTGCGGCGGCAAGTTTTGCGGAACAGGGACATTAGAGGCAGTCATCATCCCTTACCAGAGGAACGAGATTTACAGTCGCTGCACTCGAAGGTTAATAGGAGTCGAGGTGCGGCCGCTTAATGCCGCGACGCGGGTTGCAGGCGTTCAGTGAGGACCGGGTTGGTGGCGATTCCTATCCCGGAATTGCCCATGGAGAGATCCGTGACGACCACGCGAAGCGTGATGCCGTCCGGCGCATCGTTCGCTGTCGGAACGAAAAAGGGGGCCTCAAAACTGCTGCCTTCGCCGGAATAAAACATCTGGAGGCGCTCCACGATGCGGCTGCCGATCAGCACTTCTCCGTAAATGTTGATCTTGCGTGAATCCCAGTCTCCATGCGGTCGGACCAACGTGCCTGACAAAGTCCTCACGGACGCTCGCAGCGTGACGTCATCTTTGGCGATGAGCGCTTGGCCGGATTTGGGATGCTCGATCTGCACGATGTATCCGTAGAGATGGAGCACGATGCCGTCGTTGGTCAGATCATGTCCGGGAATGAGCAGCACAGTCTGGGAGGCCTGTTGCATGGAGGCCGGATGCGCCAAGGGCCCTTCCGCTGTGATCTCCACGAGAGTTGGTTTGCGGAGTTCCAAGGTCGTCGTGAACGCGGCCGCTGCTCGGGCGCTGTAGACGGGCTCCTCCATCAGATGCGGCGTCCGCATGATCTGGTTCTGATCGCCGGCCTCGCCCTGTTGGATACCGGTGGCGAGGACCTGTTTGGTCTCGAGGTCCGTGATCGTGATGCGGGCGCCGCCGACCTCGCGCCCGAGCACCATCGCGCCATGAGCCACCACACGGACGAGGATCCTGGTTGGCTTCGGGTCATTCAGGTGTGGATCAGTCGGCGGCTCGCCCTCAGCCGGGATGGCTGAGCAGGGCAGAGGAAGAACAAGCGCCAAAAGCGATACAGAGGCTATGGAGGCAAGCCACTTCATTTGACTTTCGTGCCAGGCTCCACGTCTTCGAGAAAGGTCGCCAACCCTCGCACCTCGCTGTCGCCGGCGGCGAGCACCATGCCCTGTGACTCGATGCCCATGAGTTTGGCGGGCTTTAGGTTGGCGACGATGACGATGGTTTTGCCGATCAATGATTCAGGCTCGTACCGTTTGCCGATTCCCGCCACGATTTGGCGTTGTTCTGTGCCGAGCGAGACCTGAAGCTTCAAGAGCTTTTCGGACTTGGGCACTCGTTCCGCGCTCAGCACTTTGGCCGTCTTCAGCTGAATTTGTTGGAATTCCTCAATAGTGATCTGCGCAGGGACAGCTGATGTCGGCACTTGGGCTGCCGCAGCGGTTGGCGCAGTAGCACCAGCGGTTGGTTGCGAGGCAGACGGTGTATCGCTCACGGATTTGGCTCCTTGTGATACTGATAGAGTCGCGGCATGTCCGGTAACTGAAAGTGTGCCGGTTTGAGGTTGGATCCTTGGGAACAAAGCATTAGCTTTCTGAATCTTAGTGCCGGGACGAAGACGGTTCCATTGCCTGTCGTTAAACGGAATGGGAGTTGTGAAATCTAAATTGATTCCCAATTGTTGGCTTATCGCTTCCGATGTACTAGGCATGAATGGGTAAATCGCAATAGCTAGGAGACGAAGAGAATCCGCTGCTCTGTACAAAACTCTTTCCAACAACCTTCGATTGCTCGGATCCTTCGCCAGGGTCCAGGGAGCATGAATTTCAAGATACTGATCAGCAGCCCTGACTAATTGCCAAATTGTTTCCAGCGCCCTACTAAACGCCATCTCCTGAATATCTGAATCCGCCAGCTTAAATGCGTCTAAGCCCGCCGCGGTAAGTTTCTCTTCCGCTTCAGTACCAAGCAGAGGAGGAATTTCTGGAATTGTTCCTCCGGCCGATCGTTCGATTAGAGTTAGTGTCCTACTTAAGAGATTACCAAGCCCATTCGCGAGGTCGCTATTTATGCGTGCCACGAGTGCTGCTTCCGAAAAATCACCGTCTTGTCCGAAGGGCACTTCACGTAACAAAAAGTATCGAAAGGCATAGACACCATATTTATCGGCCATTGCAAAGGGATCCACGACATTGCCGCGGCTCTTGGACATTTTTTCGCCGTCGACGGTCCACCAGCCATGGGCAAACACCGTTTCGGGGAGCGGCAATTCCAAGCCCATCAGCATCGTGGACCAATAGACCGCGTGTGTCGTGAGGATATCTTTGCCGACAAGGTGAACTGAAGCTGGCCAATAACGATCGACTGAAGGGGACGGGAGTTTATATTCCAGCGCTGAGAGATAATTCACGAGGGCATCAAACCAGACATAGGTTACGTATTGCTTGTCAAACGGGAGCTCGATGCCCCAGGAGAGTCTGGACTTGGGACGTGAAATCGAGAGATCGCCCAGTTTTTGGGTCTGCAGGAATCCCAACACTTCGTTGCGGCGGGATTCAGGGCGGACAAAATTCTGATGGGTCTTGATGTGATCGATCAGGCGATCCTGATATTGGCCCATCTTAAAAAAGTAATTGTGCTCGCTCAGCCGCTCCACCGGGCGTTTGCAGTCAGGACACAGGCCATCGGCGACGTCCTTTTCAGTCCAAAAGCGTTCATCGAACGTACAGTACCATCCCGTATACGAGTCCTTGTAAATCAAGTCTTTATCATAGAGCTCTTGAAGGTACCGTTGAACGATCTTTTTATGGGGCGGATCCGTCGTTCTGATGAACGCGTTGTTGGAGATATTCAATTGTGTCCAGAGCTGCTGAAACTGGGGGGCGAGCTTGTCACAGTGGGCTTGTGGCTCGATGCCCGCCTTGGCCGCGGCCTGCTGGACTTTTTGCCCATGCTCGTCGAGTCCCGTCAAAAAAAAGACATCCTGTCCACGGAGCCGCCAATAGCGCGCGAGCACGTCTGCGGCAATCGTGGTGTAGGCATGTCCGATGTGTGGGACGTCGTTCACATAGTAAATCGGGGTGGTGATATAGAAGGCTTGCTGATCTCGCATAAGACTCTAGACCGGCTGAGGCGCGGAGGCGAGGAGTGCGTCGCGAAGCCGCAGCAGAATGTTTTCAAGCGCCATATGAAGGTTGAGATGCCTCGTCGCCTGTTGCTGTGTGTCCTCGATGTCGCGCAGGAGGTCCAGCAGGGCGTCGCTCTGTGCGTGTCGCGAGTCGCGTTCCAAGACCGGCACCTGATCTACGTTCAGCAATTGATCGCGATCGCCGCCGACCTGAATGATCACAAGGTCTCTGACCCAACGAGCGATCCACGAAAGTGTTTCCGCGGCACGGTCAGCTTTCGCGAGTGATTCCGCAGCGGTCAGCACACTCGTGATCGACCGCAAAAAGTTGGGGCTGACGAGTTCGATCAATTCCTGTTGCTGTGCTCGAACTACCTTGAGGTCGGTTGACAGGGCTGCTCCCAGACGACCTTCGCTGAGCATTGCCAGAAACCGGGCATCGGTCGGGGGCATCTCGCGTTTGAGGATCAATGCGGCTTCGACATCGGTGCGTGCGGGTGTCGCGAAGCGGAGCGACTGGCATCGTGATCTGATGGTCGCGGGGAGCGAGGCGGGCCGGCTCGAGATCAGGAGAAACAGGCTGTGATCGGGCGGTTCTTCCAGCGTTTTGAGGAGCGCGTTGGCGGCGCCGATGGTCATCCTGTCGGCGTCGTCGATGATGCAGATTTTGCGGTCTCCGACCAAGGGCCGATAGATGATCTGTTGTTCGATCTCCCGGATCTGTTCGATCTTGATCTGGGGCGTCGCGAGTTCACGATCCGGCTCAATCACGAAGTAATCGGGATGCGTGCGCGTGTCGATGTGATGACAGGAGCGGCAAGTGCCGCAAGCATCGAGGGCGTCCACGGATGGACCAGACTCACAGAGAAGCGCCTGTGCGAAGCAGAGAGCGGTCGTTCGCTTGCCGATGGCATCTTCGCCGTGAAAGAGATAGGCGTGCGCCAGACGTTGTCGGGCTGTCGCAGTCTGGAGCGAGGCGATAGTCGAACGGTGGCCAATGATCGTGTGAAACGGCATATTAACGTGCGTGGGTTTGGCAGCCTCTCGTACGCAACCAACCTAACACAAGCGCTTCGATCTCCGCTCGAACGGCCTGGACTGGCCGATTGGCATTAACTACCTTGATGCGCCGCGGGGCTCGTGACGCGAGTGTCAGAAATCCTTGGCGGACCCGTTGGTGGAACGCTGCAGATTCCCGGTCCAACCGGTTCTGATTGCCGCGCGCGCCCCGACGCCTGGCCAATCCAATGGATGCAGGGACATCGAGCAGCAATGTGCGGTGAGGCATGAGGCCTCCGGTTGCTGCTCGATTGGCGTGCTCCAGCCATGAAAGTGAAAGACGACGGCCGAACCCTTGATACGCGAAAGTGGAATCAGCGAAGCGGTCACAGAGCACGATTGCTCCTCGATCGAGTGCCGGCCGAATCAAATGGGTGACATGCTGGCTGCGGGCTGCAAGCATGAGCAGGGCCTCGGTATGAGGCGTAATCGGCTCGTTGGATGTGGCAGAGAGGAGAGTTTCCCTGATGGCTTCAGCCACCTTGGTCCCGCCTGGTTCCCGGGTGGAGACCACGGAGTGTCCTGCTTTCCGAAGTGCAGCACCGAGGAGAAGCATCTGTGTGCTTTTCCCGCTACCTTCGGGGCCTTCCAGGGTGAGGAATAGGCCTCGCTGACCCCTCCTCTTCCGTGTCTGTCTCATAGTTCTCCCGAGCACCTGCAAAACGCGCGGGATAGTAGTCCAAGTTATTGAAAATAGCAATAAAACCCTTGCGACCGTCCCCTCAACCTCTGTATGATGAAACGCGGTTTCTCTCGGGTGCGATTTATGTTGAAAGCCTCGCTAAAACGCTACTTTCTGACAGGCTTGCTCGTCATTACCCCCATTTGGGGCACGATCCTCATTTTGAAGACACTTTTCGTCGCCGTCGACGGGATCCTCGGAGATCTTTTGACGCAGCTGGTCCCCAATCATTATGTGCCCGGCCTGGGAATCGTGACCTTGATTCTCCTGGTCTTTGTGACCGGCCTGCTTGCGGCCAATTTCATCGGTAAGCAGATCGTGAAGCTATGGGAAGCATGGCTGAACCGAGTGCCATTAGTCAGAGGGATCTACTCAACATTGAAATCCATGATGGACATCCTGTCCTTCTCGGAGCGCGGCTCGTACCACCGCGTGGTCCTAATCCAGTTTCCAAAAAATGGGCATTACGCCTTTGCCTTCGTGACAGGCGTCACAAAGGGAGACATGCAGGATTTGGCCCAGGAACCGCTTGTGCATGTGTACGTGCCGACGTCGCCGAATCCGACCTCCGGGTATTTTCTTCTCGTTCCAGAGCGCGAAGTGACGGCAATTAATATCAGTGTAGAAGAAGCCATGAAACTGATCGTGTCGGGCGGACTCTACTCACCTTCGCCGTCCCTCGGGGCGGCTGACCCAGAGGCCAGGTGGGGAGGTACGGTCAAGCAGCCGGAAGCAGGAGTGCCGATCGGATGAGCCGGTCACCTGTGAAGGAGACAGAGATGAAGCAGGCGGCACGGGAGAGCGCCGCCCGTCCCGTGCCAGGAGTCGCAGCTGTCGTCATGGCGGCCGGGTTGGGAAAACGGATGCAGTCCAAGCATGCGAAGGTGCTGCATTCTGTCGCCGGACGGGCAATGGTTCTGTACTCGGTGGATCTGGCACTGCGCGTCGCCGGCCATCAGATTGCCGTCATCGTCGGCCATCAGGCCGATCGCGTCAGCCAGGTCATCAAGGACGCTACAGGGCACAGAAACGGGCATGTGCCCGTCTCCATCGTCGAACAGCGGGAGTTGTTGGGGACCGGCCATGCGGTCCTACAGACGCGGCCGGTGTTCGTGGAGTCGGGTCGCTCCCTGCCGGGGCAGTTCATGATTCTCAATGGCGATACTCCGCTGCTTCGTGAAGCGACGCTTCGTGAGCTCCTGGAGGTGCACCGACGGCAGGAAGCCGCCGTCACGATCCTGACTGCGGTGCTGGACGATGCGAGCGGCTACGGCCGAGTTGTGAGATCGTCATCGGATGAATGCGTGTCACGCATCGTGGAAGATCGTGACGCTGACGCCACGGTCAAAGTGATCCATGAGATCAATGTTGGTACCTACGTCGTTGAAGGCGACTTCTTGTTTTCCTCCCTCGAACGGTTGCAGCCGAGCAATGCGCAGGGAGAATTTTACCTGACGGACATCGTGCAGATGGCGGTCGAGCAGGGACGCCGAGTGGCGGCGGTTCGGCTCGAGGATCCGCACGAAGGCCTTGGCGTCAACACACGGCGCCAATTGGCCGAAGCCGAACAGGTCGTCCGGTGGCAGATCCGTCATCGTTGGCTCGATGCCGGCGTACGGATGATCGATCCTGCCTCCACATGGATCGATGCCGGGGTCTCCATTGGAAAAGATTCGGTGCTCTATCCGAACGTGATGCTGGAAGGGACGACGATGATCGGAGAAGATACCATCGTGCGTTCCGGGACGAGGATTACCGACTGCACGATCGGCAACCGAGTAGAGATTCTTGATCATTGCGTCTTTCGTGATTCACAGGTCGAAGACGATGCCACACTGGGCCCCTTCACCCATCTTCGTCCCCACGTGCTCGTGCGGAAGGGGGCCAAGATCGGCAATTTTGTCGAAGCCAAGAAAACCGAACTGGGCGAAGGTTCGAAAGCCAATCATCTGAGCTATCTGGGGGACGCCAAGATCGGGAAAGGCGTGAACATCGGCGCGGGCACCATTACGTGTAACTATGACGGCGTGCGGAAAGCAGAGACCATCATTGGGGACGGGGTGTTTATCGGCAGCGACACGCAGTTGGTGGCTCCTGTGACAGTCGGCGCCGGCTCTGTGATCGCCGCAGGAACGACGGTGACCCTGAACGTTCCGCCGGATTCACTCGTCATTTCCCGCGTTACGCAGGTCACACGGCCTGGATGGGCGGCAAAGCGGCGCGCCCTTGTTGCGGAGGGCGGCATCCCCGCGAAGGCCAGTTCTTCCAGCGGAAAGAGAAAGACAGGCAAGACGGGCTCACGGCGACGGAGCGCGAAGCCGTCAAATAAACGATCACGATGACAGCACTGACAGCCGGGAGTTGAAGCGATGTGCGGTATCGTCGGATATATCGGTAACCAGGAAGCGGTCCCCATTCTGATCGCCGGTCTGGCCAAACTCGAATACCGCGGCTACGACTCGGCCGGCGTGGCGGTGATGCAGGGTGAGAAAATCGAGGTTCGCCGGAGCGTCGGTAAGCTCGCGAATCTGCAAAAGTCGCTGGCGGAAAAGGCCATCAACGGCTTCATCGGCATCGGCCATACCCGTTGGGCGACTCATGGCAAACCGTCGGAGCAGAATGCGCATCCTCATCGGTCCAACGGATGCGTGCTCGTCCATAACGGGATCATCGAGAACTACCAGCCGCTCAAACAGCAACTGCAAAAAGAGGGGTACGCCTTTCAGTCCGAGACGGATACGGAGGTTGTCGCTCATCTCATCGACAAGCATCTGCAACGCGGACTGGACCTCGCCAGCGCTGTGCGTGCCGCTGCGAGGGAAGTCCGCGGCAGCTACGCCCTCGCGGTGATTTGTGAAAAAGAGCCGGAGCGTCTGATCGCGGCGCGATCGGGGTGTCCGCTGGTTGTCGGTCGAACGAAGCAGGCGTCCTACGTTGCCTCGGACGTCATGGCCATGCTCGCGCATACCAGGGACGTCATGTATCTCGAAGAGGGCGATGTGGCCGTCGTGACACAACACGACGTCCAAGTCACCGATGCGGACGGACGGGACGTATCGCGGAAGACGACGCGAGTCACTTGGGACGCCTCAGCTGCAGAAAAAAGCGGCTATCCACATTTCATGCTGAAGGAGATCAACGAGCAGCCCCAGACCATACTCGATACCATGCGGGGCCGCTATTCGTACGACACCGGAGAAGCCGATCTCGCCGACATCGGCCTCACGCCGACCGACCTGCTGGCGGTCGACCGGATCTGGATCGTGGCCTGCGGCACCTCCTGGCATGCGGGCCAGGTCGGCAAATATCTGCTGGAGGAAATGGTTCGCACACCGGTTCAGGTGGATATTGGCAGCGAGTTCCGCTATCGCGATCCTCTCGTCGGAAAGAACGATCTCTTCATCACGATTTCACAGTCCGGCGAAACGGCCGATACCCTCGCTGCCGCGCGCGAGGCCAAAGAAAAAGGGGCGCGCGTTCTGTCGATCGTGAATGTCGTTGGCAGCACGCTGGCACGAGAATCCGATGGCGTGCTCTACACGCATTGCGGGCCGGAGATCGGCGTCGCGTCAACCAAGGCGTTCACGGCCCAGTTGACCGCCCTCTATCTGTTGGCGCTGCATCTCGCCCGCGTCCGCAACGTGATGAACGCGGCAGACGGAAAAGCCTGGCTGGACCGTCTTGTGAGACTGCCGACGCTGGTGAAGGGAGTGTTGGGCCGTGAGGCGGAAATCGTGGCCATCGCGAAACGGTATTACAAGAAACGCAACTTCCTGTTTCTCGGTCGCGGCATCAACTATCCCATCGCGCTCGAAGGCTCGTTAAAGCTCAAAGAGGTTTCCTATATCCATGCGGAGGGCTATGCGGCAGGTGAAATGAAACATGGGCCGATCGCACTGATCGACCGTGATATGCCCGTTGTCGTGCTGGCGCCGCGGGACCGTCTCTATGAAAAGACAGTGAGCAATCTGATGGAGGTCAAGGCGCGGCGGGCCCCTGTGATTGCGCTCGTCGCCGAAGGGGAGCGAGAATTAGGCAAAATTGCGGACGCTGTGTTTACCATCCCGGATACCCATCCGCTGATGTCGCCAATTCTATTTACGATACCATTACAATTGCTCGCCTACCACATCGCAGTGCTTCGTGGTGCGGACGTCGATCAGCCGAGGAATCTTGCCAAGAGCGTGACGGTGGAATGAGCAGATGTTGAAAATGGCTTCCAGCTTCGTTCTCAGTCGTGCGTCTCCTGCGACGTACCCCAGAGGGTACGCCTCGATCGCCGGACTCCCTGCGGCCTTGCTGGAAGACCATTTTGAACATCTGCTGTTTGAGATTCGCCAGGGGATGGAACCGGGATGAAAGTTACACTGCAGGACGTTGAGCAGGTGGCGAAGCTGGCTCGGCTGGAAGTGTCGCCGGCTGAAAAGGAAGCCTTCGCCAAGCAGCTCAGCCAGATTCTCACGCATGTGGAAACGCTCAAACAGTACGATACCGGGGGCATCGAGCCGACTGCGACGGTGCTTGGACAGGTCAACGTGTTCCGGGAGGACATCGTCCAGCCGTCGTTGCCCGTCGAGAAGGCGCTGGCAAATGCACCCGAGCGTGAGGCGGACGGATTTGCAGTGCCGAAAATCATTGAGGAGCGGTAGGACCACGGTTTCCGGGAGAGTGGAGTCATAATGTTTCGACAAATGTTGCGATCGAAAATTCATCGGGCGACGGTCACCGGCGCCCACCTGGAATATGAAGGCAGTCTGACAATCGACGAGGATTTGATGGAGGCGGCGGCGATCCTGCCGTACGAGGCCATTATTTGCTCGAATCTGAACAACGGCGAACGGTTTATGACGTATGCGATCGGCGGGCGCCGAGGAAGCGGGGAGATCGTGTTGAACGGCCCTACGGCGCGCAAGGCCGCTATCGGCGATCAGATCATCATTTTTTGCTACGAGTATTACGGCGAGGAAGAAATCAAACGACACGCGCCGAGGATCGTGCGGGTCAACGACAAGAATCGGATCATCGAGTCGAAATAAACCGTCATGGCGCTGCATAAGCTGTCGTTGTGCGACTTGCAGAAAAAATTCACGGCCGGAGAAGTAACGGCCGTAGAAATCGTGCGTGCCTATGCACTCCGTATCGGCCAGGTCGAGTCCAAGGTTAAGGCCTACGTGACGCAGGTCAAGGATGCCGCCCTTCAGCACGCCGCTGAATTGGACACGAGGCTGAAAGGATGGCGCAAAACCAGACCATTGACGGGCATGCCGCTGGCCATCAAGGACAACCTTTGCACCGAGAGGGTGCCGACCACCTGCGCCTCACGCATGCTGCAACAGTTCATTCCGCCGTACGATGCGACGGTCGTCGCCAAGTTGCGGGAACAGGACTACATTCTGCTGGGCAAGACGAATCTCGATGAATTCGCCATGGGATCGTCAACCGAACACTCCGCCTTCGGCCCGAGCCGCAATCCCTGGAACCTCCATTGTGTGCCGGGCGGTTCGAGCGGAGGATCGGCCGCTGCCGTGGCTGCGGATGAATGCGTGGCAGCACTCGGGTCTGATACCGGAGGCTCCATTCGTCAGCCGGCCGCCTTCTGCGGCGTCGTAGGCCTCAAGCCGACGTATGGCAGGGTGTCGCGGTATGGGCTGGTGGCATTTGCCTCGTCATTGGATCAAGTCGGTCCCATCACGAAAGACGTACCGGACGCGGCGATGTTACTCGGCGCCATTGCCGGACATGATCCGATGGATTCCACCTCGGCGAACTTGCCCGTACCGGATTACACGAAAGCGCTAAGGAAGAAGGATCTCAAGAAATTAACCGTCGGCGTGCCGGAGGAGTTCTTCACCGAGGGGCTGGATCCCGAAGTCGAACAGGCAGTCCGCGCCGCGATCGAGGAATTGAAGAATCTCGGAGGCACGATCAAAGAGATCCATCTGCCCAGAACCGACGCGGCGGTCGCCGTGTATTACGTGATCGCCACGGCCGAGGCCAGTTCCAATTTGGCGCGATATGACGGCGTGAAGTTCGGTCTGCGCGCCAAGGAAACCAAGGATCTGCTCGACCTCTATATGAAGACACGACAGGAAGGATTCGGACCGGAGGTGAAGCGTCGTATCATGCTCGGTACCTATGCGCTCAGTTCCGGCTACTACGACGCCTACTACGGGAAGGCGCAGGCGGTCAGAACGCTGATCTGTCAAGATTTCCGCGCGGCATTCAACGAAGTGGATCTCATCGTGACGCCCGTGACCCCAACGCCGGCATTCCGGCTAGGGGAGAAAAGTGAAGATCCGCTGCAAATGTATCTCTCTGATATCTACACCATCTCGATCAACCTGGCCGGGCTGCCGGCCATTTCCGTTCCATGTGGGTTCAGTAAGGCCGGTCTGCCAATCGGCATGCAATTGATCGGACGGGCCTTCGAGGAAGAGACCTTGCTTCGGGCCGCCCATGCCTACGAGCAGTCAACTCAGTGGCACGTCAAGAAGCCGGTTGTGCGATGACACGCTCGACCGGCCACCGCTTCTAGCCCGGAGGAATCTATGAGCCTTGTGGAACTCGCCGCCTGTCTCGGTGCCGTGGCCTTTGCGGTGCTCGTCGGCTTTCTCGTTCCCGTGTTAATTCGGCTTCGTCACACGTCAGCTGAAGCTGGGCAGTTGTTGGCTAAGATGAATGCCGATTTGCCGGCACTGGTGTCGGATCTCCGTTCGATGAGCCACAATCTCAATGCCCTGGCCGGCCAGGCGCGCGACGGGGTGGAGCACGCCTCAGTCTTGCTTCATGCCGTCGGGGAAGTGGGAGAGTCAGTTCAGCAGGTCCATGATGTCGTGCGGGGATCCAGCGGCACGTTACTGACCAATGTGGCCAGTCTGGTGGCCGGCGTCAGGGCTGCCACACGCGTCATGCGTGAACGGTATCGGGAGGAAGGAGAACCACACAATGGAGCATGAACGGGGATTTGGAACAACCGCCGTAGTGGCGTTCCTTGGCGGAGCGGCGTTGGGTGCGATTGCTGCGCTTTTGCTTGCGCCGCAGTCCGGACGCAAAACACGCGAGCAGTTAAGAGGCTATGCCCGCAAAGCGGAGCATACGTTGCGTGAGGCGGCGAGCGAGGCCGGCCAAAAGTTCGAAGAGGCGGTGAGTGAAGGTAAAGAATATGTTGAGGCGAGGAAATCGGTCCTACGCGAGGCGTTCGAAGCCGGCCGCGAGGCGATGAAGAAGGAACGGGAGCGAACGTAGAGTGAGCACTGACAGGCGATGATGTACGAAGTCGTTATCGGCGTCGAAGTCCACGCCCAGTTGCGAACGAAATCCAAGATGTTCTGCGGCTGCAGCACGGCATTCGGCCGTTCGCCTAACAGCCAAACGTGCCCGGTGTGCCTGGGACTTCCCGGCAGCCTGCCGGTGATCAACAAAGCCGCAGTCGAGATGGCCGTTCGCGCCGGTCTCGCCTTGAACTGTACGATCGGTGCTGAGAACCGGTTTGCCCGTAAAAACTACTTCTATCCCGATCTGCCGAAGGGCTATCAGATCTCGCAGTATGAGGCTCCCATTTGCGAGCATGGCTGGATGGAAATCGCCGTGGGGGGGACGACGAAGCGCGTGCGGATCCGCCGCGCTCATTTGGAAGAAGATGCTGGAAAAAATCTTCACGGCGCCAGTTCGGGCAGGAGCCTTGTCGACTTGAATCGTGCCGGCACGCCGTTGTTAGAAATCGTCACTGAGCCCGACATGCGATCGGCCGACGAAGCCGTTGCCTATTTAAAAAATCTGCGTGACATCCTCATGTATCTCGAAGTGTGCGACGGCAATATGGAAGAGGGGAGTTTTCGCTGCGAGCCCAATCTCTCCTTGCGGCCTGCCGGGCAGCAGGAGCTGGGCGTCAAGGTCGAACTGAAAAACATCAATTCGTTCAAGTTTGTCAAGGATGCCCTCGAACATGAAATCAAGCGCCAGACCAAGGTGCTGACTGAGGGTGGATGCGTGAAGCAGGAAACCCGCCTCTGGAACCTGGATCGAGGCGAGACTGCCGTGATGCGAAGCAAGGAAGAGGCGCACGACTATCGGTATTTTCCAGACCCGGATCTCGTACCGTTGAAGCTGGAGAGAGAGTGGGTCGATGCCTTTCGTGCGGACTTGCCGGAACTACCGGCTGTCCGGACTCGGCGATTTCTCGAGGAGTACGGGTTGCCCGATTATGATGCCGGCGTGCTGACGGCCACGAGAGATGTGGCTGAGTATTTCGAATCGTCCGTCAAACTGTTCCCACAGCCTAAAACGGTCAGCAACTGGATGATGGGAGAGCTGACGAGAGAGTTGAACAATACCGGAACGGTCATTGGTGCCTCTCCTGTTTCCCCCGAGCGGCTCGCCACGCTGCTGCGCATGGTCGAGCAGGGAACCGTGAGTTTGAAAGTCGCCAGAGACATCTTTCCGGAAATGTATAGAACAGGCAAGGCGCCCGAGCAAATTGTGCAGGAGAAGGGGCTCACCCAGGTCTCCGATGAAGGGGCTCTCAGCCAGGTCATCGACGATGTGCTGGCGAAGAATCCCGCTCAGGTCGCGCAGTTCAAACAAGGGAAGCAGCAGGTATTGGGCTTCCTGGTTGGGCAGGTGATGAAATCAAGCGGAGGGAAGGCGAATCCCGGCAAAGTGAATGAGCTGCTAAAACACAAGTTGGGATGAACTGGAGCGAAGAGACATGAGCGCAATCAGAGACATCAAGGGCAGGCAGGTCATCGATTCACGGGGAAATCCCACGGTCGAAGCGGAGGTCACGCTGGAAAGTGGCGCCAAAGGCCGTGCCGCAGTCCCCTCCGGGGCCTCAACCGGTGAGAAGGAAGCGATCGAACTACGTGACGGCGATAAGAAGCGCTGGATGGGCAAGGGTGTATCGAAGGCGGTGGCCAATATCGGCAAGGCCATCGCGCCCGAGCTGTTAGGTAAAGACGCCTTCGACCAGGTCAGCATAGACCAGGCGATGATTGAGTTGGACGGAACGAAAACCAAGGGCAAGCTCGGCGCCAATGCGATCCTCGGAGTCTCGCTCGCGGTGGCCAAGGCGGCCGCCAGTGAGACCGGCCAGCCGCTGTATCGGTACTTGGGTGGAACCAATGCGCGGGTCCTGCCAGTTCCGCTTATGAACATCATCAACGGCGGCGCCCACGCCGACAATCGGCTGGACCTTCAGGAATTCATGATCGTCCCGGTCGGCGCCAGTCACTTCAGCGAAGCCGTGCGAATGGCAACGGAGGTATTCCATTCCCTGAAAGCGCTGTTGAAAAAGAAGGGGCTCAGCACGGCCGTCGGCGACGAGGGCGGGTTCGCCCCTGATCTGCAATCCAATGAGGAAGCGCTGACGTTGATCATGCAGGCGGTCGAAGAGGCCGGCTACCAGCCGGGACGGGACATTGCGCTGGCGTTGGATTGTGCGGCCAGCGAGCTCTACGACAAGAATCGGTACGTGCTGGAAGCTGAGAAACAACGGGAGCGTTCTTCGGAGGAGATGATTGCGTACTACGCGAAGCTGCTCGATCGTTACCCAATTCTCTCGATCGAAGACGGATTGAGCGAAGTCGACTGGAAAGGCTGGAAGATGCTGACTGAAAAGCTGGGCAAGCGGGTGCAGCTTGTCGGCGACGACATTTTTGTGACCAACGTTGAAATCTTCGCCAAAGGCATCGATGAAGGCATTGGCAACTCGATTCTGATCAAGCTGAATCAAATCGGCACCTTGACCGAGACGCTGGAAGCCATCGAATTAGCCAAACGGTCTGGCTACACGGCAATTATCTCCCATCGCTCAGGGGAAACCGAGGATACCACCATTGCCGACGTGGCGGTTGCGACGAACAGCGGCCTCATCAAAACGGGGTCATTGTCCAGGACCGATCGTGTGGCAAAGTACAATCAATTGCTTCGGATCGAGGAAGAGTTGGGAAGTGCCGCCGTCTATCGTGGTCGAGAGGCCATGCCTGGTCGAGGCTAATGGGCTGGTATGATCGTTAAACGTAATCGCGGGCGGGAGTGGTTGGATTGGCAGCGGCGCTGGGTGACCGGTGCACAGTATATCGGCGCCGGCATGTGCCTCCTGCTGTTGCTGGCCCTCTTCTTCGGTGAAATGGGGATTCCACGCTATTTTTCCATGCGCGACCATGCCCAACAGCTTGGACGGGACATCCAAGACCTGCAGCGGACCACGACGGTCTTGCGCGGAGAAATCGATCGGTTGGAGCATGATCCTGCCCGGATCGAACAGTTGGCCCGGGAACGGCTTGGCTATGTTCGTAAAGGCGAAACGGTCTATCAGGTGGTGCCGGATGGTCCCGAGGAGCGTGTCCGACCATGAAGTTCGGCACGGTAGCCATTGTCGGTCGGTCGAACGTGGGGAAGTCCACATTACTGAATCGCCTGCTGAACGAGAAGATTGCCATCGTCTCGGATAAGCCCCAGACGACTCGAACGAGGATTCTCGGCGTCGTGCATGCAGAGGGGGCCCAGATCGCGTTGCTGGATACGCCGGGACTGCACAAGCCGCAGCATCTCCTGAATCGTCGGATGGTCCGCACGGCTGTGGAGACGTTGGAAGAAGCTGATCTTCTGTTCGTGCTTATGGACGCCACGAGTTTGCCGGGACCCGGCGATCTCCTTGTCTTGGACCATGTGAAGGCGGCTCTGAAGAAACAGCCGCGCCCCGTCATCCTTGTCCTGAACAAGGTCGACCTTGTGAACAAGATGAAGCTGCTTCCGGTGATTGAGACGTATGCCAGGATGTGTGCGTGGACCGAGGTCGTGCCGGTGTCGGCCCAGACAGGAGATAACGTGCAACGTCTTGTGGCTGTCACGGTCTCGTATCTTCCCGAAGGCGAAGGGGCCTACGATGATGAGACAGTGACCGACCAAACGATGCGGACGCTGGCGGCCGAAATGATTCGAGAAAAACTGTTGCGCCAGACGCATGAAGAGATACCCTATTCATTGGCCGTCGAGATCGACGAGTTCGTCGAGGAAGGCAAACTGGCACGCATCAGTGCGGCCGTCCTGGTCGAACGGGAGTCGCACAAAGCCATCGTCATTGGGAAACACGGGGAGCGACTGAAAACAGTCGGCACCGAGGCCCGGATCGAGATGGAACGACTGTTCGGCATCAAGGTCTTTTTGCAGCTATGGGTGAAAGTGCGGGAGGCGTGGCGCGAAGACGAGCACGTGCTCATCGAACTGGGGTATTAGCAAGTCAGTGATGCAGCCGATGGAAAAACTACCTGAAGTCCGTTCCCTCGAGCCGAAACCCCGTGTCGGGGACAAAGATGTTTTGCGCGACACCTTGAGGGAGCAAGGCGAGCGAGGGCAGACCAAGTCCGATATCGTGCTCTTGTCTGTACAACGCCTCTTGCGACGAGGGGCGATCACCAACCTGGCAAAAATGCTGGGCCGGATGCATCCTGCCGATATTGCCAAAGTCATCGTCCATCTCTCCTCTCCAAAGGAAAAGCGCGAAGTCTTTGAACTGGTCCGCGGTGAATCCAAGCGCGGGCAGGTGCTATCCGAGCTCGATACGGACAGCATCACCCAGGTCTTGTCAGATCTGCTCCAGTCCGATATCGCCTGGTTGATCAAAGACCTGGCGCCCGACGACGTCGCCTACATTCTCGGTGTGTTGCCAGAAGAGCGTGCGAAGGAAATTCTCTCGCTGATGCGCACCGAGGACTCGACAGAAGTCGCCGACATTTTGAAGTATCCAAAAGATACGGCCGGCGGGATCATGACCACGGAGTTTTTTGCGCTGTCTGAAGACGCGACGGCGCAGGATGCGATCCGGCGCCTACAACAGGCGACGGACGCTGAGATGGTCTTCTACATCTATGTCACCGACAAGGACGATCATCTGGTAGGAGTTCTGTCGCTGCGCCAGCTCTTGACGGTGCCGCCCGCGACCCCGCTCAAGAATATCGCCACCCGCGAGGTCATTAGCGTCACGGTGGACATGGACCAGGAGGAGGTTGCGCGGCAGGTCGCCAGTTACAATCTTCTCGCCATTCCCGTTGTGGACAAAGACGGTGTGCTGGTCGGCATCATTACGGTCGATGACGTCGTGGACGTGATCCGGGAAGAAGCCACCGAAGACATGTTAAAGATGGCGGGCGCCGTGCAAGAGGAGGCCGTCTCCAAGTCTTCCAGCGTTGCAGCGGCCAAAGTACGGCTCCCGTGGCTTTTCACCAACCTCGTCGGCAGTTTGCTTTCCGGTGCCATCCTCTGGGAATTTCGCTATACGATCCAAGAAGTCGTCGCCATCGTGAGTTTCATTCCCGTGATTGCGGCCATGGGCGGCAACGTCGGACTTCAGTCGTCGACGCTCATTATCCGTGGCCTCGCAACCGGGTTGGTCGAGGTGACCGACGTCTGGAACGTCTTTTTCCGCGAAGTGAAGATCGGGCTGTTGATGGGTGTGGCTTGCGGAATCATATTGTCGCTGGTCGGTTGGATTTGGCATCAAGGCTTTCTCGGAGTGGTCGTGGGAGTCTCGCTCATCACGGCATTCCTCGTCTCCACGAGCATGGCCACGTTCATGCCGATTCTTTTGAAGCGCGTGGGCGTCGATCCTGCCGTTGCGGCCGGGCCGTTCGTGACGACGGCGAACGATATCACGGGCATCACCATCTACCTCACGCTTGCCACCATCTTTATGGAATATCTTCGATAGTGGCGAGCTTCAGATTGCCTCTTTTTGCATCGCTCACGGTTGCTGGATGACTGTATGCCGTTGGTGAAGACGCAGGCGATCACCTTGAAAAGCCGCAAGTGGGGCGAGGCCGACCGCATCGTCACCTTCTATGCAAAGCATTTGGGAAAAATTCGTGCGGTCGCGAGGGGGGCGAGGCGACCCAAAAGTCGTATGGGGGCTGCGCTCGAACCCTTGACCCTGTGTGACCTGAATCTCTTCGAAAAATCCGGCGATACGCTGTATCGGGTCTCCCAGGTCGATTTGATCGAACCGTTTGTCAGATTCCGAGAGGATTTGACGATGATGGCAGCGGCCGCTCGAATGGCCAATGTCGTGGGCGCTGTCACACCGGATGGCGATCCCGACCCGCATCTCTTTGAGACCTTGGAGCAGGGGCTGCGTACGTTGGTCACGAGCGACGATCCGGCGCTCACCGCGTTACTCTTTCAGATTCGACTCTTGGGATTGACCGGTTTTCGCCCTCAGACCGACCATTGCGCGGGCTGCGGGAAGACCAAAGAGATTCAGGATCCGCAGTTTTCTCCTGCATCCGGCGGCCTCGTGTGTGTGACCTGCGCGGCCCGGCAACGGGTACCCTGCCTGCCCTTATCACGCGGCAGCCTGGCGTTTCTTCAGCAAGCCTTACGGCTGGCGCCGACGATGGTCACGCGGCTGAAAGCAGCCGGCCAAGTTCGAGGCGAGATAGAAGACGCCATAGAGAGCTATGTTACAGTGGTGGCTGGAAAACGCCTCCCCCCTGTGAATTTTTTGGCGACATCGATGTGATCGCTGCTCGAGCGAAACCAGTGCACATGGCTGACACTCAACTTGAACCTAAAGACTTATCCTGGTTGGACAAGGGCGTGCTCGGGATCGAATGGAGCGACGGGCACCACGGCGTCTATCCGGTTCGCCATCTTCGACTGCACTGCCCTTGCGCGGCCTGCGTTGACGAATGGACAGGCGTGCGCAGGCTGAACAGCGACGATGTGCCGCTGCTGATCATGCTGCAGGACATCGAGTCGGTCGGTCGATATGCGCTACAGTTTAAATGGAGCGACGGCCACGATACCGGCATCTATTCCTATAAATTGCTGCGCGGCTTATGCCAGTGTGACCTGTGTCAACCTGTGAAGGTGGCGGAGCCGAAGAGCCGGAGGCTTTTGTGAGGTGTCGGTATGGCCCGTTGACAGCCGTGCTGATCGCAATGGCCTGGCTTGGCGTGTCGGCCGGATGCATGGGGATGCCGCCGATCACCGAGCAGGAGCGTAACATCAGAAACAATGAACTCACGCTTCGAAAACTCGAACCACGCGCGTTCGTCCGCGCGTGGGGGATGCCGACCTATCAACATATGGAGTTCATGCCGTTTTTTGGAATGAAGGATGGGTCGATGGTGCCCCGTTCGCGAATTGCCGTCGGCACTTCGCCTCCAGGGTGGGAAGCGACCGTTGATGCGGGAGAGGCCTTGTTCCTCGCGTATCCAGACCGTGGCTGGCTCGTGGTATTTTTGGACGAGGTCTTCGTCTATCGGGAAGAACTATCAGCCGACAAGTTGCACGAAATAGGCCAAACGTGGGCGCATGAAGATAAGTTTCGTACGAAAATCGAACTTGAACCACATCCCTGACCCGCCGCTTAAACCTGTGGTGAGGCAGTCCCGTCCACTCAAACTCCTGGTCGCCGCTTCTGAAGCGATCCCTTACGCGAAGACAGGCGGCCTAGCAGATGTGGCCGGGGCCCTGCCGCAGGAATTTGCGAAGCTCGGACACGAGGTCATTCTTCTTCTTCCTCGCTATCGTAAATTGGACCAATCCGGGCGTAAGTTCAGCCCTCTCGTCACGCTGCCGATTCACACTCCGCAAGGCGTGATTCCCGCGGTCATTGAAGAAGACATTGTGCCGATCGGTAACCGTCCGGAGGGCCTGCGCGTATGGGCCGTTGCGAACGATGCCTATTTTGATCGGCCTGGTCTGTACCAGGAATCTGGACTCGATTATCCAGATAATTTGGACCGGTTTGTCTTTTTTTCACGAGCGATCATCGAAGCCATGGCCTATTTACGCCGTGAACGGGAGTGGCAGACGGATCTTCTGCATCTGCACGACTGGCAGACCGCACTGTGCGCCGTCTATTTGAAGACGAACGATGGGGCACGAGCAGGGGTGAGTGGTGTCAAGACAGTCCTCACCATTCACAATGCCGGGTATCA
>Ga0209998_10000063_pt1 | contig 42726 bp, 49 predicted proteins | sample EndophyteCoNSPM_FD_187576 | JGI IMG/M metagenome (GOLD analysis project Ga0209998, IMG submission 187576) | Arabidopsis thaliana rhizosphere microbial communities from the Joint Genome Institute, USA, that affect carbon cycling - Endophyte Co-N... | ecosystem: Host-associated > Plants > Roots >... | reverse complement strand
GGGGGGGGGCGGACGGTGGGGGCCGGGGTGGTCTCGGAGATCGTGGGCTAGCATATGGTCACCGTCAGCGCCGACCAGAAGATCCGCATCCGGCTGAAGGCCTACGACCACAACCTCCTCGACCGCTCCATGAAGGAGATCGTGGAGACGGTGCGCCGCACCGGCGCGCGGGTCACCGGGCCGGTGCTGCTGCCCACCATCATCAACCGGTGGACGGTGCTGCGCTCGCCGCACGTGGACAAGACCTCGCGCGAGCAGTTCGAGATGCGCACGCACAAGCGGCTCATCGACATCCTGGACCCGACCCCGCAGACGGTGGATGCGCTGATGAAGCTCGACCTGCCGAGCGGTGTCGACGTCGAGATCAAGCTCTAGAGAGAACCTCAGAGAGAACCTCGCCATGGCGATGAAGGAAGGGTTGATCGGGCGCAAGAAGGGGATGACCCAGGTCTTCGGGGACGACGGCAGTCTCATCCCGGTGACCGTGGTCGAGGCGGGGCCGTGCACGGTGGTGGGCCTTCGCACCAGGCCCACGCATGGCTACGACGCCCTCCAGCTCGGTTTCGAAACGCGGAAGAAGAATGCCACCAAGGCGATGGCCGGCGTGTACAAGAAGGCCGGGGTGCCCTCTCCGATGCGCGTACTGCGCGAGATCCGGCTCCAGAAGACGGAGGCGGTGAGCGCGTACCAGGTCGGTCAGACCCTGACCGTGGACCTGTTCAGCCCCGGCGAGCTGGTGGACGTGGTGGCGGACACGAAGGGCAAGGGCTTCCAGGGTGGCGTGAAGCGTCACGGCTGGTCCGGCGGCGATGCGACCCACGGCTCGATGTTCCACCGGGCGCCCGGCTCCATCGGCGCCTCGTCGGATCCCTCGCGGGTGTGGCCGGGCCACCACCTGCCGGGCCGCATGGGCGGCGAGCGTCGCACCGTGCTGAACGTCGCGGTGGTGCGGGTGATCCCCGAGCAGAATCTGGTCCTGCTCCGCGGCGCGGTTCCCGGCGCGATCGGCGGGCTCGTGATGGTGCGCAAGAGCGTGAAGCAGACCAAGGCGCAGCAGCAGAAGGCGAAAGAGGCCAAGTAGCGATGCCCAGCGTGCCCATCCTCGACGGCAAGGGGAAGTCGCAGACGCTCGATCTGTCCGACGCGGTGTTCGGCGCCACGCCCCGGGTCCCGCTCCTGCACCAGGCGGTGGTGAAAGAGCTCGCGGCGCGCCGGGCGGGCACGCACTCGACCCGCGGGCGCAGCCAGGTCTCCGGCGGAGGCCGCAAGCCCTGGAAGCAGAAGGGTACCGGCCGGGCGCGGCAAGGCTCGATCCGGGCGACCCAGTGGAAGGGCGGCGGCAAGCCGTTCGGTCCCCGCCCGCGGAAGTACGACAAGCTGATGCCCTCGGCGATGCGCCGCGCCGCGCTCCGCGAGGCGCTGGCCGCGAAGCTCGGCGACGGCTCGCTGTCGGTCATCGAATCGCTGGGGGTGGCCGAGGCCAAGACCAAGACGCTGACCACGCGGCTGCGCGGGCTCGGCATCGACGGTCAGCCCACCCTGCTCGTCGTGGCCGAGGTGAACGACGCCCTGACCCGCGCCTCGCGCAACCTGCCGTGGCTGTCGGTGGAGCTGCCCGGTCACGCGTCGGTGTATCAAGTGATCCGAAGCGAGCGGGTGGTCTTCGAGAAGGCGGCGTTGCTCACCCTGCAGGAGACGCTCGAGCCATGAGGGATCCCCGGTCGGTGCTCGTTCGCCCGCTGATGACCGAGAAGAGCATGCAGCAGAAGGAAGCGCACAACATGGTCACCTTCGAGGTGGCGGTGGACGCCAACAAGGTGGAGATCCGCCACGCGGTGGAGAAGGTCTTCAACGTGAAGGTGGCCGACGTGCGCACCCAGGCCCGCGAGGGGAAGTGGAAGCGCATGGGGAAGTTCGAGGGCCGGCGCCGCAGCTGGAAGAAGGCGATGGTCACGCTCGCCCCCGGTCACAAGATCGAGCTCGTGGAGGGGGCATAGGGCCATGGGGATCCGCACCGTCAAGCCGACCTCGCCCGCCCGGCGCTACATGTCCTTCCTCACCAACGAGGAGATCACCAAGAAGACGCCGGAGAAGAGCTTGCTCCGGCCCAAGGGTCGGACGAACGGCCGCAACGTCTACGGCCGCATCACGGTGCGGCACCGGGGCGGCGGGGCCAAGCGCATGCTCCGCGACGTGGACTTCCGGCGTGAGAAGCTCGGGATCCCCGCGAAGGTGGCCGGCATCGAATACGACCCGAACCGCTCCGCCCGCATCGCCCTGCTGCACTACCGCGACGGCGAGAAGCGCTATATCATCGCGCCCCTGGGCCTCAAGCCGGGTGACGTGGTGATGTCGGGGCCGCAGGCCGACATCCTGCCGGGCAACGCCCTGCCGATCCGGAACATCCCGCTCGGCACGCTGGTGCACAACGTGGAGCTGCAGCCCGGCAAGGGCGGTCAGCTCTGCCGCAGCGCGGGCACCCTGGCCCAGCTGCTGGCCAAGGAAGGCGATCACGCGAACATCAAGCTGCCCTCCGGCGAGGTGCGGCAGGTGAAGCTCGACTGCATGGCCACCATCGGCCAGGTCGGCAACCTGGACCACGAGAACATCTCGATCGGCAAGGCGGGACGGGTGCGGTGGAAGGGCTTCCGTCCCACCGTCCGCGGCACCGTGATGAACCCGGTGGACCATCCGATGGGCGGCGGCGAGGGCAAGGGCAAGGGCAATCACCCGATGACGCCCTGGGGCAAGCCGACCAAGGGCTACAAGACGCGGCGCGGGGCGAGGCCGTCCGATCGCTACATCGTGACCCGGCGGACGAAATAGGGGGCGAGGGAACAGGCCATGGGACGGTCGCTGAAGAAGGGCCCGTACATCGACGAGCGCCTCGAGAAGCGCGTCGAGGAGCTGAACCGCGGACGCCAGAAGAAGGTGCTGAAGACCTGGGCGCGACGGTCGACGATCTCGCCCGAGTTCGTGGGCCACACCCTCGCGGTGCACAACGGCAAGAAGTTCATTCCGGTCTACATCACCGAGAACATGGTGGGACACCGGCTGGGCGAGTTCGCGCTCACCCGCACGTTCAAGGCCCACGGGCAGGCCGAGAAGGCTTCCGCCTCCCCGACCGGCAAGTCCTGATCATGCGCACGCGAGCGACCGCACGCTACATCCGGGTCCCGGCGTCCAAGGCCCGGCTCGTCCTGGACCACATCCGGGGCAAGTCGGTGGGCGAGGCGCTGGCCACGCTCCAGTACACGCCCAAGGCGGCGGGCCGGCTCATCGAGAAGGTGCTGCGCTCGGCTATCGCCAACGCGGAGCACAACCATCAGGTGCGGAACCTGGACGACCTGCGGGTCATCAAGGCGGTGGCCGACGGCGGGCCGTCGATGAAGCGGGTGTCGCCGCGGGCGATGGGCCGCGCCTACTTCATCAAGCACCGCACGAGCCATCTGACCATCGAGCTCAGCGACGAGACGGCCGCTCCGCGCGCCGCGGCGGCGCGGGGAGGCAAGAGGTAGTCATGGGCCAGAAGACGCACCCGATCGGGTTCCGGCTGGGGGCCACGCGCACGTGGAGCTCGCGGTGGTTCGCCACCAAGGGGTACGCGAACCTGCTGCACGAGGACCACAAGATCCGCCGCTTCATCAAGTCGTCGCTGTATCACGCGGGCATCTCGCGCATCGACATCGAGCGCTCGGCCAATCGCGCGCGCATCACGATCTTCACCGCCCGGCCCGGCATCATCATCGGGCGCAAGGGCGCGGAGGTCGAGAAGCTGAAGAACGAGATCCAGACGCGCACCGCCAAGGAGGTCTACCTCAACATCGAAGAGGTGGTCCATCCCGAGCTGGACGCGCAGCTGGTGGCCGAGAACGTGGCCCTGCAGCTCCAGAAGCGGGTGGCCTTCCGTCGCGCGATGAAGAAGGCGGTGACCTCCGCCCTGCGCCTGGGCGCCGACGGTATCCGGATCGCGTGCGCGGGCCGGCTGGGCGGCGCCGAGATCGCGCGCCGGGAGTGGTACCGCGACGGCCGGGTGCCGCTGCACACCATCCGCGCCGACATCGACTACGGGCTCGCGGAGGCGCACACCACCTTCGGGGCCATCGGGGTCAAGGTGTGGATCTTCAAGGGTGAGGTGCTCCCCACCCAGAAGACCGCGGCCGAGGGATAAGCCGCCATGCTGATGCCCAAGCGGGTCAAGTACCGGAAGGCCCAGCGCGGCCGGATGAAGGGCAAGGCCCAGCGCGGATCGACGCTGGCCTTCGGAGAGTTCGGGCTGAAGGCGCTCGAGCCGGGCTGGGTCACCAACCGCCAGATCGAGGCGGCGCGCGTGTCCCTGGCCCGCAGCGTCAAGCGCGGCGGGAAGATCTTCATCCGCATCTTCCCGGACAAGCCGGTGACCAAGAAGCCGGCGGAGACGCGCATGGGCAAGGGCAAGGGCAACCCGGAGTTCTGGGTGGCGGTGGTCAAGCCCGGTCGCATCCTCTACGAGATGGAGGGCGTGGACGAGCCGACGGCCCGGGAAGGGTTCCGCCTGGCCGCCCAGAAGATCGGGATCAAGACCAAGTTCGTGACCCGCGTGCGGGCCCTGTGAGGCGCTGAGGCGACCATGAAGGCGGCCAAGTGGCGTGAGATGTCCGACGAGGAGCTGGAGCAGAAAGCCCGCGAGCTCGGAGAGGAGCTCTTCAACCTGAGGTTCCAGCTCTCGATGGGCGTGGCCAAGAACCCGGCGCGGGTGGCGATCGCCCGGCGGGACCTGGCGCGGGCCCAGACCATCCTGCGAGAGCGGGCGCTGCGCATCCCGCGGACGGCGTAGAGGCGGGGGAGGACAGGACAGTGGGCGTCAAGAAGACGCGGGAAGGCGTGGTGGTCAGCGACAAGATGACCAAGACGCGCGTGGTGGTCATCGAGCGCGTGTTCCGTCATCCGCAGTACGAGCGCGTGATCACCCGGTCGAAGCGCCTCAAGGCGCACGACGAGCAGAACGCGAGCAAGGTCGGGGACCGGGTGCTGATCGAGGAGACGCGGCCGCTCTCGAAGGAGAAGCGCTGGCGGATCCTGCAGGTGCTGGCGAGCGCGTCATGATCCAGCCTCGTTCCATGCTGGACGTGGCCGACAACTCCGGCGCCAAGAAGGTCCAGTGCATCCGGGTCATGGGCGGCGCCAACAAGCGTTACGCCTCCCTGGGCGACGTGGTGGTGGTCGCGGTCAAGGAGGCGGTGCCGGACGGGACCGTGAAGAAGGGGGAGGTCGCCCGCGCGGTGGTGGTGCGCACCGTGAAGGAAGTGGGGCGCCGGGATGGCTCCTACATCCGCTTCGACCGCAACGCGGTGGTCCTCCTCAAGGCCGACGACAACCCGGTGGGCACGCGCATCTTCGGGCCGGTGGCCCGCGAGCTGCGGGACAAGCAGTTCACCAAGATCATCTCGCTCGCCCCCGAGGTCATCTAGAGGACGTCATGGCGATCGCGCACGTGCGGAAGGGCGACACGGTGATGGTGGTGGCCGGGAAGGAGCGCGGCAAGAAGGGCAAGGTGCTGCGGGTGATCCCCGAGAAGGGCCGCGTGGTGGTCGAGCGCCTCAACATGATCAAGAAGCACCAGCGGCCCACCCAGAAGGTCCGTCAGGGCGGCATCATCGAGCGCGAGGGCTCGATCCACCTCTCCAACGTGATGCTGGTGGATCCGGGTAGCGACAAGCCCACGCGGGTGGGCATGAAGGCGCTGTCCGACGGCAAGAAGGTCCGCGTGGCCAGACGGTCCGGCGAGATGCTCGACCGAGCGTGAGGACGTGATGGCAGAGCCAAAGAAATCGGACAAGGCACCGGGAGGCAAGGCGGGCGGCGGATCGGCGGGCGGCCGACCCGGCCAGGCGGGCGCGCGCCCGAAGGGCGGCGGCAAGCCGGCCCCGGCGGCGGAGCCCCAAGGGCCGGGCAAGCGGGCCAGCGTCAGCGGAGCAACTCCGCCTCGCATGCGCGACCGCTTCCGCTCCACGGTGGTGCCCGCGATGATGAAGGAGCGCGGCTACGGCAACCCCTTCCAGGTGCCGCGGCTCGAGAAGGTCGTCATCAACATGGGCGTGGGTGAGGGCAAGGAGAATCCGAAGATCCTCGACTTCGCCACCGCGGACCTGCAGGCCATCGCGGGACAGCGGCCGGTGATCACCCGGGCCAAGAAGTCCATCGCCAACTTCAAGCTGCGCGAGAACGTGCCGATCGGCTGCAAGGTCACCCTGCGCGGGCCCCGCATGTACGAGTTCCTGGATCGGCTGGTGAACGTGGCCCTGCCGCGGGTCCGGGACTTCAAGGGCGTGCCCCCCAAGGGCTTCGACGGCCGCGGCAACTACAATATGGGGCTCAAGGAGCAGGTGATCTTTCCGGAGATCGTGTACGACAAGGTCGACAAGGTGCGGGGGATGGACATTACCGTGGTGACTACCGCGCGGACAGACGAGGAGGCGAAGGCGCTCCTCACCCACCTGGGCGTGCCGTTCAGGGAGTCGTAGATGGCCAAGACCTCACTCATCATGAAGCAGCAGCGCACCCCGAAGTACAAGGTGCGCTCGCACAACCGTTGCAAGATCTGCGGCCGGCCGCGCGGCTATCTGCGCAAGTTCGAGGCCTGCCGGATCTGCTTCCGCGAGCTCGCGCTCAAGGGCGAGGTGCCCGGCGTGATCAAGGCGAGCTGGTAGGCCAATGGTCAGCGATCCGGTCGCCGATTTCCTCACGCGCATCCGTAACGCCAGCCGCGCCGAGCACGAGAAGGTCGACATCCCGTCGTCGAAGCTCAAGCTGCGCATGGCCGAGATCCTCAAGGACGAGGGGTTCATCAAGAACTTCCGGGTCATCGAGGACAACAAGCAGGGCACGCTGCGGGTCTATCTCAAGTACGGGGCGGGCAGCGAGAAGATCATCTCGGGCATCGTGCGCGTGTCGCGCCCGGGCCGGCGGATCTACGTGACCAAGGACAAGATCCCGACCATCCTGGGCGGCATGGGCGTGGCGATCCTCTCGACGTCGTCCGGCGTGATGACGGATCGTCAGGTGAAGAAGCAGCACCTGGGCGGCGAAGTCCTCGCCTACGTCTGGTAGGAGGACCCGGCCATGTCTCGAATCGGCAAGAAGCCCATCCCGGTCCCGCAAGGCGTCAAGGTCGCGGTCGAGGAGGGCATGGTCCGCGCCGAGGGCCCCAAGGGCAAGCTCAGCCAGTCGATCCCGTCGAGCCTGTCGGTGACGATGGAGTCGGACGTGCTGACGGTGGCGCGCAGCTCCGATCATCGAAATGTCCGCGCCCTGCACGGCCTGACCCGCTCGCTGCTGGCCAACATGGTGACCGGGGTCAAGGATGGCTTCGAGCGCAAGCTCGAGATCGTCGGCATCGGCTACCGCTGCCAGCTCCAGGGCAAGGCGCTGCAGCTCGCGCTCGGCTATTCGCACCCGATCGTGTTCCCGCTGCCCGAGGGGATCCAGGCCGAGGTGGACCGGCAGGTCGCCATCACCCTCCGCGGCGCCGACAAGGCGCTGCTCGGGCAGACCGCGGCCAAGCTGCGGGCCCTGCGCAAGCCGGATCCCTACAAGGGCAAGGGCATCAAGTACGCCGACGAATACATCCGCCGGAAGGTGGGCAAGAAGGCAGGGGCCAAGTAATGCTGACCGGCAAGAAGGTCGAGGGACGCAAGATCCGTCATCTGCGCATCCGCACCCGCGTTGTCGGGACCGCGGAGCGGCCGCGGCTGGCGGTGTTCCGCAGCCTGAGTCACATCTACGCGCAGGTGATCGACGACACGAGCGGACGCACGCTGGCCGCGGTGGACAGCCGTGCGCCCGACTTCCGCGCGAAGTCGAAGACGGGCGGCAACGTGGCCGCGGCCAAGGTCGTGGGCGAATTGCTGGCCGAGCGGGCGAAGGCGCGCGGGATCAAGCAGGTCGTCTTCGATCGCGGTGGCTATCAGTACCATGGGCGGGTCAAGGCCCTCGCCGAGGCGGCCCGCGCGGCCGGCCTGGCCTTCTAGGGAGGAGCATCGAGTGGCTGAGGTTCGAATCGATCCCAACGCGCTGGACCTGACCGATCGGGTGGTCGCCATCAACCGGGTGGCCAAGGTCGTCAAGGGCGGCCGGCGATTCTCCTTCACGGCTCTGGTGGTGGTGGGCGACGGTCAGGGGCACGTCGGCGTCGGGCTCGGCAAGGCGCGTGAGGTGCCCGAGGCGATCCGGAAGTCGGTGGAGCACGCCAAGAAGGACCTCGTGCAGGTGCCGCTCAAGGACACCACGATCCCGTGCGAGATCACCGGGCACTTCGGCGCCGCGCGCGTCTACCTCAAGCCCGCCGCGCAGGGCACCGGGGTCATCGCGGGCGGCGCGGTGCGGCCGGTGCTGGAAGCCGCGGGGGTGCAGGACATCCTGACCAAGACGCTCGGGACGAACAATCCGCACAACGTGCTGAAGGCCACCATGGACGCGTTCCGTCGGCTGAAGCGGCTGCAGTCGACGTACGCGGCGCGCCGCCGCTCGCTGGACGGCGACGGAGGACAGCAGGAGGCGGCCGGTGGCAAAGACGCTTAAGGTCACGCTGGTTCGGAGCATCATCGGTCTGTCTCCCACCCAGGAGGCGACCCTGAAGGCCCTCGGGCTGCGCCGGATCCGGCAGGTGGTGGAGCACGACGACACCCCGTCCATCCGGGGCATGATCCAGACCGTGCCGTTCGCGGTGCAGGTCAGCGAAGGTGACGCGGCGGCGCCGAAGAAGAAGGCCCAGCGGAGCGGAGCCAAGTCATGAGAATCGAGGATCTGAGACCGGCGCCCGGCTCCACGAAGGAGCGGAAGCGGCTGGGGCGCGGGCGGGGCTCGGGCCAGGGCAAGACCTCCGGCAAGGGCAACAAGGGTCTCAACGCGCGCTCCGGCGGTGGGGTGCGTCCCGGCTTCGAGGGCGGTCAGATGCCGCTCTACCGGCGGCTGCCCAAGCGCGGGTTCCTGCCCTACGGGGGCAAGACCGAATTCGCCATCGTCAACGTGAAGGATCTGGCCGCGCGATTCGCCAAGGGGAGCGTGGTGGATCCCGACGCGCTGGTCTCGAGCGGCCTCATCCGCAAGTCGGGGCGCCGGGCGGTCAAGGTCCTGGGTGACGGCGACGTCGCCCACGCCCTCACGGTGCGCGTCCACAAGGTGAGCGAGTCGGCCAGGCAGAAGCTCGAGGCGGCGGGGGGCCGCGTCGAGGTGCTGGCGGCCCGGACCAAGACCGCGGAGACCGCGAAGTGATCGAAGGCCTGCAGAGCTTCCAGAACATCTTCAAGGTTCCGGAGCTCAAGCGCCGCGTGCTCATCACCCTGGGCCTGCTCGCCGCCTACCGGCTCGGCGCGCACGTGCCGACTCCCGGGATCGACGCGTCCGCGCTCGCCGAGTTCTTCAACCAGGTGCAGGGCACGCTGCTCGGCATGGTCGACCTCTTCTCGGGCGGCAACCTGCGCCGGCTCACCGTGTTCGCCCTCGGGATCATGCCGTACATCTCGGCGTCGATCATCCTGCAGCTGCTCACGGTGGTGATCCCGGCGCTGGAGCGCCTGGCCAAGGAAGGCGAAGCGGGCAAGAAGAAGATCACCCAGTACACGCGCTACGGCACGATCGTGCTGTCCCTCGTGCAGTCGTTCGGGATCGCGGTGGGCCTCGAGAGCATGCGCAGCCAGACCGGCGCGGTGCTGGTGCCGGATCCGGGCTGGGGCTTTCGGCTGATCACCATGCTGACCCTGACCACCGGGACCGCCCTGATCATGTGGCTGGGCGAGCAGATCTCCGAAAAGGGGATCGGCAACGGCATCTCGCTGATCATCTTCGCGGGCATCGTGGTGCGCCTGCCCTCGGCGATCGTGTCCTCCTACACCCTGATCTCCACCGGCGAGCTCAGCCTGTTCGTGTTCCTGGGCCTGATCATCATGATGGTGCTGGTGACCGCGGCGGTGGTGGTCATGCAGGAGGGGCAGCGGAAGATCCCGGTCCAGTACGCCAAGCGGGTGGTGGGCCGGCGGATGTACGGCGGGCAGTCCACCCACATCCCGCTGCGCATCAACACCGCCGGAGTCATCCCGGTCATCTTCGCCTCCTCCCTGATCCTCTTCCCGGCCACCCTGACCCGCTTCATCCACCACCCGTGGATGCAGTACGTCTCGGAGGCGCTCTCGCCCGGGCATCTCACCTACACGGTGCTCTACTGCGCGCTGATCATCTTCTTTGCCTACTTCTACACCGCCATCGTGTTCAACCCGGTTGACCTGGCGGATAACATGAAGAAGTACGGCGGATTCATCCCGGGGGTGCGGCCGGGCAAGAAGACCGCCGAGTACATCGACAAGGTTCTGACGCGCATCACGCTGCCCGGCGCCGTCTTCCTGGCCCTGATCTCCGTGCTGCCCGATTTCCTGATCCGCTGGTTCAACACGCCGTTCTATTTCGGCGGCACCAGTCTCCTGATCGTGGTCGGCGTCGCGCTCGATACCGTGCGCCAGATGGAGTCGCACCTGCTGATGCGGAACTACGAAGGCTTCCTGCGGAAGAAGGCCAAGGGCGCATGAGCGCGCGGATCATCTTCCTCGGCGCGCCGGGCGCCGGCAAGGGCACCCAGGCCCGCCGTCTGGCCGTCGAGTCGGGCGTGCCCCAGGTCGCGACCGGCGACATGCTGCGGGAGGCGGTGGCCGCGGGCACGCCGCTCGGGCGCGAGGCGAAGCGGTACATGGACTCGGGGGCCCTGGTCCCGGATGAAGTCGTGATCGGGCTGGTGGACGAGCGGCTCGCCCGCCCGGACGCGGCGGGCGGCTACGTGCTGGACGGCTTCCCGCGCACGGTCGCCCAGGCCGAGGCCCTCGACGCGCTGCTGCACCGGCGGGGACAGGGCCTGGACCGCGTGATCTTCTTCGACGTCTCGCGCGACGAGCTGCTGCGCCGCCTGACCGGCCGTCGGATCTGCCGGCGCTGCGGGCACGCGTTCCACCTCGTGTCGGCCCCGCCGAAGGTGGCGGGCGTCTGCGACCACTGCGGAGGCGAGCTGTACCAGCGGGAGGACGACGCGGAGGGCACGGTCGGGCGCCGGCTCGACGTGTACCAGACGCAGACCGCTCCGCTGCTCGAGTACTACAAGCGGCGCGGCCTGCTCGTGCGGGTGGACGGCGAAGGGCCGATGGCCCAGGTGGCCGACTCCGTCAAGAAGGCGGTCCGGGAGCCGGTGGCCTCGTGATCCTGCTGAAGTCCGCGCGAGAGCTCTCGCACATGCGGAAGGCCGGGCGGATCCTGGCCGAGGTGAAGGACCGCCTGCGCGCCCTGGTGAAGCCCGGGCTCTCGACCAAGGAGATCGACGCGGACGTCGAGTCGTTCATCCTCTCGCAGGGGGCCGCGTCGGCGTTCAAGGGCTATCGCGGATTCCCGGCGACCGCCTGCATCTCGATCAACGAGGAAGTGGTGCACGGCATTCCGTCGTCGAAGCGGAAGCTGCGCGAAGGCGACATCGTCGGGCTCGACCTCGGGTGCGTCGTCGAGGGCTACTACGCGGATTGCGCGATCACCTTGCCGGTGGGCGCGGTGGCGCCGCGGGTCCAGGAGCTGCTGGACGTCACGCGCGAGAGCCTCGACAAGGCCATCGTGCAGTGCCGAGCCGGCAATCGCCTGGGCGACATCTCCCACGCCGTGCAGACCCACTGCGAGGGCCACGGCTTCGGGGTGGTGCGCGCGTTCGTGGGTCACGGGATCGGCCGGAACCTGCACGAGGAGCCCCAGATCCCGAACTTCGGGGACGCGGGCCGCGGGCCGATCATCAAGGCCGGGATGGTGCTCGCCATCGAGCCGATGGTGACGATGGGATCGTACGAGGTGCGCGTGCTCGAGGATCGCTGGACCGCAGTGACGGTCGATGGGAGCTGGGCCGCTCACTTCGAGGACACCATCGCGATCACCGAGAGCGGGCCCGAGGTGCTCACCCGGCTGGACCACGCGGCCTGAGGCCGCCCGGAGCTCATGGCGAAAGAGGACGCGATCGAGGTCGAGGGCACGGTGGTGGAGCCGCTGCCCAACGCGATGTTCCGGGTGGAGCTGGAGAACGGACACCGAGTGCTCGCGCACGTGTCGGGCAAGATGCGGATGAACTTCATCCGGATCCTGCCCGGCGACAAGGTGAAGGTCGAGCTGTCGCCGTACGACCTCACGCGTGGGCGCATCACCTATCGATTCAAGTAGTTCGAGTTTGGCGAGGTGCAGCCGAAGGCGAGCCGATCCGAGCTTGGCGAGGCGCAGCCGAAGGCGAGCCGAGCGGATACATAGAGAAGCAAGGGCAAGGAAGGTAGAGAGCACATGAAAGTACGTCCGTCAATCAAGGTTCGGTGCGAGAACTGCAAGATCGTGCGCCGGCACGGCCGGGTGCGCATCATCTGCAAGAATCCGCGCCACAAGCAGCGCCAAGGATAGGAGCCCACATGGCACGCATCGCCGGAGTCGATTTGCCGCGGGAGAAGCGGGGTGAGATCGCCGTCCAGTACATCTACGGGATCGGCATCCCGTCCGCGAGGAAGATCTTCGCCGACGCGCGGGTGGATCCCAACAAGCGCGTCAAGGCGTGGACCGACGACGAGACCGGCCGCGTCCGCGACATCGTCGAGCGCGAGTTCAAGGTCGAGGGCGATCTGCGCCGCGAGGTGTCCATGAGCGTGAAGCGCCTGATGGACATCGGATGCTACCGCGGCATCCGACACCGGAAGGGCCTGCCGGTGCGCGGCCAGCGGACCCATACCAACGCGCGCACCCGCAAGGGCAAGAGCAAGGGCGTGATGGTCAAGAAGAAGCCGGTGGCCGCCGCGCCCGCGGCCCCGCCGAAGAAGTAAGGAGCCGAGCGCATGGCCGACGCCGCCGAGCAGAAGCCGGACGAGAAGGCCTCCGCTGCGCCCCGCAAGGGTGGGCGCAAGCGGGAGCGCCGCGAGGTCCGCGTGGGCATCGCCCACGTGCAGGCCACCTTCAACAACACCATCGTGACCCTGACCGACAAGATGGGCAACGTCGTGTCGTGGGCCAGCGCGGGCAGCGTGGGCTTCAAGGGCTCGCGGAAGAGCACGCCGTTCGCCGCGCAGACCGCGGCCGAGAACGCGGCGCGCAAGGCGATGGAGGTCGGCCTCAAGCAGGTGGAGGTGTTCGTGCGCGGCCCGGGGGCCGGGCGCGAGGCCGCCATCCGCTCGCTGCAAGCGGTGGGTCTCGAGATCACCGCGATCCGTGACGTGACCCCGATCCCGCACAACGGCTGCCGGCCGCCCAAGCGGCGACGCGTGTAAGAGGAGACGTACGTGGCACGATATCGAGCCGCCGCCTGCCGGCAATGCCGGCGTGAAGGCATCAAGCTGTTCCTGAAGGGCTCGCGCTGCTTCACCGAGAAGTGCGCGATCGAGCGCCGGAACTATCCGCCGGGCCAGCATGGCCTGGGCCGCACCAAGCCGACCCAGTACGGCATCCAGCTGCGCGAGAAGCAGAAGGCCAAGCGCATCTACGGGGTGCTGGAGGCCCAGTTCCGTCGGTACTTCGCCTGGGCCGAGGCCGACAAGGGCGTGACCGGCGAGAACCTGCTGAAGTACCTGGAGCGGCGCCTCGACAACGTGGTCTTCCGCCTGGGCATGGCCGCCTCCCGCCGCGAGGCGCGCCAGATGATCGGGCATGGGCACGTTCAGGTGAACGGCCGGAAAGTGTCCATTCCGTCTTTCATCGTGAAGGTGGGCGAGGTGGTCCAGCTGCGGCCCACCTCCAAGATGCAGGAGCGGGTCACCGACAACCTGTCCGCGGGGCGCTCGCCGGTGCCGCCGTGGCTCGACCTGGACGTCAACGACAAGAAGGGGACGGTGCGCGGGCTTCCGCTCCGGGAGGACATCCAGATCCCGGTGCAGGAGCAGCTCATCGTCGAGCTGTTCTCGAAGTAGGCGGCCAGCCGGCCGCCGGAAGGGGCATATGGCAAGGATTCCGTTCCAGAAGCCGAAATCGATCCAGTGGGAGATCCTGTCCGATCGCTACGGACGGCTGGTGGCCGAGCCGTTCGAGAAGGGCTACGCCCTCACCGTCGGGCACTCGCTCCGGCGCACGCTGCTCGCGATCGTGCCGGGCGCGGCGGTGACCTGGGTGCGGATTCCCGGCGTCAAGGACGTCGACGCGAAGATCGGCGATGTGGAAGAGGACACCACCGACGTCCTCCTGAACGTCAAGAAGCTGGCGGTGAACGTGCCGTCCGGCGAGCCGACCGAGACCCGGCTGGAGGCGACGGGGCCGAAGCAGGTGACCGGCGCGGACGTCTCGGAGGCGGGCGGCGTGGAGGTGCTGAATCCGGAGATCCACATCGCCACGTTGCGAGCGGGCGGATCCCTCGTGGTCGATCTGGGCATCGGCGTCGGCCGCGGCTACGTCGCGGCGGACCGCCATCCCGCGGGGTCGGTGCCGGCGGGCGCGATCCCGCTCGACGCCGCGTTCTCGCCGATCCAGCGCGTCTCCTACAGCGTGGAGAACGCGCGGCTGGGCAAGGTCACCGACTACGAGAAGCTGATCCTCGAGATCTGGACCAACGGCGCGGTGTCGCCGGAGGAAGCGCTCTCGCGGGCGGCCCGTCATCTGCAGGCGCATTTCTCGCACCTGGCGCCGGAAGGCCGGGAAGAGGAAGAAGACGAGGTGGAGGCGGCGGGCGAGGGCTTCCTGCAGGAGAGCCTGGCCAAGCCGCTCGAGGACCTGCCGCTTCCCGCGCGGGCCATCAACGCGCTCAAGAATCACGAGATCCTGGTCGTGGCGGATCTCGTGCAGAAGACCGACGAGGACCTGGAGTCGGTCAAGAACCTCGGCGAGAAGTCGATCGACGAGATCAAGGCGGCGCTGGCCACTCTCGGGCTCTCCCTCGGGATGCGGATCGACCCGAATCTGCTGGGCGCGCTCGGCCGCGGAGGCGCAAAATGAGGCACGGCAAGGCCGGCTTCAAGCTCGGACGCATCACCCAGCATCGCTGGGCGCTGTTCCGGAACCTGCTGGTCGCCCTCTTTCGTCACGAGCGCATCATGACCACCGAGGCCAAGGCCAAGGCTATCCGCGGCCTCGCCGACCACATGGTGACGCTGGCCAAGCGCGAGGATCTGCACGCGCGCCGGCAAGCGCTGGCCATGATGCCCGACGAGACGGTGGTGAAGAAGCTCTTCGACACGATCGCCGCGCGCTTCACCGACCGACACGGCGGCTATACCCGGATCATCAAGGCCGGCCTGCGGCCCGGCGACCGGGCCCCCATGGTCGTGATGGAGCTGGTGGATCGGCCGGAAGAGCCGAAGGAGAAGGGGAAGAAGGACGCCAAGGCCGAGAAGGCGCCCAGGGAGAAGAGCAAGAAAGCCGGCAAGGGCGAGGCAGGGGCCGGCGCGGCCAAGGGCCGGCGGAAGAAGGCGGCGGCGGCCGCGGGATAGCCGGGCCGCCGCACTCCCCGGTCGGTGGACTACCGGGTGCTGGGCGCTATTTCAGGGTCTTCTTGAACAGGTCGAGGGTGCGGCGCCAGGCGTCCTCGGCCGCCGGCTTGTTGTAGACGTCTTCCCGCTCGTCGTTGAAGAAGCCATGGTCGACGTCGGGATAGATGTGGATCTCCACCGACTTGCCCGCCTTCTTGATGCCGGCCTCCACCTCACGCGCGGTCTGCGGTGTCACGAATGCGTCCTTCTCGGCGAAGAGGCCGAGGACCGGGCCGTTCAGGCGCGTGTAGTCGGGCTTCACGTTCGGGTGGATGCCGTAGAAGTCCACCACCGCGCCGACGCTGGCGTTGGTGCAGCCGGCGAACAGGGCGAGCTGACCGCCCATGCAGAAGCCGACGGCGCCGAGCTTGGAGGTCGAGGAGTGCCCGGCCAGGTACGTCGCGGCGCCGGCCAGGTCTTTCTCGGCGCGCTCGATGTTGAGGGCCATGAAGAGCTTGCCCGCCGCGTCCGGCTCGCTCGCGGTCTGGCCGTGATACAGATCCGGGGCGAGCGCGGAGTACCCGGCGACCGCGAAGCGATCGCAGACGTTCTTGATGTGCCCGACCAGGCCCCACCACTCCTGGATCACGAGGACGCCCGGCCCCTTGCCGGATGCGGGAATCGACAGATACCCCTTCGCGGTGTGTCCGTTGCTCGGAAACTCGACCATCTTGCCGGCCATCGCGTCTTCCTTTCTCGTTCTAGGTTCGCTCCGTGTGGTCGATCTTCTTCGGGACATCCGGGGTGATGCGCACCGCCAGCACGCGGCGGTTGTCGGCCTCGAGCACGGTGATCGCGAAGCGTCCGATGCGAAAGACCTCCCCGACCAGCGGGATGCGGTGCACGGTGGCGAGCACGAGGCCGGCCACCGTTTCGTAGTCGCCCCGGGGCAGCTCCCACTCCAGCGCCTCGTTGACCTCGTCGAGGCCGGTCCGGCCCGCGACTCGATAGCTGCCGTCGGGCAGGCGCTCGACGGTGTCCGGATTCCGGTCGTGCTCGTCGCGGATCTCGCCGACCACCTGCTCGACGATGTCCTCCACGGTGACGATGCCCACCGCGCCGCCGTATTCGTCCACCACCACCGCCAGCTGCAGCCGGTTGCGCTGCATCTCGCGCAGGAGGTCGTCGATGCGCTTCGTCTCCGGCACGTAGGCGGCCGGGCGCATGAGGGCGCGCAGGTCGCGGGCCTCCCCGCCGCGACGCAGCAGGTCCATCGCGGTGACGACGCCCACGATGTTGAAGGCGCGGTCGGTGAACACCGGGATGCGCGAGAAGCCGCGCTCCTGGATGAGCCGCACCGCGTCCGCGGGCGACGCGGTCTCGGGCAGCGCCGCCACGTCGACCAGGGGGACCATGACCTCCCGCACCGCGGTCTCCCCGAGGTCGAAGATGTTGTCGATCATCTCGGCCTCGCTGACCGTCACGTCGGCTTCCTCGGGCTCCATCTGGAGCAGCAGCTTGAGCTCCTCGCGGGAGACGAACTGTCGCGTGCTGATGGGCTGACGGCCGAACAGAGCCAGGGTGCGTCCCACGAGGGCGTTGGCCCCCCAGGTGATCGGAGTGAGCACCCGGCCGGCGGCCTCGATCACCGGAAATAGCCACAGGATGAGCCCGGTGGCCCGCTCGCGCGCGATGGCCTTGGGGATCACCTCGCCGCCCACCAGCATGAGCGGGGTGAGGCCGAGGGTGACCAGGATCGCCGCCGCGCTGCCCACCGCCGGAATCAGCGCCCACGTGGCCACCGTGGAGGCGGTGATGTGGGCGATGGTCACGCCCATCATGGCGGTGGAGAGAAGCCGCTCGGGATGACGGAACGCCTCGAGGTAGCGAGCCGCGGTGCGGTTGCCGCCTTCCGCGAGGTGCCGGAGGCGCAGCCGGTTGGCCGCGATGAACGACATCTCGGCGGCCGAGAACAGCGCGGTGATCAGCATGGCCAGGCCGATGATCCAGACGTAGATCATGAGGCCAATGTCTGCGAGGCATCCGGCAGGGTCACGAGCACCTCGAGCACCCGCGTGCGCTCGACCTTCTCCACCGCGACCCGGACACCGTCGGCTTCGGTCTTCTCGCCCTTGTGGGGGACGCGCCCGAAGAGATCGAGGACCCATCCGCCGACGGTATCGAAGGCGTCGTCCGGGATCTGCAGGCCGGTGGCGGTGTTCAGCTCGTCGATGGCCAGGCGGCCCGAAACCCGAAAGCTGCGTGGGGCGACCCGCTGGATCAGCCGTTCGTCCTCGTCGTACTCGTCCCGGATTTCGCCCACCAGCTCTTCCAGGAGGTCCTCGAGCGTGACGAGCCCGGCGGTGCCGCCGTACTCGTCGACCACCACCGCCAGATGGAGCTTCTTGGCCTGGAACTCCCGCAGCAGGGCGTCGGCCCGCTTGGAGCCCGGCACGAAGTACGGCGGATGCAGGTGCGGGCGGAGGCTGAAGTCGGCGGGGAGGCCGGACAGATAGGGGAGCAGGTCCTTGGTGTAGAGCACCCCGACGATCTGGTCCACCGTCTCCTCGTAGACCGGCACTCGCGAGTGCAGCTGCTCGCGCAGCAAGGGCAGGAGCTGGGCCGGCTCGGTGGTCACGTCCAAGCAGAACATGTCCGGCCGCGGCACCATCACCTCGCGCACGAGCGTGTCCTCCAGCTCGAAGACCTTGTGGATCATCTCGCGCTCGCTTCGCTCCACCACTCCCTCGCGGGCGCCCACGTCCACCAGCGTGCGCAGCTCCTCCTCCGAGATCTCGGGCTGGCCGCGCCGCCGCTCGGAGCCGACCAGGCGGACGGTGATCGCGGTGAAGGCGCCCAGACCCACCCGGATCGGCTTCAATGCCATCGAGAGCCAGACCACCGGCCGGCTCACCCACGAGGCGAACCGCACCGGATATTCCACCGCCAGGGTCATCGGCAGGACCTCGCCGAAGATGGTGAGCAGAAACACCATCGCGGCGATCGCGATGGCCAGGCCGTGCGAGCCGAACAGTTGCTCGGCGATGGCCGCGGCGAGGGCGGACGCTCCGATGTTGACCACCGTGATGCCGACCAGCAGGGTGACGAGCAGCTCGTGGGGCTGCTCGAGGAGCGGAGTGAGGGGGCCCGGCGTCTCGCCCTGCTGCTCGGCCAGCTCCTTGAGCCGAGTCCGGCCCAGCGAGAAGTAGGCGGCCTCGGCGCCCGACAGGATGGCCGAGAGGAGCAGCAGGATGCCCAGGACGATCAGCTCGAGGCCGACCCCGCTATCCATGCGATCTATCCGTGGAAGTGCTCGTAACCCGGCCGCATCGTCACCGGAACGTCCTCGGCATCCACGAAGACGACCTCATCGCTGGATCCATCGACCCGGCCGATGATGGTCAGCAGCGTCCCGGTCGCCTCGGCGAGCCCGGCGGCGAGGCGTTCGGCTGCTTCCGCGTCGCAGCTCAGGAGCAACTCGTAGTCCTCCCCTCCTCCCACCGCCCAGTGCCGAGCATCCTGGCCGAGCGCATCAGCCGCCACCTGCGCGGCGGCTGCGACCGGCACCCGATCCAGCCGGACCCGGGCGCCCACGCCGCTCTCTCGGCAGATGTGGCCGAGGTCGGTGGCCAGGCCGTCGGAGCAATCCATCATGGCGTGCACCCCCGGAGCCGATCCCAGCCAGCGACCCTCGGCGACGCGAGCGCGGGGACGGAGATGGGCACGCGTGATCTCGGCCAGCCGGCCCGGCGCGACTCCACGGTCGCGGGCGCGGTCGAGCCCCATCTCGAGCGCGAACAGGCCAGCGGCCGAGGCGCCCAGTGACCCGGTGACCGCGATCATGTCCCCGCTGCGGGCCTGCGAGCGAAGCCGCGGCGCGCCGGGGTGGACGCCCAGGAGGGTGACGTTGACCATCCACCCGCCGGGTGACGCCGAGGTATCGCCGCCCACTACCGTCACGTCGTGCGGAGCCGCCGCATCCTCGATGCCGGCATAGAACGCGTCCACCGCGTCCACCGTGGTATCGGCCGGCACGGCGAGGGCCACGAGTGCCCACCGCGGGATACCGCCCATTGCGGCGATGTCGGAGAGATTGACCGCGAGGGCCTTCCAGCCGATGTCGGCCGGGGCCGCAGAGGTGCGTCGGAAGTGGACGTCCTCGATCACGAGGTCGGTGGTGACCAGCAACCGGTGACCGGGGGGGACCGTCAGCACGGCCGTGTCGTCACCGATTCCGACTTCCACGTCGGAAGCCCGGGCGGCAACCCCGGTTCTCCGGATGCGGCGAATCAGGCCGCGCTCGCCCAGTCGGTCGAGGCTCACCCGTTCGGGTGGCTCCGACGCCTTCATGCGGGTGCCGGAGCGAGGGGCCGCGCGCCACGGCCGGCCAGCGCAGGACAGCCCTCGCGCGCGGGCGAGATCGGGGGCAGGTCCGGCCCCTCCGTGGGCATTGAAATCAGGCGCTCAGGCGTTCGCGTCCAGCTTCTTCTTGAGCTGCGCCTTGGGCACGGCGCCGATCACCTGATCCAGCACCTTGCCACCCTTGACGAAGAGGATCGTGGGGATGGAGCGGATGCCGTAACGGGCCGCCAGCGCGGGTTGCTCGTCCACGTTGACCTTGGCGAGGGTCACCGTGCCGTTGCCTTCTCGCACCAGCTCCTCGAGAGTGGGGGCGATGGCCCGGCAGGGGGCGCACCATTCGGCCCAGAAATCCACCATCAACAGCTCGGTGTGCTTGCCCAGTTCCGTATCGAAGCTGGCCTCGGTGAGATGAAGCGTCGACTCGGCCATGGATCCAAGGTCTCCTTGTCAGATGGTCTGCAGGACAGCTGGTGAGAGTGCCATAAAAAGCGCAGAGTCACGCTAGCATAGGGCCCCCACCATCGCAAGTTGGCGGCTGCTGCTCCCCGGCGGAAGAGCTGCCCTTTCGGCTGACAGCCGACGGTCGCCAGGTGCCCTGACCGGAGTGCAGGCCGACGGTTCCGGGCAGTGCGTCTGACAGTCAGTGTCACCCAGCCGACGTCCACCGACTGTCACGGAGCCACCCGGAGGCAAAAAGTGCGTGTCGTCGGCCGGAAAGCCTTGAATCCATGACATCTCCCGGACCGGGCCGGATGTGGTCGCCAGGACGGCAGAAAAGCCCGACTGGTAAGTGGCTTGCAGTAAGACGACCCCCCGTCCAGCGGTCGGTGGACCGCCTGGTGTACGGGCAGGTGTCGGGGGGACGATCGGTGGAACCGCAACCCGAGCCGAGGAGGTCGCTGGCGTGGGCAAGGTGATGGTGGTCGACGACGCCGTGTCGGAGTTGAAGCTGATCGAGGGCATTCTCAAGTCAGCCGGTCACCAGGTCGTGTCCTACGAGCACGGAGAACTGCTCGAGGAGAGGGTCGTCGAGGAGCGTCCCGACGTGCTGCTGCTGGACATCGTGATGCCAAAGCGCAACGGCTACGAGGTGCTCCGCGGCCTGCGTCGTGATCCCCGCACCAAGGACACTCCCGTCGTCTTCGTGAGCTCCAAGAACCAGGAGAGCGACCGGGTCTGGGGCCAGCGCCAGGGTGCCGCCGACTACCTCGCGAAGCCGTTTACCGCCGATCAGCTCCTCGGCGTCGTCCGGCAGTTCGTGAAATAGCGGTGGACACTACCCCCGGCGTCGTCCCGACCTCCGCCTCCTCCGAGGCCGCTCCCGCCCTGCGGGCTTGTCTGTTCTCACTGGGCGGGTACGCCTTCGCGGTGGACGTCCGGAGCGCACGCGAGGTGGCCGTGTTCGACGAGATCACTCCGGTGCCGCGCGCCCGCCGGTGCCTGGTCGGCGTGTCCAACCTGCGAGGCGCCATCGTCCCGATCATCGACCTCCGGAGCGCGCTCGGTCTGGAGGAGGCCCCGCCCGGGCGCAGCGTGCGCACCCTCGTGGTGCGCGACGGCGCCCTGGTGGTGGCCGCGGTGGTGGACTCGGTCCTCGGGCTCGAGCCGTTCGACGCGGTCCTGCCGGCCGATACGCCGGCGGCCGCACGAGCCCGTGGCGCCTGCCCGTTCGCGACCGGCTGGATCAACTGGGCGGGCGAAGTCGTCCCGGTGCTCGACATCCCGGGGCTGCTCGCCGTGCTGCGGACCCCCGCGAGCGACGTCGCGCCCGCGCACGGGGTGGCATGAAGCGGAGAGAGTTCCTCGGCCTGACCGCGGCCGCGCTCGCGAGCCGCGTGCTTCCCGGTGCCGCGCCGGCCGCGCCGGGTGCTCCGAACGAGATCCGCATCGGCATGAGCGCGGCGTTTCGCGGGACCGCCGCCGGGCTCGGGACCGAGCTGTATCGCGGAGCCCAGGCGTACTACAGCGAGATCAATGCGCGTGGCGGTGTGCTCGGCCGGCCCATCGCGGTGGTGGCGCTCGACGACAGCTACAACCCCGAGCCGTGCATCCGGAACACCATCCAGCTCCTCGACCGCGAGAAGGTATTCTTCCTGTCCAACTACGTGGGCACGCCGACGCTGACCCGCGCCCTGCCGGTGATCAAGCAGTACGCGGATCAGCAGGTCGTCCTGGTCGGCAACTTCACCGGCGCCCAGCCGCAGCGCGAGGCGCCCTACGTCGACCAGGTCTTCAACGTGCGGGCGTCGTACCGGCAGGAGATGCTGGCCCTCGTCGATCGGTTCTGGCAGGCGGGCGCGCGCCGCTTCGGCGTCTTCTACCAGATCGACGCCTACGGCCGCAGCGGCACCGATGCAGTGGCGCGAGGCCTCGCGGCGCGGAGCGCCAAGATCACCGCGGAGGCCACCTACGTCCGGGGCGCCCGGTTCGACGACGACATGAGCGCAGCGGTGGGTGCCCTTCGCGAGGCCGGCTGCGACGTCGTCCTCTGCACCGGCGCCTATCAGGGCTGCGCCGCGTTCGTCCGATCCGCCCGCGACGCGGGCTTCGCGGTGCCGATCTCGAACGTATCCTTCGTGGGCTCCGACGCCATGCTCGCCCTGCTGATCAAGCACGGGCGGGCGATGGGCCGCGACTATACCCGCGCGCTCATCAACTCGCAGGTGGTGCCGAGCTACGACGACTCGAGCCTGCCCGGTGTCGCCGAGTACCGGACCCTGATGGACAAGCACAATCCCGCGATGCCGGAGGCGATCCGGGACGGCGGCTACACCCCGCAGCGGCACAGCTTCATCAGCCTGGAGGGGTACATCAACGCGCGGGTGATCGTCGAAGGCCTGCGACGGATGGGGGCGAATGCGAGTCGGCCGGGGTTCCGCCAGGCGCTCGAGTCGCTGCGCGGGCTCGATCTCGGGATCGGCGCGCCGCTCACCTTCACGTCCGACCGTCATCAGGGCCTCGACAGCGTCTACTTCACGCGGGTGGACGGCGAGCGGTGGGTGCCGGTGGCGGACTGGTCGGCGGCGGTGAAGGCCTAGGTCTCCATGGACGGCGTGAAGCGGATGTGGAGGAGACACGCGATGAGAAGGCGGAATGACGAGCCGGGTCGGGAGCGCCGCGCCGATGGGACGACCGCAAGCCGGGTGGGGCTCGGGCTGTTGGGCAAGATCACCGTGTTCCTGGTCGCGATCCTCGTCCCGCTCGCCGCGGTGAGCTGGACCCTCGCCTACCGATCGCTGCAGGACAACCTGACCCGGGAGTTCACCGACAAGGGCAGCGCCATCGCCAACAGCCTGGCCAGCTCGGGCGCCGACCTCATCGTGAATCGTGACGCCTCCACGGTCCAGGCCCAGGTGGACGAGTTCGCCAAGATCAACGGGGTCGCGTACGTGATGGTCTACGACGCGCAGTTTACCCTCGTCGCTCATACCTTTGCGCCGGTGGTACCGAAGGGGATCGTGGAGCGCAACGTGGTGCCGGGACAGTCGACGAAGCCCCAGGTCAAGGACATCACCTATGTGGATCCGCGCACCGGCCGCGAGCGCGAGATCATCGACATCGGCGTGCCCATGCTGGGCGGTCAGCTCGGCACGGTTCGCGTCGGCATGGATCGCTCGATCATCACCACGGCCGCGGTGCAGAGCGGCAACTCGCTGCTGCTGACCTTCAGCGCCATCGCGGGGGTGGCGGTTCTGGCCGGCGTCATCTTCGCCCGGCGGATCACCCGCCCGATGAGCGCGCTGATGAGCGGGGCGGAGCGCGTCGGCCGCGGCGACCTCTCCCAGCTGGTGCCGGTGACCTCGCGCGACGAGATCGGCCAGATGGCGGTCACGTTCAACGACAGCATCGTGCGGCTCCGGGCGCTCGTGCAGACCGAGGCCGATCGTGACGAGGAGCGCCGCAAGCGCGAGGATCTGCAGCAGAACATCATCAAGTTCCTCGACACCGCGGTCGAGATCGGCAAGGGCGACTTCACCCGGCGCGGCGAGGTGACGTGGGACGTGCTCGGGAACGTCGTCGACGCGATCAATCTGATGGTCGAGGAGATCGGCTCGCTGGTCGGTGACGTCAGGAAGACCGCGCTGCAGGTCGCGGCCGGCTCGCGGGACACCATCAAGATCACCGGGGACCTCGCCGAGGCGGCCCAGACGCAGTCGGCCGACGCCAACCGCGTGACCCAGTCGGTGACCGACGTGACGGTCTCGGTCCGGCAGGTGGCCGACAGCGCCGATCAGAGCGCGAAGGCCGCGCGTCAGGTGCTGCAGGCCGCGAGCAAGGGCGAGGAAGCGGTGCGCAACAGCCTGGCGAGCATGCAGCAGATCCGGGCCGAGGTGCAGACCATCTCCAAGAAGATCAAGTCGCTGGGCGACCGCTCGCTGGAGATCTCCGACATCGTGAACACCATTCAGGACATCGCGGCCCAGACGCATCTGCTCGCGCTGAACGCCTCGATCGAGGCGGCGGGAGCCGGCGAGGCCGGCCTGCGATTCTCGGTGGTGGCCGACGAGGTCCGGAAGCTGGCCGAGCGCGCCACCCAGGCCACCCGGGACATCGGGACGCTGATCAAGGGCGTCCAGGTCGAGACCCAGGAGGCGGTGGTGGCGATGGAGTCGGGCACTCGCGAGGTCGAGTCGGGCTACGAGGTGAGCCTGAAGGCGGAGGAGGCCCTGCAGGAGATCGGAAAGATCTCCCAGGCCTCGTCGGAGCTGGCCGGCGAGATCTCCCAGGCATCACAGCAGCAGGTGCGCGGGTCGGAGGCGGTCGCGGGCGCGGTGCAGGCCATCGCGAGCGCGGCGACCAGGACCGAGCAGGGCGTGCTACAGAGCCGACGGAACGTCGAACAGCTGGCCAGGCTGGCCGAGGAGCTGACCGTCAAGCTCTCTCGTTTCAAGCTGGCCAGCTGAGGATACGGCGAAGGAGCCAAGCGGACGGCCGAGATGGCAGATCGACGCGAGCGTGAGCTGCTGCTGGGAATCTTCCTCATGGAGGCCTGGGATACTGCCGGGGCTCTCGAGGACGGACTCGGCCTGCTGACCGGCGCGGACGCGCCATCGCCCGAAGCTCTCTCGCCGCTGGCCGTGTTCGCTCATCGGCTCAAGGGCTCGGCCGCGCTTCACGGCTTCCCCGGAGTGGCCGATCTGGCCGCCGCGGCGGAGCGGCTCCTCGATCGCGTGCCCGCTGCGGACATTGACGAGCGCGCCCGCGCCGCCGCGTTCCTCGACGGCCTCGTGAGCTTGCTCAAGGAAGTGTTCGACGGGATCAGTGCGGTCGGTGTCGAAGATGGAGCGCGCATCGACGAGTTCAAGTCGCGCTATCCCGCGTTCCTCCTGTCGGCAGCGGCCAGCCCGTCATCGGTTGCCGCGCCGGCCCACGCCGGCACCGGGTCGACCGCGGCCGGTCCTTCACCGGTGGCCGCCGATCTGAGCCGGTTCTTCATGGAGCGCGGCGAGGTCCTCGAGTATTTCCTGCCGGAGGCCACCGAGCACCTCGAGACGCTCACGACGTCGCTGCTCGCCCTCGAGGGTGGAGCCCGCGACGAGGCGACGCTCGCCACCATCTTCCGGGCCGCTCACACGCTGAAGGGTGCCGCCTACACGGTGGGCTGCGGCCCCATCGGGGACGCCACGCATCAGATCGAGGACCTGCTGGGGGCGGTCCGCGAGCGTCGCATCGCGGTGACTTCTGCGGTCACGGAAGCGGTGTTCGCGGGCACCAGCGCGATCAAGCGAGTGCTGCAGGCGGGCACGGCGATCTCGGAGGAGATCGCGCAGTCGCTCGAGCGGGCGACGCTCGGGCTCCGCGCGCTGCTCGCGTCGGAGGTCGCCCACGGGTCGCCGGCGTCTGCCATCGCGGAGGAACCCACCGCGCCCGCGGTGGTCTCCGAGGAAGCGCCCGGGGCCGCGTCGTCTCCGAAGCCATCGCCGGCCCTCGCGCCGGCGGCGGGGGCACTGCCCGGGTTCGTCCGCCCGGAGTTCCTGGCTCGGCTCGAAGCCCTGCCTCGCCCCGTTCCGCGGGCGGTCGGCGCTCCCAGCGGCCCGAGCATCCGAGTGGCGGTCGAGCGCCTCGACACTCTTCTCAACCTGGTCGGGGAGCTGATGATCGCGCGGAGCCGGCTCGATCGGCGGCTGGCTCAGCTGGACCAGGTGAACGAGTTGCTGCTCGCCAGCCGCTCGCGACTCGGACAGGTCGGGCGCGATTTCGAGTTCCGCCGGCACGTGCCGACCCGGTCGCTGCGGAAATCCGGGCCCGGGCGCGACCGAGCAGATGTCGGCGACCTGCGCGACCTCTCCGAGCTGTTCGCCGAGCTCGAGTTCGACCGCTACGACGACGTGAACGTCCTGGCCCGCAGCGTGACCGAGATGTCCGCGGATCTCGCCGAGGTCCAGAGCCAGCACGCCGCCCTCCTGCGGAGCATCCGAGACGACAGCGCCCAGGTCCAGCGGCTCACCGCGGCCCTTCGCAAGGAGATCACCCGCGCACGCATGGTGCCGATCGGCCGCCTGTTCACGCGGGTGGCCCAGCAGGTCCGGGAGGCGGCGCGCGCCAGCGACAAGACGGTGGGCTTGATCGTCCGTGGGGAGTCGGCCGAGGTCGACAATGGCATCATCGAGCAGATCGCCGACCCGCTGCTTCACCTGATCCAGAATGCGATCGGCCACGGGATCGAATCTCCCGCCGAACGGCAGCGCACGGGCAAGCCGCCCCAGGGTCAGCTCACACTGTCGGCCTCGCAGGAGGGCGGCTTCGTCCTCGTGGTCGTGGAGGACGACGGCCGCGGCATCGACACCGAGCTGGTGCGGCGCCGCGCGGTCGAACGAGGACTACTGCCCCCTGCCGAAGCCGCGGCCTTGGCCGATCGGGATGCCCTGAACCTGATCTTCGTTCCCGGTTTCAGCACCGCCGCATCGGTGACGCGCACGTCCGGACGCGGCGTCGGGCTGGACGTGGTACGCACGAACGTGAGCCGGCTCAACGGCGAGATCCACGTCGAAACCGAGCCGGGCCGCCTGACCCGGTTCGTGCTCAAGCTGCCCCTCACGGTGGCCATCGCCGACGCGCTCATGGTGCGCTGCGGGTCCGAGCTGTTCGCGTTCCCGCTCACCGCGGTGAGCGCGATGCGGCCGGTGGACCCGACCGAGATCGTGAGCGAGGGCGGGCGGGAGTCCGTGCGCTTCGAGGATCAGATGCTCGAGCTGATCCGACTCGACCGGACCCTCGGCATTCCCGGCTCCCCCTCTACCGCCCGACTTCCGGTGGTCGTGCTCCGGGGCGGTGGTCGGCCGTTCGGCGTCGTGGTGGACGAGCTACTCGGCAAGGAGGAGATCGTCATCAAAAGCCTGGGCGCATTCCTGGAGGGCGTCGGGCCGTTCTCGGGAGCCACGATCTCCGGTGAGGGCCGTGTCATACTCCTCCTGGATCCGACGCTGCTCCGCGAGGCCGCCGCGGACGGGCCCGCCGGGTTGCCCGCGGAGCCGGTGCGCGCAATCGAGCCACGCGAGGAAGGTCCGCGAGTCATGCTCGTGGACGACTCGGTGAGTATCCGGAAGTTCGTCGGACAGATGCTGGAGAAGGGCGGCTTCCGGGTCGTCACCGCGGTGGATGGCCAGGATGCGCTTCAGCAGCTGGTGGATCAGAGCGTCGACGTGATCGTGACCGATCTCGAGATGCCTCGGGTCAATGGCTACGCGCTGATCGAGGATCTGAAGCGGCGGGCCGCCACCCGCGAAGTGCCGGTCATCGTGTTGACCACGCGAGCGGGCGACAAGCACGTGAGGCTGGCCCAGCGTCTGGGTGTGCGTCACTATGTGGCCAAGCCGGTGGACGAGCAGAGCTTCGTCCAGCTGGTGCGATCGGCCGTCACGACCGCCGAGCCGGCCTTCGCCGGCGCCCGCGAGGGCAAGGAGTAGTCGGTGGCCAACGCCAAGGTGCTGGTGGTGGACGCCAACCAGGACAGCCGGGCCGCGCTCGCCCACGCGCTGACCGAGTCCGGCTACGAGGCGGCGGTGGCGACCAGCGGCTCGTTCGCGCTCACCATGCTCGAGTGGGAGCAGCCGGACCTGATCGTCAGCTACGCCAAGGTGCAGGACATGGACGGCTACGAGCTGTTCACCATGGTGCGTCGCGATCCGGCCACCAAGGACACGCCGTTCCTGCTGCTCGCCGGTCGAGATCGGCCCATCGCTCTCGCCGCCACCGAAGCCGGCGTCGACATGACGGTGACCGGCGATTTCACGCTGGCGACCGTCATGCAGCGGATCAGGGAGCTACTCGGCGACGCCCCGCCCACCGTGGCGCCGGTGGCGATCCCGGCCAAGGGCCCGGCCAAGATGCCGGCCCGGACTCCGGCGGCCCCCCCGGCGCCGCCTCCGGTGAGCCGAGCGCCCGAGCCGAGCCGGAGCAGCTTCCAGGGCTCACTCGGCGTGATGGACCTGACCGAGCTCACCCAGGTCATCTCGCTGGGCGTCAAGACCGGCGAGCTCCACCTCTCCCTCTCCGGCGGCGAGGGATGCATCATCTTCGAGTCGGGGCGGGTGATCCACGCCGAGTTCTCCGGCCGCAGCGGCGAGCCGGCCTTCGCGGCCATGGTGGCGGCCTCCCAGCGGGAAGGGGAGGCGCGCTTCTGCTTCAACCGGGCCGAGCGGGAAGCGCTGGCCGGGCGGCCTCGGACCATCTCCCGCACGGTGGAACAGCTGCTGCTCAGCGTGGCGCAGGAAATCGACGAGACTACTCAGGGGCCAGACGTCCGCCAGCAGGCGGCCGCGTCCCACGGATCCCGGAGGGACGGATAGGTCATGCCCAAGGTGCTGGTGGTCGATGACAGCCTGAGCGTCCGCAAGGTGGTACAGCGGGCGCTGGAAGCCAAGCGTATCGAGGTGCTGTCGGCTGCATCGGGAACCGAGGCGATGGAGCAGATCGCCCGCGAAACGCCGGATCTCGTCGTGTGCGACGTGATCATGCCCGACATGGACGGGTACCAGATCTGCGACTTCGTGAAGAAGCACCCCGCGTTGGGGAAGACCCCGGTCATCCTCATCTCGGGCATCGTCAACAGCACCGTGCTCGAGCGCGCGGCGAAGGTGGGCTCCGACGACGTGATGCGGAAGCCGTTCGCGGCGGACGAGCTGTTGCACCGGATCGAAGGCTTTCTGTCCGTCCAGGCGCGCCCCGCCGCTTCGGCGCCCGCGGCCGCCCCGGTGGCCGCGGCTCCTGTTCTCGAGCCCACCGTGGACGTGCCGACTCCTGCGCCGATTTCGGCGGCGCCCGCGGCCGTTCCGCCCGCCCCGGTGGTCCGGCCGGCGGTGGTCGTGGAGCCGTTGCCCGACATCAAGCCGCTGCTCTCGGGGGTGGCCGACCTTCCCGGCGTGACCCTGACCGCGCTGATCGACCGCGAAGGCGCGTTGATGGAGGCAGCGGGGAGTCTCCTGCCCGAAGCGATGCTCGCCGGCGCGCTTGCCGCGTGCCTCGTCGAGTCGACCGACGGAGTGGGTCGCGCCCTGGCCCAGGGTCAGCTGCAGAGCGTGATCCTGGAATACGACGGCGGCGTGGTGCTGCTCAATGCAGTGGGGACCGGCGCGATGCTCGCTGTCGTCCTCGATGATCCGGCCGTGCTCGGGAAGGTCAGATACCACGTGAAGAAGGCGCTACCGGATCTGGTCCGGGCGGTGTGAGGCACTAGTCCATGAGAACCTCTCATCATCATTCGGTTTCAAGCGCCGGGCGCGTCTCGGCGTGGCTTGTCGCGGCACTGGGTCTGGCGGCCTACATTGGCCTGATCTACGGGTTGACCGTGTTCCCGCTACAGTTCGAGCTGCCGGTGCCGCAGTGGGCGACATTCGCCGTCCCTGCGGTGGCCTACGGCCTGCTCGTCCTGCTCTTCGTTCGCCGTCCCACCATCATCCGATGGGTCGTGGGCACCGCTCTGCTCACGGGACTGCACGTCGCGCTCCTGATGGCTCGTGGGCCTCTCAGCGTGATGCTCGACCCGGCTCTCGCGGGCCGTCCGCTGCCATGGATGCTGCCGCCTCCGCTTCCGGAGCTCGTGGGGGTGTTCCTGCTCCTGGTGCCGCTGCGCGACCTGCTCCGGGCCCGGCCGCGGCTCGCACGTGAGCGCATTTCCGGGTCGAGCCGCGCCTCGTCCAGCGTGCGGGCTCGCGTATCGGTGGTCCCGCGGGTGCCGCAGGCTGCTCCATCCGACAGCCTCGACTCCCCGAAGAACCTGCCGGTGTGGGAGCGGAACGTCGGCGCGGAGTCGGTCGAGGTCCCGGCCCCGAGACCCGTTCCGGCCGCGGCTGCAGCCTCCGAGCCGACCCGCATGCCCGCCCCGCCCGACGAAACGAGCCGCCGCGCGGCCGCGCGGACTGAACGGCGTCCGGAGACGGTCAAGACGCCTCCACGCCGCTCCGACGTGGTCCTGCGGATCGCCCTCGATCGGATCATGGGACAACTGCCCCCGGGCACCTTCCTCGCGCCCGAGGACGAGGTCGCGGCCGCCCTTCGTGATCCGGGATACCTCCTCATCCCCGGCGAGCTCGTTGTCACCCAGCTATCCGAAGGCGTCGCCCGGATCGCGTGGAACGACATCGTCGATCAGTTCCCGTCGCGCCTCGTCGGACTGAGCCCCGAGGAGATCAGCGAGCACCTGGGCGAAGGAGTGAGGCTTCCGCTCGACGAAGTGGTGGGCCAGCTTCCGCACGAGCTGTTCGTCGCCGACACGCCCGAGGTCGACATCGCGGGACTCGACCGCATCCCGGTGCCGTTCCAGCCGATGGAGGACTCCACGCCGGCGCCATCCCTGTCCCAGGCGGCGGCCGAGACTCGATCGGCGACGCCACCCGTCGAGGAGCCGTCCGATCCCGTTCCGGCCGCGCAGGCGCCCGAGCCGACGGTCACGCCGGAACCGGCTCCCCCGGTGGCCGAGACTCGCGCGCCGGCGGCGGCGCCGGCACCCAAGGCCGCGCCGGCCACTCCCACGGCCACCCAGGTTCAGGCGCCCTCCGAGCCGGCCCAGGCGTCCGTGCCCCCGGTCGTCGGCCCGCCGACGCCGAGTCCGGTCGTCGACGAGCCTGCCGTCGCGATCTCGTTTGCGCGGGTCGCGTCGGAGCTGCCGGCCGACGCCTTCAACGTTCCGCTCGACCAGGTGGCGGAGCGGATGAGGACGCCGCGCGCTCTGGTGGTGCCGCAATCCCTCGTGCTGTCCCAGCTCGCTGAGGGTTTGATCCGCGTGAAGTGGGACGCCGTCGCGTCACAGTTCCCGCGCGAAGCTCTCGCTGTTTCCGACCCCGACATGATGGGCCGGCTCCCGAACGGGATCACGCTCCCGCTCGACGAGGTGATCGGTCAGATCCCACCCGATCTGTTCATGGTCGGAGGTCCCGCCGTCGACCTGCACGGTCTCGAGAGCTTCCCGGCGCCGTTCCAGCCGGCCATCGCCGACCCGGCGCCTCAGAAACCCAAGGCGGAACAGGTGGATCCTCTCGCGGAGCCCGGCGGCTCTGCGCCGGTCGAGGAGCCACAACCGCTAGCCTCCGCCCACGTCATTCCAACCCCGGCGGTGGAAGCACCGCCGCCGGCGAACGTGGCCACTGAGCGTCTGGCGGAGGAGCCGCCGGTCACGCCGTTGTCCGCGGAGCCCGCGTCCCATCCGGCTGTGGTTGAGACGCCCCGAGCCCACGAGACTTCCGCCCCCGAGGTTGTCCCGCTCGATTCCGAGCCCGTGCCGGATCCGGTCAGCATCTCGGCTGCCGAATGGCCGGAGCCGCCTCTTTCGGGCCCGGCCACGGTGATGCAGTTGGACCCGCCTGCCGTATCGCCGGAGTCCGAGCCGGCAATCGTGGTGACACCGCCGGCGGCGGTGGCGGTGGTTTCTGATCGCGCCGAGCCCAGCTGGCGTCCAATCGAATCCCCCGCGCCCGGACCGGGCACCCTCCCCTCCGGGATGACGGAGCCTGAGGAGGCGCGGCGCATCGTGACCCTGCTCGCGCCGATCGCCTCGTTCGACGTCAGCAGCCAGTCTGCGGAGGGGGTGACCGTCTATGCGCTGTCGGCGCCCCGGGTGGCACCGGAAATCGCCGTCGCCGGAGCGGGCCTGGCGTTGCCCCTGTTCACCGAGCGGCTCGCGCCCTGGTCGATCGATCAGATCACGTTCCGTGGCCCGGAAACGGCCCTGGTGCTCACCGCGGTCGGCTCTCCGGGTGATCGCCGAGTGCTCGCGGCCGCGGTGCCGCGGGGAGGAGGATTGGCCTTGCTCGAAATACTCTGCCGGCGAGCCGCCGGCGACCACGGCGACGGAGCGATCCGCGCCTCGATCGGCGAGGGTCAGCCGGGCAGCCGGAGCCTCGCTGCGACCTCCGCCGAACGGGTGGCGGCCCTCACCTCGTCCCTGACCGCGTTTGGCGGGGTCACCGCATCCGCCCTGCGCGACATTGGCGGCGAAGGCCTCCTCTACCTCTTCCTGCCGGCCGGCGCGGACGTGGCCGGAATCGGGGCGCTCGCGCAAGACGTCGAGGCGATCATGCGCAAAGCCGCGGGGTCCGGAGCCGTGTTCCGGACGGCGGTCTTGCGATCCGGTCGGACGCTCCTGGTGGTTCAGCCGGAGGAGGTCGCGCATGGTCGGTCCATCATCGTGGTGGCCGGCGGCGAGGTGAGCCGGCCCGGCCTGGCCTACCGTCAACTGGAGCGCGTGACCGCCGCGCTCGCGCAGGCCTGAGGCGGCGCGATGTCCATCATCAACTACGCGCAGAAAGAGATCAGCTTCAAGGTCGTGTACTACGGAACCGGCGTGGCCGGCAAGACCGCGAATCTCCAGTACATCTATCGGGGGCTGCCGGACGTGAACCGGGGAAACATGGTCTCGCTCGCGACCGGTGACGATCGCACGCTGTTCTTCGACTTCCTGCCCGTCTCTGCGGTGACGGTGCGGAACTTCGTGGCCAAGTTCCAGCTCTATACGGTGCCGGGTCAGGTGTACTACAACATGACCCGCAAGCTCGTCCTCCGGGGCGTGGACGGCATCGTGTTCGTGGCCGACTCGCAGTGGGATCGGCTGCGCGAGAACGTGGAAAGCTTCCGAAACCTCGAAGAGAATCTGAAGGAATACGGATACAATCTGGACGATATTCCCTACGTCATCCAGTACAACAAGCGGGATCTGCCGAACATCGCGCCGGTCGAGTATCTCGAGTACATGCTCAATCGGAGGAGCCGGCGGGTCCCGTACTTCGAATCGGTAGCGGTGGAGGGCAAGGGGGTATTCGACACGCTGAACACCGTGTCGCGCATGGTGCTCGTCGCGGGCTTTGGACAAGAACAGGGGGCGCTCAATGAGTCAACATGACAACCTGGCCATCCACGAGGAGGACGCGCAGCGGATCAACGGCGTGCTCCTGCACTTCCTGGGCGAGTCGGGCGCGATGGAGGCACTCCTGATCGACCGGAGCGGGCAGCTCCTCGCCCGCGGCGGCGCGTCTCGCTCGCTCGACACCGTCTCGCTCTCCGCCCTCGCGGCGGGGGCCTTCAGCTCCACCGCGGCCATGGCCCGCCTCCTCGGCGAGACGGAGTTCACGATGCTCTTCCACCAGGGGGTGAAGGAGAGCATCCACGTGGCCGCGGTCGACGAGCAGGCGATTCTGCTCGCCATCTTCGACAGTCGGACCACGGTGGGCATGGTCCGCCTCTTCGCAAAAGAGGCGGGCACGGCCATCGGGGCCATCCTGGCCGAGACCCGTACGCGGCCTCGCCGCACCGGAGTGCTGGCCACCCCTCTTCACAAAGACGAGGTTCAGTCGTCGCTCCGGGAGCGGCCGGCCTGAGCTGACGGATAATCACGACCATGGCCCAGATCGAGAACAGGACTTCGCTGTCCCCTGAAGAGAAGCGGTCGCTCTCCGAGTCGGCCCGGCTCTGCGAGATGATCGTGGAAGCCAACCCGTCCGACACGGGCGCGCTCGAGACGCTCAAGGAGATCTACACCAAGCTCGCCGATCGGGACAATCTCGCCCGCGTCGTCGCCCGGCTGGCCGGAACGGTCGGCGGCCGGCCCTCCGCCAGCGTCATCCCGAGCGCGACCGCGGGCATCGCTCCGGCGGCCGATCCGGTGCTGGCCACGCCCCCCGGGGACAACGGCGACGGCCGCGGCGCCGGTCGGCGCGGCGCCGTCCCGCCGACGTCGATGCCCATGGCGTCGCCCCCGTCGATGGGGACGTCGATGAGCGAGCGCCGACAGGGCAGTATGTCGCGTCTCGGCGATCGGCTGGTCGCGGAAAAGCTGATCAGCACCGACCAGCTCCAGAAGGCGCTGGCCGAGCAGAAGGGCAGCGCCGAGAAGCTCGGAACGATCCTGGTGCGGCTGAACTTCATTACCGAGGACAGCCTCGTCTCGTTCCTGTCCAAGCAGTACGCGATCCCCGCCATCACGGTCGCCCAGGTGGACCCGGATCCCGACGTGCTCAAGCTCGTGCCCGAGCAGATCGCCAAGAAGCACGGGGTGCTGCCCATCAAGCGCATGGGCAACACGCTGACCCTGGCCATGGCGGATCCCACGAACGTGTTCGCCCTGGACGACGTCGGCTTCATGACCGGGTTGCAGATCCAGCCGGTGGTCGCCTCGGAGGCGGCGATTCGCAAGGCCTTCGAGCGCCTCTACGAGACCGGCGCCAACGTCACGGACATGATGAGCCAGCTGGAAGAGGCCGACACCGACGTCGAGGTCGTCGAAGGCGGCGAGGAGACCTTCAGCAAGGCCGACATCTTCGACCTCAAAGAATCTGCCGACGAGGCGCCGGTCGTCCGGCTCATCAACATGATCCTCACCGACGCGATCCGACGGGGGGCGTCCGACATCCATCTGGAGCCCTACGAGAAGGTGTTCCGGGTGCGGTTCCGCATCGACGGTGTCCTCCACGAGATCATGACGCCGCCCAAGCGTCTGGAGGCCGCGCTGACCTCGCGCGTCAAGATCATGGCGACGCTGGATATCGCGGAGCGCCGGCTGCCCCAGGACGGGCGCATCAAGCTGCGCTATCACCAGCGCGAGATCGACTTTCGCGTCTCGACCCTGCCGACCATCTTCGGCGAGAAGACGGTCATGCGGATCCTCGACAAGGAGGCGCTGCAGCTCGACCTCAGCGCCCTCGGGTTCGACCCGTGGAGCCTCGAGCAGTTCACCAAGGCGATCCATAGTCCGTACGGCATGATCCTGATCACGGGGCCCACCGGCTCCGGCAAGACGACCACGCTCTACTCCGCGATCCACACGATCAACTCCCCGGACATCAACATCATGACCGCCGAGGATCCGGTCGAGTACAACCTGAAGGGCGTGAACCAGGTGCAGGTCAACGACGAGATCGGCCGCACCTTCGCGGCGTGCCTGCGCAGCTTCCTGCGGCAGGACCCGGACGTGATCCTGGTCGGTGAGACCCGCGATCTCGAAACCGCGCAGATCGGTATCCGGGCCGCGCTCACCGGTCACCTCGTGCTCACCACGCTGCACACCAACGATTGCCCGTCCACCCCGGCTCGACTGCTCGACATGGGCATCCCGCCCTTCCTGGTCTCCTCGTCACTGCAGCTCATCCTGGCCCAGCGGCTGGGGCGTAAGGTGTGCCGGGACTGCCGGGAGCCCTACGAGGCGAGCGAGGAGAGCCTGGTGCCGTACGGCCACATACCGCAAGGGCTCGGCACCATCAACTTCTACAAGGGTAAGGGCTGCCAGACCTGCAACTTCACCGGCATGAAGGGGCGAGTCGCGATCTACGAGGTCATGCCGGCCACCACCGAGCTGCGCGACATGATCCTGCGCAACGCCACCACCAACGAGATCCTGGGCGTGGCCATCTCGCAGGGCATGAAGACGCTTCGCCAGAACGCGCTGCAGAAGGTGATCGACGGCGTGACGACGGTGGAGGAAGTGCTCCGAGTGACGCTGGGTTAGTACGCGGTCAGGCGGCGCCCGCGTTGCGCCAGGTGCCGCGAAGGCGATCCACGGCGCGGCCGAGGGCCGCCCGGACCGCTTCCGCGTTCACGTTTCGGTCCGCTACCAGCGTGAGATAGCCGACCGGGCTGCCTCCCACGAAGACCGTCCCGTCGTCGGCCGAGAACATCGCCGTGCGGAACGCGCCCCGCTCCAGCCGGGTCGCCCCCAGCTCCAGCTCTCGGCCCAGGGTCGCCGCGAGGGCGGCCAGCGCCTCCACCGGGAACCGCGGCGGCAGCTCGGCGGTGATGACGAGGCCGTCCGGGGTCACGATGAGCCCACCGCGGACGCCATCGAGCCGGATCAGCTCGAAGACGGTTTCGCGGAATGCCTGCGCGCGCGACCCTCGTGGACTGGTCGCTTCCGGCGAAGCGGTCGGCTCGGACGGGATCTGGGCCTCGGCCATGGTCAACTCTTGATGTTCAGATCGGTCCAGAGCCGGCCCACTTGCACGAGCCCGGCTCCGACGTCGATGTCGCGGGGCAGGGCGACCCCCAGGATCACGCCGCCGTCACTCCGCAGGAAGGTCATCTCCGAGGCGCCTTCGACGACGCCGCGTCGCAGCGGCCCGAGCCCGGCCCGCGCGAGCGTGGCCGAGGCGATGCGATAGACCTGGATCATGTGCTGGGCGAGCTGCCGCTGACGCTCCTCGCTGCCCTGCGCGAACACGAGCGTGCCGTCGGTGTGGGTCAGGATGAGATCCCGCGCGCCCGGAGGCGGGCGGAGTCGGTCCGTGCTGATCGTGCCGACAGCGGCCGGAGCGGCCACCGCCGGCGCCGACCACGTGGCGACCATCTCCTGCAGCGCCTTGGCCTCGGGGAAGTCCGGAAAGTACTGGATGGCTCGATCCAGGAACGGCCGACAACCTTCGATGTCGCCCTCCTCCAGCGCGATGCGCGCGAGCCCGAACAGCGCGCGCGGATGATACGGGTCCAGCGCGAGCACGCGCCGGAACGATTCCTTGGCCGCGGGCATGTCGCGAAACACGACGTGGAGGTAGGCGTCGAGGAGATGTCCCACCGAGATATTGGGCGCGAGGCGCAGGCCTTCCGCGATCAGATCGGCCGCTTCCTCGTATCGGCCCTCGTGGCGATATTGGTCGGCCAGGCGGAACAGCGAGGCCGCGGAACGCGGCCGGACGAGACCGGTGAGGCCGCTCCAGGTGCGCTCGAGGAACGTGGCTAGACTCACCCGCCGACCTCCCTCGTCCAGGGGTTACCCAGCCTGGAGATCATCGTTGACGAGCATCATAACATGCGGTCGTCGAGGCAATTCCAAACTCCGGGCCTCCGGCAAGCCTCGGAGGAGGGAAGAACCTTCCGGCCGGGCGCCGTCGTTGCGTCTTGGCATCCGCGCTGGGCCGAGGTGCTATAACTGGCCGCGGTCCGACACCATGCGCCTATCGCCGCCCATGCTTCCCGCTGGCCTGCTCCTGCTGGTGCTGCTCGCGGCCGCGGCAATCTTCGCGATGGACGCCGGGCGCAGCGTCATCTTCCCGTACCCGCTGGACTACGGGGAAGGTCCGCTCCTGGAGCAAACGGTCCGCCTCGCGCATCTCGAAGGAATCTACCGGCCCGACCTGACGTCCCCGCCCTATACCGTGAGCAACTACCCTCCGGTCTACCCCTTGGTGCTCGCCCCGCTCGCCCGTGCCTCCGGGCCGGCGTTCTGGTATGGCCGCCTGCTGTCGGTCCTCAGCATGATCGCGGCCGCGATTCTCATCGGCTTGATCCTGAGATCGCTGACCGGTGACCCGTTCGCTTCCGCGATCGGCGGCCTCTTGCTCATCTCGTTTGCGCCGGCGGCATACTGGGCGTTGCTCTACCGGGTCGACGCGCTGGCCCTCGCCCTGAGCCTGGCCGGCCTGTACGTCTGTGCCCGGTACCCACGCGGCCGCCGGACGGTGGCCATTGCGGCCCTGCTGCTCACCGCCGCGATCTACACCCGGCAATCCTACGGCGTGGCGGCGCCGCTGGCGGCTTGCGTCTGGCTCGCTCGAAGCGCCGGATGGCGCCGGGCGCTCACCCTGGCCGCGTCCATCGTCGCGCTGGGCATGGCCGTGTTCGCGGTCCTGGACCTCGCCAGCGGCGGTGGCTTTCGGTTCGACATCGTCACCGCCAATCTCAACACGTACGACCCCGGCTCGCTCCTCCGGTATCTCGCCGACGTGTGGATGCTGATGCCGCTGGCCCTGATCGGCGCCGGCGTGTACGCGGTGTCCGCCGGCTGGTCGGCCGTGCCGTCCTGGCGACTCATCGCGCCCTACCTGGTCGGCGGTCTGCTCGCCGCGCTCACCATCGGCAAGGTGGGCTCCAACGTGAATTACCTGCTGGAGGCGGGGGCCGCGCTGAGCCTCTCCCTGGGCGCTCTCCTGGCCTGGCAGCGGCCGCGCTGGATCGCACAGGCTGCGATCGCGCTGCTTCTGGCGCTCGACGTGTCGCTGATGGTGCTGGCCTCGCCCTACCGGCCCGTCATCGAGGCCCGGCTCGCCGAGCGCGAGCCGGCGCAGCGCCTGCTCGGCATCGTGCACGACGCCCGCGGCGTCGTCCTGGCCGACGAGGACATCGGCTTGCTCCCGCTCGACGGGCGTCCGATCTACTTCCAGCCGTTCGAGATGACCCAGCTCGCGCGCGCCGGGCGGTGGGACCAGCGCCCCTTCCTGGATTCCCTCGAGCGGCAGGCCTTCGCGGCGATCCTGCTGTACCGCATCCCGCAGGTGCCGCTCCATCGGACGCGCTGGACCGACGAGATGCTCACGACGATCGAGCGCCGCTACGTGGTGGAGGAGCGCATCGGAGCGACCGAGGTCTACCGGCCTCGCCGCGGCGACTGACCGGAGCGATCAGGTCGGGCGTCGCGGCAGCTCGATCAGCCAGAACTTCTGATCGCCCTTGATGAGCCGCGTGCCGTCCGAGAAGAAGGCAGCCATCAGGGCCATCTTCGCCAGGTTCTCCTCCCGCGACCGCCGGTCGTCCACGATCGGGGAGCGACGGTAGTCCAGCAGCACGTCGTGGCGGACCAGCAGATGGGTGATGCCGTCGGCACGCACCCGCGCCCAGATGTCCTCCACCGTCGAGGCCTCGCGGACGTAGCGGGTGAGCGTGTAGTCCTCGAAGATGAAGTCGGAAAAGTGCGGTCGGTTCAGGTGGTAGGTGTCGCGTCGCATGTCGATCAGCCAGACCTTGGCGTCGAGCGGCAGGTCGCGATCGATCAGCTCGTAGTAGGCGTAGTAGTCCAGGCGTCGCCGCAGGTATTCCTCCCGCGTCTCACCCCCCAGCACGACGCGCAGGGGATCGAGCGTGAGGAACCAGGCCAGGATCACCGGAAGGCCGAGGGCCGCCGCGGCCAGCCCCAGCCAGCGCAGCGTGCGCGAGAGGCGCCCGTCGAGCGCGCTGCCGACGACCGCGGTCGAGACCGCGAGGGCCGGCATCGCGGGCAGCAAGTACCGGAGCTGCTGGCTCGAGAAGAGCCAGAAGACGAAGAGGCAGCCCGAGAGCAGGAGTCCCAGCCGCAGCTCGACGTCGAGCCGACGCGTCCAGAGCGCCCAGGCGAGCAGCGGAAGGGCGGCGACGACGGCGATGCCGAGGACTCCATCGAAGTAGGCCGGCTGGTCCGGCTGCGCGGTGATCGCCAGGCGCAAGGGCGCGAGGACGTAGTCGATCGGGGTCACCGTGTTGCCATAGAGCGAGAACCACGTGTCGTAGAGCTGTGAGCGCTCGAGGTCCCACCCGGCCGCCTGGGCCGGCCAGAGATGCAGGTAGAACGGAAAGAGCGGGCTGCCGGTCCGGATCCAGTTCCGCACGTACCAGGGAGCCGCCAGAGCACACCCGGCGGCCAGCGCGCCGACGATCGAGCCGGCCGCCGCCGCGGGCGATGGGCGCGCGCTCGATGGGGGGGCGCCCACACCCAGGACCCTCAGCAGCCCGAGCAGCGCGAGGGGAAGGATCAGGAAGGCGGCGCTCAGCTTGATCGCCAGAGCCCCCGCGACCCCGGCCACGATCCACGCGAGATGACGCGCGTCGAAGGTGACCCACCATCGTCCGAAGGCGCGAATGGCCATGGCGGTGTAGGCGGTCATGGCGAGATCGACGTACTCGCTCGCCGCCACGTCGTAGACGGTCGGGATCCACGCCACCATCACGGCCGCCGCGGCCGACCAGCCGCGTGAGGCGCCCCGCTCCCGGGCCCAGGCGTAGACGATGACCGTGAGGATCGGCGCGAAGAGGAAGATCGTGGCGCCGGCGGCGGCCTCCGCCGTGCGAGCACCGAGTGGAGCGCCGAGCAGCATGGCCCACACCGCGTGCATTTCCACGCCGAGGGGGTAGTAGCCCGCGATGTTGTAGGGCACCTCGACGGCCCGCCCGGCCGCGATCCAGGCCTTCGGCAGGGCGAGATGGTAGAGCAGCGTGTCCTTCGCGGTGGGTGGCGCGAGGGCGGCGATGAGCGCCAGCGCCTGTCCTGTCACGATGAGCGTGAGAGCGGCCCACCCGCTCGTCCCGAGCGTCGCGCGAAGACCGGGCCGAGCGCGAGCGACGCCGGGCGCGGCCAGGACCAGCCCCACGATCAGCGCGACCACCGCCGCCGGCACGCGATACAGAGAAAGGAAGCCGAGAAAGAACCAGCTGATGGACCAGCCGGCCGCGCCGAGCAGCATGCGCTCGGCCACCCTCGCCACGTCGCGGTCTAGCGAGCCGGGACCGGTCGCCTCCTCGACGCGCGAGAGGATCGTGCGGCCCAGTCCGTACCATGCCACGCCGATCAGCGACGCGATGACCACGCCGGCCACGGACGAGACGAGCCCGGTGAGCCCCCAGACGGGACCCCGCGACAGCGCGCCGATGGACGCACCGATCAGCGCCGGCAGACGGCCGACGTCGTCGCCCCGGTTCAGCAGGAATGCCCCCGCCAGCACCACCACCCACCCGCCCGCCAGCGCGGCGATGGCGATCGGCCGGATCCGGGCGCTCATCCCGCGACGCCCGGGGACGTGACGTCAGCCCGCCGCGAGGTCCGAGCCCCCGGCAGTGACGTAGCCCTGTTGCAGGTCCCGCGCGCGCAGCGCCGGGTCGCGCTCCGCCGGGGGGCCGTACCCGCCGCCGCCGGGCAACAAGACCTCGACGAGGTCGCCGGGCCGGAGCGTCTGCTCGCCCTTGGGATTCGCCGGGGCACGGCCGTTGATCAGCACCTGGCCAGGAAGTCCGGGCCCGCCGCCGAAGAAGCCTTGCGCCGGGATGCGGGTGCGGTCGCAGAGCACCGAACAGGTCGCCGGCTGGTCGGACTGCACACGGAAGGCGATGACCTGCCCGAGCCCGCCGCGATACCGTCCGTCGCCTCCCGAGCCGTCGCGCAGCGCCTTGCGCTCGATCAGCAGCGGGGCGAGCGATTCGACGACCTCGACCGGCGTACCGAGGACTCCGGAGGGAAACGCGGTCGCCGACAGACCGTCCTGAGCCGGCCGGGCGCCGGTGCCACCCGAGCTGAAGAACGTGTAGACCCACGGGGAGCTGTCACGATGCTTGCCGGTGAGCTGGAGTCCCCAGATATTGGCGGAGCCCTCGGCCATCACCCGGTCCGGCAGCGCCTCCTTCAGCGCGCCGGCCACCACGTGGGGCAGGAAGTGGCCGACGATGTGCCGGGCCGCCACCGGGGCCGGGTGCTGCACGTTCAGGATCGAGCCTTCCGGCGCGGTGATCCGCAGGACCCGGAACGCGCCTTCGTTGTTGGGCACGTCGGGGCTGACGATGACCTTGACGCCGTAGGTCGTGTACGCCTCGGTGTAATTCATCACGACGTTGATGCCACGACGGCTCGCGGGCGACGAGCCCGTGAAGTCCACCCACAGGTCCTCACCGTCGACCGTGCAGCAGGCGTGGATCGTGATGGGCTCGTCGAAGCCGTCCGACGTCAGCGAGTAGCGATACTGTCCGGGACGCAGCGCGCCGATCGCCTGGCGCATGGCCCGCTCGGTGCGGCCGATGATCTCGTCGGCCAGCGGCTCGAGCCGGTCGAGGCCGAACTCGTCCATGAATTCGAGCAGCCGATCGCCGCCGACGCTGCCGCCGGCCACCTGGGCGTGGAAGTCGCCCATGACCAGGTCGGGCACCCGCGTGTTGGCCCGGATCATCGCGGCCAGGGACTCGTTCAGGCGACCGGCCTCGTAGAGCTTCATGATCGGGATGAAGAGGCCTTCCTCGTACACCTCCCGGGCCTCGGCGGAGAGCACGTGGCCGCCGATGTCCGCGCTGTGGCAGGTGGAGGCGAAGAAGGCCACGCAGTCCCGGCCGCGGAAGACCGGGTTGCAGACCGTCACGTCGTTGAGGTGGCCCGACGTCTTCCAGGGGTCGTTGGTGATGAGCACGTCACCCGGCTCGAGCCGCTCCAGCGGGTACGCGGCCAGGATGTGCTTCATGGCCAGCGCCATCGAGTTGATGTGGCCGGGGGTCCCGGTCACCGCCTGCGCGATCATGTAGCCCCGGCGGTCGAACACACCCGCCGAGAGATCGCCCGCCTCCCGCACGATCGACGTGAACGACGTGCGCATCAAGGCCGCGGCCTGCTCGTTGACGACACCGATCAACCGGCTCCAGCAGATGTCCAGCGTGATCGGGTCCATCAGCGTGCCTCCTCGGCAGACGGCGTGAGGATGAGGGACCGATGGGCGTCCACGGTCACCGTCGCGCCCGGCCCGACGACGGTGGTGGACTCTCGCTCCTCGACGATGGCCGGCCCGGTGAAGCGTGTGCCGGGGGCGAGCGCGTCGCGGTCGTAGACCGCGGTGTCGACGTAGCCGGCGGCTTCGGGAAAATAGGCTTGGCGGCGAGTCTTCATCTGCGGGGGCCCCGAAATGGCCCCCGCACTCCCCCCGGCCGCGGTCGACCGTTTACTTCTTGAAGGCTCTGTTGGATGCGGGGGCCCCGAAATGGCCCCCGCACTCCCCCCGGCCGCGGTCGACCCGTGGGGTTGGCCGAGAATGTCCGG
>Ga0209998_10000061_pt1 | contig 45264 bp, 34 predicted proteins | sample EndophyteCoNSPM_FD_187576 | JGI IMG/M metagenome (GOLD analysis project Ga0209998, IMG submission 187576) | Arabidopsis thaliana rhizosphere microbial communities from the Joint Genome Institute, USA, that affect carbon cycling - Endophyte Co-N... | ecosystem: Host-associated > Plants > Roots >... | reverse complement strand
CTGGAACTGGAGCCGACGCGCACGCGATCAACGCGAGTGAACCGAGGAGCTTCAGTGGATTCTGCATTTCATAGAATACCGATAGGAGCAGCTCGAGAAAACCGGGCTTTCGTCGCGAGCCAGGAAAGAAACGGCGGAACCTGGTTGCCAGAAGCACAGTTGCCCGTTGCCAGAGCGATTTTCTCCGGCGACGGGCAACTGTGCGTCTGGCAACCAGGTTCCGCCGTTGCTCCTGCAGTTGTTACCTGCTCGTATCGGCTGCCCTGTCTGCGAGATTTTCCTGCGAATTCTCGATCCTGTTCAACGCTTCGCGCGCTGATACCGACGTCCGGCTCGTGTACGCCTCTTCGGCGAACGGTCTCACTGTGGCCCAGTCGCCGTGCCGCGCGCGGAGGTCGTTCGTCCATCCGCGCTGGAGATCCATCTCGATCGACTCGAAGTTCTTCCCTGTGTAATCGGGGTTCTGGCTTGCCAGATGACCGAGCTGGTATGCAGGCCGCACATCTTCGTAGCTTCGGTCGACGAGGCGGTCAGGCCGCGTCTCGTATGCCTGGCGATAGTTGTTGTCGTCGTGATCGTTGAATTTCGCGGCAGCTTCAGCAACCGTTCGTCCTGCCCACCATCCTCCCACGGCGCCCGCGATTCCGCCGATGATTGTGCCTATCGGCCCAGCGGGGGAGCCTAACGCAGCGCCAGTCAGCGCACCCGAAACACCACCTACGGCGTGACCGACTTTGTCGCCCGTGCTCGGATTGTCGTCGTGGCGGAGTACACCGCCCTCGTGCCTGTCGTCGCTGGTGCTCGGCATGGTACCTCCTGGAATCAATTTCGCGGGTGTGTTACTTCAGTCCGTTGAAACGGGCAATTTTGGGACCATGCGCAAAGTGAAATTTTGACGCAGAAGAAACCACGCATTCACATCGGCACCCAGGGCTGGAATTATGACGCCTGGGTGGGTCCGTTCTTTCCCATCAATACCCGGCCCGCGGATTTTCTCGCGGTCTACTCGCGAGCGTTCAGTTCAGTCGAAGTCGACTCGACTTTTTACGGAGTGCCAGCGCCTGCAACGTTTCAGAGCTGGTATGACCGCACTCCTCACGATTTCATTTTTACCCTCAAGCTTCCTCAGGAAATAACGCACGAGCAGCGGCTTCGCGACTCGCTCGGCATCGGCGAACAGTTCTATGAAGCAGCGCGGGAGCTCAAGCACAAGCTCGGGCCTGTCCTTGTTCAGCTCGGCCCCGACTTCGAGCCGAGCGAGCTGCCCGCGCTCGTGGATTTCATTGGCCGCATTCCGCCGGATCTCCGGTTCTCAATCGAGTTCAGACATCGGGGCTGGATGACGGAAGGTGTGATCGCGCTCCTTCGCGACCGAAACGTCGGACTCACTCTCGTCGACGGTCGCTGGATTCCGCGCAGGCTGATGCTCGCTCTGGCGCGTCGTCCCACCGCCGATTTCGCGTACATCAGGTGGATGGGACCGAACCGCAATCTCGTGGATTTCTCCCGTGTGCAGGTGGATCGCAGTCGTGAGGTAGACGCGTGGGTCGAAGCGATTTCGGAGATGCCTGCTGCGGTTACCGATGTCTACGGTTTCGTCGCCAATCATTTCAGCGGGCACAGTCCGGCAACCGCTCGTGAGTTCCAGTATCGACTGGGTCAGCGGCCTGTTGATCCGTCGACTCTCGGTGAGCAGCTGTCTCTCTTCGGCTAGCCACTCTCGCACCCGACCGTTTATCAGCGGGAGACCGGTGAGACCGGTGAGGTCAACAGGCTCCCCGTGGAGAATACATCTCGAACTCGGGGTCTCTTTTTTTTGTTGTCAACTACGCAACTGCGGAGTTGTGTAGTCGAAAAAAAACGACCTGCATCCGCTTTTTTCTTTTTTTCTTTGTTATCAACTGCGCAACCCATGCCTTGCGTAGTTTAACAAAAAACATTTCAAACTTCTTTTCGTTGAAGACGGTTCCTGCCACGCAGGATATCTCACCGGTCTCACCGGTCTCCCGCTGATAAAAGGCTGGGTGGGAGAGTGGCCAGCCAGGCTAAATTGACCAGGTGAAAAAGCGTGATATCATCTTCGCAGTCATCGCCATCGCATTTGCCATCGTCTGCATCAGGCTCGGCGTCTGGCAGCTCCAGCGGCTCGTAGAACGAAAACAGCTCAATGCCGAGCTGAGATCGAGGGCCGCGACGAAGCCCGTCGACTTGAAGGAATTGCCGAAGGACACGGGGGCGGCGCACTTCAGGCGCGTCTCAGTCAGCGGTACTTACGACTACGACCACGAGATAATTCTCACGAATCGGTCGAGAAACGGCTCGCCCGGGGTCAACATCGTCACCCCTCTCAGGTCCGGGACCGATACGGCCGTTCTCGTAAACCGTGGCTGGGTATATGCGCCCGACGGGATGACGGTCGATGCGAGCCGGTGGCGCGAGCCGGCCGCGATGAAAGGTGAGGGCTACGTCGAATTCTTCAGGAAAGGCCATGGCGATGCGAAATCCTCGACACACCCGCGCGCGTATCGCTGGGTCGATTCGATGACAATCTCTCAGGCATTTCCCTATGCAATCCTGCCCTATCTGGTGGTACTAATTGATAGCGCGAAAAAGGGCGAAAACATTCCACCCCGCGTGGATGTGCCGCCGCTGGATGAAGGGCCGCACAAGAGCTACGCGATTCAATGGTTTTCGTTCGCGGCGATATCTATCTTCGGTGTGTTCTTTTACCTGAGACGAACATGACGCATGCCCTCGCGAGTGAGAAAGAGGCCCGCGACGTAGCGGAGGAGGCACGCGAAACCGAGTGGGAACATCCCAGCTTCGCGCGTGAGCTCTTCCTTGGCCGCTTCCGCCCCGAGCTGATTTATCCTCACCCGCCGCCCAATCACGTCGAAGAGGAAAGGGCAAAGCCTTTCCTCGACAAGCTCAAGGCGTTCATGGACAGGGTCAATTCAGAGGAGATAGATCGCACGGGTGAAGTCCCTGAATCGCTGGTGCAGGAGCTTCGCGACATGGGCGCTTTCGGAATCAAGATTCCGAGAGAGTACGGCGGGCTTGGCCTCTCGCAGATGAGCTACATCCGCGCAATGGAGCTCGTCACCTCCAAGGACGGATCACTCGTCGCGCTTCTTTCCGCGAGCCAGTCCATCGGCGTGCCACAACCGCTCAAGCTTTTCGGAACCGAAGATCAGAAGAAACGATTCTTCCCTCGATTGGCCCGGGGAGCAATCTCCGCCTTTGCCCTCACTGAGGTCGATGCCGGATCAGATCCGGCGAACATGCACACCGTCGCGACGCCGACTGAAGACGGCGAGCACTTCATCATCAACGGTGAGAAGCTCTGGACCACCAATGGCACTCGCGCGGAGCTGTTCGTAGTGATGGCGCGCACGCCCGACGTTCAGAAGAAGGGAAAGAGCGTCAAGCAGATCACTGCGTTCATCGTGGACGCGAGCACGCCTGGAGTCGAAGTCGTTCACCGCCTTCGATTCATGGGACTAAAGGCCATCGAGAACGGGGTGATCCGGTTCAACGACGTGAAAGTGCCGCGCGAGAACATTCTCTGGGGCGAGGGGAAGGGGCTCAAGCTCGCTCTCATCACGCTGAATACCGGAAGGCTCACGCTTCCCGCGGGATGCGCCGGCGCCGCCAAGCAGATGCTGCGCATTACGCGGAACTGGGCCAACGAGCGGGTGCAATGGGGGCAGCCCATCGGAAAGCACGAGGCCGTGGCGCAGAAGATCGCGAAGATGGCCGCTACCACGTTTGCTATGGAAGCTGTCGCCGAAATGGCAACGGCTCTCTACGAGAAAGGGAACTACGACATCCGGCTCGAAGCAGCGATGGCGAAGATGTACAACTCCGAAGCGGGCTGGCGAATCATCGACGACACGCTGCAGATCCGCGGTGGGCGCGGCTACGAGATGGCGGAATCGCTTGCGCGCCGGGGCGAGAAGCCTATCGCGGTCGAGAGAGCGATGCGCGACTATCGCATCAATCTGATCTTCGAGGGCTCATCGGAGATCATGCGGCTGTTCATCGCTCGCGAAGCGGTGGATCACCATTTCAGGATGGCGTTCGACATCGTCAAGCCCGAATCGACGATGAAGGAGCGGCTTGCGGCGATGGCGAAATCGACGCCGTTCTATCTCACCTGGTATCCGTCGCGCTGGGTGAGCACAGGGCGCCTGAAGATGTTCAGCGAGTTCGGCAAGCTCGCGACGCACATGCGGTTCATCGAGCAGAACACCCGGCACCTCGGCCGCTCGATCTTTCATGCAATGGTGCGCTATGGTCCGAAGCTCGAGAGAAAGCAGGCGGTTCTTTTCAGGGCAGTCGACATCGGGTGCGAGCTCTTTGCGATGTCGGCTTCATGTTCACGCGCGATGATGCTCGCCGAGCGTGGGCAGAAAGAAGCCGTCGATCTTGCGGATACGTTCTGTCGTGAGGCGCGGCTTCGAATAGACGAACTGTTCAGGAACTTCTACGGGCAGAATGACGCGAACATGTACAAGCTCGCGATGTCGGTGCTGCGCGGTGAGCACGCGTGGCTCGAGCAGGGAATTGCATCGGGCGACACCGAGATGGGAGCTTCTGAAACCGAGTCTGATACTTCGACAAAAACTTCCCGATTACGCGAGGAGGTGCTCGCAGGAATACACTGAGTGGCGATTATCCAGAATAGGCGCGTGCACGAGTGGTTTTGTGACCTGGCGCTGGTTATCCGCATGTAGCGTATGGGTTCCCATAGCCGCTGAATTAGTGGCCCGCGGTTTGCCTACAGGAGTTTACGTCCACAGCCTCCGATAAAAGCACCCCGGCCGTGAGGCCGGTCCGCAAAGCCGAAGGATCTCGAGAGATCGAGATAGCCTGGCCGCCGATGAAGGTCCGTCGCCGGCACGATTGCCGGCAAAAAATTGGCGATCACGGAGCGATCGTATGAAATCCCTCATCCCTCTGTCCCTCGCGGTGCTGGCGATTGCCGCGTGCAGTGACAGCAACTCCCCAACCTCAGCCCTGACACCCAGCGACGCGAAGTCAACCGATCCCGGATTCACAGTCTCGGGAAACCTGACGAATCAGCTGTACACGTTCGATGATGGCACCTTCTCCGGTGCCGATGGCGGAACGTTCACTGTTGAAAGCACGGCCGGCGGATTCGGAGCTTCGGCACCCAGCCTCGGCTCGATATTCAACAATGCGTCCAACAAGTTCATCGGGCGTCTCGACAATCACCGCGTGAATCTCATCGTTCCAAACGGCGGCTCGACGTACGACATCAGCTACGATCTCTACATCATCGGGTCGTGGGACGGCAACGGAAAGCAGAGCGGCAAGGAGTTTGGCGTCGATATCTGGCAGAACGACATTGCCTGCTCGCCAACAGGACCCGCGGTCGCAACTCTGGTGCGCACTACCTTCTCCAACCAGAAGACGGTGCAGCAGAGCTATCCGCACAACTACGGCGATGGCGGCGGAACGAACAAGGCGGGCGCGGGCTCGTTCGCCATCGATGCCCTGGGCTACGTCAACGATCCGACGTCGCACACTCCGGAATTCCAGAGCGTCGGGGATACCTGGTACAAGATGCACTTCACCGGGCTGAATCCCTGCGGCGCGGGAAATCCCATTTACCTCCAGTGGTCGGTGCCGGGAGCAACGCTTCAGTCGAACTACGACGAATCGTGGGGCGTGGACAACGTTCAGATTTTGACGGACGGCTGATCCTTTCGCGACAGGCATCATTAACGGGGACTTTCGGGTCCCCGTTTCTGTTTCTGGACAAACCGCGGAAGGCCGGTCATACTCCGGTCAGCATGACGAGAAAAACCCGAGAGGAAGAATGAAAACCGCGCGCCCCCTCGTTGCTGCGCTGTTCGTCGTCGCGTGCAGCACCGGCGACTCGTCCTCGTCAGCTCCGGCCGACAGCGCCGCTCCGTCCACTCAGTCTGCAGCGACTGCCACAACCCGCGAGCCGACCGCCAACGACATCGCCGACTACAAGCTCGACATGGACAAGATGCGAAAGTACTCAGCGGCGATGAAAGGATTCGCGAGCCTCGCGAAAACAGATTCCGCCGCGGCGGAGGCGATGGGAACCCACGCGAACGAAACAACCGCGCAAACCATCGCGAGAATCGAGTCCAGCCCTGCCGCAATGCGCGTGCTGCGCGACGTCGGACTTACTGCGAAGGATTTCGTGTGGATCACCGCCGCATGGCTTCAGGCTGCGATGACTCAGGCAGTGCTCGAATCGAGTCCGCAGTCGAAGCTGCCCGAAGGACAGAATCCGCAGAACGTGGAATTTCTCCGCGCGCATCGCGCGGAGCTCGAAGCGATGACGAAAGCGTTCGAGCAGCAGTAGGTCAGTCGCCGTCTACAGAAGGGAGCCCCTGAGGAAGAACAGAGCCACGTAGAAGTAGATACTGAGCGCTGTCACGTCCACGAGAGTCGCGACGAATGGCGCCGAGGCACTTGCCGGATCGAATCCTATCCGGCGCAGTATGAACGGGAGCATCGACCCGGCCAGAGACCCGAACGTCACGACACCGACAAGCGCGAATCCGACGACGGCGGCAATCTCGACATAGTGCGTTCCGTATCCGCCGCCGATTCCGAAATACTGCCACACGAGAACGCGAAGAACGCCAAGCACTCCGAGCAGCGCGCCAAGCGCGAAGCCCGACGGCAGCTCCCGCAACGCGACGCGCCACCAGTCCTCGACCTTCACTTCGCCGAGCGCCATCGCCCGAATGATGAGCGACGTCGCCTGCGATCCGGAGTTTCCGCCCGAGCTCATGATGAGCGGAATGAACAATGTCAACACGAGCGCCTTCCCGATCTCGAGCTCGAAATGCTTCATCACCGTTGCAGTTGCCATCTCACCAACGAGCAGAATCGAGAGCCAGCCTCCGCGCTTCCTGATCATCTGGAAGAATCCGATCTGCGTGTACGGCTCGTCGAGCGCCTCCATTCCGCCGAATCGCTGAACGTCTTCCGTGTGTTCTTCAACGAGCGCATCGATGACGTCATCGACTGTGACGACGCCGAGTATCCGGTGCTGTTCGTCGACGACAGGAAGAACGACGAGATCGTATTCGGACGTGAGCCGCGCCACCTCCTCGCGATCCATGGAGGGAGCGACAGTGACGACTTCCTCCCACGCGACGTCGCGGATCAGCGCGCCTTCCGGCGCCGCGAGAAGCTCGTGCAGCGACATCACTCCCTTTACCGCGCCGGCCGGATCGACCGCGAAGATCGCATGCATCGCTTCGCGTCTTCCGCCGCGAGCGATTCGTCTCACTCCGGCGAGAGCATCCTCGACGCGCTCGTCTTCAGCGACGGAAACGAACTCCGTCGTCATGAGTCCGCCCGCCGTATCGGGCTCATACGCAAGAAGCCGCTCGGTCTCCTCGCGCTCGGCGGCCGGAATCTTTGCGAGAATCTCGTCAGCGCGCTCTTCCTCGAGATCCTCGAGAACGTCGGCGCGATCGTCCGGCGTCATCTCCGTGACGAGGGCGGCGGCCTGGCGAGTGGGAAGGCCCTCGAGTACCTCGCTCCGCAGCTCTTCGTCGAGATACTCGAGAACATCCGCTGCGCGATGCTGCGGGAGCGCCCGCAGCAGGTCGGCCACACGCTCGCGCGGAAGCGCTTCCGCAATGTCCGCGAGATCGGCTGGGTGGATCTCCTCCGTCTCGACCGGTATGCTCGACGGATCTTCGTCGAGGAGGTCGAGAATGTCAGGCGCGAGAAGCAGAGCGGCCATCCCCCTCACTTTGTATTCGCCCGTCGGCGTATGCAGGGGGGTGTGCCGCTCGCCTTTCATCACACCACGGGCAGGGCGCGGCGGTCGTCGCGGAAATCCGCGACATCGTAGCCGGCGATGGAGATGGCCTCGCGAATTGCGTCCTGGGTGACGCTGCCATCGTGCTCGATGACCGCCTGGCCGATGGACACGTCAGCGCGCGCGACGCCCGGAACGCCGCCGAGAGCGGTGAAAACTGCCCGGACGCAGTGCGTGCAGCTCATACCATTGATTCGGACTGTAGTGATCATTCGGCAATATTACGCAGTATGTGTAGTTTGTCACCAACGAGAAAAACTCGTCGTAGTGATGAAGCAGGAGGAACGCGATGACGGAACCTGAAAAAAGGCCTGCGGAGCCTCTCACTCCCCATCCGCCTCTCACTGGGCTCATTCCCCTCGACGAGCTCGAGCGGCGTGATCTCGATCCTGTCCCGGCCCCCTACGTGCCCGAGCCTCTCTTCAACAAGAAGCTCATGCTGATGTGGGCCCTGGGCGCCGCGGCAATCTGGTTCGCGGTGAAGTTCATCACCCCCATAGCGATCGAATCAGCAAAAACCGCCGTCGTCGAATCCGTCAAGGCGGCCAACGAGCAACATCCGGGCACAACCGTCAAGATCGAGCGGAATGGCAACGTCATAAGCATCACTCGTGTTCCGGCGCCACCGCCAGCCACTGCCGCGCCGGCACCGCCGGGCAGCGCGACTCAACCCGCACCGGCTCCGAAGGCGGCGGACGCTGCGAAGACGGCGGACGCTGCCAGGAAATAATCAGTTGAAGGTCGTTTTCTTCGGGATCACGGGCGGATTCGCCGCTCTCGACACCAGAGTTTTCTCGAGCGCGGGCACGAAAATGTCGTACGATGATCCCGGGTGCCACAGCACCCAGCTGTTGTAGCCCGAGTCGTAGACGGCTTTCTTCTGCGCCTCGATTTCCGCCGGGCCGTACTTCGGCGGACCGAGCGTAAATGCCTGGAGCCACGGGCGCACACGCTCTCCCTTCAAACCCATCGCTTCTGTTCGCACGCGCGCTCGCGAGATGGCGGTGTGAATCACGTCGTATGGCGCCGCGTTGGGATGCGGAATCCCGAATGAGCCGCGCGGATAGTGCGACGGATACACCATCGGCAGAACGACATCGACTGATTTCACGAGCGGCTCCCATCTCTGTCCGACTTCGAGCGCGCCGTTGACCGTCGTGACGAGGCCGAAGATGTCCGCGGTGGTCCTGACGCCAAGCTTGTCGATCCGCTGCTTTGCCTGAGTCAGAAACTCAGCGAGCGCTTCGGTTTTTCCGCGACCATTGGATTCGGGAAAGACCTGGGCCGGGAGGCTCTTGTACGGTTCCGGAAAGCGGATGTAATCGAACTGCACCTCGCCGAAGCCGAGCTTCACCATTTCCTCTGCAATCCGGAAATTGTATTCCCATACCGCCTTTGCGTACGGATTGACCCATGTGAGGCCCTTGTGGTCCCGCCACGGTGATCCGTCGGATTTTCGGATGACGTGGTCGGGATTCATGCGCGCGGTGACCGAGTCCTTGAACACAACGATCCGCGCGATGGGCAGAATGCCATGAGCATTGATCGTATCCACCAGGGCTTTCATGTTCGCGACCTTGGTCTGGGTGCCGGCGTTTTTCTGAAGCATCGGATCGTCCGACTTGAAATTCAGGCCGAATTCATCCTTAACGTCGATCACGAATGCATTGATCTCGGTGGAGTCGGCGATAGCGATCAGCCGCTTCATCTTCTTCGTGCTCTGGGCAGCGAAGCGGTTGACGTAAAGACCGCGGATGGGCGCCTGCGGGTCGGTTCGAAGCTTTTGAACTTCGGAAGGTATGGTGCCGGTCGCCTGTGCGGCGGGCTGAGCGGAGGCTGTCTGAACGCCTATCCTCGATTTCGCTGTCGAGTCTGCGGCGAGCTCACCTTTTCCGGCGGCGGCATCACGGCTGTTGACGCAGGCGGCGGAGAGTGCCGCGAGGACGAAGATTGAACGCATGTGGGGGTGTCTAAATCGAAGAGGTTTGGCCCGGCATGATGCACTATATTTGCCAGCAATGAAATACCCCTGCTGGCTCATTCTGTTACCTGTGATCGGGTGTTCGCTTCCCGCGCCTACGCCTCCGGCGGCGGAGTTTCTCCTTGCCGATGCGGGCTCGACGTACTGGGTGCAGAGCGGCCCACGGGGAATCAGTGCCCGGACTTCGCCGCTGATCATCACCAGCGCCAACAATCGCTTCTACGAGGTCTATGTAGGCGAGGTGACCCGTTCGTACGATGATGCGCTCTTCACGCGTGAGCCGATCTACAGCCGTGACCTCCTCACGGGTCGCGAGAAGCTGCTGTGGGAGGAACGGAGAGTCGCTGACTGGGAGAAGGCCTACCTGAGCCGGAATCCGGAGGCGCGCCTTCTCGATCCGGACGAAGGGGGAGACGACGTGAACACGGCGGCGACCGCCGAATCAGACATACTCGCCGTTGTCGGTCCGTACATCCTGTACGACCGGAGAGTCCTCCTCGAGCGCGACGACTTTCAGCAGTCTGATTCGTCCCGGGGGGCGATCGACATTCGATCCGGTGCGCCTGTCGCGCTCGCGTCACTGGTGCGGGACAGCTCACTGCTTGGCGAGGGTGCAGTCAGGGAACGTGACGAGGTGAGGTGGAGGCACTCGGGATACGACGTCATTGCCCGGTGGGATGAGGAGCGAGCCGAAAGCGAGGTCGTTCTCCGCGATCGCCGCGGCCACGAATGGCCGCTCGGCTACGTCACTGCGCGGCTGCCGCGAATTTTCTGGCTCGACGAGCCCCGCGTGGACACTCGCGTCAGGACTGCGCTGTCCGCTGCGTTCGACGATGCGCGCGCGGACGACATAGATACCCAGCTCGTGATGAACCCGGGCGTGCGATATCCGGCGTCTGTCATTCAGTGAACCCGGTTTCAACATCTCGAACGGTTCGGGAGACGCAGCATGAGACGTCTCAGCTCATGATGCCTCAGCACTCGAACAATCTCGATCATGTCTTCGGCGGAGTGATTCTCGGAATGATGGATACGGCTTCGGCTGTGTCCGCCATTCGTCACGCTCGAATGAACTGCGTGACGGTCTCCGTCGATCGCGTCGACTTCCGCGAGCCGATACATGTCGGTGATCTCGTGATCATGAAGTGCAGCGTGAACTTCGTCGGTCGCACCTCGATGGAGGTTGGAGTTCGCGTCGAGGCAGAGAATCTCCAGACGGGGGTTCGCCGCCATACGAACTCGTGCTATCTCACGTTCGTCGCTATCGATCGAAACGGGCGCCCGGTCGAGGTGCCTCGGCTCGTACCGGAGACCGAGGAGGAGATTCGGCGATTCGAGGCCGCACGGGCACGGCGGCAGCGGCGTCTCGAAGAGCGAAATTCGGAGGAGGCGGCGCTGTCGCAGACTTGACCGAGGCATGCGGCGTGCGCAGAGTACGCGCATGGCAGCGAAGTTCACGATCGAGACAGCGAACAGAACACTTCCTCTCCTCCGCAGGATCGTCGGCGATGCGGTGCGCGATTACTGGCGCTGGCAGGAAAAGGTCCGGGAGTACGAGGAGGTCGCGGCGCGTCGAAGGATCGATCAGCCTGACGATGAAGCTGACAGGCTCGAGCGCGAGACGCAGCAGCTGGCACGCGACATAGACGGATACATCGCCGAGATCCGGCAGCTTGGAGTGGAGATGAAGGGTATCGATTCTGGTCTCGTCGATTTCCCGGCGGAAGTCGATGGCAGGCCGGTACTTTTGTGCTGGCAGCTCGGGGAAGAGTCAGTGCAGTACTGGCATGAAGAGGATGCAGGATTCGCCGGACGCCAGCCGGTTACATCACTACAGAGAAACTGAATGGCAAAGCACGAGAGAACGTTCGAGGCACCTGATGGAATAAAGTGGGGTGTGGAGGTGCGCATGCCCACAGCGAGCAATGCGATGGTGGTGTTTCATCATCCGTCAGGCCGCACGTCGGGGTTGAACCGGTACGCCTGGCATCAATGGCATGGACCTGAGGCGCGCAGCGTGACATCGCGAGTCTCGGTCGATACCGTAATGAAGACGCTGAGCGAGGATGTGCTCGCATTGTTATTTCGGCGGTCGATGCCGATATCGGCTGGATCGTCGCCACTCGTCGGCGCTACTGGGTAAGGAAGCAAGGGATTCCGCAAACTACGGTTGAACTGCCCTGTAAGCACACCCATTCTGTGTATTCTGTGCTTACAGAGCAGTTAAGCCGCAGTCCTCATCAGAACTACCAGGCGATTCCGTAATCCTCCCCATGGTTCGATGACCCGCCCCAGAACGAGCCATGTTTGCGATCGAACAGAATCGCATTGATGGGACCCGACGTGCGCTCCTCGAATTCGAGCGTGTATCCCATCCGCTTGAGCTCGTTCCGCACGCTGTCCGGAGTTGACGATGCGACGAGCATTCTTCCCGGACGCGATTCGTGGGCGCCGAACGATGAGCGCATCTGGTAACTGTTGATGTTCGCCGCCTCGGTTGCCTGCTGAACGGTCATCCCGAACTCGACGACGTTCAGAAAGAACTGAAGAAGATTCTGATCCTGTGAATCGCCGCCCTGCACGGCAAACGACAGATAAGGCAGCCCGTCCTTCAGCGCCATCGTTGGAGTCAGCGTGACCCGCGGACGCTTGCCCGGCTCGATCACGTTGTTCGGCCCGTCGCGGGCGTCGGTGACGAAGCTTTGCGCCCGCTGACTCAGTCCTACACCAGTCGCGCCGGCAATCACCGCTGGAACCCAGCCGCCACTGGGAGTTATGGATACGACCCACCCTTCTTCGTCGGCTGCCTCGATCGACGTGGTCCCGCGATAGAAAGCATCCTTGAATGCTTCATCCGCGCTCGCCGTCGGCGCCGAGCCGCTGTCCGCCGCTGGCCTGTCCTGTTGTCCGCTTTTCGGTTTGTCATCCGGCGCCGGGACGACAGTCCATTTCGCGAGCAGCTCGGCGAACGGGTTCTTGCCTCCCTGATACGCAAAGGGGTCGCCCGGCTTGACCGTCGAATCGTTGCGCTCCCAGTCGATCCCCGCATACCGGGCCTTCGCATAATCCTTGGACAGGAGACCACGAGCGGGAATGTTCCTGGAGAAAGCAGGATCGCCGTAGTAGAAATCGCGATCGGCGAACGCGAGGTTCATCGACTGATAAACCGCGTGCATGTACTTCGGCGAGTTATATCCCATCGCCTTGAGATCGGCGTTCTCGAGGATGTTGAGAGCCTCGAGCATCGCCGGCCCCTGCTGCCAGAATGGAAGCTTGTAAACCTGAATCCCCTTGTATGAGACGCTGACTGGCTCCTCGATCTTCACTTTCCAGTTTCCGAGATCGGCCATCGTGAACAGTCCGCCCTCCTCGCGCACGCCGCGCACGATCTCCTGTGCGATGTCGCCTTTGTAGAAACGGTCGTACGCGGCGTATATGGCTTCCTTTCGTGACTTTCCCTGCTTCAACGCATTTGCTTCAGCTTCGACGAGCTTGCGCAATGTCGCGGCGAGATTCTTCTGAACGAAAATCTCTCCGGCTTCCGGTGCTTCCCGCGGCTGGCCTGGGTGTGTCAGATACAATTCGCGCGAATACTTCCACTTCTTGATCTCACCTTTGAGCCGCTCGATGGAGTTGGCCGTCTGCGCCTCGATCGGGTATCCATCGGCCATCTGAATCGCGGGTGCCAGAACTTCCGCGAGCGACATCGTTCCGTACTCGGCGAGCATCGTCATCAGTCCGCCGGGAGTCCCTGGGGTTACGGCGGCGAGTGGACCGTACTCCGGCGGATAGCGATAGCCTTTCGACTTGTAATACGCCGCAGTCGCTCCGCTCGGCGCGACTCCAAGGGCATTGATGCCGATGACCTTCTTCGTTTTCGGATTGTAGATCAGCGCCTGAGTCTCGCCGCCCCATGAGAGGACGTCCCACATCGTCGTTCCCGCGGCGAGCATCGCACATGCGGCGTCGATCGCATTCCCTCCCTTCGTGAAGATCATCGAGCCCGCTGTGGCGCTCAGGGGTTTTCCGGTGATCGCAATCCAGTGCTTCGCGTGAAGCGGCGGCTTCTGTGTTCGCTGCGCGTCGGCGTTGTCGGCAAACACGGCAGAACCTGCGATGACCAATGGAATGAGGGAAAATCTCATCATCTTTTTTGGGGGCGGAGTTGATTCATTCAATTTGCAGTCGCTCCGCCGGATTCGGCAGGCGCTCGGGGAGAGCAAAGCGAGACCGTAGTTCCCGAAGAAGAATTGATCGTGGATTTCACCGGCTAGATTCGAAGTAATGGCGATACCGAAATTCCGCGACCAGCTGAAGATGATCAGGAGGGCACTGATGCTCAGGTGCCCGCACTGCGGCTCGCGCGGGATACTGGCGAGCTGGTTTCGTCTCAAGCACAACTGCCCGCGATGCGGCCTTCACCTCCATCGCGAGGAGGGGGACTACTTCCTTGGCGCCTACACGATCATGCTGATCTCCGTCGAGTTTCTGTTCGCGGCCGGATTCCTGATCGTTCTGCTCGTGACCTGGCCGAACCCTCCGTGGGAAGCGATCCAGTGGGTCGGAGTGATCGTCCTCAGCGCCGGCGCGGTCATCGCATACCCTTTCGCAAAAACCCTTTTCCTCGCGATCGATCTCATCTTCCGGCCAGTGTCGTCAACCGAGCTGGGGTGGTACAAGGACGACGACGCGACGAAAACCGACTGACTAATCTTCGCTCGCGAACGGAACCTCGAGCTCGAATCCGTCACGCGCAATCACAGTCTCGGCAAAAACTTCCTTCGCCTGCTGAAGGAGATCCGACGTGTTGACCGAGTATCGCGCCGAAAGATGCGTGAGCACGAGGCGCTTCACTCCGGCTCTTGCAGCAACTTCCGCTGCCTCTCGCGCGGTCGCGTGCCCGGTCTCGACAGCTCGAGGCTGCTCATCGTCAGCGAATGTCGCCTCATGGATCAATGCATCCGCTCCCTCCGCCATTTTCACGGTCGACTCGGCGGGACGTGAATCGCCGGTAAATACGACGCGCCGGCCAGCGCGCGAAGGGCCCACCAGGTCGGCAGGCGCGATCACGCGACCATTCTCGAGGGTGATGCTTTCACCCTTGTGAATCTTTCCCCACTGCGGGCCTTCGGGAATGCCGAGCTCTCTGGCCTTGTCCGGATTGAATCGTCCAAGGCGTATCTCCTCGATCAGCGCGTATCCCAGGGCGATTCTTTCCTTGTGGTCGACGTCGTAGGGAACGATCGCATATCCCTTGCGCGGAATCGGGGTATCCGCCGTCACCTCGTTTATCTCGAGCGGAAAGGGCTGCTTCTCGGTTCCAAGCCTGATTGCGGCATTCAACAGTGTTGCCGACCCGCGCGGTCCCCAGAGCCTCATCGGCTCCGTTCTTCCCTGGAGCGACAGCGTTCTCAAGAGCCCGATGACGCCGAGCATGTGATCGGCATGCATGTGCGTGAAAAAAATGTCCGCGAGCGCGAACGAGATTCCGTAGCGCATCATCTGCCGCTGCGTTCCTTCGCCGCAATCGAAAAGCAGCGTCTCCCCCTCGCGAATCATCGCGATGGAGGTGACGTTGCGCTCGACTGTCGGACGTGATGCGGATGTCCCGAGAAAGCGCACGCTGAGCGACATGCGCTGAATATATCCGGGACTGACCTACGCTATGCAGCCGGCAGCAGGATTCGGCCTCGGCTTGTCGACGACAGGACGATGATCCAGATCGCCCACACGCTGCGCAATGTCATGAACGAGATTCACGATGCGCGCGTACTTCTCGTAGTCGATGTACTGGGGCTCATCCGTGACCTGGTGATAATCCCTGTGAACGCTCGTGAAGAAAAAGGTGATTGGAATTCCGAAGCGCGCGTACATGTAGTGGTCGCTGCGACAGTACATCTGGTGCGGCTCGCCGGTGGTGTCGAACACGTGGGAGAATGCGAGGGGGCGAGGCTGCGATTGATTGGCGGCATCGACGATGTCACCGAGCTCGGTGCTCAGTCGACGGGAGCCGACTATCTCGATGAAATCGGGACTGCCGTACACAGGCTTTCCATTCGTATCATGAACTGCGTCATTGCTGCCACCCCGCCCGATCATGTCGATGTTGAGCTGGGTGACGATCGAGTCTCTCGGAACTGTTGGATGTCTCGTGAACCAGTCAGAGCCGACAAGCCCAAGCTCCTCGCCGGTGTGCCAGACGAAGAGCAGCGATCGTTTTGGCTTCGTCTTCGACTTTGCAAATGCCTCCGCGATCTCGAGTAAAGCCATCGATCCCGAGCCGTCATCGTCCGCGCCGTTCATGATCGAGTCGCGACGCGGAGGGCGAACCGCGCGAAGCGAATCGAGAATTGCGCGCACTCTGAGGAGCTGCTCTTCGGTGGGGCGCACGTTCGGGCTTTCGGCCCCGCTCGGACGCACGACAGTGTTGTATGCGCGCACCGAATCGTGGTCGACAGCGGCGCCGAGCGGTGGCTCGTGATCATTGTGCGCACCGAGCGCGACGAACTCACCGCGCAGCGCCGGATCTGATCCACGTATCACAGCAATGACATTGCGGCCTGGCGGCTCGTTGGCGCGTGTGTAGGAAATCGCGCCGTGCACACGCTTTCCGATTTCGCCAGCCTTGAGCGATGCAGGTGACGCTCCCCCGAAAAGCGCGCTCACGAGCGCATTTGACGCGTAGATAAATGCCGGAGCGGGCGTTCCCGTCACAGGAGCTTCCGCGGCGATGTCGAGGCTCGGTCCAAGCATGTTCGATCGCGCAGCCTGCGACATGTCGTCGAGACTGGCCACGACGATTGCAGCGGCGGGCCTGTACAGCCTGCTCGCGGCAAACCGGTTGACGGTTTCGCCTTCGGGCACCGACAACACGACAATCTTTCCGGCGACTGCTGCGGAGTCGACACGCGTTGCCGAATCGCCCCAGGTTCCGCCGTAGATCGCGACGGCGCCGTCGATGCTTCGCATCCCGGGCCCCATGTCACGCGGCACGAAATCCTGTTGCAGCGCGAATGCCCGTCCATCGACGGTGATCGACGAATTCCTCGATATCGTTCGCGACACGAACGCAATGTTCTGAAAGTACGTTCCGTTTTCGCCCGCCGGGTCGAGGCCGAGTCGCCGCACTTCGCGCTCGATGTACGCAGTGCCACGAAGGTTGAACGGAGTTCCGGCAGCGCGGCCGCCCATTGAATCGTCGGCAAAGACGTAAAGCCGGGTTCGAAGATCCCCCGCGGTGATGGAAGCTTTTGTCGGCGGCCCACTGTACGACCGGACGTCACCCGCGGGGACTGCGGGCTTGGCCGTAGCGCATCCCTGAAGCGTGAAAAAAATGGCGGCGAATCCTGCCGCCATCCGAATCGATTGTGTTGGCATGGTTCGAAAAATTACCTCGGCGGAACGCCACTTGCCTCGACTCGGTCAGTGAACGGTCGTGAGGCATATATGGCCACGAAAAAGAAAACTGCGGGAAAGAATTCGAAGACGCACGGCAAGCCGGCCGAGCGAATGATGCAAAGGCAAAGCCGCTACGTAAAACCGCCGCTTCCCAGGCAGCATCAGGAATCGCCGGGACTCGAATCGCGAGTCCGCCCCCGGCCGAAATACCAGGCTCCAGCCTATCGTCCCGCTGGAAAGCTCCAGGGGAAAGTTGCGCTGATCACCGGCGGTGATTCGGGAATTGGCCGCGCTGTCGCCGTCATGTACGCGCGCGAAGGTGCGGACGTCGCGATCATGTATCTGCCCGAAGAGGAGAGCGACGCGCAGGAAACTCGCGAGGTGATCGAGGCCGAAGGCCGCCGCGCACTGCTTCTGCCCGGCGACGTAACGAGCAGTGACATCTGCAGGGAAGCTGTCGATCGGACCGTAAACGAGCTCGGTGCCCTGGACATCCTCGTCAACAACGCCGCTTTCCAGAAGAATCAGGACTCGATCGACGATGTGAGCGAGGAACAATGGGACAAGACGTTCCGGACTAACATCTACGGTTATTTCTACATGGTGAAAGCCGCGCTGCCCCATATGAAAGCCGGCAGCAGCATCATCAACACCGGCTCGATAACGGGACTCGAGGGTGAGAGCACGCTTCTCGACTACGCATCGACAAAGGGCGCAATCCACGCCTTTACGAAATCGCTCGCGCAGAATCTCGTCGAGAAAAAAATCCGCGTAAACGCTGTAGCTCCCGGTCCTGTCTGGACTCCGCTGAACACGGCCGCGAAGGATTCCGCGGACGTCGAGAAATTCGGCGAGGACACGCCGATGGGTCGACCGGGCCAGCCTGAGGAGATCGCGCCCGTCTATGTGTTTCTCGCGTCGAACGCAGACTCGAGCTACATCACTGGTGAGGTCATCTCACTGCTTGGCGGCGACGTGACCGCTGCGTAAGTCCCATGTCCTAGAGTGGCACGTAACCAGGCCGTCAGCAGTTTGCAAATTGCTGGTCACGGTGCATTTTTGGTGACCCACCACTCAGTAGAGGAAGCGATGAAGCGGTACATATTATCGGCCGGTGCACTTTTGTTCGCGGCTCCCGTATTTGCGCAGGCTCCTGCGCCGGTGACTGCCGTTGGAACGACGCGCAGCATCTGGGAGCAGTATGCCTCGTACAACCTGAGGTCGGCGGAGCAGATGCCAGAGGCCGATTACTCCTTCAAGCCTGTGAGCACTGTTCGGTCTTTCGGTCAGCTCATCGGGCACATAGCGGGGGCGCAATACAGCTTTTGCGCAGCCGCGCTGGGCGAGAAGCCACGTGCTGAAGACGACATCGAGAAGACGGTGACGACGAAGGACGGCCTGGTCGCCGCGCTCAAGGCGTCGGGTGAGTATTGCAGGAAGGCTTACGCGATGAGTGACGCCGATGCCAGCGGCATGACCAAGATTTTCGGAATGGACCAGTCGAAGCTCTGGGTGCTCGGCCTGAATGCGACGCACATTGGCGAGCATTACGGAAATCTTGTCACTTATCAGCGGATAAAGGGGCTGATCCCGCCGTCGAGCCAGCCGAGACAGTAGGCGATCGCCTATCGTGTTTCCGGGCAACGATTTAGGCGGCCTGCTGAATCGTGTCCGGAACCATGTTTCCCTTGACTTCCGGCCGATTCTGCCTAGATTGCCATGAGTCTGAAGCCCCGCCAGCTCATCAGCGGGGCTTCTGGATTTTGCTGGGCCCGGTGCGACGGGTTGCTTCCTCTTAGCTTGAGGCTAATGGCTTGTCGCGCACAAGCGCGGGGCTGTAGCTCAGCTGGGAGAGCGCTGCAATCGCACTGCAGAGGTCAGGGGTTCGATCCCCCTCAGCTCCATTTGAGTTCGAATCGCAACTTGTTGCGATTGAAGGTGTAGAAGGTCTTAACAGTAGCTGCCCGCCGCCGTTCGGTAGGACGTAGAGTTCCAATGACGGCGCGCGTGGCACGAATCGCGGCCAGGTGCCGCAGCTGATAGCCGCTGATCCTCCGGGATCCAGCGGCTTTCTTGTTTTACTGGATCAGGGTGCGCGCATCGAGGCGCATCGCGTTGAACACCTCGGCGCTGAAGCGATTCTCTTCCGTCTCGGCCTTGCCGACAAAATCGCCCATCGCGGTTCCGCTCAGGCGATTGAGAAATCTCAGGATCGCGGATTCCTGAACCGTCGCGGAAGTTCTGCGGCCGATGATGCTCTGTCTTCCAGGCGCATCGAGCAGCGCGAGGCGGAACATCGCGCCGGCATCCTTGAATGGACGGCGCAACGGCGTCTTGATCAGATAACCGACCGCGGGCGGAAGCTTCCAGTCAGGTTCCTTCGTAAATCGAATGAACCATCCGCGCTCGTGCTCGCCGTCGATCACCGTCACGTTCCCGAGCAGCTTCCGGAATCCGACATGGAAGAGAAGAATCTTCGTCGTGAATTCCGAGTCGAGTATGAGCTCATCGGGAATCGGGCGAATCGGACCCGATAGAGGAGCGAAGTGTCCGTTGATCGAGCGCAGCTTCAGAGTCATGAAGTTGTTCGCGCCCGCAAGCTCGATCCATCTTACGCCGTGCGCGTCTCGAACCACCGACTTGTACTTCGATTCGGTTGCGTACTTGTCGAGATAATCCGCGAATGCAGGCATTGTCGGGCGGATTCTCGCGGGGCTCAACCTGATTCCGAGGTAGATCGTCGTTGCGCCGTCCGCGTCCGCGGTCGCCCGAAGGGAATCGAGAGAGAAGAGACGTCCGAGTGATGCGGCGGTGCGCGGGAAGCTTGCGTGAAAGTCCTCGCGAATCGCGGCGGGCGCGCGATGCTCCGCGGATTTCATCCACGCCGAGACGACATTTTTCAAATCGTTCGCGGTGATGTTTCCTGCCGCGATGTCGACGTTCGTGTACCAGTCGTACTCGTTGTCGTTGATCTTCCGGAGTATCATCGTATGTCGCGAGTCGCCGGGCTCGTTGGCCATCGATGTGGAGGGCTTCGCGGCGAAGATGTACTTGTTGTTTCCGAACTCGCCTTCGACTGTGACCGTGCGGGTGTTGTCGCTGCCCATCGCAGTCCAGACTGACGTGTCGTTGTAGATCACGGACGGTGTGAGCGCATTCTTTCCGAGCTTGCCTCGCGCGACGCGGAATTTCGTGTTCCGCTCGACGTTGGTGAAGCGCTGGGCGATGCCGCCGAACAGCTGCTCGGCGTTGATGCGTGCGGCGGGAATTGTCGGCCCGAACGCCGGGCCGACTTCGCGGCAGGCGGTCGTGGCAAGACTGAAAAGAATCAGCGCCGCAATGCGGCGGAGCCCGGCTTTGGGTTTTGAGGGACTACTATATGTATGGACAGGCGGCATGGCCCAATGATACGGCTGGAGTGGTAATGAAAGTTCTACCCCGAAGGCACGTTTCGGAACCAGTGACTTTCCGTCAGTGCCGCTGCGCAACGGCTGGTTTCGTGTTGCGGCAGTATAGCCGCGGGTTGGGTTGCGCAGCGGGGATACCGGTCCATGCAACTCCTTCCACGGCAGCTCGAACCGCCCCGCACAGCTGTGCATATGGTGCATCGAGCGTGTAATCGGAAACCGGCCGAGAGCGCTCCCTGATGCACTCGCGGACGGTCGGACTTTGTACGATCCAGGGTCTGTGCTCCTGCGATCTAATCGCCGCGCGGTGGCGGGGAATCGAGGCGAGGTTCCCGACGATCATGAGGGCCAGAACCGGCGTCGTGAGCCGTGCGGCTCTCGGAAAGATGAGTCTGCCCCGCGCGATGATGAATGCGGCTCCGGTTGCAACGACGACAAGCTGCGGAAGCCAGTAATAGACGCGCCTGCTCGCTGGCCACGGGAGCGATGTGAGCCGGGCGTACATCGCGACGTAAAGGGCGACGGTTGCCGCTACAACCATGCAGAACGCAAGAACGGGTCGCTTCTCACGTCGACGAGACAGCGCGAGCGTCGCAGCGCTCGCCGCGGCGATGAGGGAGATGATGCCGAAGTTGCCGAAGAAATACTCTATGTGATCAGCGAACAGGGCGAGAGCCGGAGCATAGTGCTCCTGTCGAAGAAATGTGAAACGCAGACGGACGATCTGATCGATGGTGTCTGGTGCGTTTCCATCGGCAAGCGCGCTTAGGCGAGGGCCGATGGCTGCGCTCCATATCGCATTTAGCGCCAGAGCTGCAATCAGCGTCGCTGCCACTGCCATGTTTGCGCGGTCGAATCGACGCGCGAGCACGATGACAATCAGCAGGAGAAGAAGCAGGTAGACGCCGAGTCTGTCGGAAAGTCCGAGGAGAGTTGCAGCTGCGCCCAGGGCGGTCAATGCTCGTGGCGAGATTACCCAGCTTCGCTCACGCATGCTGCCGAGCAGTGACAGCACGGCCGCCAGGAAAAAGGCTGTCAGGATTTTGGCCGGCCGGTAGTAATAGCCGGAAAAGAGCGCGGCTGGCGTCGTGAGAAGCAGTGCGACGATCAGTCCTGAGTCAGAACGATGAAGCTCCGGAAAGATCCGGCTGAGCGCCCGCCAGAGCAGAATCGCAGCGCCAAAGAGGCCGGCATAGTGGGTCGCTGAATAGAGATGAACCCAGCCGAGTCGCGCGGAATACCGAATGATTTCGGCGTCGAGCCAGCCGAAGAGAAAGCTCAGCTCGCGACCCTGGTAGCAATCCCATTCGTTGAAGTGTGCGCTGAAGATCGTGGAGAATGGGCCGCGTACGTCGAGATAGTTCACGAGGAAGAACTGCCCCTCGTAGTGCGCGTAGCCACCGTCGAGAAGAAAGGCTCCGAGCGTGGTCAAGAGAAGAAACACAAGAGGCCAGGGAAAGCGTTCGCTTTCCCACGGCCGGTAGGACGCGTTGGACGAGACTGATTTCACGTTCGGGTGATCAGGTTCTGGATGTGACTGTGCTTATGGAGTACGACTGCGGCGCGCGCAGGTCCAGAGAGCTCTGGACATTCGCCGCATTGAACCAGCGGGTGGGAGCGACTAAGTTGATGTTATGCCTCCAGCGAAACCGGGAGGCAGATTTTTGCCCCTTGGTGTAACTGGCAACACGTCTGACTCTGGATCAGAAGAGTCCTGGTTCGAGCCCAGGAGGGGCAACTTCAAACGCCGGCCTGTGCCGGCGTTTTTGTTTTTCCTCCTGTGTTCGGTCGCTTGCTTGCGCTGCGCGCTCGAGCCCAGGAGGGGCAACTTCAAACGCCGGCCTGTGCCGGCGTTTTTGTTTTTCCCAGAATTAACCGCCGAGAACGCCGAGAACGCCGAAACAACGCGAACTCTTTTTTTGTTTCTGAAATACGTAGTTCCAAACCAATCAAAGTGGTTCTCGGTGTTCTCGGTGTTCTCGGCGGTTAAAGGTCCTAATTCGCCTCTTCAAAACAACTCCGGAAGCCGGGTTTTCTCCTACGCGCTCACCGAGCGGGAGCGCGGCTTCATGAGCTGCGCGACGTAATACACGAAAACGGCAAACGCAGCGGCGATAAGCACCGGCGCATACCACGGGAATACGAGGCCTCGGCGAACAAGAACCGACTGCATCCACTCGGTTCCGAAAAGCAGGAGTGCGCCGGCGATCCAGCCCGCAAGCTCAGCGGGAACAGCGAGCAGCACTCCTGATACAACGCCGATGACGGCGAACGTCAGCAGCGCCTCCGGGGCAACCGGATTCACGAACAACGTGATGATCGTTCCCGTCAGGAACGCAGCCGCGGCAGTGTGGCGCACCTTGTCCGAAACGGTCATACGGTCTCCTCTCATCGATTGCATCGGTGATCCCATATCCAGACTGCCAGCTGCCGTGACTTCTTCATTTCGTCAGGATTCAGCTCTTCGGTCAATGTGATCCGTGCTGCCTCGTCGATGGCCCTGCCATCCTTGAAGGGCTTTTCGATGCGAAGATATTCGCCAACAACGGCGAATCTCACAAGCACGTTATGGCTTACCGCCACCGACGGTGCTGACTCGGTCATCTGCACCGTCATGTACAGCGGTACGCCGACGCTGTCGAAGGCGACCAGTGTTTCCCGCGCGGTCGATTCACCGTCGATGAACTCGAGTATCGAAGCGGCGGAATCCGCGGGACCGGCATCGATTGCGTGACAGGCAAAGATGCGATCGGGCGGGTCGAAGAGATGATCGGGCAGCTTCACTTGCGCCTGCGCCGATCCAGCAATCACAATCGGGATGAACAATCGAATCGTTCGCAACGCCGCTCCTCGTCAAAGGAAGCCCTCCGGCCACCGACCGGAGGGCGTCAAGAGAATCAGGCCATCATGAATTCACAGACTTCCACTGACACACTGCTCGAGGTCTTGCCGCCGTCGAACGAGATGCGCCAGGTCTCAGTGTGGCAGGCGAGATAACCGCCGGTACCGCCAAAGCCGCCACCGCCGAAGCCACGAATGACGGGCCCCGCCGTAACGGACTGGCTTCCGCAGTAGTACGAGTTCCACATCCATCCGAGAATCGACACGGCAATGCGCCTTTCCTGCGAGGCGGCGATCTTCTCCATGAAGCGAATCGCGGGAATCGAACCGACTGGCAGAACACGACGGCCCAGGTATCCAACGCCCACCAGGACGCCGGAGATAAAGCCATCCCTGACGAAATCGGTTCGGTGCGCGGAGTAATCGAGCCGCCCCTGAAACACCGAGTTGATGATGTCGCTGCACGTTCCGCCAGACATCAGGTCCAGCGACCTGCTCGATGACTTGAACGGTTTCATGGGAGGACTTCCGAGGGGTGACACGCCGAACCGGGTGCCGCGGTGCGTGCGCGAATCCTCCGATTCCCTGGTCAACAGGAATCCTGATTCATCACCGAGTGTGCCGCCCATTGCCGCGCCGCACGGGTTTTCCGGGCTGCATATAGTGGAGAAATCATTGAGCACTGCGTCGACGATCGCGTCTCCGTAGAAGGCCGTCGCGGCGGCTGCCGCCTGCTCGGGATCGAGCTCGAGAATCGCTCCGTCGGAGCCGCGCGTGATCTCGCGCGTCTGGGTGTTCAGCGTATAAGACTCGCCATCATATTCGTCGACGATCGTCACTGCCGAGCCGCTGATAGCGGAAGCGTAGTTGCGGGGCGGCGGCAGAACCGCTGGGTGCTGCTCTGGAGCTACTGGGGCGTCGTTACATGCCGCGGCAAACATTACCGTAGACGCAGCTGCAACCTGGATTCGTCGTGACCATCGCTGATTTGCCATGTGACGCTCCGAAGTAAAGGGAGTTCGAAGCGACATTGTAAATGCGAGGTGTCAGCGGGCCGTCAGCATCGTGTCTCGCGGCGAATCGAAGTTCAACCGATTGGGGCCGTCGATGGGTTCGTCAGAGGCCTCAGGTGTCTGCCGCTTTGTAATCCCGAAAGCGGGAGAGCAGGGCTGCGGCAGTGAAATCAGCGGAAACGTTCGTCATCGTCCGGAACATGTCCGGTATCGTATCGAGCGCGAGCAGAACTCCGATTCCCGCCGCAGGGATTCCCGCGCTCGCAAGAATGGGCGCCATCACCAGAATCGAGCCGCCGGGAATTCCCGGCACGCTGAAGCTCAGGAGAATCGAAGTCAAGACGATCCCCAGAATCTGCGGCGCGGGGACTTCAACTCCATAAAGCCGGGCGACGAACATCGCGCCTACGAGCATTGCGGGTATTGCTCCAAGTCGGAACGTCGCGACAGCGAGTGGAAGAAAGAACGCACTCACGGTCTTCGGGAGCTGCAGCCGCTCGGCGCCATCTACGAGAGCGGGCAGGGATGCGAGTGATGATCGGGAGCTGAAGGCAACTGCCTGCGCCGGAGCCGCCGCTTTGAGAAATGCTCGCACCGACACCCTTCCAATCGTTACAGCCACGACGGTGCACAACGCAATCAGAATGAGACACATCACTCCTATCACCACGATGTAGTACGCGAGCGCGCCGGCGGCAGCAACGCCGGCGCGTGCGGCGAGCGGCACAGCGAGAGCGAACACGCCAATGGGCGCGATGGCGAGCACCCATCTCACGATCACGATCATCGCGTCGGCGACGCCACGAAAGAAAGCGATGACCGGAACACGATGCTCGTCGCTCACGCGGGTCAATGCGATTCCAAAGAAGATCGTAAAGATGACGAGCTGAAGAAGCGCTCCGTCCACCGCGGACTTGAGGGGATTCGGGGGAATCAATCCCGTTATCCAGCTCGCGATTCCAGTAACTGCTCCCTGACTGACGGGCTCGCCTGCCGCATTCGACCTGAGCGCGGCGAGAGAAGCGTCGCTCAATGGCAGAGCGCTGAGGAACGGAGGAACGATGAGTACCGCGACGACGGCTGCACCAAGAAGCATTGCAAGGCAGACGAAAAAAGCGTTGCGGCCCAGGGTGCCGATGGACTTTGCCTCGCGTGAGCCGCCGATGCTGACGACGAGCAGCGAAACAACCATCGGGAGCACAGTCATTCGAATCGCATTCACCCACAGGATACCAACCGGTTCGATTGCCTGTACGATCAGCCTCGAAGCATCAGGGTTTATCGTAGGAAGTAGCGCCCCCGCGACGAGGCCCGCGATGAGTCCGATGAGAAGCCGTGTCGTTGGTGACATACGTCAGTGGCTGAGGGCGTAAACTGAGCGGGCGGTTTCGGAGAGAACCATTCTTGCGATCTGCAATGCGCGCGCACGATCGATTTCACCGTCGGCGATCATTCCGGTGAGCGCGATCGCGAGCGCCCGCCTCGAGCTTGCGTTCGTCATCCACGCGACTTCCTCCCATCCGATCTCCGGTCTGAGCGAATACGCGTCGGTTCCAAACATTACTTTCTCCGGCCGGAACTCCAGCCATTTTCTCAGGACGTCGCTCAGCTCGCGCGTGCTCGACAGGAAAGCCTGCGAGGAAAAATCGACGAATACGTTCGGCTTCGCGAACAGGACACGCGTTGCCGCAGCGGAAGGAAATCCGCCGTGCACGAGAACGAACGTCGTCTCCCGCAGGGCAGTATCGAGAAGCATCGGCATGAGAAGGAACGGATCGGCGCCTGCGTTATCGAAAGACGGACCAGAACCTGCACCAACGTGTATCTGGAGCGGGAGACCGATTCTCCCGGCCTGCCGGGCGATCTCCCGGATCAGAAAATCCTGAAGAGCGCGATAGTCGTCTGCCGGTGGTGATGGATTGCGAGCGTACTGGCGATATACGCGCGCTGCTTCAGCTCTCGATGGATTTCCTACGCGCAGATCACGCTGGTACGAGATGCTGAGCTTGAGGGCGACGGCGCCGTCGCGCTTTCGCTTTTCCATCGCCGGTACCACGAGACGATTCATGTAATCGTCGAGAGTCGGCGGCAACTCCACGACGCCCTGCTCCTTCATGTAGGCGCTCAGCCATTCCTCTTCCGTGTCGTACGCCGAGCGCCGCTGAGCATTGAGGGACTTTGCCGACTCGTTGTTCAGCGGAAACACGAACGGATCGACGAACCACACAAGCCGAAAACGGGGAGGCTCGAGACCTCTGCCCATCGCATGACGATTCGCCAGCATCGTCTCGATCTTGAGCTTGTCGAGGACGGAGCGAGGGTAGGCCACTCCTCCCCGTGATTTCGCTCCGAGCTTGAGCGAACGGATCCGGTTCAGATCGATCGAATCCGCGGAGTACCCATACAGAGCGCGCCATGCCTTCCGCCACTCCGGATTGTCCAGTCGAAGAAGCGCAGGCGGGCCCATCGGGGGAACCGATTCGGGCGGATCGAACTCGTCCGCTTCACCCGCCCGAGCTGTCGGAATCGGATGAGCATGTGTGTCGATCGCTCGAATTGCCTCGATCTCAGCCAGCAGAGCACTGTCGGGAGACTGCGCGGCTGAGCGCACGCTCGTTAGAGCGACGGTCAGCAGTAGTGTGAGGATCGCTCTCGGCATCTGGAGGTAATCGGGGACACGTGAATACCGCACCATCGGGCGCTGACGTCAACGATCTAAGCCTTATTTCCTTACACCGTCTGACAAAACTCTTACAGCGGAAAGTATTGCTAAGAAATTAGCAGTCAGGCACCTTCCCGCGTGCAAGGGGCTCGTACAGTCAGTTGCAAGGAATTTGTGAAATGCCAAACCGCCGAGAGCCCGGGTGCGTCTAAGTATCTGATTGAAACGCGTCCCGTCGATCCGCTCCGGATGCCCCCTGGAGGATACCCGTGTCACTGCCCAGTCAATTCAACTTTGCATTAGCGCTGGCCTTTTCCTGCGTGTGCACTCCGCTCATCGCCCAGCAGACCACCAAATCGCAGAACGATCCGCGGCCCGTGGCGCAGGCGGCGCGGCGCAACGGCGATGTAAGCATCGACGGGAAGCTCGAGGAATCGGCATGGTCGCCTGCCACTCCCATCAGCGAGCTCACGCAGGCAGTGCCCAACGAGGGACAACAGCCGACCGAGAAGACCGAGATACGCATTCTGTACGACGATGCCGCGATCTACATCGGAGCGCGCATGTTCGACAGGATGGGAAAGAAAGGAGTTCGCTCCGTTCTCACCCGCCGCGATCAGCTCATGAACGATGGCACACTCACTTCCGACAAGATCGCCTTCGTCTTCGATCCGTTTCACGACAAGAACAGCCGCATGTGGTTCGAGGTCACGCCGTCGGGCGTGAAGGGTGATCACGCCAACGGCGACGCATCGTACGATCCTGTGTGGGAGGTGGCAACGACTGTTGACTCACTCGGATGGGTCGCCGAGTTCCGGATCCCGCTTTCGCAGCTGCGATTCTCGCGTGATCCGTCGCAGATCTGGGGAATGCAGGTGTGGCGCACGATCGATCGCCTGAACGAGCAGGACATGTGGGCGTTCTGGCGCAGCAATGAATACGGCGGGCCGGCGTACTTCGGGACGCTCCAGGGAATGAATCTCAAGCCGCAGCCTCGGCAGATCGAGATCGTCCCTTACGTCACGTCGCGTGCGACATTCGATCGCGCCGCATCGGGCGATCCCTATCACGACGATCACAACGAGGTCTACCGCGCAGGCGCGGATCTCAAGCTCAACATCACGTCGAATCTCACGCTCGACGCGACGGTGAACCCGGACTTCGGCCAGGTCGAGGTCGATCCTGCCGTTGTGAATCTCTCGGTATTCGAGACGACCTTCTCCGAGAAGCGTCCATTTTTCATCTCGAACTCCGGATATTTCTCCACTGGCGGATTCAGCTGCTACTTCTGCTCGAACGTCTCCAGTCTCTCGCTGATCTACACGCGCCGGATCGGTCGATCGCCGCAGCTTGCGGGTCTCGTCGGATCACGCGCCGAGTACATGGACGCGACCGACGCGACGACGATTCTTGGCGCCGCAAAGGTCACTGGTCGCACGAGCAAAGGCCTCACTGTCGGAATTCTCGATGCGGTGACGAACAGCGAGACGGCGAAATTCCGGCTCCCCGGCACAACCGAGGACGCCGAGCAGGAGATCGAGCCGCTGTCGAATTACTTCATCGGGCGGCTGAGGAAGGATTACCGGGGCGGCGCAACGCGCATCGGCGCGATCTCTACGCTCGTGAATCGCAGACTCGACAACATCGACGAGGTTCAGCGTCTCCGCCGGCGCGCCGGTGCTGTCGGGCTCGACCTGGAGCATCACTGGGCCAACCGCGCGTACGTGTTCAACGTTCAGACCGCGCTGACGAGCATCGCGGGAGACACTGCCGCGATACGAAGAGCGCAGCAGTCCAGCGCGAGATACTACCAGCGGGTCGGTCGCGACGAAACGAGCGATGGCTTGTTCGATACCGACTTCGATCCGACCCGAACGAGTCTCAACGGATACGGCTGGTATGCGCGCGTCGCAAAGGAGACCGGCAACTGGCTGTTCGAGACTCTTCAGAACTGGCGGAGCCCGGGATTCGAGGCGAACGACATGGGTGTTCTAAGCCGCGCAGACTACAAGTGGATGCTCGTCAACGGTGTGCGCCAGTGGACCACGCCGGGAAGCTGGTACCGCAACATCTGGACGACCCTTGGCGCTCAGCAGCAGCTGAATTACGAGGGCGATAGAACCGACATGGACGTTCACGCGAATTTCTCCGCGACGTTCAAGAATTTCTGGAACACCGGCCTGTTCACGATCTATCATCCGTCGACGTTCGACGAGCGGCTGACGCGCGGTGGTCCGACGGTGAAGCGCTACGGGTATGTGCTCTACAGCGCGAACCTCAACGGTGACAGCCGGAAGCCGATCGTGTGGGGATTCAACGCGCAGGTCTCGAGACCGTTGGACAACGATGAAGGCGGACGCGTCGCATTCTATCCGTCGATCACCATCAAGCCGTCGTCGTCCACAAGCTTGAGCCTGTCGCCGTCGTTCGATCATGATTATACGGCGCAGCAGTTCGTCACCTCCTTCAGCGATCCGGGCGCTCCCTCAGGATTCGGCGGAACGCGATACGTGTTCGGGCGCCTCGAGCAGAAAACATTCTCGCTCGACACGCGACTCAACGCGACATTCACTCCGAACCTTACTCTCCAGCTCTTTGCGCAGCCGTTCCTGGCAAGCGGACACTACACGAGCTTCAAGGAGTTCGAGAAGCCGCGCTCCGCTTCGATGATTCGATATGGGAAAGACAATGGAAGCTCGATCACGAAGGCGACGAACGAGTCGGGCGACACTTTCTATACGATCGATCCCGACGGAAGCGGCGGCGCGGCGCCCTTCACAGTGGACAATCCCGACTTCAACGTGCGCTCGCTGCGCGGAACCGCGGTGATGCGCTGGGAGTATCGGCCAGGCTCCACTCTGTTTTTCGTCTGGACCCAGGTACGTGAAGGATTCGACACGTTCGGTGACTTCGACTTGAATCGCGATCGCTCAGCGTTGTTCCGGGATCGGCCGACCAACGTATTCCAGGTCAAGGCGACCTACTGGCTGGGTCGCTAGGAAACGGTTCCGGTAAACGCATTGGGGATTCGTGACGTCCATTAGGTGAATCCCCCAACTACGTGAACGACGGGAACTACGGTTGAACTGCTCTGTCAGCACAGATTACACAGAATGGGCACAGAATACACAGAAACTGCCTAAAGACATTCATTGATTTGTTTTTAACGACGTGAAGACGCAGTTGCGCAGTTTAAATACCAATCAAAAGCAGTTCCGTAATTTCTGTGTTATCTGTGCCCATTCTGTGTAATCTGTGCTGACAGAGCAGTTCAACCGTAGTTCCCGTAGTTCAGCCGTAGTTCACGCAGTTCACGTAGTACCGCCGCAAGTATCTGAGATCCCAATGACTTCGTGCCTGATGCGCCGTATCCGCACGCTTCGACTGTTTGCTGTATTCGCAGTATTCGTCATAACCGGCGCCGCTTCAGCGCAGAATGGACCCGAAACAATCAAGGGAAAGATCACCGACGATTCATCGCATGCTGTCGTCGCCACGATCATGGTCACGCGCGGACCCGATCGATTGACTCAGCAGACGACATCGAACGCGAACGGTGACTACAGCACCCGGTTCGAGCAGGGCACTGGCGATTACCTCGTTTATGTCAGCGCTCCGGGATTCAAGGCCGCAAGAAGACGCGTGCAGCGGCAGGGGAGCGAGACCGAGCTCGTCGCCAACTTTTCTCTTGCGCGCGACATCGCCACGCTCGAAGCCGTGAAAGTTTCGGCCACGAGGCCCGTCCGAGCAACCAACCCGATTACTCCAACACAGCTCGAGCCTGGGTCCGCCGAAAAATGGAACGATGGAGTGAACGGCGCCGTGGCTCCGACGATTGCTGGGGATCTGAACGCCCTCGCCGGCACGATGTCCAACGTCACGCTCGGTCCATCAGGCGCATCGATTCTCGGGTCGGGCGCGGAATCGAATCTCAATACGCTCAACGGAATGGGAATGAGCGCGAGCGCCATTCCGCGCGCGGCGCGAACGGAAACGCGCGTCACCGGCGCAACCTTCGATCCCACCCGCGGCGGGTTCGCCGGCGCGAACGTCGACGTGAGGCTTGGCCCCGGAAGCCGGAACTTTCAGCGGCGCAACGGATTCGTCACTCTCGATCCGCAGGCCTGGCAATTCTCCGACGCAATCGGCCGCGCGCTTGGAGCGCCAAGTGGAGGCATTCGCGCGAGCGTTGGTGCGGACGGCGAGCTCATTCGCCGGGCGCTCACCTACAACATCGCGATGGATATCGCCAGGAGCTCGAGTGAGCCTGCAACGCTTCTCAGTGCCAATGCGGATGCGCTGCGAATCGCGGGGGTGTCACCCGATTCGGTTGCGCGACTGATTGCGATCTCGACACCCCTCGGGCTTCCTGTCGCGACATCCGGAGTACCCGGCGCGCGCCGTCACAGTGGAGTCACGTGGCTTGGCAGACTCGACGATACTCGCGACACAATGAAAACGCGCGCTCTCACGACCTATGTCGGATTCGCTCGCGATGGTGCTCTTGGGTTCGGTCCCCTCGCGGCACCCTCATCAGCGGGAGAAAGGCGTGAGCGAACGCTTGGCGCGCAGATTACGCTTGGCAGTTATGTGGGAGCAGGGAAGCGCACGCTCACCGAAACGCGGATCGCAGCGAGCGCCGTGCGCACCCAGATAGAGCCCTATCGCGAAGTTCCCGGCGCGAGCGTCCTCGTGCGCTCGACACTCTCGGAAGGATCAGATGTTACGTCACTCACTCTCGGCGGAGGATCCTTCCTCGCGACGGATGACTCACGATGGACCGCCGAGGCCGCGAACGAGACGATCTGGAATGCCCGCGGAAGGCGTCATCGCTTCAAGGCTTTGTTGTGGGGCCGCGCTGATGGGCTCGAGCAGCGCGGGATATCGAACAGTCTCGGGACATTCACCTTCAGCTCGATCGACGACTTCGCGGCCGGACGTCCAGCAAGCTTTTCGCGCACTCTGACGCAGCCGGAGCGCTCAGGTGATGTGTGGAACACCGCGGCTGCGCTGGCGCATCAGTTCTCCCCCTCGAGATTCTTCAGCGTGCTCTATGGCGCCCGCGTGGAGGCCGACGGGTTCTTCGGCAGTCCTGCAAGGAACAGCGCTCTCGAACAGGCGCTTGGTGTGAAGACCGGTTCAGCACCATCTCGAATTCACCTGAGCCCGAGACTCGGATTCTCTTATACGTACAATAAGGAAAAGGACAACGGCAGCGGAACGAATCAGTCGCCCGTTGGAAGATTTTATCGAACGACTGTCGGCGTGATACGCGGCGGAATCGGCGAGTTCCGTGACCTGCTGCGACCCGGGATCCTTGCGGATGCGTCTGCCGCCACCGGACTTGCTGGCGGCACATCGACGCTCTCGTGTGTCGGCGCGGCGGTGCCTTCGGTCGACTGGGAAAAGTTCATGGGCAGTCCGAGTGAGATCCCGACCGAGTGTCAGGATGGAAGCGGTCCGCTCGCCGAGCGTGCGCCATCGGTGACGCTCATAGATCCTTCGTACGATGTGCCGCGAAGCTGGCGCGCATCGCTCGACTGGTCGACGAACCTTCCGAAGCAGCTTCTGCTTCGTGTCGGGGGGCTCGTGTCATACGATCTCAGGCAGCCCGGAACGATCGACGCGAATTTCGCGGGTGTTCAGCGGATGACGCTCGAGAGCGAAGCCAATCGTCCGGTGTTCGTGTCAGCGCTCGGTGTCGACCCCGCAAGCGGAACCGTATCGGCGGCGCAATCACGGCTCTCGAACGATTTCGGAAGAGTTGGATCCCGCGTCAGTGACCTTCGCGGGTATGGCGGACAGTTCACGTTCGGGCTCTCGCCTGACGTATTCAAGTTCCGGACGAGATTTTCGTTCTACAGCTCGGCATCGTACACGCTCCAGTGGACGCGGCGCGAGTATCGCGGATTCGATGGAGCAGGTTTCGGGGATCCGCGCGAGAAGGAATGGGCACCGAACAGCACGGACGCACGACATGTCATAGTGCTGACAGGTGGAGTCTCGCACAGGAAAACGGGAACGCTGACGTTATTCAGCCGGCTTCAGTCGGGGCTGCCGTACACTCCGCTCGTTCAGGGAGACATCAACGGAGACGGACGCGGCGGCGATCGCGCGTTCATTCCGGATCCCTCGAACGCAGGCGATCCGGAGCTCGCGTTCCAGATGAGAGCTCTCATCGACAACTCGACCGGAAGCGCGAAAGACTGCCTGCTCGCGAACCTCGGAAGGATCGCGCCGCGCAACGGATGCCGGGGAGCGTGGACACAATCGCTCAACATTCAGTGGCGGCCGCCGATGCCGCAAAGGTGGGGCGGGCGCGTACTTCCGACCATTTATCTCCAGAACGTTCTCGCGGGAATCGATCAGGCCCTCCATGGAAGTGAATCGCTGCGCGGCTGGGGATCCCAGATTGCGCCCGATCCGACGCTGCTCGTTCCGAAAGGATTCGATCGCGAGGTTCCACGATTCAAGTACGATGTGAATCCGAGATTCGGGCAGTCGCGCGTGGGGCGGAGTATCGGACGCGATCCGTTCCGCATCGTGATCGACTTCTCGCTCAATCTGTCGACGAACTTCGACCTTCAGCAGCTGCGACGCGCGGTCGAGCCGGTGAAGAGCCCGCGAGGATGGGAGAGACGGTCAGCAGATTCGCTCGCCTCATTCTATCTCTCCAATACGTCGAGCATTCACAAGCTTCTCCTGTCCGAGAGTGATTCGCTCTTTTTGAGTGCGGCGCAGATGACGGCGCTGCGGAGCGCCGATTCAGTCTACTCGGAACGCGTGCGGGCGTTGTACAAACCGCTCGGCGAATTTCTCGCGCGCTCGAACGGAGTCGCAGGCAAGGCCGAGCTCGACAGCGTGAAGTCGACGCAGAAAAAATACTGGGAAGTTTTCTGGGAGCAGCCTGAGATAGCGGGCGCAGTCGTGACGCCGGCGCAGCGGCAGCTCATGCCGATGTTCGAGCGGATGATCGCCACTCCGATGGAGGACAGAAAGCATAGTCAGTGGCAGTTCGGCAATCCCGTCACGTATGCGGACAAGCCTAAGGACTCGAAATAGAATCAGAAGCGCGCCGCCTCGAAGTCGATCTCTGCCTGCCGCTGCCGGTAGCTGTCGGGAACCAATCCTGACTCTATCCATCGTCGGCGATAATCCTCGACTATCGATGGCAGGTACTCCGCGGGCGAGGTGTATCGGGCATTCAGTTCGTTTACGCTCAACGCGTTGTCGAGCTCGGACATCCATCGGCCGCTGAACGGCGAACAATCGGGAAGTAATTCCCGCGATTCGAGATTGCTGCGCTCCACACGCATGATCTGTGATTCAGATCCGACAATTGACGCGAGCAGATCCAGAAATCCATCGAGTGACATCGACTCGCCGTACGACACGTTGAATGCTTTGCCGGTATCGACCGGCAAATCCACGAGGCGAGTCACGAGACGGGCGACGTCCGTGACGTACACGTGGCGGAGCGGAAGGCCTGCCTCCGACGGAATCAACAGCGGTCCACCGTCCATCAGTCGCGCGATGTAGCCCTGGATTCTTCCGTAGTGATCGCGTTCGGATGCAACCATTGGAAGCCGCAGCGTCATGACCGGGAATCCGGATTTTTCGGACGCATCCTGAAAGATCTGCTCGGCAAGCCGCTTGTCGATTCCATACAGCCAGGCGTCGTGGTCGGCAGATTGACGCGGTGGCTCGGCCATGACTGGTCCGGCGTAATCGCGCTCGCTGAAAGGGCGGGGAAGATTCTCGCGGACGAGATACACCTGCCCGCTGCTTATGAAGACGTATCTGCCGGCGCGCCCGCTGAAAAGATCGACTGCCTGCTGCGCATCACGCTCTGTGTAAGTCGTGTTGTCGAGCACGAGATCGAATGACGAGTCGCCGAGTGCCAGTCGCATCGATGCGTTGTCGTTGCGGTCGGCACGCAGCCGCGCGACATCGCGAGGGAGGTCATCCGGCGTTCGACCGCGATTGAGCACGGTGACGTCATGTCCCGCGTCGAGAAGGGACAGTGCCGTCACATGGCCGAGATTTCGGGTGCCGCCAAGTATGAGGATGCGACGCATTGCGCGATAAAGTTACCGCGTCCTCAGGACTCCTTGCGAAGCGTGAGGGTGAACGTCGAGCCTTTGCCGAGCTCGCTCACAACCTCGAGCTCGCCACCCATCCGGCGCGCGAGATCCCGGCTTATGGCGAGGCCCAGTCCCGTTCCGCCCTGGGGAGAAGAAAAATCCCTTCCGACCTGCACGAAAGGCTCGAAGATGGCGTCGAGCTTGTCACGCGGAATGCCGAGGCCGTCGTCGGTAACGCTCACCTTGAAGGTTCCGTCTTCCTCTGAGCAGCGCACGCGGATTTCCCCCTCGGCGGACGTGAACTTGATCGCGTTTGACAGGAGATTGATGAGTATCTGCCTCACCTTGTCTTCGTCGCCCAGCGCCGTTCCATCATCGCATTCGTTGACCACCGAGAAGCGAAGGTCCTTCTCGCGCAGCTGAGGCTCGACGAACTCCTTCAAGCCATCCATGATCCGCCTGATCTGCAGCGGGGCATTCTCGACCGCGATATGACCCGCTTCAATCTTCGCGAAATTGAGAATGTCGTTGATGAGGGAGAGCAGATGACGCTGGCTGCGGTCGATCCGATCCAGATCCTCACGCTGCTCGGGCGTGATCGGACCCCGCACCTCGAGCGTCAGAAGCTGCGTGTAGCCGGCAATCGCGTTGAGCGGAGTGCGCAGCTCGTGCGACATCGTAGCGAGGAACTGGCTCTTCGCGGAATTCGCCTCCTCCGCCTGGCGCCGCGCGGCGCGCTCGCTCTCGACAAGCTGTCTGTACGCCGTCACGTCGAGAGCAGCGGTCAGCGCGAGACGCCGCCCGTCGGGCAGGCTCCCGAGCGCGACGCGGTGAAAGTCCCAGGTGCGCACCGCTCCAGTCGCTGTCGTAACCTGCCGCTCTCCAAGGTGCAGCGATTCACCCTCGGGAAGAAGCGACGAGCGGAATTCGTCCTCATGATCCGAATGTCCGCGATACGCACGACGCGCCCACTCGCCTGTCGTCGCGATGGACTGCGGGTCGTATCCGGTGAGATTCGTCCATGCGTGGCTCAGCTGCAGAATCTCTCCGTCTTCGGCGTGCAACATCAGCGGATATGGAGCGGAAAGGACGGCGCTCCGGAGTCTCTGCTCACTTTCACGCAGTGACTGTTCCGCTTCCATTCGCTTAGCGAGATAATCGCGCACATCGAGCTGTCTAACGCGCGCCCGCTGTGCGGAGCGAATCAAAGTCGTCAGGGTCGCGACTCTCACCGGCCGTTCGAGCAGGGTGACGTTTCCTTTTTCCATGACTCCGCGCAGCACTCGCGGCAGCGTGCTCGACAGCTCGCCTTCACCGGTGAGAATTATTATTGGGATATCGGACCACGAAGGCTGGCGGTTGAGCGATTCGAAGAGACGCTCCTGTGCGTGAGCGCCGAGCGCTTCCTCCGCGATCACGAGAACGCCGACTTCGTCGTTCGCGATCAGCTCGCAGAGATCTCCCATGTCATGCGCGACGCGCGCATCGATTCCGAAATTCTTCAGAATGCGGCTTGCAACCGTGGCATCGCGGCCGGTAGGAGTGAGCAGAGCAACGGAAACCGACATTTCGGCTACCCGCTGATCATCGTCGCCAGCGAGGGTTACCGGAGGCACACGGCTCTCCGTGGTCTCCGCCTCAGATCGAAAGGCGCGGGCTGTCAAATTTCCGGCTCCGGAGGTGCGCCGCTGGCCTGCATCAATGGCACGGTGCCCCCGACGTAGGTGGGTACGCCGGTGAGTACGCCCTGGAACTCCCGCAACGGCTCACCGAGGTCGAGCCCACCGTGCGAGACTCTGCACTCGCGAATCGTTCTTTCGTGATCGCCACTTCTCTTCTTTACCACCGATACAGCCTGTCGTACGCTTCCGTTCACCTCGAAGTACCGCATCAGAATCACGGTGTCGGCGAGGTAGCTCACTTCGGCAGCTTCGTCGACCGGATTGCCGAATATTCCATGCTGAACGAGGGTCATGATGCACGTGACGCCGTTGTTGGAAAGGAAGCTGAGCAACTCGTGCACCTGAATTGGGAGAAGCCGTTCCTCGGGCATCGACTGCAGATACCCGTTGATCGAATCGATGATGACGAGCGATATCCTGTCCTGCTCGACCGCCGTCACTACCTGACTTGCGAACTCGCCGGGTGAAAGGTCCGTTGGCTCGATCTGCTGAATGTGAAGCTGGCCTGTATCGATGGCATCGTCGACATTCATTCCCAGAGCCGTAGTGCGAAGCTTGAAGGTCGAGAGTCTTTCGTCGAACAGGTAGAACAGGACGTGTTCGCCCCGTTGCACTGCGGCATGGGCGTACTGGGTACAGAGGACTGATTTCCCAGTGCCTGCCGCGCCCGTAATGAGCAGGCTTGTCCCGGCTGTGATCCCGCCGCCAAGCAGCGTGTCGAGACGTTCGGATCCGCTTTCCAGCACCATGCCCGTAAAGGCATCGCGCGGGGCATCATGCAGAATCCGCGGATATACCTGCAGTCCGCCCTTTGAGATTCTGAAGTCATGGAATCCGCCGCGGAATTGCGCGCCTCTGATCTTGATCACGTGAAGGCGTCTGCGCTCAGATCCGTACTCGAGTGCGACGTGCTCCAGTGCGATAACGCCGTGGGCGAGACTGTGCAGCTGGAGATCGTCACCCGGTGACGTCTTGTCGTCGAGCAGCAGCACCGTGCTCTCGCGCCGGGCGAAGAACTGCTTCATCGCCAGTATCTGACGCCTGAACCGGAGCGGCTCCCGGGCGAGCAGCCGCATCTCGGAAAGCGAATCGAACACCACTCGCTGGGGGTTCATCTCGCTGACTGTATTGAGCACTGCGTCCATTGTCTGCTGAAGCTCGACCTCCGCCGGATTGAAGAGTGTGTATCCCTCTTCACTCGCCTCGGCGTGCTCGGTCGAGAGCTCGAAAATCTCCAGGCCGTTCAGGGTCCAGCCGTGGGACTTTGCGACCTGCTCGAGCTCGGAGCGGCTTTCCGAGAGAGTGACGTAAAGCCCGCGCTCGCCAAGGGCCAATCCCTCGAGGAGAAATTGCAGGGCAAGCGTCGTCTTTCCGGTGCCCGGTTCCCCATCGACGAGATAGATGTGGTTTCGCGGCAAGCCTCCGTTGAGGATCTGGTCGAGACCGAAGACTCCGGTGCGAGCGTAGGACTGGTTCGGAGTGCTGCCGGTCTGTCCGGAATTGTCCCGGTCCGGGCTAATCGATTCCATAGGTGTAAGAAAGCCTGCCCAGCGGAGTGGGCTTCGAGGGGCAATGTGATTTTCGGGATGATTTCGCATAAAGTGTGCGAGCCGTCATCCCTCCCGTCAGGCGATGTGTCTGGCCGGGACTTTGAGCGATTGGTATCATCCCCCGATGGACAACGCGCACACATTCCTGGAAAACCTGGCGCTTGTCCTTTGTACCGCGGCCGTAACGTCGTTCCTGTTCCAGCGGCTCCGGCAACCTGTTGTGTTCGGCTACCTGGTGGCCGGCATGATCGTCGGGCCGTACCTGCCGATACCGCTTGCGGCCGACGAGAAAGTGCTCGAGGCGTTGTCCGAGCTCGGCGTCATCCTTCTCATGTTCTCCCTCGGGCTCGAGTTCAGGCTTCAGAAAGTCGGTCAGATCGCGGCCACGTCGGGCCTGGCTGCGCTCCTCGAGACGAGCACGATGATGGGGCTCGGATACCTCGCCGGGTATTTCCTCGGATTCACCACGCTCGAAAGCGTTTTTACCGGCGCTATCGTGGCGATCTCGAGCACGACGATCATCGCGCGGGCATTCGACGAGAACAACGTCGTCGGCCGGATTCGCGAAGTGGTGTTCGGAATTCTGATCGTCGAAGACCTGATTGCCATCATTCTCATCGCTCTTCTCACCGCGATTGCGACAGGTGCCGGACTCTCGGCGTGGAGTCTCACGATCACTGTTGTCCGGCTTACTTCCTTCCTCATCGGGCTCGTGATAGTCGGCGTTCTTCTGGTCCCGAGATTCGTTCGAGGGATTGTGAAGCTCGAGCGCAACGAGACGACGCTCGTCGGCGCAATCGGACTTTGTTTCGCTGCCGCGTTTCTCGCATATGCGTTCGGATACTCGGTTGCACTTGGCGCGTTCATCATGGGGTCGCTCGTCGCGGAATCGGGCGAGGCGGGCCGGATCGAAAGACTGGTGCATCCCGTGCGCGACATGTTCGTCGCGATCTTCTTCGTCTCCGTTGGATCGCTCATCGATCCGAAGCTCGTTCTCGAGCACTGGGGAGCGGTTGTCGTTCTGAGCGCGATCGTGATCATCGGGAAAGTAGTGGCGGTTTCCGCGGGGGCATTCATCACAGGAGCGGGGCTGCGGTACTCGATCCAGGCGGGAATGAGTCTCGCGCAGATCGGCGAGTTCTCATTCATCATTGCGGCGGTGGGTCTGGCTGCCGGCGCAACGAGAGGTTTTCTCTACCCGGTTGCCGTTGCAGTCTCGGCGCTCACCACACTGACGACTCCATGGCTGATTCGTGCGGCAGGACCCGCTGCAATGTGGGTCGACCGCAAGCTCCCACGTCCTCTTCAGACATCAGTGGCGCTGTACGCATCGTGGGTCGACCGGATCCGCAACGCTCCGCCGACTGCGGGACGCTCCCGGACGAAGAGTCTCATACGGCTGATTCTTCTCGACGCCGCGTTGTTGACCCTGGTGCTTGCTGGAGCGGGCGCGGAACGTGGACGATTCACGACTCTGTTCAGCAAGTGGACCGGCGCATCATCGACCACGTCGATTGTGCTCGTCGTCGCCGGCGCGATACTGCTCGCCGCTCCTCTCATGTTCGGCATGGTGCGGAGCGCGCGAATGCTCGGATTCGTCCTTGCGATGCGAGCGCTTCCTGCTGCGGGCAGACGAAAGGCGGATTTCGCCGCCGCGCCGCGGCGCGCACTCGTCACGATGCTGCAGCTTGGAACGCTGTTGCTGGTTGGTGTTCCGATCGTGGCGATCACGCAGCCGTTCATTCCGCGTTTTCCAGGATTCACGCTGCTCGCGATTCTCGCGGTACTGCTTGGCATCGCATTCTGGAGAAGCGCGCTGAATCTTCAGGAGCATGCACGGGCGGGCGCAGAAGTGATCGTCGCCGCGCTGACTCCGCAGATGTCGAGTGACGACGAAGAGGAAAACCTCTTCAGGACGATGGAGCATGTTGCGATCATGCTGCCGGGATTGGGGGAGCCGATTCCTGTGCGAATCACGGCCGACAGTCCGGCTGTAAACCGTTCGCTTGCCGAGCTCAACGTGCGAGGGAAGACGGGCGCGACTATTCTCGCGATCACGCGGCGCGGGGAATCGGGTGCGAAGGTCGTCGTTCCCTCGGGTAAGGAAGTCCTCCGCCACGGCGACGTGCTGGCATTGGCGGGAACTCAGGATTCGGTGGACGCTGCGGTCGAGATGCTGACCATTTCCCGCCGCAGGCGACCAGGCGTTGCAGAACCGTCGGAAGCGATCTGACTGCGAACCAGTAGTGCGCAGCACTGCGCACGGTTACTGGATCATTATTGTTCCTGTCCGATTTTCAATCGGTACTTCGCTTTCGCGGTGCAATGTCCACCAGTCGTGCGCGCGGGTTTCAGTCCACGGCATCGCGATGCGGCACCGGCCCAGCAGCGTCGCCAGCTCGGCGGCATCGGCAGGGCGCTCGGCGGGATCCTTTTTCAGGCAGCGCATTATCAGGTCCTCGAAATCGCGCGGCACTGGCTGAGGAGACTTCAATGATGGCGGCACCGGCGCGGCCTGCACGTGCTGCATCATCATCATCGTCGGATTTGCCGCTCTGAACACCGTCTGTCCTGTGAGCAGCCAGTAACCGACGCATCCGAGTGCGTAGACGTCCGCGGCCGGTCCGACGGTCTCGATGCCGGTGATCGATTCAGGCGCCATGAACGAAGGCGTTCCACTTACAGACCCAGCCGTCGTTATCTCGAGCTGCTTCCCGGGATTTCTGGGATCGTTCTTCACCAGCCCGAAGTCGAGGACCTTCACGTAGTCCACCTTGAGTCCCATCCGGCATGCGAAGATGTTCGACGGCTTCACGTCGCGATGAACCAGCCCCGCCAGATGGGCTTCGCCGAGCGAGTCGCAGGCCTGCGCCAGAAGATGGATGACTCGTTCCGACGGAAGAGGACCGTGCTCCTGAACCAGATCCTGAAGGTCGATACCGTCGAGCAATTCCATGACGTAGTAGAACGTCCCGTCCTCGGCGACACCGTAATCGTACAACTCTATGGTATGCGGCGAGCGCAGTGTTGCCGCAGCTTCTGCCTCGCGACGGAAGCGCTCGATGACTACCCGATTCTCCTCGGGCGAAGCGCCGCGCAATGCTTCGGGCGATATCAGCTTCACGGCGGCAGGGCGGGCGAGGAGCCGATGCCTCGCGCGATAAACCTCACCCATACCTCCTTTCCCGATTCGATCCTCGAGCTGATAGCTCCCCAGCTCGCGAGCCTTTCTCACCTGCCGGCCAAGGGCGCGGATGACGTTTGCCGGAACTACAGCGAGCGCCGCGCACACGTAGCCCGGGAGAATGAGCCACAGCAGAATGAATCCATCGATCTCAGGATTCGGATGAATGCGGAGACCGTACCATATGGCGATCGGAATCGTTGTAGCCGCGGCAAGCGAAGCGACGAGAGTCTTTCGCGGCGACGACGGCACGATCGCCGGCCAGAGAACGATCGTGACACACACCCAAGAGACGGCCTGAGGATCCTGTCGCGGGTACCACTCGGATATCAGGCTGACAATCAGCGAGTTGAAAACCTCGAACAGCAGTCCGAGGTTCAACACGAGCTCGGGGCGATTCTTCAGTCGTGTTGCGATCCATGCCAATGCAAGCGCGGCGGCGACACCGATCAACGTGAGGATTGTCTGGCGTGGTCCCCAGATGCGCTCGGTGACAGCATTCGCTGATGCGAGGCGCGCAACGACTTCGTTCATGAAAATGACGAAGCCCCATGTTGCAACGAAAACCCAGGCCGCGATCCGCACGCGATCGCGGGCGCGATCGAGAATGTCGCGTGGCAGGGGCGTTCCCGCGGAAGGAATCACGCCCCCACCTGTAGTAGCTGTGGCAGCCGGAAATGCGATGTCGGCGTCGGGGCTCACGCGATTAATCTGGATAACTGTTCGGTGATTGTAAGGTCTGTGGCGAATCGCCAGCGGTGTTCCGATATTGTACGTCCGCTGCCGGGCCCTGGTTGTCCCGGTCGAGCTGCATTTCTCCTCAAGCCTCGGGCTCCAATGAAAAAACACACCATGTCGACGTGCCTCGCCATCGCGACTGCGCTGCTGGCGGCTGGCTGCGCCAATGCCGCAGCAAAGCAGACACAGGCTCCAGCTCCGGCAGGACCGGCCGCATCCACGCAGACCGCGGGTGCAAAGCCGGCTGCGCCAGGCGGAACCGCTGCCGCGGAAAAGAAATCGATCGCGAGCGTTGTCAAGCCAATGAAGAAGAACGAAGGTCTCTTCACGATCTATCAGGACACGACGAATGGATCTCTGATGATGCTCGTCTCGAAGAACAAGATCGGGAAGGAGTTCATCTACTTCACGCATGTCGTCGATGCGCCCGTCGTTGCGGGACCATTCCGTGGAGCTTTCGCCAACAACAACGTCTTCAAGGTCGAGAAGCACTTCAACCGGATCGAGTTCGTAACTCAGAACCCGAGTTTCTGGTTCGATTCGGGTCATGCGCTCGCGCGGGCGGCGTCGGCCAACATCAGCCCCGCTGTCGTCGCGGTCCAGGAAATCGTGGCGGAGGACAGCGCGAATTACCTCATCAAGGCTGATGATCTCTTCATGACAGAGGCATTCACGCAGATCAAGCCGACACCGAACCCCCAGGCACCTCCAGGATCGCAGTTCACACTCGGCCAGCTGAGCAAGACCAAGACGCGTGTGGCCCGCGTAAAGAACTATCCGGCGAACACGGACGTCACTGTGGACTACGTGTACGAGAACCCGGCGCCGATGAATCGCGGAGGCGCCGATGTCACGGACGCGCGCAACGTCAGCATCGTCGTGCAGCATTCGCTTATCGAGATGCCAAAGGACGACTACACTCCGCGCTTCGACGATCCCCGCGTCGGATTCTTCACGCAGGAGCAGACGGACATGGTGAGCACGAGCGCCGCGCCGTATCGTGATCTCATCAATCGCTGGAAGCTCGTCAAGAAAGATCCGAGCGCGGCGATCTCGGAGCCGGTCGAGCCGATCACGTGGTGGATCGAGAATACGACACCCGTCGAGTTCCGCGATGTCATCTACAAGGCTGCGATGCTGTGGAACGGCCCGTTCGAGGCCGCCGGATTCAAGAATGCAGTCGTCGTCAAAGTTCAGCCTGACGATGCCGACTGGGATGCGGGCGACATTCGCTACAACGTCCTCCGCTGGACGTCATCGCCGAATCCTCCGTTCGGTGGTTATGGACCGTCATTCTGGAACCCGCGCACGGGGCAGATACTCGGAGCTGACATCATGCTCGAGTACATCTTCGTCACCAACCGCGTCCGACAGGAAAAGGCGTTTGCTACGGCAGCGATGGGGCTTGAAGCGGATGTTGCGGAAAATGGAGAGACCGCCGAACAGCTTGGACGACGCTGCACCTTTGCCGATCAGCTTCAGCTCAATGTGATGACGGGCATGCAGGCGCTCACCGCAAGGGGCGCGACACAGATCGAGATGCGCGATTACATCAATCAGGCGATCACCGGTCTCATTCTTCATGAGATGGGTCACACGATGGGGCTCAATCACAACATGAAGGCGAGCCAGATGCTGTCGCCTAAGGAAATCAACAACCGGTCGATCACCAGCGATCGCGGAGTCATGGGCTCGGTGATGGACTACGAGATCGTCAACCTCGCGAAGAAGGGCGAGCAGCAAGGCGATTATTTCTCGAGTCGTCCCGGGCCGTACGATTACTGGGCGATCCAGTTCGGTTACACTCCTTCGCTTGCCGATGCGGCGGCGGAGAAAGCGCGTGTGAACGCGCTGCTCGCGCGATCGACGGAGCCCGCTCTCACGTTCGGAAACGACGCCGACGACATGCGCTCACCCGGCAGCGGAATCGATCCGCGTGTCAACGTGAACGACATGACGAACGATGCGATCGGATACATGTCGGATCGGTTCGATGTGATCAACGACCTCATGTCGACGCTTCAGACACGTTATTCCGCGCCCGGCCAGTCTTATCACGAGCTGAGGAATGCGTACCTCGTTCTCACCGGGCAGCTCAACAGCTCGGCGACCGTGATCTCCCGTTATGTCGGCGGAGTCTACGTCGATCGCGCATTCTCCGGACAGCCCGGAGCGACGAAGCCATTCAGACCGGTCAGCCGGGCTGATCAGAAGCGGGCGATGGCCTCACTCGCGAAAAACGTTTTCGCCCCGACGGCATTCAGCAGTCCGTCGAGCCTGTACTCGTACCTCCAGATGCAGCGGCGCGGGTATGATTTCTTCGGGCAGCCCGAGGATCCCAAGATTCACGAGCGTGTTTTGACGACGCAGCGCGGTGTTCTCAATCATCTGCTGCATCCGCGGGTGATGACTCGCATCACCGACTCGCGCCTCTACGGCAACGAGTATCCGCTTTCGGAGATGATGAGCGATCTGACGTCGGCGATCTTCGATGCCGACATCGACGGCAACGTCAACACGTTCCGTCAGAACATTCAGATGGAATACGTGAACCGGCTCGCCGCGATCGTGAATCCGGTGACGAGGACTGGCTACGACTATCCGTCGCAGTCGGCCGCGCTTGCGTCACTGCGCTCGATTCAGTCGAAGCTCGCCCGGAAGTCCGGCGCAAATGCCGAGACGATGGCGCACACACGCAATGTTCTCTTCACGATCCAAAAGGCTTTAAAGACAGACTAAGAAAAGAGGCTTTCGACAGACCGAGGACTCACAAGAGCATTGACACGAAGCCACGAAATCACGAAGGGTACACGGAGATTTTAGGGGTAAGGGCGGAACGACGCGGTTACGTAGTTCCCATTAAGAATCTCCGTGTACC
>Ga0209998_10000058_pt1 | contig 46200 bp, 48 predicted proteins | sample EndophyteCoNSPM_FD_187576 | JGI IMG/M metagenome (GOLD analysis project Ga0209998, IMG submission 187576) | Arabidopsis thaliana rhizosphere microbial communities from the Joint Genome Institute, USA, that affect carbon cycling - Endophyte Co-N... | ecosystem: Host-associated > Plants > Roots >... | reverse complement strand
GGTGGGGAAACGGCTCTACTAGATGGAAGTCCTGATCGTCTCGCTGCTCAACGGCCTCGTCTACGGCATGTTGCTGTTCATGCTGGCGAGCGGCCTCACCCTGATCTTCTCGATGATGGGCGTGCTCAACTTCGCCCACGCCAGCATGTACATGCTGGGCGCCTACTTCGCGTACTCGATCAGCCGGATCACCGGGTTCTGGCCCGCCCTGGTCCTCGCCCCCGTCCTGTGCGGCCTGCTCGGCGCGATCATCGAGATGTACGCGCTACGGCGCGTGCACAAGAACGGCCACATCGCGGAATTGCTCTTCACCTTCGGGCTGGCCTTCATCATCGAGAAGGGCGTGCAGATGGCGTGGGGCCTGCTGCCGGTGCCGTACCGGGTGCCCGCGGTGCTGGACCACCCGCTGTTCCGCATCTACGGCTCGAACTTCCACGCCTACCGCGGATTCATGCTCTTGATCTCGGCCCTGATGTTCGTGGCCATCTGGCTGCTGCTCACCCGCACCCGCATCGGCCTCGTCATCCAGGCCGCGCTCACCCATCCCGACATGGTCGGCGCCCTCGGGCACAACGTGCCGCGCGTGTTCACCATCGTGTTCGCGGGCGGCTCGGCCCTGGCCGGGCTGGCCGGGGTCATCGGCGGCAACTTCCTGGTGACCGAGCCGTCCATGGCCATCACCATGGGCCCGATCGTCTTCGTGGTGGTGGTGTTCGGCGGCCTGGGTTCCCTCGCCGGCTGCTTCATCGCCTCGCTGATCATGGGGCTCGTGCAGACCTTCGCGGTGGTGCTGGACGTGTCGTTCGCGGATCTGCTCGCGCGCGTCGGACTGCACGTGACCGCGGCCACCCCACTCGCCGAGTTCCTGACGATCCCGCTGCCCCGCGTGGGCGCGCTGCTGCCCTATCTCATGCTCATCCTCGTGCTGCTGGTGAAGCCGCGCGGGCTCATGGGCACGCGCGACACATGAGCGAGCCGCTCGCCCACCCCGCGGCCCGTCCGATCGCCGCGGAGCGGCCGGCCGGGCGGCTGGCCCGGCAGTGGCCGTGGCTGCTCACCCTCGCGGTGGCGGTGCTGGTGCCGTGGCTCTTCTACAACTGGGCGGCGGGACGCCACTCCGGGTTCATGGTCGCGATGCTCAGCCAGATGGGCATCATGATCATCTTCGCGCTCAGCTACAACATGCAGATGGGCCAGGCCGGGCTCCTCTCGTTCGGCCACGCGGTCTTTCTCGGCCTCGGCGGCTACGTCACCGCCCACACCCTCACCGCGGCCCGGAGCGGCCCGCTCTGGCTGCCGCTGGAGATCACCCCGCTGGTCGGCGGGCTCGGCGGGCTCGCCTTCGCCATCGGGCTGGGCTACTTCGCGACCAAGCAGCGCGCCACCGCGTTCGCCATGATCACGCTCGGCATCGGCGAGCTGGTCACCGCGTGCGCGCTCATGTTCCAGACCTTCTTCGGGGGCGAGGGCGGCGTCAGCACCAACCGCATGATCGGCCACAGCCTCTTCGGTCTCGCCTATGCCGCCCCGATCCAGGTCTACTACCTGATCGTGGCGTGGACCGCGATCGCGGTGGCCCTGATGCTCCTGCTCACGCGCACCCCGGTCGGGCGCATGGCCAATGCGTGCCGGGACAACTTCGAGCGCGCCCAGTTCGTGGGCTACGACCCGCGCATGGTGCGCTTCGTCCAGTTCTCCCTCTCCGGCTTCTTCGCGGGCATCGCGGGGGCGCTGTACACGCTGACCTACGAGATCGTGACGTACGACACGGTGGGCGGGGCCATGTCCGCCAACGCGCTGCTCATGACCTACATCGGCGGCGTCGGCGCCTTCGGGGGGCCGGTGATCGGCGCGGTGCTGATCGTGCTGCTCCAGAGCTGGGTGAGCCTGCTCTCCAACTCGTGGCTGGTCTACGCGGGCGTGCTCTTCATCCTGATGGTCACCTTCGCGCCGGGCGGCATCGCCGGCCTCGTGCTCATGCACCAGCCGATCGCGCGCGCCGGGCGGCTCGGCCGGCTCGCCGGGCCGTACCTGCGCCTCATCGGCCCGGGCCTGCTGGTCGCGGTCGGCTTCGTGCTGGCGGTGGAGCTGTGCTCGTTCCTCACCATCGGCGCCGCGCAGGGCAAGACCCTCGCCCTGGCCGGCGTCACCGTCGATCCGCGCCACTGGGGCCCGTGGCTGACCGTCCTGGTCCTGCTCGCGGGCGGCGGCTGGTGGCTGCGGCACGCGGCGCGGAGCTTCGGCCGCGCCTGGACCGCGGTCACCGAGGAGATCAAGGCCGGGGAGAGCCGGCCGTGACCGCGCCCGCGCTGCGGCTCACCGACGTGCACAAGAGCTTCGGCCCGACCGCGGTCATCATGGGGGTGAGCCTCGACGTGGCGCGCGGCACGCGCCACGCCATCATCGGCCCCAATGGGGCGGGCAAGACCACGCTGTTCAACCTGATCAGCGGGCGGTTCCCGGTGTCCTCGGGCACGATCGAGCTGAGCGGGCGGCGCATCGACTCACTCGAGCCGCACCGGATCAACCGGCTCGGCCTCTCCCGCAGCTTCCAGGTGACGTCGATCTTCGCGCGCATGACCGTCTTCGAGAACATCCGCTGCGGGCTCCTGTGGTCGCGCGGCTACCGCTACTCGTTCTGGCACCTGCTGGGCGGCGAGCGCGCGCTGAACGAGCACGCGGCCCGCCTGCTCGCCGACGTGAACCTCGAATCGCGGCGCGACGTGCCGGCCGGGCTCCTCTCCTACGCCGAGCAGCGCGCGCTCGAGATCGGCATCACCATCGCGGGCGGCGCCGACACCATCCTGCTCGACGAGCCCACCGCGGGCATGAGCCGGAGCGAGGCCGACCACGCGGTCGCCCTGATCCGCCGGGTCACCGCGGGCAAGACGCTCGTCATGGTCGAGCACGACATGAGCGTGGTGTTCGACCTCGCCGACGTGGTCACGGTGCTGGTCTACGGACAGGTCATCGCCTCCGGCCCGCCCGCCGAGATCCGGGCCAGCCGCGCGGTGCAGGACGCGTATCTGGGCGCGCCCGCGGAGATCGCTTGATGCTGGCGGTTCGCGATCTCCACGCGTACTACGGCAAGAGCCACATCCTCCAGGGCGTGAACCTGGAGGTGCGCGCGGGCGAGATCGTGAGCCTGCTCGGCCGCAACGGCGTCGGCCGCTCCACCACCTGCAAGGCGATCATGGGGCTGGTCGAGCCGGTCGGCGAGGTGCTGTGGAAGGGCAAGAGCCTGGCCGGGCTGCGCCCCGATCAGATCGCGCACGCCGGGATCGGCTACGTGCCGGAGGACCGCCAGGTCTTCCCCACCCTCACCGTTCGGCAAAACCTCGAGCTGGGCCTCAAGCGCGCGGGACGATTCGGCCGCTGGTCGTTCGACGACATGTTCGCGCTGTTCCCCCACCTCCGGGAGCGGCAGTCCAACCTGGCCGGCGTGCTGTCGGGGGGTGAGCAGCAGATGCTGGCGATGGGGCGCACCCTCATGGGCGATCCCGAGCTGGCCATCATCGACGAGCCCACCGAGGGATTGGCCCCGATGCTGGTGGCCCAGGTGGGCCGCTTCCTCGACGAGATCGCCCGTCGGGGCGTGTCCATCCTCCTGGTCGAGCAGAAGCTCACCATCGCGCTCACGATCTCGCACCGCGTGTACGTGATGGGTCACGGGCGTATCGTGTTCGGAGGCACGCCCGCGGCCCTGGCCGCCAACGAGGCGGTGCGGAAGGAAAACCTGGAAGTCTGATCGAGGAGACGGCACCCATGAAGGCGTCGCGCAAGGGATACAAGCAGATGGTGGACGAGGCGAAGTCCCGCATCACGTCGATCACTCCGGAGGAGGCCAAGGGGCGGCTCGGCCGCGACGAGGTGGTCTTCGTCGACCTGCGGGACGTCCGCGAGCTGGAGCGGGAGGGCATGGTGCCGGGTGCCTTCCACTGCCCGCGCGGGATGCTCGAGTTCTGGATCGACCCCGACAGCCCCTATCACAAGGACATCTTCGCGGGCGACAAGCAATTCGTCTTCTACTGCAACGGGGCGTGGCGCTCCGCCCTGGCCGCCGATGTGGCCCAGCAGATGGGCCTCGAGAACGTGGTGGAGATGGAAGGCGGCTTCACCGAGTGGAAGAAGAAGGGCTTGCCGGTGGCCGAGCGGCCCACCCGGAAGGCGTAGCATGCCGATCCGCTCGTCCGATCACGAGCCGGAGCCGACGCCCGCGCCGGAGCCGGAGCCGCAGCAGCTGCCGATGATGCTGCCGCCGGCCCAGGGGCCGGCGGTCGAGCAGCCGGCCAAGCTGATCCGCATCGCCGCCATGATCCGCGAGCTGCTGCAGGACGTCCGGCAATCCACCCCCGACGAGGCCGGGCGCAAGCGTCTGCGCGACATCTACGGGCGCGCGGTGGCCGCGCTGAAGGAAGGCGTGTCGAAGGAGCTGCAGGACGAGCTGGAGACGCTGGTGCTCCCGCTGGGCGACAGCCCGAGCGAATCGGAGATCCGGCTCGCCCAGGCGCAGCTGGTGGGCTGGCTCGAGGGACTGTTCCAGGGCATCCAGGCCGCGCTCTGGACCCAGCACATGCAGGCCCGCGCCGAGATCGAGGAGATGCGGCGCCATCGCGGCCTGCCCCCCGGGCCGGGCGGCGATATCGTCCCGCGCGATCCCGGTCAGTATCTCTAGATCCAGCGGGTCAGCAGATCCGACGGGCCGACGCAGAACGGGCGCCCGTGTCGCCACGAGCGCCCGCTCGACCCGGAGCCGGGATCCGCTACCGCTTACTCACCGGCCGTCCTCTTACACGCCCGTCCTGGTCTCTCCGGGCCAGGGAGAGATGGCGGCAATTACCGTGTAAGTCTTTCTGCTTCCCGGATCAGCGCGTCCTCGCTCGGCGTCACCTTGACGCCGTGGGTCGGAAACGCGCGGAGGTGCCGCACCCCTTCGGTTTTCGCGTCGGGCTCGGTGCGGAACATGACTTCGTAACCGCAGTGCGTGCAGGTCATCATGTAGCTGGCCATCGGGTCGGCCCTCCTTGACCGTGGGAATAGAGCAAGTCGGGTGCCATCGCGATCCCGCGGCCGCGAGCGCGCCGAGGCGGTGCTAGAATCCGCGATCATGACGAGCCGACTGATCACCGGCGTGCGGATCCTGGACGGGACGGGCCGCGAACCCTTCGCGGGCTCGGTGCGCATCGAGGGCGACCGGATCGCGGAGGTCTCGCCGACACCGCTGGCCGCGCGACCGGGAGAGCCGGCCATCGACGGACGGGGGGCGACCCTCATGCCCGGCCTCGTGGAGCCTCACGCCCATCTGAGCTTCGCCGACGTGAGCAGCCACGATCTCACGCGCCTGCCCGTGGAGGAGCACGTGCTCGCCACCGTCCGCAACGCGCGCACGATGCTCGACGCCGGCTACACCAGCGCGCTCTCCGCCGCCGCGGCCAAGCCGCGCCTGGACGTGGTGGTCAAGCGCGAGATCGAGGCCGGCCGCATTCCCGGCCCGCGGCTGCTCGCCAACGGCCCCGAGATCACGGTCACCGGCGGCCTCGGCGACACCAACCTGCTCCACCTGCCGCACCACGAGACACCCACGTTCTGCTGGATCGTGGACGGGCCCGACGCCATGCGCCGGGCGTGCCGCCTGCTCGCGCGCGAGGGCGTGGACCTGCTCAAGCTCAACCTCTCCGGCGATCTGGGCACCTCCGCGTGGTCGTCGGAGCTGACCCCGATGACGGCAGCCGAAGTCGAGGCGGCGATGGAGGTGGCCCGGTCCCGCGGGCTCCGGGTCTGCGCCCACTGCCGCAGCGGCGACGCCGTGCGGATGGCGGTCCGGCACGGCGTCGAGATCATCTACCACGCGAACTACTGCGACGAGGCCGCGCTGGACGCCCTGGAAGCCGCGCGCGGCCGCGTCTTCGTAGCCCCGGCGCTCGGCATCACCTACACGCTCAGCCAGGCCAGCGGCCAGTGGGGCGTGACGCCGGCGCGCGCGCGGGAGTTCGAGCGGGAGCTGGCCGCGTCGGTGGAGAGCATCGCCCGGATGCGCGCACGCGGCATCCGCGTCCTGCCCGGCGGCGACTACGGATTCCCGTTCAGCCCGCACGGCACGTACGCCCGCGATCTCTGGCTGTTCGTCAAGGTCCTCGGCTTCTCGCCGATGGAGACGCTCGTGGCGGCCACCCGGCAGGGCGGCGAGATCATGGGCCTGCCGGGGGAGCTGGGCGTGGTGCGGCCGGGCGCGCTCGCCGACCTGCTCCTGGTCGACGGCGACCCCCTCGCCGACATCGCGATCCTGCAGGACTCCAGCGCGATCCGGATGATCATGAAGAACGGCAACTTGCACCGCACCCCCTGACCACCCGCTCGAAGGAGTCGCCCCGTGATCAGAAAGCTGCCCTCCGGCCGGTACCGTCTCTACTCCCGGAAGAAGGACCCGCGCACCGGACACCGTCGCAACCTCGGCACCTTCAAGACCCGCGCGGCGGCCTTGAAGCACGAGCGCGCGGTGCAGTTCTTCAAGCGCGGGTGAGAACTGCTTCGCCACGGAGCGAATCCGACCCTCCGGAGCCGGGACGGCAAGAGCCCGCTCGATCTCGTGCGCAACCGGCGCGACAGGACCCTGTTCGCCTTGCTCTCGCGCGGGATTCAGGAGTAGGATCACGGCGTCCAGGCAGCTCCCATCTGCCAAGGAGAGTGTCATGCTCGAGCGGCTGATCTCCGGCGACAACCACATCGACCTCACCTACTGTCCCCCCGACCTCTGGTCGTCGCAGGCGCCGTCGAAGTGGAAGCTGCTGGTGCCGCGGGTCGAGGAGCTGGAGGACGGCTGCCACTGGTTCGTGGAGGCGCAGGACAAGGGCATGTGGAACGGCGTCGGGCCCGGCTTCCTCAAGCGCACGCCGGGCTCCTTCGCCCGCATCGACGAGATGGCCGCCTGCGGCTTCGAGTGGGACCACCGGGCCGGCGCCCGGCCCCGGCCCACCACTCCCGAGCTGCGGCTGGCCGATCTCGATCGCGACGGCCTCGACGCCGAGGTGGTCTACGGCTGTCTGATGATCAACGACATGATCGCCAGCGGCGACCGCCGCGCGTGGGCCAACGCGATCTACAACGACTGGGCCGCCGACTTCGCCAGGAAGTCGGATCCCAACCGCATCTTCCCGCTCGCCATCGTGCCCAGCAACGACCCGCAGGTGGCCGCGGCCGAGGTGCGGCGCTGCGCCAAGATGGGGTTGCGGGGCGGCGATCTCGGCTTCAAGTCCATGAGCATCCCGCTCTACCAGCACGAGTGGTATCCGCTCTGGGAGGCCGCCGCCGAGTGCCACTTCCCGATCGCGTTCCACTCGACCGGCTTCAAGGCCCTGCGCGCCCCCGACTCGCCCGCGATGGAGCAGCAGTACATGCTGCAGTGGCGCCTGGTGCGCTCCTCGCTCTTCCAGCTGGACACCATGGAGGTGCTGGTCTCGCTGATCACCTCCGGGGCCTGTGAGAAGTACCCCGACTTCAAGTTCGTGCTCGGCGAGTCGGGCGTGACGTGGCTGCCCTACGTGTTCGACCGCTTCGACACCGAGTACGAGGACCGCGCCCGCGGTCTCGGCTTCTCGATGAAGCCCAGCGACTACTTCCGGCGCCAGGGTTACGTGACCTATCAACAGGATCAGTACCTGGAGCCGATCATCCCGCTCATCGGCGAGGACAACATCATCTGGGGCGCGGACTACCCGCACCCCGACTGCGTGTGGCCGGACTCGCGGCGGCACCTCGAGAAGAACCTCGGCAACCTGCCCGAGCGCGTGCAGCGCAAGATCACCTACGACAACGTGGTCAAGCTCTACAATCTCCGCTGAGCGAAAGGATCCCCATGACTCCCAGCGCGCTCGATATTCCGTCGCTTCAGGGCAAGGTCTCTCCGGAGGAGTGGGCGGTTCGCGTGGACCTGGCCGCCGCCTACCGGCTGGTCTCCCGCTACGGCTGGGAGGACCTGGTCTTCACCCACATCTCGGCCCGGGTGCCCGGCACCGAGGACCAGTTCCTGATCAACCCGTACGGCTTGTTCTTCGACGAGATCACCGCGTCGAGCCTCGTGAAGATCGACCAGCAGGGCCGAAAGCTCGAGGACACCCCGTTCACCGTCAACGCGGCCGGCTTCATCATCCACAGCGCGATCCACGGGGCCCGGCACGACGCCAAGTGCGTGCTGCATACCCACACCCCGAACGGCGTCGCGGTCTCCACCCAGCGCGCCGGCCTGCTGCCGATCTCGCAGCACTCGCTCTTCGTGCTCAATAGCGTCGGCTACCACGATTTCGAGGGCCCCGCGCTCGACGAGGACGAGAAGCCGCGCCTGGTCGCCGATCTGGGCGACAACCGCTGCCTGATCCTCCGCAACCACGGCTTACTGACGGTGGGCGAGACGGTCGCGGACGCCTTCGTGAACATGTACTACCTGGAGGCCTCCTGCCAGATCCAGGTGCGCGCCCAGTCGGGCGGCGGCGAGCTGATCAACGTGCCCAAGGAGGTCATGGACAAGGGCTACGCCAACGCGGCCGCCAACCAGCGCAAGAATGGCGGCCAGGGCAAGCTCGTCTGGCCGGGGCTGCTGCGCCGGCTGGATCGCACCGACCCGTCGTTCCGGAACTGACGGCTCCGAGTTGACCGGTCCCGAATCCTCGCTGCGCTTCGGCGCCGTCGCCGGCGGGCGGCGCAGCGAGGACGGTCCCCTCCTGACCGGCCGGGGCCGCTTCACCGACGACATCGCGCTTCCCGGGCAGGCCCACGGCGCCTTCGTCCGCGCGCCCGTCGCCCACGCCCGCATCCGCTCGATCGACGTCGCCCCCGCGCTCGCCCTGCCCGGCGTCCTCGCCGTGCTCACCGGGAGCGATCTGCAGGCCGCCGGCCTCGGCGCCATCCCGCCCGCCGCGTCGTTCCCCGGCCGCGGCGGCAAGCCGCTCGCCGCCGCGCCCATCCCCCCGCTCGCGGTGGACCGCGTGCGCCACGTCGGCGAGGCGGTGGCCCTCGCGGTGGCCGAGACTCCCGAGCAGGCGGCCGACGCGGCGGCCGCGGTCGTGCTCGACCTGGATCCGCTGCCCGCGGTCGCCGACGTGGACCACGCGCTCGCCCCCGCCGCGCACCCGGTCTGGCCGGACGCGCCGGACAACGTGGCCTTCGACTGGACCGACGGCGACGCCGCCGGCGTGGCCGCGGCCTTCGCCGCCGCGGCCCACGTCGCGCGCGTGCGCCTCGACGATACGCGCGTGGCCCCCGCCGCGCTCGAGCCGCGGGCCGCGATCGGCCAGTGGGACGAGGCCGCGCAGCGCTACACGCTGACCGCGAGCACCCAGGGCGTGGCGGTCGTGCGCCGGCTGCTGGCCGAAGGCGTCTTCAAGATCCCCCCGGCCCGGCTGCGCGTGCTCACCCCCGACGTCGGCGGCGGCTTCGGCATGAAGGTCCAGGCCTATCCCGAATATGCCGCGCTGCTCTTCGCGGCCCGCCGCGTCGGCCGCCCGGTGAAGTGGCGGGCCACCCGCATCGAGAGCTTCCTCGCCGACACCGCGGGCCGCGACGGGATCCTCGAGGGCGAGCTGGCGCTGGACGCCTCCGGCCGGTTCCTCGGCCTGCGGGTGCGCACCCGCGTCGGCCTCGGCGCCTACGTCTCGGCGTTCGCGGCGGTGTTCGGCACCAACAACACCAAGAACTGCCTCTCGAGCGTGTACCGGATCCCGGCCATCGCCATCGACGTCACGCTGGCCTTCACCAATACCGCGCCGCTCGGCCCCTATCGCGGCGCCGGCCGGCCCGAGGCGCTCTACCTGATCGAGCGGCTGATCGATCAGGCCGCCGCCGCGATGGGCAGCGACCGCGTCGCGCTCCGCCGCCGGAACTTCATCCCGCCCGCGGCCATGCCGTACCGGACGCCCAACGGGCCCACGTACGACAGCGGCGAGTTCGAGACGGTGATGGACCGCGCGCTGGACCTGGCGGACTGGGCCGGCTTCCCGGCGCGCCGCGCGGCCGCCGAGCGCGCCGGGCGCCTGCGCGGCATCGGCCTCTGCTGCTTCCTGGAGGTCGCCGGCGGCATCCTGGACGAGACGGTGGACCTGCGCTTCCGGGCGGACGGCACGGTGGCGCTGCATACCGGCGCCCAGCCGATGGGCCAGGGCCATCTCTCGACGTTCCCGGCGGTGATCGCTCGCCGGCTCGGCATCGATCCCGGCGCGGTGCGCCTGGTCCAGGGCGATAGCGACCTGGTGCCGGCGGGCACGCCCAGCGTGGCCTCCCGATCCATGATGATGGCGGGCAGCGCGGCCGCGATGGCGTGCGACGTCGCCATCGAGAAAGGGCGCCGCGTGGCCGCGCACTACTTCGAGGCCGCCGCGCCGGACGTGGAGTTCGCGGCCGGCCGCTTCCGCGTCACGGGCACCGATCGCGCGATCGGCCTGCTCGACCTGGGCGCGCGCGCCCGCGCGCTGCCCGGGCTGCCGCCGGACCTGGCGGACGGGCTCGACAGCACCGCCAAGTTCGTCTCGCCGCAGATGACCTTCCCCAACGGCTGCCACGTCACCGAGGTCGAGATCGACCCCGACACCGGCGCGGTGGCGGTGGTCGGCTACGCGGCGGTGGACGACGTCGGCCGCATCGTGAACGAGACCATCGTCGAGGGACAGATCCACGGCGGCATCGCGCAGGGACTGGGCCAGGTGCTGGGCGAGCACGTGGTCTACGACGCGGACGGCCAGCTCCTCACCGCCTCGTTCATGGACTACGGGCTGCCGCGCGCCGAGGACCTGCCGGCCCTGCGCGTGGGCCATCACGGCGTCGCCTGCACCACCAACCCGCTCGGCGTGAAGGGCGCGGGTGAGTCGGGCGTGGCCGGAGCGCTCCCCTCCGCGGTCAACGCGGTGCTGGACGCCCTCGCGAGCCGCGGCGTGCGCGCGCTCGACCTGCCGATGTCGTCCTCGCGGGTGTGGACGGCCCTGCGGGCCTGAGCGTCCCCGCCGGGACACATTGACGGCGCCGGCGCGGATCGCTACGCTCGACGCATGTCGCCGCCCGAGATTCCGGTTCGTCGATGGAAGCGGCTCGAATACGAGCGCCTCGTCGAGGGCGGATTCCTCGGCCCGGGCGATCCGATCGAGCTCCTCGGCGGACAGCTCATCGTGGCGGAGCCCCAGGGCAGCCGTCACTTCGCCGCGATCCGGGCGGCGGAGGAAGCGCTCCGCTCCGCCCTGGGCCCCGGCTGGGAAGTGCGCGGCCAGGGGCCGCTCGCCCTGGACGACGAGTCGGAGCCCGAGCCGGATCTGGCGGTCGTGCCGGGAAGCTTTCGCGACTATCGCGCGGAGCACCCGTCACGCCCGGTGCTCGTCGTCGAGGTGGCCGAATCGAGCCTCCTCCTCGATCGAGAGCACAAGGGAAGCCTCTACGCGCGAGCCCGCATCGCCGACTACTGGATCATCAACCTGGTAGACCACGCGCTCGAGATCTACCGCGAGCCGGCACGCGACGCCTCCGCGGTGTTCGGTTGGCGCTACGGGTCTCGCCTCGTGCCGGAGCGCGACGGCTCGGTGTCGCCGCTCGCCCGGTTGACGGCCCGCGTGCGCGTGGCCGATCTTCTGCTCTGACGCCCGCCATGCTGACGCGCCCCCTGCCCGAGTCCGCCGCCTGGCACGGCCCGTCGCTGCCGGCCGACCGGTACCTGCTGCCGATCCCCGTCGAGGTCCTGGCCGAGCTGGCCGCCGCGCTCCGCGAGCTGCGCCGCGCGCCGGTGCCGACGCTGCTGCTGCTGCCGGAGCACTTCCCGCTCGCGGCCACCGTGACGTGGATGGCCGAGGTGCGCCGACGGCTCGACGTCGGCCCGGGTTTCGTGATGCTGGACCGGCTGCCGGTGGACGCGATGACCCGCGACGAGGCCGTCGCGGTCTACTGGATCCTCATGAGCCTGCTCGAGCCGCCGGTGGCGCAGGAGTGGAAGGGCACCGTCATCTACGACGTGCGCCACGACGGCGCGGCCTACACCGCCGAGACCCGCGGCGCGCTGACTCCCGAGGGTCTCGAGATGCACACCGACAGCAGCATGGGCGAGGCCCCCCCGAGCTACGTGACGCTCTTCTGCCTGCAGCCGGCCCGCGACGGCGGCATGAGCATCGTGTCGAGCGCGGCGGCCGCCCACAACTATTTCCTGAGCGAGCACCCCACGCTGCTGCGCCGGCTCTACGAGGTCTTCTACCGCGACCACCAGGAATACCAGGCGGCCGACGCGGCGCCGACGAACTTCCGCCCGGTGTTCGCCTGGGACGGCGCCCTGCGCACGCGCTTCAACGCCCGGCACATCGTCCGCGGCTACGAGAAGACCGGCCGCACCCTCGACGCCGACGGCGCCGAGGCGGTGCGGCGGATGGACGCCTTCCTCAGCGATCCGGCGCATCGCCTGGACCTCTGGCTCGAGCGCGGCCAGATCCAGGTGCTGAACAACCGCGTGATCGTCCACGGGCGCACGCCGTACCAGGATCACGACGACCCGGAGCGGCGACGTCACCTCGTGCGGCTGTGGCTCCGGTCTGGCGACCGGCGACAGTTCCGCGGCTAGAGAGCTGCGGCGGCCATGGGGGTCCCGGTCGGCCTCAACATCTGGTCGCGCCTCGTCGAGGACACCTTCCCCTACTTCGACCGGACCATCGCGCCGTTCGACGCGCTCTGGATGCCGGACCACGTGCAGTATGGCTCCCACAAGGTGGCCGAGGGCTGGACGCTGCTCACCTGGGCGCTCGCCCGCTATCCGGACAAGCGGTGCGGCCACGAGGTGCTGTGCAACAGCTTCCGCAATCCCGCGCTGCTCGCCAAGATGGCCGCGACCGCCCAGGCCCTGTCCGGCGGCCGCGTGATCCTGGGCATCGGGGCTGGCTGGAACGAGGAGGAGTACCGCGCCTACGGCTGGCCCTACCCGCCGGCGCGCGTGCGCATCGATCAGCTCGCGGAGGCCATCGAGCTGATCCGACGCCTGTGGACCCAGGCCCCGGCCGACTACCACGGCCAGCACTACTCCATCACCGGCGCCGCCTGCGAGCCGCGCCCCACCCCGGTTCCGCCGATCATGGTCGGCGGCTCGGGGGAGAAGTTCCTGCTCCGCGTGGTCGCCCGCCACGCCGACTGGTGGAACTACGTCTGGAAGGGGCCGGAGGCCTACGCCCACAAGCAGGAGGTCCTCAAGGGGCACTGCCGCGACGTGGGCCGCGACTACGACGCGATCGAGCAGGTGGTTCGGGTGGGCATCCTCATCGCCGAGAACGAGCGCGAGGTGGAGCGGCTCAAGACGTCGCCCGGGATCCGCTCGCTGAACGACATCCAGCTGGTCGGCACGCCGGCCCAGGTGACCGAGGCGATGCTCGGAATCGTCAAGCAAGGAGCACGACGGCTCACCGTGAACTTCGCCGACGTCCCGCGCCCGGAAGGCACCTGGCTCTTCGCCTCCACCGTCCTGCCGCATCTCTAGTTCGGCAGTTCGTACCGGGTCGTTTCTTCCTCGCCCTCCCCTCCGTCGCCGATCGTGACGGCAGTTTCGGGCTCGATACGTGGCGTTCGGCGTAGAGTCGCCCGGGCATGGCGGTTGCACCCGCGGCGGGCCATGACGAGCCCGCTGCGAGCGTGGATCACCCGACCGATGATCTTCTTTCCCCTCGTGGCCATCGTCGCCGTGCTCACCGTCTACGGCTTCCTGGAGGTGGGGCTCGCCGCCAGCGCCCGCTGGGAGCGCGACCTGGCGAAGCGCATGGAGCGGTACCGCGCGAACCAGCCGTCGGTGCTGGTCAGCCGATATGAAGAGCGCTTGAAGGCGGTGCGCCTGGCCCTGCGCGAGCGCGGCTACAACGCCGGCTCCCCCGAGGCCGCGATGGGTCCGCGCACGGCGGAGGCGCTCCGCTCGTTCCAGCGACGCCAGGGCCTGCCGGTCACGGGCCGCCCCGACCCTTCGACGCTGATCGCCCTCGGCCTCGTCCAGTAGCCGGCCCCCGTGTCACCGCGCGCGCCGGTGCTATGATGCGCGCGCCATGGAGCATTCGCCGGCGCGTCTGACCCGGAGTCACGCCCTGTGGGAGCGCGCCCGCAAGGTCATGCCGGGCGGCGTCTACGGCCACCAGAACGGCGCGGTGCTGGGCGACGGCCACCCGCGTTTCCTCGCCCGCGCCGAGCGGAGCCGCATCTGGGACGTGGACGGCAACGAGTACGTCGACTGGATGTGCGCCTACGGCCCGATGATCCTCGGCTACGGCCATCCCGCGGTCGAGGCCGCGGTGGCCGAGCAGCGGGCCGGCGGCGACTGTCTCCCCCTGCCCGGCCCGCGCATGGTGGAGCTGGCCGAGCGGCTCGTCGCCCTGACCCCGCGGGCGGACTTCGCGGTGTTCGGCAAGAACGGCGCCGACGCCACCAGCTGGGCCGTGGACGTGGCCCGCGCCCACACCGGCCGCCCGCGCATCGCCCGAGTGCGCGGGGCCTATCACGCCGCACGCCCGTGGGCCCTGCCCCACCTGCCCGGCGTCCCCGCCCACTACCGGGATGACCTCCTCGAGTTCGGCTGGAACGATCTCGACGAGCTGGCCGGCCTCTTCGCGGCAGAGCCCGGCCACATCGCGGTGGTGATGGCCACCCCGTTCGATCACGTCACCGGGACCGCGCCCGCGGCCGGCTTCTTCGCGGGCGTTCGCGCCCTCTGCGACGCACACGGCGCCCTCTTCGCGATGGACGACGTGCGCGCCGGCTTCCGCTTCCACCTGGGCGGCTCGTGCGAGCACTTCGGCGCGGCCCCCGATCTGATCTGCTACTCGAAGGCCATCGCCAACGGCCACCCGCTCGCCGCCGGGCTCGCCCGCGAGGGCCTGCGCGCGGCGGCCGAGCGCATCTACTTCACCGGCTCGTTCTTCTTCGCGAGCGCGCCGTTCGCGGCCAGCCTGGCCACCCTCGACGTGCTGGCGGGCACCGACGCCATCGCGCGCATCCATCGCATCGGCGGCCTGCTCACCGACGGCCTCGCCGAGCAGGCGCGCCGGCACGGGGTGCCGCTGCAGTCGGTCGGCCAGCGCGCCATGCCGGTGATCCGCTTCGCCGATGATCCCGAGCGGCGGCGCATCCGCCGGTGGTGCTCGCTCGTGACCGAGGGCGGGGCGTACGCCCATCCCGCTCACAACTGGTTCGTGTCGGCGGCCCACTCCGAGGACGACGTGGCCCGCACGCTCGAGGCGAGCGAGCGCGCGTTCCAGACGGTGGCGAGCGAGACCTAGCTACCGCGCGTCAGGCGCAGGATCGTGATGGAGTGGGCGGGACAGACATGATCGAGCCCGCCCGGGCGGGCGGTGGCGCGCCCCTCGCGCACGTCGACCCGCCGCGGGTCCTCGAAGGAGTTGGTCGCTCCCACGTCGGGGCCGTTCACCTCCCAGAGGGTCACCGTGCCCGCCACGTCCATGCCCGCGATCTCGATCGACGCGGGCAGATCGCGGTCCCGATCGCGATTGACCAGCGCGATCGAGAGCGCCCGGCCCCCCTCGTCGACGCTGGCCGCCGCGTCGATGAGCGAGAACGGCCCCAGGTCGGCCACGTGGTGCACGCGCCCGCCCCCGGCGTCGCTCTCCTGCCCGGGGGCGAGCGCGTACTGCGCGCCGTCCACCGTCACGTCGAGCGCCACGTCGAGCGTGTGCTCGGCGTAGAGCCGCAGCGGATGGTAGATCGTCTGGAGGAACAGGCCCCGCCGGCTCGTGAAGATCGGGGCGATGGCGTTGACGAGCTGGGCGAAGTTGGCCATGCGCACGCTGCGGCAGTGGCGCAGGAAGCCGTTCAGGTAGGTCGCCACCGCGAGGGCGTCGGTCAGGGTGTAGCGCTCCTCCACGCCGCCCACCCGATCCTCGTGGCTCCGGGTGCGCCACCACACGTTCCACTCGTCGAACGCGATATGGATGGGGTGCGCGATCTGCTTCCGGCGCCGCACCCGCTCGATGAGCGCCGTGCAGATGCGCACCGCGCGCTCCGCCTCGTGCGACTGCATCACGGTCACGTAATGATCGGGGTGGCCGGTGTAGAGATGGATGGAGTGGAAGTCGATCAGCTCCGCGAGGCCGTCCAGCACCACCTCGTCCCACTCGCTCCAGCCGTTCTGCCCGCAGCCGATGAGCTGGATCGACGGGTCGGTGCGCTTCATGACCATCGCGAAGGCGCGCGCCTTCTTGACGTAGTCGCGCGCCTCGAGATTGCCGATCTGCCAGCCTCCGTACATCTCGTTGCCCAGCCCCCAGTACCGCACCCGGTGCGGCTCGGGGTGGCCGTGGGCGCGGCGCAGGTTGGCCCACGAGGTGTTGCCGGTGCCGTTGCAGTACTCGACCCAGGCCTGGGCCTCGTCCATGGTGCCCGAGCCCATGTTCACGCAGATGATCGGCTCGGCGCCCATCGCGCGGCAGTACTCGATGAACTCGTTGGTGCCGAAGCGGTTGGACTCCTCGGCGTACCAGGCCAGGTCGCTGCGGCGCGGGCGCTCCTTCTTGGGCCCCACCCCGTCGAGCCAGTGATAGCCGCTGACGAAGTTGCCGCCGGGCCAGCGCAGCACCGGGAAGCGGAGCGGACGCGCCGCCTCCATGACGTCGCGGCGGAAGCCCCGCTCGTCGGAGAGATTCGAGCCCTCCTCGTAGATGCCGCCGTAGATGCAGCGGCCGAGGTGCTCGATGAACTGGCCGAAGATGCGCCGGTCCACCGGGCCGAGGCGCCGTCGCGTGTCGATGCCGATGCGCGTGGTCATGGCGCCAGAGTCTAGGAGCCGGTCCATCGCGTGTCAATTTGACAGTGCCGGTGAGGGGGACGTACAGTCTCGCCCGGAGGAAACCCATGAGCGCTCGTGATCGCGGCGTCAACGGCAGTGACGGCATCTCCCCCACTCGCGCGCGGGTGAGCCGCCGCGCCTTCGTGGCCGGCGTCTCGGCCGCCGGCGTGGCCGCGTGGACCCGCCGTACCGGCGCGCAGCCGAAGTCCACCATCACCTACTGGAACGGCCTCACCGGCGCCGACGGCAAGGTGATGGACGAGCTGATCGACTCGTTCACGCGCGACACCGGTATCCGCCTCGAGCAGCAGCGCCTGCCGTGGGCCGACCTCTACGCCAAGCTGCAGGTGGCGGTGCCCGCCGGCGAGGGCCCGGACCTGGCCCTGATCCACACCGTGGAGGTCCCGCACTTCGCCAACGACGGCGTGCTCGAGGCCATCGACGACGCCACCGCCTCCGGCAAGGGCTTCCGCGGCGACGACTACCTGCCCGCCACCTGGCAGGGCGGCACCTACCAGGGCAAGCGTTACTCGCTGCCCCTCGACGTGCCGCAGCACATCCTCTACCTCAACGTGAAGGTCATGAAGGACGCCGGCCTCGTGGGCGCCGACGGCAAGCCGCGGGGGCCGGGCAGCCGCGACGAGCTGGTGACCATGGCCAAGCGCATCGCCAAGTCGCCCGACGTGTTCGGCTTCGCCATCGGCACCGTGGGGCCCGGCCGCTACACCTGGGGCTTCCACAACCTGCTCTGGCAGAACGGGGCCAACATCTACACCGCCGATCTCAAGCGCGCCGCCGTCACCGAGCCCGCCGCGCTGGAGGTCGCCGAGTTCTGGGCCGCGCTCGAGGGCCAGCACAAGATCGCCCCGCCCGCCAACGCCAACTGCCGCGACGCCTTCATCGCGGGCAAGCTCGGCATGTGGATCGCCGGCTCCTGGAACTTCGCCGGCCTGCGCGAGGCCAAGGTGGAGTTCGTGGCAGTGCCGCTCCCGCGCCTGTTCAAGCAGCCGGTGGTGTGGGCCATGCCGCACCAGTACGCCTTCCCCAAGGTGAAGACGGTCGACCGGTCCAGGCGCGACGCGGCCTGGGCCCACGTGCGCTGGATGACCGATCACGTGGCGGAGTGGACCCTCAAGGCCGGCCAGGTCTCGGCCAGCCGCAAGGCGCACGGCGATCCGCGGATCACCGGCGATCCGGTGCTGAAGGCGCTGCTCTCGCAGGCCCCGAACTGGCAGGTCGGCCAGCCCACGCCCAAGTGGGTCGCGGCCGAGAACCTGACTCGGCCGGTGATCGAGTCGGTCTACACCGGCCAGAAGCCGGCGAAGGCCGCGATGGAGGATCTGGCGCGCCAGATCAACGCGCTGCCCGACTAGGAGCGCGTCTGCGTCACCTTCGTCCGTCGCGCGAGACGCGCACGGCGTACGGCTTCCTCGCGCCGGGCCTCGTGCTGTTCGCCGTCTATCGTCTCTATCCCCTGCTCGAAGGCCTGCGCCTGTCGTTCACCAACGCGCGGCTGGGCCGTCCCACCCAGCAGTGGGTGGGCCTCGCCAACTACACGCGGCTCGCCGAGGACACCCGCTTCGGGGTGAGCCTGTGGAATACCGCGTTCTACACGGTGGCCAGCACCCTGCCGATCCTCGCCGTGCCGCTGGTGCTCGCGCTGGCGCTCAACCGCGGGCGGCTGCGCGGCCTGCTGCGCAGCGTGTTCTTCTTTCCCTTCACGCTCTCGGTGGTCACGGTGGGGCTGGCGTGGCTCTGGCTGCTCGACCCGGTGGTGGGTCCCTTCAACTACTATCTCCGCTCGATCGGGGTGCCCGCGCGCTCGTGGCTGGCCGATCCGCACACCGCGATGTGGGCCATCATCGGCACCACCGTGTGGTGGGTGACCGGCTACTACCTGGTCATCTACCTGGCCGGCCTCCAGGACATTCCCCGGGATCTCTACGAGGCGGCCGCGCTCGACGGCGCCTCGTCGCGGCACGCGTTCTGGGCCATCACCCTGCCTCTCCTGCGTCCGGTGCTGCTCTTCGTGGGGGTCACCCACGTCATCGGCTCGTTCCAGCTCTTCGGGCAGGTGTTCGTGCTCACCGGCGGCGGACCCGGCGACTCGACGCGCACCGTGGTGCAGCACCTCTACGAGACCGCCTTCCAGAACTTCTTCCAGTTCGGGGCCGCCTCCGCGATGGCCTGGGTGCTCTTCGCAGTCATCCTGGCCTTCTCGGTGCTCCAGTTCCGGCTGCTGCGCGGCCACACCGAGTACTGACCGTGGCCGCCACGCCCCGGATCGACCGGCAGAGCTGGGCGCTCACCGTCGCGCTCCTCGCGCTGGCCGTGCTGTGGCTCGCCCCGATCGCCTGGGTGGTGGCGACATCGCTCAAACCGGCCGAGAACATCATTCGCCTGCCGCCCGAATGGATCCCCTGGCCGGTCACGGGCGCGCACTACCACGAGGTGCTGCTGGGCTCCTCCCGCACCGCGCGCATCGGCCGGGCCTTCGTCAACAGCCTCGTCGTGTCCATCGGCAGCGTGGTCGTCGTGCTGGGCACCAGCGCGCTGGCCGCCTATCCGCTGGCCCGCATGCGGTTCCCGGGGCGCGACCTGATCTTCGCGCTGCTCGTCGGCAGCCTGATGATCCCCAACGCGGTGCTGCTGGTGCCGCAGTACGTGCTCACCCAGCAGCTGGGCTGGCTCAGCACCTACCAGGGCCTGATCGTGCCGGAGGCCGCGATGCTCTTCGCCTTCGGCGTCTTCCTCCTGCGCCAGTTCTTCCTCGGGATGCCGCGCGAGCTGGAGGACGCCGCCCGCATCGACGGCGCCGGCCCCTGGCAGGTCTTCTGGCGCATCATCGTGCCGCTCTCGCAGCCGGTGCTCGCCGCGCTGGCCATCTTCGCGTTCCGCTCCGCCTGGAACGACTTCCTCTGGCCGCTGATCGCGGTGAACAGGCCCGAGATGTTCCCGCTGCCGGTGGCCCTGGCGCTCCTGCGCAGCGCCTACAGCTCGGAGTCCTACGGCCCGATCATGGCGGGCGCGGCGCTGAGCGCGGTCCCGCTGCTGGTGGTGTTCGTGGTGGCCAACCGGCGCATCGTCGAGGGGGTGCGACTGAGCGGCCTCAAAGGCTAGGCAGGCTGTGAGGCCCCGCACTAGCGGGCGTCTTCGTCGAGGATCTGCTTGATCCGGTCGCGGGGAACTGCGATGTGGACGTTGGCGCGCTCCGTCTCCAGCAGCATGAAGGTGCTGGAGTCGCGGTCGCCCCAGCCGCGGTTCAGCGCTTCGGTGATCTCCTCCAGCGCGAGATTGGCCAGGCGCATCGGGACGCCGTGCTCGCGCCCGAGCGCGGTGGCCAGCGACACGTCCTTGTGACCGAGGCGCAGCGCGAAGGACGGCGGCTCGTACTCGCCGGGGAGGAACTTCTCGCGCCGCGACGGCTTGTCGACGGAGCCGCCACTTCTTGACTCGCCGACCCGCGCGGCCTAGGCTTCCCGAAGGGAGGCGCCCAATGGCCCTGACATTCCGCCCGCTCCACCCGCTCTTCGCCGCCGAGGTGAGCCCGGTCGATCTCAAGCAGGTCCGCGACGCGTCGACCCTCGCGGAGATCCGGGCCGGCATGGACGAGCACGCGGTCCTGGTCTTCCGCGACCAGGTCTGGAGCGACGCCGAGCACCTCGACTTCGCCCGGCGTCTGGACGGGGCGCTCCACACCAAGCTGGGCAGCAGCGTGCTGCACAAGAATCGCTTCGGCAACGAGGCGCTCGGCGACATCTCGAACGTCGACGAGAACGGCGAGATCATGAAGTCGGACAACCGCAAGCGGATGTACAGCCTGGGCAATCGACTCTGGCATACCGACGCCTCGTTCCAGGATCCGCCGGGTCGCTACTCGATGCTCTCGGCGAAGGTCGTGCCCCCGATCGCGGCGGACACCGAGTACGCCGACATGCGCGCGGCCTACGACGCCCTCCCCGAGGAGGAGGCGGCTCGGCTGGAAGGGCTGCGGGTCCATCACTCCATCGCCCACTCGCGCCAGACGCTCGGCTTCGAGTTCTCCGACAGCGAGCAGGACGCGCTCCGGGGCGCGATCCACCCCCTGGTGCGCACGATCCCCCGCTCCAAGCGCCGCTCGCTCTACCTGGCCTCGCACGCCTCCCGCATCGTCGACTGGCCGGTCCCGGAGGGTCGCCTGCTGCTGCGTGACCTGATCGAGCACGCTACCCGGCCGCGCTTCGTCTACCGCCATCACTGGCGGGTGGGCGACCTGGTGATCTGGGACAACCGCGCCACCATGCATCGCGCGACGCCCTTCGACGACGCGCGGTACCGTCGCGAGCTGCGCCGGGTCACCACGCTCGACATCGAGTCGCCGGAGCCGGTGGCCCGCGGGGGCTGATCGCCCGCGCCCGTCCGCCGTCGTCCGGCCACCGCGTCCGATCCCGGTAGACCGAGAACAGGAGAGCGACATGTCCACCACCGCCGACCGGCCCTCCGTGGTCAAGCAGGACCTGGCCAACGTCATCCACCCGATCGTCCCTCACAAGCAGCTGGAGGAGCACCAGCTGGTCATCGTCTCCGGCCAGGACTCCACGGTGGTGGACGCCGACGGCCGGGAGTACCTGGACGGCATGGCCGGGCTCTGGTGCGTGAACATCGGCTACGGGCGCACCGAGCTGGCCGACGTGGCCGCGGCGCAGATGCGCAAGCTCTCGTACTATCCGCACACCGCGATGAACCTGCCCGCGGCCGCGCTGGCCGAGAAGGTCAACGGCCTGCTCGGCGGCGACAACCACGTGTACTTCGTCAGCTCGGGCTCGGAGGCCAACGAGGCCGCGTTCAAGTTCGCGCGCCAGTACGCGCGCCACGAGTTCCCGCAGCAGAATCGCTACAAGACGATCAGCCGCTACTACGGCTACCACGGCACCACGCTGGCCACCCTGGCCGCCGGCGGCATGGGCGACCGCAAGATGAAGTTCGAGCCGCTCTCCGGCAACGACTTCGTCCACGTGGCCCCGCCCTACTGCTACCGCTGTCCCTTCGGCCTCGAGCCCACGAGCTGCGAGCTGGCCTGCGTGAAGAACATGGAGACGACGATCCTGGGCGAGGGACCCCAGACGGTGGCGGAGATGATCATCGAGCCGGTGATGAGCGCGGTCGGAGTGGCGGTCCCGCCCGACGATTATCTGCCCGCGGTGGCCAATCTCTGCAAGCAGTACGGCATCCTCCTGCACGTGGACGAGGTCATCAACGGCTTCGGCCGCACCGGGCGGCTCTTTGCCCACGAGCACTCGGGGGTGAAGCCCGACATCGTCACGGTGGCCAAGGGCATCTCGAGCGCCTACCTCCCGATGGCCGCCACCGTGGTGCGCAACTCCGTCTTCAAGTCGTTCATCGGCGACGCGTCGGAGAACCGCCAGGTCAACCAGGTCAACACCTATGGCGGTCATCCGGCGGCCGCGGCGGTCGCCCTGCGCAACATCGAGATCCTGCTCGACGAGAAGCTGGTCCAGCGCTCCGCCGAGAACGGCGCCTACCTGCTCGACGGGCTCCGGACCCTGACGCGCCACCCGTGGGTCGGGGACGTGCGGGGGAAGGGCCTCTACGCTGGCGTCGAGCTCGTCACCGACCGCAAGTCCAAAGCCATCATGCCCGCGCCGCAGATCAAGAAGCTCGTGGATCGCTGTCAGGAGCGCGGGGTGATCGTGGGCCGCTCGGGCGGCGGTGCTCACCTCGGCAACACGCTCGTCCTCGCCCCCCCGCTCGTCCTGACCCGCCCCGAGATCGACCGCATCGTCTCGGTGCTCGACCAGGTGATCCCGGAGGTTTGCCCGGAGGCGGCGGCCGCATGACCGCGGCGCTCGCGCATCACGTCCTGCGAGGCACCCACCGCACCTTCGCGCCGCTGATCGCGGATCTGGACCCGGGCTCCCCGACGATCGCGGTGGGCCCGCCGTGCCAGCACGAGTACGCGACCTACTCGCTCGGGGACCGGCCATAGCCTCCGCCCTCTGGCGACTGCCCGCGGCCGAGCTGGCCGCCCTGATTCGCGCCGGCAAGGTCTCCTGCCGCGAGGCGGCGGCCGACGCCCTGGCCCGGCTCGACGCGGTCAATCCGCATCTCAACGCGGTGGTGCGCCCACGGCACGAGGAGGCGCTGGCCGAGGCCACCGCGGCCGATGAGGTGCTGGCGCGCGGAGGCCCGGTGGGTCCGCTGCACGGCGTGCCGATCACCGTCAAGGTCAACGTGGACATGGCCGGCTGCCCCACCGACAACGGCGTGGTTGCCTTCAAGGAGCTGCTGGCCACGCGCGACAACCCGGTGGTGGCAAACCTCCGCCGCGCCGGCGGCATCGTCATCGGCCGCACCAACGCGCCCGCGTTCTCGATGCGCTGGTTCACCGACAACACCCTGCACGGCGCGACCCGCAATCCGTGGGACGCCGCGCGCACGCCGGGCGGCTCGAGCGGCGGCGCCGCCGCGGCCACCGCCGCCGGCATCGGCGCGATCGGCCACGGCAACGACATCGCGGGCTCGGTGCGCTACCCCGCGTACTGCTGCGGGCTGGTCGGCCTGCGCGTCAGCTACGGGCGCGTGCCGTCCTACAACTTCTCGGCCCCGGCGGCCCGGCCGATCTCCGCGCAGCTCATGGCCGTGCAGGGCCCGCTGACCCGCCGGGTGCGCGACGCGCGCCTGGCGCTCGCCGCGATGGCCGGCACCGATCCGTACGACCCGCGCTGCGTGGACATGCCGCTCGAGGGCCCGCCGGTGCGGCGGCCGATCCGCGTGGCGCTGGTCACCAACCCGGCGGGCCGCGGCGGTGTGGCGCCCGCGGTGGCCGACTCGGTCCGCCAGGCCGGGCGCTCGCTGGCCGAGGCGGGCTATGCGGTGGAAGAAGTGGAGCCGCCCGAGCTGGGCGCGGTCGCCGATCTCTGGGCCACGATCGCGATGGACGATACGATCGCCGCGCTGGAGCCCGCGGTGCAGCAGTTCGGCGACGACGGCATCAAGCGCGCGCTCGGTTTCTGGCGCGCGCTCCATCCCGCGCGGGACGCGCGCCACGTGCTGGACGGCCTCGCCCGCCGCGACCACTTCCTGCGCCTCTGGGAGGTGTTCCTGGCCGAGCATCCGCTCGTGGTCACGCCGGTCTCCAACGAGCCTGCGTTTCCGGTGGATCTGGACCTCGTCGACGCGGACACCACGCGGCGGCTCATGGCCGCCCAGATCATGCAGCTCGCGGTGCCGGTCCTGGGCCTGCCCTCGGTCTCGGTGCCCACCGGTGTCGCCGACGGCCTGCCGATGGGCGTGCAGATCACCGCGGGCCGCTTCCGCGAGGACCTCTGCCTCGACGCCGCCACCGCCATCGAAGCCCGCACCCCCAGACTGACCCCGATCGACCCCCGCTAGTACCGGGGTCAGGTCTTACATTCCTACATTTTCACCCGGACGGCGTGACGGCAGCCCGATGAAAATGTCGTAATGCAAGACCTGACCCCGCCGGACGCCGAACTCCTCGATCTCGCTAGTAGACGATCACGCTGCGCTTCACCTCGCCCTGGAGCATCAGGTCGAAGCCCTGGTTGAGCTGGCCGAGCGGCAGGCGCCGGCTGATCAGCTCGTCGAGCTTGTACTTGCCCGCCATGTAGAGGTCGATCAGCATCGGCACGTCCGTGCGCTGGTGTCCACCGCCGAACGAGGTGCCGGTCAGCACGCGCTGCTGCAGGAAGAGCGTCGGGTCCAGCGAGATCCGCGTGCCCGCCGGTGACACGCCGACGACCACGCAGGTGCCGCCCCGATGCGTGGCGAGCACCGCCTGCTCGATGGTCTGCTGGGTGCCGACGACCTCGAACGAGAAGTCCACCCCGCCGCTCCCGCTGATCCGCTGCACCGCCGCGACCGGGTCCTCCTTCGAGGCGTCGACGGTGTGCGTGGCCCCGAACTCCTCGGCCCACGCGAGCTTCTGGCGCATCACGTCGACCGCGATGATCTTGCCGGCCCCCAGCATGCGCGCGGCCTGGATCGTGTTGAGCCCGACGCCGCCGGTGCCCCAGACCGCCACGCTCGCCCCCGGCGGCACCTTGGCCCGGTTGAACACCGGCCCGGCGCCGGCCAGCACGCCGCAGCTCACGAGGCAGACCACGTCGAGCGGGGCGTCGGCGCGGATCGGGATCACGCTCAGCTCGGGCAGCACCGCGTGGGTCGCGTACCCCGCCACCTGCAGGAAGTGGTGCAGCGGCTGGCCGTTGCGCCGGAAGCGCGTGGTGCCGTCGTGCATGAACCAGCGCGGCTTGTCGCGGAGCGCGCACATCGTCGGCTGGCCGCCGATGCAGTAGGCGCAACGCCCGCACGACGGGATGTAGCTGGAGCAGACGTGATCGCCCACCTTCACGGTCTCGACGTCGGGTCCGACCTTCTCCACCACCCCGGCCGCCTCGTGGCCCAGCACCACCGGGAGCGGATGCGGGTAGTCCCCGGTGATCACGTGCAGGTCGCTGTGGCACACCCCGTTGGCGGCCCACCGCACGAGCACCTCGTGCGAGTCCGGCTCGAGCACCTCCACGTCCTCGACCACCACCGGTTTCTTGACTTCGTAGAGCACCGCCGCCGTCGCGCGCATGATTTCCTCCTGTTCTTTCACCGCCCCTCACCCTGCCCTCTCCCCTCGCGGGAGAGGGTCACCTGGCGCCGGGGGGTGAGGGGAGTTTCCCGAACTCCCGCGTCGGGCACAAGAGGGCCGGTCGGCTGGCGTCGCCCTGCCCGATGCCGTATGATCCTCGCGCCATGAACTTCGACTTCTCCGCCGATCAGAAGTCGCTGCGCGAGCAGGCTCGCAAGTTCCTCGGAGAGCACGCCTCGTCGGCCCGCGTGCGCCGCATCCTGGAGGGGGCCGCGCCCTACGACGCCGAGCTGTGGCGCGGCATGGGCGAGATGGGCTGGCTCGGGACCGCGATCCCCGAATCCTACGGGGGCGCCGGCTTCGGCTATCTCGAGCTGTGCGTGCTCGCGGAGGAGCTGGGCCGGAGCCTCGCGCCCACTCCGTTCTCCTCGACGATCTACCTGGCCGGCGAGGCGCTGCTGCTCGCCGGCACCGACGCCCAGAAGAAGCGCTGGCTGCCGCGCATCACCCAGGGCGCGGCGATCGGCTGCTTCGCGATGGCCGAGGGGCCCCACGTGGCGACGCCGGCCAACCTGACCGCGCGGGTCGAGAGCGGCCACCTGACCGGCACCAAGATGCCGGTACTGGACGGCGACGTCGCCGACGTCGCCGTGGTGCTGGCCGCCGACGGCGGCGCCGGACGCGCCGGGCTGTTCCTGGTGGACCTGGGCGGCCCCGGGGTGACGCGCACACCGGTCGCCACCGTGGATCCCACCCGCTCGCACGCGCGGATCGTCTTCCAGCGCGCGCCCGCCGAGCCGCTGGGCGGCGCCGGTCAGGGCTGGGCGCTCAACGAGCGCGTGCTGAACCGCGCGGCGGTGCTGGTGGCCTTCGAGCAGCTCGGCGGCGCGCAGGCCTCGCTCGAGATGGCGCGCGAGTACGCGCTGGGCCGCTTCGCGTTCGGACGGCAGATCGCGTCGTTCCAGGCCATCAAGCACAAGCTCGCCGATATGTACGTGGCGGTGGAGCTGGCGCGCTCCAACGCCTACTACGGGGCCTGGGCGCTGTCGACGGACGCGCCCGAGCTGCCGGTGGCCGCGGCCGCCGCGCGCGTGGCCGCGTGCGAGGCCTATTACCAGGCCGCCAAGGAGAACATCCAGATCCACGGCGGCATGGGCTTCACGTGGGAGTTCGACTGCCATCTCCACTACCGGCGCGCCAAGCTGACCGGGCTCATGCTCGGCAGCGCGCGCCGGTGGAAGGATCTGCTGGTGGCCCGCCTCGAGGCGGGCGCCGCCTAGGAGCGCATCGTGGACTTCAACGACACGCGGGAAGAGGCGGAGTTCCGGCAGGAGGCGCGGCAGTGGCTCGGCAGGCACGCCGAGCCCAAGAGCGGCGCATTCGAGACGTGGCAGAGCCGGTATCCCGGGCGTGAGGGCTACGACGGCCTCGAGCGCGCCAGGGCCTTCCAGGCGAGGAAGGCGGAGGCCGGCTTCGCCGCGCTCCACTGGCCGGCCGAGTGGGGCGGCCGTGCGCTGCCCCCGATCTACCAGGTGATCTATGCGCAGGAGGAGACGAAGTTCCTCGTCCCCCGCGGCTACTTCGAGATCGGCCTCGGCATGTGCATGCCCACCCTCTTCGCCTACGGGACGGAAAGCCAGAAGCGGCGGTATGCGCCCTCGGCCCTGCGCGGCGACGAGGTCTGGTGTCAGCTCTTCTCGGAGCCGGGCGCCGGCTCGGATCTGGCCGGCCTGCGCACCCGCGCGCAGCGCGACGGCGACGACTGGGTGATCAACGGCCAGAAGATCTGGACGTCGGGTGCGCACTGGGCGGACTGGGCGATCCTGGTCGCGCGCAGCGACCCCAAGGCGGCCAAGCACAAGGGCCTCACCTTCTTCTTCCTGTCCATGAAGTCGCCGGGCATCGAGACCCGGCGCATCAAGCAGATCTCCGGCGCGTCCCACTTCAACGAGGTGTACTTCACCGACGTGCGCATCCCGGACGGCCAGCGGCTGGGCGCGGTGGGCGCGGGCTGGGGCGTGGCGATCACCACCTTGATGAACGAGCGGCTCACCTCGGGCGACCTGCGCGGCCCGGACTTCGAGGAGATCTTCGGCCTTGCCCGCTCCACCGTGCTCGAGGACGGCCCGGCCATCACCAACGCGGCGGTGCGTGAGCGGCTGGCCGACCTCTACGTGAAGACGCAGGGCGTGCGGCTCACCCGCTTCCGCACGATGACCGCGCTCTCGCGCGGCGAGACGCCGGGCCCGGAGAATTCCATCGGCAAGCTCGTCAACGCGCCCAAGGCTCAGGAGATCGCCTCGTTCGCGATGGATCTGCTCGACATGGGCGGCGTGGTGATGGACAAGGACGTGGCCCCCCTGCGCGCCGCCTTCCAGGAGTCGCTCCTGACCTCGCCGGGCGGGCGCATCGCGGCCGGCACCGACGAGATCCTGCGCAACATCATCGCGGAGCGCGTGCTGGGCCTGCCCCAGGACGTGCGCGTGGACCGCGACCTGCCCTTCGACGAGCTTCCGACGGGCACCCGGTAGCCCGGAGGCGAACCCGCGCTCCAGGCGACCTAGCCGGCGGGCGGGACCGCGATCACGTCCTCGTAACGGTGGCGCCGGGTGATCAGGCCCGAGTGCTGGAAGACGTCGAGCGCGGCCTCGAACGCGGGCCGGGTGATCTCCACGTGCGGAGTCCAGCAGCCCAGCTTCTGGTAGTAGCCGATGGTGGCGGCCAGCACCGACCGGTCGATGTCGGGGAAGAACGAGGCCTCGGCCTCCGCCACCTTCGCGGCCGGCGTGGCCAGCAGCCACTGGCGCGCCTTGCGATAGGCGCGCATGAAGGCGCGCGCCATGTCCGTCTGGAGCCACGTGCGCGTCGCAGCCAGGCTCGAGAAGGCCAGCGGACCGATCGCCTGGCCCACCGAGGCCACCACGTGACCGACGCGGTCGTGCTCGAGCTGCTGCGGGGCGGGGCCCTGCTGGTGGATGTAGTCGCCCTCGCCCTGCCGGAAGGCCGTGTCCATGCGATCGCTCGGCACGTTCACTGCCTGGATCGCTCCCCAGTCCAGGCCGCGCTTGTGGCAGGCGTACTTGAACATGGCGAGCGGCTGGCCGCCGTGGTCCACCAGCACCCGCGTGCCGCGCAGCTTGTCCCACGTGAAAGAGGGATCGGCCGCGCGGCCGGTCAGAAAGAACCCGTCCATCTCGTTGATCTGGGCGAAGTGCACCGCGGGCGGCGTCTGGCCCTTCTCGAGCGGACCGAAGCCCTGCGAGGGCGCCGACTGGCAGACGTGGACCGTCCCCGCCACCACCCCTTCGATCGCGGACTTGCCGGCCGGGGCGATCGAGTGCTTCGGCGTCAGCCCCTCCTCCTTGAGGAACCCGCCGGCCATCGTGGCGATCAGCGGGGAATAGAAGGCGGAGAAGCGGGTGAACTCGATATTGATCTCATCGCTCATGACTTGCCTCGCAAGGGTATACTCACTGGTGCCATGGCTACCGACAAGCGCGCCGACCCGGACCTCAAGCAGCGTCTGACGCCGGAACAGTACAACGTCACACAGTGCAGCGCCACCGAGCCGCCGTTCCGGAACGAGTTCTGGGACCACCACGAGTCCGGCATCTACGTGGACGTGGTGTCGGGCGAGCCGCTCTTCTCTTCGACCGACAAGTTCGACTCGGGCACCGGTTGGCCCAGCTTCGTCCGGCCGATCGAGGACAAGCACGTCACCGAGCACGCCGACGATTCCTATGGCATGCGCCGGGTCGAGGTACGCTCGAGCGAGGGCGATTCGCACCTGGGCCATCTCTTCCCCGACGGCCCCGCCCCGACCGGCATGCGGTATTGCATCAACTCGGCCGCGCTGCGGTTCATCCCCCTCGCCCGCCTCGAGGAGGAAGGCTACGGCCAGTACCGCGCGCTCTTCGAGAAGGTGACGCCGCGCCCGTAGGCTTCTCCGCGATGGCGATCCGGCCGCTCGCCGCCGCCTACGCGGGCGCCATCGATGATCGTCCCACCACGCGCAAGGCCGACGTGCAGGGCGCCAGCAACTACGTCAAGGCGGCGCTCGACGCGGTTGCCGCGGGCCAGCCAGTGAAGACGCCGGTCACGCGCGCCTACGGCTGCACCGTGAAGTACTCCTAGCCCGTGCTCTCGCGCCGGCGCCTGCTCCACGGCCTGGCCGCGAGCGCGGCGGCCGCAGCCGTCCCGCGCCACGGTCATGCCCAGTCGCCGCCCGCCCTCTCCGAGGTCCCCGAGGCGGCGCGGGCGGCCATGGCGGCGGCCGCGCTCGCCTTCCTGGGCGCCCTCTCCGCCGACGCGCGCAAGCGCGCGGTGTTCGCGGTCTCCGACAAGGAGCGCCTCAACTGGCACTACGTGCCGCGCCGGCGCGAGGGCGTCGCCTTCAAGGACATGCCGGCGCCGGCGCGCAGCGCCGCCCACGAGCTGATGAAGGTGAGCCTGAGCGCGGCGGGCTACGGCAAGGCGGTCAGCATCATCCGGCTGGAGGAGGTGCTGCGCCGGCTCGAGACCATCGGCCTCCTGCGCGATCAGGAGAACTACGCGTTCACCGTCTTCGGCAACCCGGGACCGTCGGCGCCGTGGGGCTGGCGTGTCGAGGGCCATCACCTCTCGCTCAACTTCCTGCTCGCGCCGGGCAAGCCGGTGGCGATGACGCCCGCGTTCCTCGGGGCCAATCCGGCCCAGGTGCCGTCGGGCCCGCAGAAGGGCGCCCGCGCGCTCGCCGCCGAGGAGGATCTGGCTCGCGCCCTCGTGGGCAGCCTCGGCGAGGCGCAGCGCTCCCGCGCCATCATCGCGACCCAGTCGCTCGGCGACATCGTGAGCGGGCCGGGCCGCGGCGAGAGCCTGACCCGGCCGGCGGGCCTGCCGCTGGCCGACATGAGCGCGGAGCAGCGCGCGCAGGCCCTGCGGCTCGTCGAGGAGTACGCGCGCAACATGCGCGCCGAGCTGGCCGAGCAGGAGCTGTCCCGCATGCGGCAGGCGGACCCGACGCAGATCCACTTCGCGTGGGCCGGCGGCACCGAGCCCGGCAAGGCGCACTACTATCGGCTGCACGGGCCGACGCTGCTCATCGAGCTGGACAACACCCAGAACGACGCCAACCACATCCACTCGGTCTGGCACGATCCGCAGGGCGACTTCGGCCTCGACGCGCTCAAGGCCCACTACGACCGTGGACATCACGACGGCGGCCATCGCCACGCCTGAGCCCCGGCCGCGCGACTGAGCCGGCCAGCCCGCGCGCGGTCGTCCTTACCGCGAAGAAACTACCCGCGCGCTGAGCTACTGGGCGAACTCGCTCGGTTTACCGGGCGGTCCGCGGTGGCACATGGCTTGCTCGACCGAGAGGCGATGAACAGGCTGGCCACGGTCGTCGCGGTGATCGTGGGCGTCACGGCGCTGTACCTCGCGCGCGCCGTACTGGTGCCGATCGCGCTGGCCGCGCTGCTCACCTTCATGGTCTACCCGATCGTCACCGGCTTGACCCGTCTCGGGCTGGGCCGCGCGATCTCGGTGGGCGTCGTGGTGACGATGCTCTTCCTGGCCCTGGGCGGCGTCTTCTGGATCCTCACGGTGGAGTTCACGGCCCTCTCGACGCAGATCCCGGTCTATCGCGACAATCTCATCGCCAAGATCGGCGAGGTCAGGCGGCTCGGCAGCGGCGGCGTGCTCGAGAAGATGCAGACCGCGATGACCGACGTGACCCGGGAGCTGGAGAAGGAAACGGAGACGCGGCGCGTGCCGGGGGCGGCGGCGCCGGTCGTCGTCCGCTCCGAGCCCACCGGCCGGTGGCAGCTGCCGGGCTATGTCGAGTACCTGGGCTCCGCCGGCGCGGTCATCGTGCTCGTGATCTTCATGCTGATCGAGCGCGAGGACCTCAGGAACCGGGTCATCCGGCTCGGCGGATACAACCGGCTGATCACGACCACTCGTGTGCTGGACGAGGCCGCGCATCGCATCAGCCGGTACCTGCTGATGCAGACCATCATCAACACCAGCTTCGGCATCGGCATCACCGGCGGCCTCATGCTGCTGGGCGTGCCCTACGCGCTGCTCTGGGGCTTCCTGGCCGCGGTGCTGCGCTTCATTCCCTACGTCGGCGTGTGGCTGGCCGCGCTGGTCCCGATCGTGTTCACGCTGGCCGCGTTCCCCCGCTGGTACCAGCCGCTGCTGGTCGCCGGGCTCTTCGTGGTGCTGGAGGTGGCGGCCAGCTTCGTGCTGGAGCCCCTGCTCTACGGCCAGAGCGCGGGCGTCTCGCAGGTGGCCCTGCTCTGCTCGGTGGCCTTCTGGGCGTGGCTGTGGGGCCCGATCGGGCTGGTGCTGGCCACGCCGCTCACCGTGTGCCTCGTCGTGCTCGCCAAGCACGTTCCCGGCCTCGAGTTCATCGGCGTCCTGATGTCGGACGAGCCGCCGATCGCCCCCGCGGCCGCCTATTACCAGCGGCTGCTCGCGCAGGACCGGCCCGAGGCCGAGCGCATCGTCACCGAGCGCGCGCGCGAGCATTCCCTCGAGGCGGTCTTCGGCGAGGTCATCCTGCCCGCCCTGCGCCATGCCCGCCACGACCGCGCGGCGGACACGCTGTCCGAGGAGGGCGAGCAATCCATCTGGCGAGACACGCGCGAGATCGTGGACGCCCTCGGCGCCCGGGCGCGACCTGATGCGGAGGCGGCCGAGACGCCCCCCGAGACGGAAGCCCCGCCGCGCCAGGTCCGTGTCGTGGGAATTCCCGTCCGGGACGAGGCGGACCGGCTGGGCCTCGCGATGCTCGAGCACCTGGTCGACCCGTCGCGCTGGAGCCTCGAGATCGCCTCCCCGCACCTGCTGGGCTCGGAGATCATCGCGCTGATCTCCGAGCAGCGGCCCGCCGCGGTCTTCCTGGGAGCGCTGCCGTCGGGCGGCCGCGGCCGGACGCGCTATCTGTGCAAGCGGCTGCGCGCGCGCTTCCCGGATCTGCGCATCCTGGTGGGACGCTGGGGACTGCGCCACAACGCGGTCCTGACGCGACGGCAGCTCGAAGGGGCTGGCGCGGACCTGATCAGCACGAGCCTGCTCGAGAGCCGGCAGCACCTGCAGCAGGTGTACGGGCTCGAGCCACCGACGCTCCGCTCGCCCGCCGAGATCGACGCGGCGGCCGGCGCCCCGGCTACGGCGTAGCCGGGATGCCGTCGAGCCCGAGCATCTGGTCGAGCATCGCCGGGTCCACCGGCTTCGTCACGTGCAGGTCGAACCCGGCGGCCAGCGCCTGGCGCCGGTCCTCGGCCTGCCCGTAGCCGGTCACCGCCACCAGCCGGATCGCGCAGGTCTCCGGGCGGCGGCGCAGCTCCCGCGCCACCGCGAAGCCGTCCATACCGGGCAGGCCCAGATCGATCAACGCCACGTGGGGCCGGAACACGACGACCTTGGCGAGGCCGCCGGGCCCGTCTTCGGACGTCTCGACGTGATGGCCGGCCATCTCGAGCAGCAGGCGGAGGCTGTCGCGCGCGTCCGGGCTGTCCTCCACCACCAGCACGCGCCGGGACGCGCCGACGGGGCGCGCGCCGTCGAACGGCCGAGGACTCGCGTCGGGCGCGGCCATCGCGGGCAAACGCACGGTGAACTCGCTGCCCTGCCCGGGCCCCGCGCTCCACGCGGCCACCGTGCCGCCGTGCAGCTCGACCAGCCGCTTCACGAGGGCCAGGCCCAGCCCGAGCCCGCCGCGCGAGCGCTCGAAGCTCTGCGGCTCCTGCACGAAGAGGTCGAACACGCGCCCGAGCAGCTCGGTGCGGATGCCGTGGCCGGTGTCGCGCACCCGCAGCACCGCGCTGTCACCCGCCCGCTCCGTGGTCACGATGATGCGGCCGCCCGGCGGCGTGTACTTGAGCGCGTTGTCGAGCAGGTTGTTGACCACTTGCTCGAGGCGGGCCGCGTCCGCGGCGACGTGCACCGCGTCGCCGTGCACCGAGACGCCGTGCCGATCCGTGCGGCCCGCGTGCGCGAGGGCGTCGAGACAGCGCCCGGCCAGGGCCCGCAGGTCGACGGCGCGCCGCTGCAGGTCGATCTTGCCCGAGGTCACCCGCGCGATGTCGAGCAGGTCCTTCACCAGGTGGGTGAGCTGGGCGGTCTGCCGGCCGATGATCTCCACCACGTGCCGCGTGGTCTCGTCGCCCTCGAGCCGCTTGAGCACCGCCACCGCGTTGGAGAGGGTGCCGAGGGGATTGCGCAGCTCGTGCCCGAGCATGGCCAGGAACTCGTCCTTGGCCTGGTTCGCGGCCTGCAGCGTCTGGGCGAGGGCCTCCGCCTCGTCGCGGCGGGTGCGGATCTGGACCTCCAGCTCGCTCCGCTCGGTGATGTCGAGCGAGACGCTCAGCACCGCCGGCTCGCCGCCGAAGGTGATGACCTCGGAGTTCACGAGGAGCCTCCGCTCGTCGCCCGCGCGATTGCGGAAGGTCACCTCGTAGTCGCGCACCCGGCCCTCCTCGTCCAGCCGCTGCAGCATCCGGGCGCGCTGCTCGGGGGCGGCCCAGAAGCCGAGGTCCGCCTTGCTACGCCCCAGCATCTCCTCCCGCGTATACCCGCTGTGGCGCAGCGCCGCGTCGTTGACCTCGAGGTGACGATGGTCGCGCAGGCTCGTGATGGACATGGGCAGGGGGTTGCTGTGGAAGGCGACCATGAAGCGGCGCTCGCTCTCGCGCAGGGCGGCCTCGGCCCGCGTCCGCTCCGTGATGTCGGTCAAGGCACTCAGAATGCACGCCTCGCCGTCGAACATCACCACGTCCGCCGAGAGCACCATGACGCGCTCCGCGCCGCTCTTCATCCGGAAGCGGCACTCCATGTTGCGGACGGGGCGGCCGGCCTTGAGCAGGTGGAGGCCCTCGTCCCGCTGGAAGGGGTCGACCCAGAGCCCCAGCTCCACCGGAGTGTGCCCGAGGATCTCGTCGCGCGTATATCCGCTGGTGGAGAGAAACGCGTCGTTGGCGTCACGGATCCGGCCGTCGTCCACGCCGGTGAGGCACAGGACGGTCGGGCTCAGCCCGAAGACTGCCCGGAGCTTCTCTCCGAAGCCGGGAACCTGCATGGTGGGCGAGAGTATGGCCGCTCCCGACTAGCCTGGCAAGCTATGATGCCGACCAGGCGGCGACGAACAGTTCACACGGTCACGTCAACGGAGGACGCGAGACGATGAGCAAGGATATGTTCAAGGAACGCGGGCAGTCTTTCGAGGATGAGTACTTCCGCAAGCACGACGCCAAGCTCGTCGAGAAGCTCCGCGAGCGGGCCCGGCTCGAAGAGGTCGCCGAGGCGGTGGCGGTGAAGCTCCAGGTCGACAACCCCGAGCTGCTCGGCCGGATCATGGCGCTCGGGGTGACGCTGGACACGGCGTCGGCGTTCCTCCTCGCCCCCCTGGTTCAGGTCGCCTGGGCCGGAGGCGCCGTGACGGATCCCGAACGCGAGGCCGTCCTGCGCGTCGCCGCCGCACGGGGCGTCGAGAAGGGCTCGCCCGCTTACGCCCGGCTCGGGCAATGGCTGCGCGAGCGTCCGGAAGACACGCTGTTCGACACCGCCATCGAGACCATCAAGACGGGGCTGTCCGTCCTCACCCCCGCCGAGCAGGCGGAGCGGACCAGGCGGACCGTCGAGGCGTGTCGCCAAGTGGCGGAGGCATCAGGCGGTCTCGGCAAGGTGCTCGGCCTCCGCTCGGGCGTCTCGGACGAAGAGGAGGCGCTCCTCGACGCCATCTCCAGCACGCTGCGCGCACGGTAAGCGGGACCGGGCTTCGCTCGGGGACTTCACGAGATCTCTCCTTGCTGGATGCGGCCGCGGAGACTCTCGATCTCTTCGTCCCTCACGAGCAGCAAGGCCAGCGACGCTTCGGCCCGAGCCTCCCATGTCATCTCGCCGACCGCTTTCCGCCAGAGATCGAGCGCCTGGAGCAACGTCTCCTGCTCGCGGACTGTCATTCTCCAATTCTCCTGATCGCCATCCTGTCGATTCCGTGCGTCGACTCAGCGCGACGGGGACCGGCGCTATGGTGCAACAGCCAGCCAGGTCGCGACAAGGTCTGTTGCCCCACGGGGTGTATCATACGCGGCGACCATCTATCCCGCGGGGAGGAGACGACCATGGCGAACCAGACGCTGCTGGACCACGAGATCGACGTGCGAGACGTCGAGTACCTCCGGCACGGCGATCGCCCGCTGCTGGCCCGCCTGTTCGTGCCACGCGGCGCCGGGCCGTTCCCGATGATCGTCGAGCTACACGGCGGGGCGTGGTGCCGCGGTGACCGGCTCAGCGACACCATCATGAACGAGGCGCTGGCCCGGAGCGGCGTGGTGGTCGCCGCGCTCGACTTCCGCATGCCGCCCGAGGCGGCGTATCCGGCGTCGCTCCAGGACATCAGCTACGGGGTGCGCTGGCTCAAGAGCCGCGCCGCCGACTTCCACGGCCGCGCGGACCGTGTCGGGCTCATGGGTGCCTCCAGCGGGGCGCACCAGGCGATGCTGCTCGCCATGAAGCCGGCCGATCCAACCTACGCCGCGCTGCCCCTGCCCGCGGGGGCGCCCGCGGTCGACGGCCGCGTGGGCTGCGCGGTGCTCTGCTGGCCGGTGATCGACCCGCTCGGCCGCTATCGCTACGCGAAGGCGCTCAAGGCCGGGGGCGGCACCTATCCGGAGGTCGTGGATCGCGTGCTGCCCTGCCACGACCAGTACTGGGGCACCGAGGCCGCCATGGCCGACGGCAGCCCGACGCTGGCGCTGGAGCGCGGCGAGCGCGTGGAGACGCCCCCGGTGGTCTACATCCAGGGCACGCGCGACATGGCCCATCCCAGGCCCGATCTCGACCGCTTCGTGACGCAGTACCGGAAGATCGGCGGCCGGGTCGATCTGGAGCTGATGGAGGGCGAGGCCGAGGGCTACATCGGCCGGAAGCCGACCTCACCCGCGGTGGAGCGGACCATCTCGCGCATCATCGAGTTCGTCCACGAGCACCTGGGCTAGCCTGCGAGCGCGGCGGGTCACCAGGTAGGGACTCGCCGTTGACCCAGGGCGTCCTGCCTGACACCGTTTCTCGCGGAGTGTTCGAAGACCCCGAGCCGGAAGCACCGAGAGAATAAAGCGTTGCTCTTGCACAATGGCTTGGCCAGGGATATGCAGCTTACGGCGTCAGAAGCGACTACGCCGCACTGTGCAGGAGGTCCTCGATGCGCATCCTGGTACTCACCGCCATCGTTTGCCTTGCCGCAGCAGGCTCGGTGGCAGCAGACGGAGTGAAGATCGGCGTCAACATCAGCGTGCCCCCGCCCCCCCAGGTGATCGTGACGACGCCAGCGCCCCCTGTCGTGGTCGCGCCCCCCGTCGTCGTGACGCCTCCGATCGTCGCGATCCCGCCGCAGCTCGTGGTCGTGCCCGGGTCGCCGGTGTTCTATGCGCCCGGCGTCAACATGAACTTCTTCGCCTACGGCGGACGCTACTACAGCTTCCATCATGGCGGATGGTTCGTCGCCACGAAGCACGGAGGCCCGTGGATGGCAGTCGTGCCGGCTCGGGTACCCCAGCCGGTTCTTGCCGTTCCGATTGCGTATTACAAGATTCCTCCCGGCCACGCGAAGAAGATGGATCATCCCGGGCGCGGGTGCCCGCCCGGGCTTGCCAAGCAGGGACGCTGCTAGACCGGCCGCCCGAAGGGGAAGGTCACGCTCCAGTGACCGCCCCTTCGGGCTTCATGCTCGAAGCTATCCCGCTGCGAGGGACGCCCGGGCCCGAGGCAGCACCTCACGCGCCATGCGGGTGGTGTAGTCGGCTTCGGGGCCCGCAGGCCAGCGCGGATCCGGGATCGGGTGCAACACCACGTGGTCGAAGACGGCGGGCGCCGCCCGCAGCGCCTCGATCAGGCGCCCGGCCACCTCGGCCGGGCCACCGCGCAGGCTGAAGGCATCGGCCGCGCGCTCCGGCAGGAAATCCACCACGCGGCCGCTCGCCTCCAGATCTGCCGCGTGATGGAAGTCCGGCCACACGCCGCGGTCGTGCTTGAGCCGCTCCGGGTCCGGGCCCGTCCACTGAATCCCCGGCGGGGTGAAGAGCGCGGGCGAGTACTCGTAGTAGCCCGCGGCCATCGACCGCGCCATGGTGAGCGCGCGGTCGGCATCGTCGACCAGCACGGTGTGGAAGATCGCCCCGAGGCGCACCCCCGCCGGATCGCGCCCGGCCTCGACCGCGCCGCCGCGGATCGCGTCCACTGCGGTCGCGATGTTGGCCGCATGCGTGCCGACCCGGATGAATACCCCGTCGGCCACCGCGCCCGCCATCCGCAGCGTCTTCGGACCGCCCGCCGCGATCCAGATCGGCACCGGCCGGTGATGCGGCAGGCGCGCCGGCCGGGCCGCGCCCACCTCGACCGCCTCGCCGTCGAGCAGCGCGCGCATGAGGCGCGTGGATTCCTCCAGCTCCTTGACGCGCGCGGGCCGCAGCCCGGCCAGGCGCACCGCAGTGTCGCCCACGCCCCAGCCGAGCAGCACGCGCCCGGGCGCCAGCTCGTCGATGGTGGCGATCGACGAGGCGGTGACCGTCGGGTGACGATTGACCGGATTGGCCAGCAACGGCCCCAGCGTGATCCGCTCGGTGACTCGCGCCGCCGCGGCCAGCAGCACGTAGGTGTCGCGCCGACGGAGCTGCGAGTCGGGCTGCAGCGCTGCGTCCCAGCCGAGCTGCTCGGCCCGGCGCACGTCCGCCGCGAAGAGATCGACCGAGCGCGAGTCGAAGCGGTTGAGCCCGAATCTCGGAACTGGCACTACGGCATGCCCTTCATGTCCACCGGGAGGTAGTAGCGATTGGCCCCGAGTGCGTCCACCCGCTGCCAGAAATCGGGCAGCGCGGCCAGCCCCAGGTCGTTGACCCCGGCGCTCTGACGCCAGATGCACCAGGAGTCGGGATGCAGCCGGCTCGCCTCCTGGAGCCACCGCTGTGCCTCCGTCTGCTCGCCCCGCCGCAGCAGGGCCTGGCCCAGCCGGAACATGGCCTGCGCCGTCGCGATGTCCGTGGTGATCGCGGGCAGATGCGCGCGGGCCCCGTCGGCGTCGAACGCGTGCTCGCTGCGGGCTCCCGACCGGACCCAGTCGCGGATCGCGTCGAGGTAGGTCGACTTCGCCTGCGTGGTGAGCCGCGCCGCCTCCTCCGGCATCTCTCGAGTCGACCGATTCATCTTCCGGAAGCCCTCGTACGCCCCGGCCGCTTCCGCCGGCCGCACGATGCGCCCGGCCTCGTCGATCCATACGGCCTGCGGCACGTTGACGATGCCGTACAGCTCGGCCAGCCGGTGCTCACGGTCGATCAGGACCGGATACGTCGGCTTGCCCGCCTCGATCCACGGCAACGGGTCGCCCTCGCGGCTGTCCATCGCCACCGAGAGGACCACGAACCCGCGCGGAGCCAGCTCCTCGTACAGCTCCTGCCACACGGGCAGGTCGCGGCGGCACCCTCACCACGAGGCCCAGGTGACCAGCAGCACTTTCTTGCCGCGATAGTCCGAGAGCCGGTGCATGCGCCCGTTGACGTCGGGCAGCGTGAAGTCGGGCGCCTCCAGCGAGGCCAGCGCGGCCGCGCGCTGCTGCGCGCTCTCGCCCAGCACCCACACGTCGCCGTGGGCGCTGTGCAGCACGGGCCGGCCGAGGTGGCGCCACAGCGCGGCCAGGTTGATGCGCCCGCCGTCGACGAGCTCGCGCTCGCGGCCGGCCGGCAGCGGCACGCAGACCTCGCCCCGGCAGAGACCCTCCGGCTTGGCCTCCCAGCCGGTCGTCGCTGCCGCCTCGGGCGCGGGCGACCAGAGCGCGTCGCCGCTGCCATCCGTGGTGGGCATCGCATGCTCGCCCGACTCCGTCAGCACTGTCACCATGGCTCCGTCCTTTCCGGTAACGGGTGGTGGCGGGATCTTACCACCGGCGAGGACCCCGTCCCTGCCGCTGTCTCGTAGCGCGTTTGGCCGGTATCATGTCGGGCCATGCAGGTCGATCTGATCTTCGAGGGCGGCACCCTGCTGACCATGGACCCGGCGCGGCCGCGCGCCACCGCGCTGGCCGTGCACGGCGGCCGCATCGTCGCGGTGGGCGAGGGCGATGAGCTGCGGCGGCACCTGACCGCGGCGCGCGTCGTGAGCCTGCAGGGCCGCACGGTCGTGCCCGGCTTTCACGACGCGCACAATCACATGCCGAGCTTCGGGATGGGGCTGGCCGACATCCCGCTGGGGTCGCCGCCGGCGGGCAGTGTGGAGGACATCCTGCGTCTCGTGAAGGCGCGTGCGGCGACCGAGCCGCCGGGCGCGTGGGTCATCGGCAGCGGCTACGATCAGAACAAGCTCGCCGAGCGCCGTCACCCGACGGCGGCGGAGCTGGACGCGGTCGCGCCCGATCATCGCGTGTGGCTCCGGCACAACTCCGGTCACATGTGCGTGGTCGGCGGAAGAGTGCTCGACGCCATCGGTATCGACCGCGTCCCCGTGCCCGAGGGCGGCGTGGTCGAGCGCGACGCCGCCGGCCGCGCCACCGGGCTCCTGCAGGAGCAGGCGCAGGCACTCGTGCGCGCGCTCGTCTATCCCTACCCGCTCGCGGAGCTGGTGGACGCGATCGGCCGGGCCAGCGATCACTATCTCCGCGAGGGCCTGACGAGCGTCCAGGAGGCGGGGGTCGGCGGCGGGCTCGTCGCGCGGAGCCCGGTCGAGCTGGCCGCGTGGCAGGAGGCGCGCCGGCAGCGACGGCTCGGCGTCCGCGCCACGCTGATGGTCGCGGCGGAGGCCCTCCACGACCTGCCCCACGCGGCGGCGGACGGCGACGGCTTCGGCCTCGACCTCGGCATGCGCACCGGATGGGGCGACGACTGGCTCCGCATCGGGGCGATGAAGATCTTCTCCGACGGCTCGCTGATCGGCCGCACCGCCGCGATGTGCTGCGACTTCGAGGACGAGGCGGGGAACCGCGGCTTCTTCCAGATGGACGTGGAGCGACTGCGCCGGATCATCACGCGCGCGCACCGAGCCGGGTGGCAAGTGGCGACCCACGCCATCGGCGATCGCGCCGTCACCACGGTGCTGGACATCTACGAGGATGCGCTGGCCGCCCACCCTCGCGCAGACCATCGCCATCGCATCGAGCACTGCGGAGTCTGCCGGCCGGACGACGTGTCGCGTCTCGCTCGCCTCGGCGTCATCCCGGTGCCCCAGGGCCGCTTCATCAACGAGATCGGCGACGGGATGCTCGACGCGCTCGGCCCCGCACGCTCGGCGTGGTGCTACCGGCAGCGGAGCTTTCTGGACGCCGGCGTGCTGGCGCCCGGCAGCTCGGATCGCCCGGTGGTGCAGGGCGCGCCGCTCCTCGGCATCCACGCCATGGTCACCCAGCGCACGGCGAGCGGCCGGCCGTTCAACCCGGCGGAGGCGCTCGCCCCCGAGGAGGCCATCCGCTGCTATACGCTGCACTCCGCGCGGGCCGCCTTCCGCGAGGCGGACCTGGGATCGCTGGAGCCTGGGAAGCTGGCCGACTTCGCAGTGCTGTCGGCCGATCCTACCCGGATCGACCCGGAGGCCATCGCGGGCGTCGAGGTGCTGGCGACGGTGATCGGCGGCCGCGCCGCGTTCGATCGCCTGCCGCTCGTGTAACGATCGCCCACCCCATCCTTGCTCACCTGGGGTTGCGCCGGGCACGACAGCTCCGGCCCGGCCCCAGCCGCGCGCCTTGACGCCGCCGCACCCGGTTGGCAGTATCGCGCTCGTGTCCGCTCTCCTCGTGCCCGCGCGCCGTCGCTGATCGCCCGTGCCCTCGAGCGCGCGCGGCCAGGGCGTCCTGGCGCTGATCATCGTAATCCTGGCCTGGGGACTCACCTGGCCGGTGAACAAGGTCGTGCTGGCCACGCTGTCGCCGCTCTGGGCCGTCACCCTGCGCTCGCTCATCGCCACCGTCGCGCTCTTCGCGCTGACCGCGTGGCGCGGGCGCATCGCGTGGCCGCCGCGCGGGGACTGGCCGGTGCTGCTGAGCATCACGCTGCTGCACATGGTCGGCTTCAACCTGCTCGCGAGCTGGGGGCTCGGGCTCGTCCCGACCGGTCGCACGGTGGTGCTCGCCTACACCACCCCGCTCTGGGTCACCCCGGGCGCCGCTCTGCTACTGGGCGAGCCGCTCACGCCTCGGCGCACCCTCGGCGTGCTCGTCGGCCTCGCGGGGCTGGTGACGTTGTTCAACCCGCTGGCTCTCGACTGGGGCGATCGCGCGGTCGTGCTCGGCCACCTGGCCGTCCTGCTCGCGGCGCTGCTCTGGGCCGGGAGCATCCTGCACATTCGCGCCCACCGCTGGCGCTCCACCCCGTTCGCCCTGATCCCATGGGAAACCCTGCTATCGACGCTGCTGCTGGCTCCGATCGCGCTCTGGACTCAGCCGGCGCCGGCCATCGACTGGCGGCCGTCGTTCGTCGCGCTGCTGCTCTATCTCGGCATCGTGGGCACCGCGGTGGCCTACTGGGCGGTGGCCACCGCGAGCCGGCTCCTGCCCGCGGTCACCACCTCGCTGGCGCTGCTGGCCACGCCGGTGGTGAGCGTGATCACCGCCGCCCTCTGGCTCGGCGAGCCGGTCTCGCTCTCGCTGGTGGTCGCAATCGTGCTGGTACTGGGTGGCGTGGCGATCGGAGCCACCGACCGGGCCGGCAACGAGCGGGCCGCCGCTTGACAGGTCCGGCGCGCGGCCCCAATCTCTCGGCCATGGCCGAGGATTATCGGGCCGTCGACTCGCCGCCGGCGCTCTCCAAGCGCGAGCTGCTGGAGGCGCTGCGTGGAAGCCGCGACGAGGTCGTGGCGCTGGTGCGGTCGCTGCCCGCCGAGCGCTTCGAGGAGGGCCGCTACGAAAACGGCTGGACGGGACGCCAGATCCTCGCCCACATCGCGTCGATCGAGTGGAGCTACCCGCGACTCATCGACATCGCCCGCACCCCGCCGGCGCCGGCCGACGCGGCGCCGCCCACCCGCCCGATGAAGGGCGGCAACGACGCCTACAACGAGCGGCAGGTCGCCAAGCGCGCGCACCTGACCGTCGACGAATTGCTCGACGAGTTCGAGACGAATCGCGCCGCCACCATCGCGGCGGTGGAGGCGGCGGACGAGGCGCTCTTCGCGCGCCCCATCCGCTCCGCGGGCGGAGTGGAGGGCCCGCTCGCGAGCGTGTTCTACATGATCGCGGTGGCCCACGCCCTGGGCCACGCGCGCGACATCGCGGGAGACGGGAGATCGCATGGCTGAGACGACCGCGCGGGGACCACTCCACGGCGTGAAGGTGCTCGACCTGACCGAGCACATGGCGGGGCCCTTCTGCACCATGATCCTGGCCGACATGGGAGCCGAGGTGATCAAGCTGGAGCGCCCGGGCGCGGGCGACTCCTCGCGCGGCATGGGCGACGGCAGCGAGCGCAACCCGTACTTCCGCTACATCAACCGCAACAAGAAGAGCCTCACCCTCGACTACAAGGGCGCGCGCGGCCGCGAGATCTTCTCGAAGCTGGTCGTCGCCACCGACGTGCTCGTGGAGAACTACCGCCCGACGGTGATGGACCGCGCCGGGCTCGGCTGGGAGACGCTCCGCGCCGCCAATCCGCGGCTCATCTACGCGCAGCTCTCCGGCTTCGGCTCCGACGGGCCCTATCGCGAGAAGGGCGGCTTCGATCTCATCGCCCAGGGCATGGGTGGCATCATGCACGTCACCGGCGAGCCCGACGGGCCGCCCACCTCGGTGGGCCTGCCGATCTGCGATCTGGGCACCGGCATGTGGGGCGCCCAGGGCGTGCTGGCCGCGCTCTACGAGCGCGAGCGGACCGGACGGGGCCAGAAGATCGAGTGCTCGCTGCTGGAGACCGCGGTCGGCTTCTCGTCGTGGACCAGCGCGGGCTGGCTCGCCGACCGCGTCGAGCCGGTGCGCATGGGCTCGCGCCACCGGCAGAACGCGCCCTACCAGCGCTTCGAGACGCAGGACGGCTACATGATGATCGGCGCGGCCGGCCAGTCCATCTGGGAGCGCTGCGCCCGCGCTCTCGGCCATCCGGAGTGGCTCGAGGACCCGCGCTTCGCCAAGGCGGTCGAGCGGCGCAAGCACCGCTTCGCGCTGGAGAAGGAGATCACCGCGGTGCTGGCCACCGCGCCCACCGCGCGCTGGACCAAGGTGCTCGACGAGGCCGGCGTGCCGTGCGGGCCAGTCTACACCTACGAGCAGCTCTTCGCCGACCCGCAGGTGGTCCACCGCGGGATGGTCGTCCACGCCGACGACGCCGAGCTGGGCCGGGTGCCGCACATCCGCACGCCCATCCGCATGTCGGCCGCCCCGGTGGCGGTGCGCCGGGTCGCGCCGCGACTGGGCGAGCACAACGCGGAGATCCTCGGCGGGCTCGGGTACGACGCCGCGGCGATCGCCGAGCTGCGGCGCGACCGCGTGATCTGAGCCGGCGCGGCCGGCGGCCTGCCTGCGCATGATCTTCCTGATCCGCCACGGTGAGACGCTCGGCAACGCCTCGCGCACCGTCCAGCTGCCCGACAACCCGCTGTCCCCGCGCGGCATCGCCCAGGCCGAGCGGCTGGCCAAGCGCCTCGAGCGCGAAGGCGTCGCCTCCATCCTCTCGAGCGACCTCGCCCGCGCGGTCGAGACCGCGCAGCACCTGGCTCGCGTCACCGGCCTGGCGATCGAGCGCCACGCGCTCCTGCAGGAGCGCAACTTCGGCGACCTGCGCGGGGCGCCCTACGCCGAGCTCGGCCTCGACATGTTCGCGCCGGGCTACGCGCCGCCCAACGGCGAGACGTGGGAGGTGTTCCACGAGCGGGTGGACCGCGCCTGGGCCCTGATGTGCGCCCGCGCCGCGGCCGCCGACGGGCATCTCGCGGTCGTCACCCACGGACTGGTCTGCCGCTCGCTGGCCGGCCGCCACCTGGTCCTGCCCGACGGGCACGTGGTGCCCGAGCGCTGGGAGAACACCGCGGTCACGATCCTGGACGGCCCGGACGGGACGGCCCGCTCGTGGCGCGTGCGGCTGCTGAACTGCATCGCCCATCTCGACGACCTCGCGGCACAGCCGCTCGTCGATTCCGGCGCGGCCTGATGCGCACCGTCAACCCGACCCCGCGGCTCCCCGGAGGATGGCCCATGATCGGACGCGCCCGCCTGTCCTTGTCCCTCGCCGCCGCCCTCGCCGCCGCGCTGCTGCTGGCGCCGGTGACGGGCAGCGCCCAGTCGAAGCCGCTGCGCCCGTACACGCTGATCCTCGACTTCGTCCCCACCGGCGAGTACGTGCCGCACTACACCGCGCTGGAGAAAGGCTTCTATCGAGACGAGGGTCTCGACGTGAAGATCCTCCGCGGCCAGGGCTCCGGCGATACCGTCAAGCGCATCGCGGCGGGTCAGGGCGAGGTCGGCATCGCCGACATCTCGGCCCTCATGGCGGCGCGCGCCAACACCGACGTCAAGGTCAAGGCCATCGCGCTCTGGTACCGGCGGCCGCCGCACGGCATCTTCGTGCGCGGCGATTCGCCGATCAAGAGCGCGAAGGAGCTCGAGGGCAAGAAGCTCGCGATCTCCCCCGGGAACAGCCACCAGATCCTGTGGCCCGTGTTCGAGAAGCTGTCCGGGCTCAAGCCCAACTCGGTGACGTGGGTCACGATGGACGCCGCGTCGATGCCGCCCGCGCTCATCCGCGGGGCCACCGACGCGGTGCCGTTCTTCGTGGTGCACGAGGCGCGCATCCGCAAGGTCGCCCAGCAGCAGAACGCCGACGTCCGCGTGCTCGCGGCGTGGGCCGATCTGGGCTTCGACGTGGCCTCCACCTCGCTGGTGGCCCGCGAGGACACCATCGCCAAGGACCCCGACGGCCTGAAGGCCTTCCTGCGCGCCACCTTCAAGGGCGCCGACTACGCCTTCCGCGACAAGCACTGGGACGAGGGCGTCGGCTACGTGCTCAAGCACCACCCCGAGGTGGACCGCGACGGCGCCATCGGCGCCGCGCAGGTCGGGGCGCGCTTCGTGTACGCGAGCGAGGTCACCGGCGGCAAGATGGCGGTCGGCCAGTTCGACCCCGCCCAGCTCGAGAAGACCCGCGACCTCTACACCCAGTACCTCGAGCTCAAGCGCAAGGTCTCGCTCGAGGAGGTCTACACCAACGATCTGCTGCCCGAGAAGAAGTAGGGCGCAGAGGACGGAGGCCGCCATGGCCATGCTCATCCGTGGAGGGCAGATCCTGGCCGGCACGCCGGCCACCCTGAGCCGCGCCGACGTGCTGATCGAGGGGGACCGCATCGCGGCGGTGGGGCCGGGACTCGCCGTCCCCGCCGGCGCCCAGCTCGTCGACGCCTCGGGCTCCATCGTGCTGCCGGGGATGGGCAACGCCCACACTCATGCGGCGAGCCATCTCTCGCGCGGGCGGGCCGGCAACTGGACGCTCGAGGACCTGCTCACGCACTCGGCGGCAAACTATGGATTCAGAACGCCAGAGGACGAATACCTCTCAGCGGCCATCGGCGCGATCGAGATGCTCAAGACCGGCTGTACCTCGGCGTACGACCTCTACATGGCGGTGCCCGCGATCACCGATGAGGCCTTCGAGGCGGTCGTGCGCGCCTACACCGACGTGGGCGTGCGCGTGGTCCTGGCCCCGGCGGTGGCCGACGTGACGTTCTACCAGACCGTCCCGGGCCTGGCCGATCTGCTGCCGGCCGATCTGCGGAAGACCGTGGAGGAGATGAAGCCGGCGCCGACCAAGGGCCTGCTGGAGCTCACCGAGCGTATCATCCGCCGCTGGCACGGCGGCGCCGACGGCCGCGTGCGGAT
>Ga0209998_10000057_pt1 | contig 46425 bp, 50 predicted proteins | sample EndophyteCoNSPM_FD_187576 | JGI IMG/M metagenome (GOLD analysis project Ga0209998, IMG submission 187576) | Arabidopsis thaliana rhizosphere microbial communities from the Joint Genome Institute, USA, that affect carbon cycling - Endophyte Co-N... | ecosystem: Host-associated > Plants > Roots >... | reverse complement strand
CTCGACATGGAGGGGAGTGCGTATACGGACCCAACGCTCGAGCTCTATCGGTCCCTGAAGGAGACCCATCCCAACATCGGCATCTGCCTGCAGGCCTACCTGCGCCGCACTCCGGCCGATGTGAACGCCCTGCTGCCGCTCAAGCCGGCGATCCGCCTCGTCAAGGGCGCGTACGACGAGCATGCCGAGGTCGCCTTCCGTCGCAAGGACGAGGTGAACGCCGCCTACCAGTCGCTCTGCGTGCTCATGCTCCCGTACGCCGCCAGGGGCGAGCTCCGGCTGGGGATGGGCACGCATGACACGGCGCTGATCGAGCGCGTCGCTGCGCACGCCGCGGGCGTCGGGATCGCGAAGAACGCGTTCGAGATCGAGATGCTCTACGGGATCCGCCAGGGCGAACAGCTGCGGCTGGCGTCCGAGGGCTACCGCGTGCTGGCGCTCATCGCCTACGGCGAGGCCTGGTACGCGTGGTACATGCGCCGATTGGCCGAGCGGCCGGCGAACGTCTGGTTCGCGCTGCGACAGATGTTCGGATAGGAGGGGATTCATGCGGGTGCTGCTCGTCGGGGTCGGGACCGTGGGTGAGGCGATCGCGCGGATGTGCGCGGATCGCGACTGGTGCGAGCTGATGGTGCTCGCCGACTACGACCTCGAGCGGGTGACGGCGCTCCAGGAGACGCTCGGCGACGCGAGCCGCTTCCCGGGTGAGCGGATCGACGCGCGGGACGCCGAGGCGGTGGCCGCACTGGCCCGCCGCCACCAGGTCGACCTGGTGATGAACGCCGTCGACCCCCGCTTCGTCATGCCGATCTTCAACGGCGCGCTGGCCGCTGGCGCCAACTACATGGACATGGCCACCAGCCTGTCGCGCCCGCACCCCGACGAGCCGTTCCTCTTCCCCGGCGTGAAGCTCGGTGACGAGCAGTTCGCGCGCCACGCCGAGTGGGAGCAGGCGGGACGCCTGGCGCTGCTGGGGATGGGGATGGACCCCGGCCTGACCGACATCTTCGCCGCCTACGCCGCCAAGCACCTGTTCGACGAGGTCGAGGAGGTCCACATCCGCGACGGCGGCGACCTGCACATTCCCGGGTTCGCGTTCGCGCCGGTCTTCAGCATCTGGACGACCATCGAGGAGTGCCTCAACCCACCCGTCGAGTGGCACGGTGGGCGCGGCGAGTGGATCACCACCGAGCCGTTCAGCGCCCCGGAGTCGTTCCCCTTCCCGGAGGGGATCGGCCCCGTCGAGTGCGTCAACGTGGAACATGAGGAGGTGCTGCTCGTGCCGCGCTACCTCAAGGACGTGCGCCGGGTGACGTTCAAGTACGCGCTCGGGAGTGACTTCATCGCCAAGCTCCAGTTCCTTCACGACATCGGCCTGGACAGCACCGAGCCGGTGAGGGTCCGAGGCGTGGAGGTCTCGCCCCGCGACGTCGTTGCCGCGGTCGTGCCGGATCCCAGCACGATGGGCGACAAGATGGTCGGCCGGGCGGTGGTCGGGACCTGGGTCATCGGCCGCAAGGATGGCCGGCCGCGCGAGGTCTTCCTCTACCAGATGGCCGACGCGGAGGAGACGCTGCGAAGGACCGGCTCCCAGGTCGTTGGCTGGCAGACAGGCTTCAATCCGGTCATCGCCATGGAGCTGCTCGCCTCCGGCGCCTGGTCCGGCACCGGCGTCCACGCCCCGGAAGCCTTCGACCCGGATCCCTACATGGCGCTGCTGGACGGCTATGGCATCCACCACGCCCAGGTCGAGATGGAGCCGGGGGCGCATCGGCCAACCTAGGGCGCGCCGCCTAAACTTGTCTCCCCAGCCAGATCAGGAGATGGACCGATGAACGTTGACGAGATGCTTTCCGGCGCGCGCGACGCGATGACGGTGAAGCGGGTGTACGGCGACCCGATCGAGCGCGATGGCATCCTGGTGATCCCCGCCGCGAAGGTGATGGGCGGTGGTGGCGGCGGCGGTGACAACGAGAACAACGGCGGTGGCGGCTTCGGCGTGTCGGCCAAACCGGCGGGCGCCTGGATCATCCGCAACGGCGAGGTGGCGTGGACGCCGGCCATCGACGCCACGCGCATCGCCTCGCTCTCCATGCTGGTGGCGATCGTGTTCCTGTGGACTGTGAAATCGATCGCCAAGGCCAACGCGCGAGCCCGCGAGAAGGCCGCCCGGCGCTGATGACGGACCTGCTCGCGGGACTCACCCGCGATCATGTGAACCGCCTCCGCGAACTGGTCGACGACGAGGTCCTCACCCCGGGGGATGACGGATACGACGATGCCCGTCGCGTCTGGAACGCGATCTTCGACCGCCGGCCCGCGCTCCTCGTGCGACCCACGGGGGCAGAAAGCGTCGCAACAGCGATCCGGTTCGGTCGGGAGCACGACCTCGAGATCGCCGTGCGTGGCGGCGGTCACAGCGCGGCCGGGCACTCCACGTCGGACGGTGGGCTGGTCATCGACCTTTCGCGACTGCGCGGGGTGACGGTGGATCCGGCGCGGCGTATCGCCCGCGCGAACGGTGGCGCGCTGCTGGGCGAGCTCGACGTGGCGGCGCAGGCGCATGGCCTCGTCTGCCCGGTCGGGGTCATCGGCCACACCGGTGTCGGCGGGCTGACGCTTGGCGGCGGGATGGGACGGCTCCAACGGCGCTTCGGCCTGACGATCGACAGTCTGCGGGGGGTCGAGCTGGTGACCGCCGATGGCCGAACGGTCCGGGCCAGCAGGGACGAGGAGCCCGAGCTGTTCTGGGGGATTCGCGGCGCGGGGGCCAACTTCGGGGTGGTGACCTCCTTCGAGTTCGACCTGCATCCGTTCGGCCCGCTTCTCCACCGCGGGGTGCGGATCTTCCCTGCATCGCAGATCCACGAGGTGTGGGCCATGTTCCGCTCGTTCGCCGATGTGGCTCCGGAGACGCTCGGCCTGATCTTCTCGATCGGCCAGGCCGAGCCGGGGGCCGACTACGAAGCCGCGGTTGGCGGGCAACCCATCGTCGTCGTCTCGTACAACCACAGCGGCGATGCGGGAGATTTCGCGCGCGACGTCGCTCCGCTGGAGGCTGGTCCCGCGCCCGTCGCGCGCACGGATGTCAGCCAGCCGTACCTGGAGGCGCAGACCGCCAACGACCTGGCGATGGGTTGGGGGCATCGGTCCTACATCAAGGGCGGCTACGCGAATGAGTTCCGCCCCGAGGCGCTCGATGCCCTCGTCGAGCACGCGGCCAGGGCGCTGGCGGGGAGCTCCTTCGCGATGACCGTGCAGGGCGGCGCCATCGGGCGCGTTGCGGACGACGCGACCGCCTTCACCGGCCGAGATGCCCGCTTCGAGATGAGCGCCGACGCCGAATGGGACGACCCCGTCCTGGACCAGATCGGCAGCGACTGGGTTCGGCGGGCGATGGCGATCGTCGAGCCGGATGCGGTGACGGGCCGCTACGTCAACGAGATCGCCGAGTCGGGCCCCGGGGAGAGCCGGGCCATCTACGGCGACGCGAAGATCAGCCGCCTGGCGGCGATCAAGCGGGAATGGGATCCGGACAACGTGTTCCGGCTGAACCACAACATCGCGCCATAAGCGAACGCCGCCTGGCGGGAGGCGGCGTTCGTAACTGGGGGTCTGTGGTTGCGGGGGACGGATTCGAACCGACGACCTTCGGGTTATGAGCCCGACGAGCTACCACTGCTCCACCCCGCCCCGGCATGCTAGGGCCCACGCAGGGATCGGTCAATTCTTGGTGCCTGCTGATAGCATCCCCCGATGCGCGAATTGACCGATGACTGACGCTTCCACCTTCGGCCTGCGCCAGATCGGCCAGATCAGGATCCAGGTGACCGATGTCGATCGGGCGGTCGCCTTTTATCGCGATCAGCTCGGCATGGACTTCCTGTACGCCTTTCCTGGAATGGGCTTCTTCGACGCCGGCGGGGTGCGGCTGATGCTCGTCGAGCCCGAGGGACGAGCCTTTGGTGGCGAGTCGGCGATCTACTACCGCGTGGACGACATCGCCAAGGCGGTCAAGACGCTGGAATCGCGCGGGGTGGCCTTCGACGACCAGCCGCACGTGGTCCACAAGGACCCTGCGTACGACCTGTGGATGGCGTTCCTGCGCGATCCCGATGGGAACGTCGTGGCGTTGATGAGCGAGGTGCCCAAGGAGTAGCGTCGGCTACAATGCCGCCGGGTTCGCGCGGTCGCGACCCGTCCCGATCGATGCGAGGCTGCGCACGCCGATGGCCGTGAACCCGAAGAAGCTGCGACCCTACGACCAGCCACCGAAGGTCCGTCGCCCGATCCTTCCCAACGAGCCCGACAACGCCGCCACCGCCTTCCTGGTGGCAGCCATCGTCTGGTTCGTGGTCGCCACCGGGATCGGCGTGCTCTGGACCGCGTACCAGCTCTTTCCCGACGTGCTCACGATCCGGCTCAACATGCCGACCTTCAGCGGCGTGCTCACCTTCGAGCTGAGCCCGGCGACCACCTCGTCGGGCTTCTGGAACTCGCTCGCCTATGGCTGGCTCGGCAACGCCGGGCTGGGGGCCGTCTTCTTCATCACCCCGCGGCTCGTCGGGCGACGGCTGATCGGCGAGACGATGGCGTCGGCGGCCGCAGCGCTCTGGAACATCGGCCTGCTGGCGGGGCTGACGGCGATCTACGTGCCGCAGCTCACCGGCTCGGGCAGGCTCACCGAGTTCCCGATCCCGGTCGACGGCGTGCTCCTGCTCGCGCTCCTGCTCGCAAACGTCGCGTTCTGGCGGACAGCGCTCGCCCCGACCGATCGGATTCCGTACGTGAGCATCTGGTATTTCGGGGTCGCGCTCCTGGCGCTGCTGGGGCTGTTCGGCCTCGCGACGCTCGCCAGCCTCGAGCCGTTCGTGAAGCTGTCGGATGTCGCGGCCGCGCTGGTGAATGGGTTCTACGGGCGCGCGCTCGAGACGCTGTGCCTGAGCGGCCTGGCGATCGGAACGCTCTACTACGTGGTCCCGCGCGCCGCCAACAACCCCGTCTACTCGTGGGGGCTGGCCATGCTCGGCTGGCTGCTGTGGCTCGGCCTGGGCACGCTGGCCCCACTCAGCACGCTGGTGGATACCTCGGTGCCCTTCGCGATCACTCAGATCGGCAACGTGGCCACCTTCCTCCTCGTCCTGCCTGCCTTCCTGGTGGCCGCGAACCTGCTCCTGAGCCTGAGCGGGCGCTGGACCCTCGTCCTCTCGCCCGGCACGATCCCGTTCGCGCTGGTGGCACTGACCTTCCTCGTGGCGACCTCGCTCCTGGAGGCGATCGGCTCGCTCGGGTCCGTCCGGGCCCTGGTCGGCAGGACCGAGTGGGGCGTCGGGGTTCAGCTGCTCGCCCTGCTGGGCACCGCCACGGCAGCGTTCCTCGCGCTGGCCGACCACGCGTTCCCGCGCCTGCTTCGCCGCGACTGGGGCGGAACGCTCCTCGCCGAGGCGACCCTGTGGGCCGCCTTCGCCGGGGCCGGGCTGGCCGGGCTGGCGCTCATCTCGGGCGGCGTCGCCCACGGATCCCTCCTGGCGCAGGGAGCGCCGGCCGATGAGATCAGCGGGCTGGTCTTCTGGTTCCGGCTCGTGCTCGGGGCGGGGATCGGGCTGAGCGCCCTGGCAGCCGCGGTCGTGGCCCTCAACGTCTTCCTGATGTACACCAGCGCTCGCCCCGCGGACTACGCGGTCATGGGCGATGCCGTCGCCGCGCCGGCGGCGCACTGAGCCGATGACCGTCCACACCCCGATCGAGTCGCGCACCCGCGGCATTCCCCGTTGGGCGCTTGCCGTGACCGGAGTCATGCTCCTCGCCGGGGCCGTCTTCTTCGCCACCAACCTGAGCGGCTCGAATCCGCCGATCGTCGGTGGCTCAGCCGAGCCGTCAAGCGGTGGACCAAACGCGGTCTCGATCATCAAGGCGGCCGGCTGCCAGTCCTGCCACGGCCCGGACCTCGCCGGGCAGGGGCCGTTCCCAAGCCTTCACGGTGTGAAGGATGGGCCGGTCAGCGAGAACCTCCAGCAGCTCGGCACCGATCATCCCGAGGATTGGGCAAACCTCTGGATCGCCGGCACCGATCCGGCCGTGGCCGACATCGACCGGGGCGGCATGCCGGCATTCGGCGGGCAGCTGAGCCCCGAGGAGATCGCCACCGTCGTCGAGTACCTGAAGACCCTCCCATGACCGATCCGGCCGAGCGGCCGGTACGCGACGTGACGGTCCTCATCGGCGGCGATGAGATGATCCGCATCGACGAGGCGGCGCAGGGCCTTGGCCTGGCCCCCGATGCCCTGATGGAGAGCGCCGGCACGGCTGTCACGGAGCTCGCCCTCGCCGAGCTGGCCTCGATGACCGAGCCGGTGGTGGGGCCGGGCGGCCCGCTCGCTCCGGCGCTCCTCACCGTGATCCTGTGCGGGCCGGGCAACAACGGGGGCGACGGCTTCGTGGCAGCCCGTCGCCTCGCCTCGACGGGGCGGGCGGTCACCGTCGTCCTGGTCGGCGACCCGGCGCGGATCAGCGGCGTGGCCGCCGCTCACAACTGGGCAGTCCTGCAGGCGATGGCCTCCGCCGGTGCGCTCTCGCTGTTCGTGGCCCCGTCGCCGGAGCTGCTCCTCCAGCTGCGCGCCCGCCTCTCACCGGCGAGCCTCCTGATCGACGCCCTGCTTGGCAGTGGTGCGGCCGGGCCGTTGCGCGAGCCGATCTCGAGCGCCGTGGACCTGCTGAACGCGATCGTGACCCACGCGCGGGCCGCGGGGCGTCCCTGCCGCGTCCTCGCCATCGACACGCCCACGCGCATCGACCTGACCGACGGCACCCGCTCCGACCCGGTCGTCGTGGCCGACCTGACGGTGACCTTTCATCGCGCCAAGGCGGGTTTCGCCCTGGATCCGGAGGCGAGGCGCCTCGCTGGCCGCTACTTCGTCGCCCCCATCGGGATTCCCGTCGAAGCCGAGGAGGGGATCGTCCCGCTCGATGGCGAATATCCGCCGGCCCGCCTGACGCAGGTCAACTGGCAGGAGCCCGGCGTCAGCTAGCTGCTGCGCTGCTCCCGGGCTTCACGATCGGCTCACCGCGGACGCAGGCCGGACACTCGTCGGCCGTCCACGAGGCGATCTCGATCCGTCCGAGGGAGAGGATCGGGCAGCCCACCTCGACCGGCCCGGTCGATCGATCGACGATGACGCTCGCCAGCAGCGGCGTGGCACCGGCGGTGCGCACCGCTGAGACGGTCTCGGCCAGCGACGCGCCGGTGGTCAGGATGTCGTCGACCAGCACGACGCGGTCGGTGACGCCCACCGGCCAGCCGCGGCGCAGCGCCCGCGTGCCGCGCTCCATCGGCTCCGCGAAGACGCCACGCACCGTTCGACCCAGGGCGGCCTCGAGCTGACGCGCTGTCTCCGCGGCGAGCAGCGCACCGCCGGTGGTGGGGCCGACCACCAGCGTCGGGTCGCGATCGATGAGCGAGGCAGCCAGGCGGCGCCCGATCTCGACCGCTAGCGCGGGGTACTGGAGCACCGCGAACTTTTCCAGGTATCGGTCAGAGTGGCGGCCGCTCTTCAGCAGGAAATGGCCACGACGCAGCGCACCGGCGGCCTCGAACAGCTCCTCGACCCCGGCGTTGGTGAGGGCATCGCCCTGCGGCAGGATGTGGGGTCGGGCGCCGACCGGGACCGGTTCCATCGGCTACTCGTAGACCGCGCTGAAGTCGACTGCCGGATAGCGTTCGGTGAGGGCATCGGTGACCCATTGCAGGACGTCGGTCGGGTCGTACACGTCGGCCACGGTGCGCGCGTCGGTGACGGTCAGGCCGACGCGATGCGGCTCGTTGGCGAGCGCCGTCCCGTTCGGCATGTCGGACAGGTCGAGGCTCGTCTCGAACTTCCCATCCGAGCGCAGCACGAGCGCGTCGCTCTCCTCGTCGAGCAGCACCAGGTCGCCGGTGCGCTTCAGGACCTCTTCCGCGTTGGCGGTGAACTCGCGCAGGACCTGCTTCTGCTGGTCGCTGATCTGGGTCCGATAGGCGTCCGCCAGCTGCCAGAGTCGCTGCGCGGCGATCGTCTCCTGCTGGGTCGTCGGCAGGCCGGCCTGCCAGTCCTCGTCGTGCGGCTCCTCGGCGACCTCCTCGTGCTCGGCGAGCTTGTCGGCCGCCACCAGGTGATCGGTGGGGTTGTGGGCGGCCTCGATGAACCACGACAGGATGTCGGCCAGGTTGTAGAGCTCCACCACCTCGCTCACGGCATCGACCGACTGCTCCTCGTCGTACCACTCGTTGTCGGCGGGATCCTGGTAGGTGAGTCGCGTGGTCCACACCTCGTCGATCGGGTTGAAAACGAGGTAGTCCTGCTCGTCGTCGACGAGCTTGATCGGGCCGATCTCCAGGAGCCGCTCGCGGTTCGCCTCCAGGAAGCGGCGCAGCTGCTCGGTCGCCTCGTACACGAAGTCGCGCCGTTCGAGCTCGGCCTCGCCGGCCAGCTCGCGGAGGGCGGAGATGCGGGGCGCGCTCACGGCTTCGCGCTCACGGCTTGAAGACCAGGTCCGGGCCCATCCGCTCGCGCAGGAAGATGATGTGCTTCTTGTCGAAGACCGACTCCGCCACCCGATGGCCGAGGCCGCGCGCCTGTGGATCGGCATAGAGCTGGTCGAGGACCGCGTAGGTCGGCAGGTCGAGGATCAGGACGTTGTTCCACTCCGATCCCTCGGTCACGTTGAACCAGCCGATGAAGCGGATCCCGTAGTCGGCCTCGTAGCGCTTCATCGTCTTAGGGAAGAAGTGGCGCATCCCGCGCTTGAAGAGCGCGTCGCGCCCCTTGCGCACGTTGAAGAACGTGACCATCAGCGGCATTACTCGGCCTCACCCTCGTTGGTGGGTTCATCGGCCTCAGCGTCGGCCGGCCGCTCGGTGCTGATCACTCTCGTCGGTCCGGCGGCGCCAATCGTCCGGCCTCGTCCGCGGCGGCGATCGGCGAAGAAGACTCGAAGCAGGAAGACGCTCGTCATGCTGATGAAGAAGAGCAGGACCATGTCGATGAAGAGGAGCACGACCAGCAGCCAGACCGGCCACTCGAAGGTGAAGAGGCCGATCGGGATGAGGAAGAGGATGCCGGCGAAGAGGATCGCCTGCCAGACGAAGCACCCGAAGCCTGGGCCCTCATTCGGATCGAGTTCCTCGTTCGTGCGGATCGACATGGGCGGTGCGCATGGTCCCACATCCAGCCGCCGGTCGTTCCGCGCGCCGCGGGTCAGCCGATGGCGCCGAGTCCGTCGCGGTAGGTGATCCGCCCGCCCGCCACGGTCATCCGCACCACGCCGGGCAGCTCCATCCCGAGCAGCGGCGTGTTGGACGAGGCGGAGGCGAGGGCCGGTGCCTCGACCAGCCAGCGGGCCGCGGGATCGAACACGACCAGGTCGGCGAGCGCTCCATTGGCAAGGGTCCGGGTCTCTCCGATGAGGCCCGCCGGTCGCGTGCTGAGGGCCGCGAGGAGGCTCCTAAGCTGCAGGCTGCCCGCCTCGACGGCCGCCAGGCCGAGTGAGAGGGCCGTCTCCAGACCGATCATCCCCGGCGCGGCGGCGCCGAACTCGACCCCCTTCCGCTCGCGCGGATGCGGGGCATGATCCGTGGCGATCGCGTCGATGGAGCCATCGGCCACTCCGGCCAGCAGCGCCAGCGCCTCCGCCCGCGAGGAGAGCGGCGGGTTCACCCGGCAGGCGGGGTCGTAGGCCAGCTCGGCGTCCAGCGGCGCCCCGAATGGATCGGCGGCGACACCGCCCGGCTCCTCCCAGGAGAACCCGCGCCAACCCGCCACCCAGGCATCGGTGAGGGCCAGGTGATGCGGCGTGACGTCGCAGGTGACGCGGACCCCGCGCTCCCTCGCACGGCGGATCGCGTTCAAGCCCCCCTCAGTCGAGAGGTGGGTGAAGTGCACCCAGCCGCCGGTCTCGTCGGCCAGGGCGATGTCGCGCTCGACGATCGACAGCTCCGCGCTGGCCGGCCAGCCCGCAAGCCCCAGCCGCGTGGCCGTCTCGCCCGCTCGCATGACGGATCCGGTCGAGAGGGCCGGATCCTCCGCATGCTCGATCAGCGGCAGCCCCAGCGGTGCGAGGTACGCGAGCAACCCGCGCGCCACGCGAGCGGACGCCACGACCGAGCCGTCGTCGCTGACGCCGGCGATCCCCATCCCCGCCAGCTCGCCGATCTCCGTGATCCGCTCGCCCTCGCGTCCCCGCGTGGCCGCGGCGATGACCCGGACACGGCAGGCCCGGTTCCGGGCGCGGTCGAGGACCATCGCCACGCGCGCCGGCTCGTCCAGCGGCGGGTCGGTGTTCGGCATCGCGCAGATCGTGGTGAACCCGCCGTGCGCGGCCGCGCGAGCGCCACTCTCGACCGTCTCGGCGCGCTCCATCCCGGGCTCGCGCAGGTGGACATGCAGGTCGCACAGGCCCGGCCCCACGACCAGGCCGCTGCCGTCGAGGCGCGGCGCATCCGAGGGCACCGTGGCCGGATCCACGAGGAGGCCATCCGCGACGGCAAGGTCGCGGACCGCGTCGGCATCGGTCGAAGGATCGATCACCCGCGCACCGGTCAGCACGAACGTCGCGGCCAGGTCGCCCAGCGACCCGAAGGAGCTCATTGCGCGAGGAGCGCCAGCACCGCCATCCGCATCGCGACCCCGTTCACCACCTGCGCCCCGATGAGGCTCCGCTCGCTGGCGGCCAGGTCGGCGGTGATCTCGACGCCCTCGTTGGTCGGGCCGGGGTGCAGCACCGGTGCGCCGGTCTGGGCGACCGCGAGACGGTCGGCATCCAGGCCCCAGCGCGCCGTGTACTCGCGCAGCGACGGGACGCCGCCGCCGGCCTCGCGCTCGAGCTGGATCCTGAGCGTCATGACGGCGTCGGCATCGGCCAGGGCGTCCTCCAGCCGGTCGGCAACGTGCACCCCGGGCCACGATTCGAAGCCGCGCACCCAGGCGGGAGGTCCGGCCAGCCAGACCGATGCTCCCAGCGCCGTCAGTGCGTGCAGGTTCGAGCGGGCGACGCGCGAATGACCGATGTCTCCGACGATCGCGATCTTCCTGCCATCGAGTGACCCGAGCGCGTCGCGCAGCGTCAGCGCGTCGAGCAGCGCCTGGGTCGGATGCGCGTGTGACCCATCTCCCGCGTTGACGATGCGGACAGGAACGCTGCGGGCGGCGAGGTACGGGGCGCCGCTCATCGAGTGGCGCAGGATCACGGTCGTGACGCCGGTGCGCTCGAGGGTGCGCAGCGTGTCGACCAGCGACTCGCCCTTCGTGACGCTGCTGACGTCGATGGGGAGCTCCACCACCTGCGCCCCGAGCGCCTCGGCCGCCAGCTCGAAGCTGACCCGGGTCCGGGTCGACGGCTCGCAGAAGGCGAGGCCCACCACCTCGCCCCGCAGCAGGTCGAGGGTCTCGCGACGGAGCCGCCGCTCACGCATCTCGACGGCCAGGTCGAGGCATTCCTCCAGCTGGTCACGGGTGAGCTGGTCGACGTCGAGGAGGTGACGGTGCGGCCAGCCGGGTGTGGGGGAAGCCGCGGAATCGGGCCACGACACGACAACGCCACCGGCGGCGGGCCGATGGCGAGTGGTGTGACCGTTCGCGACGTCAAGCATCCGATCGCTCCTTGGCGGCCTCTCAGGACCGTCCTTAAAGGGTTTCGGACAGTATAGCGACGGGCGCCAGCTCAGTGCCCGCGGCGATGGATGTGGAGCGCCACCGCCAGGCCGGTCAGCCGCTCGGTGTCGGCCAGGAACGGCCCGATCAGCTCCTCGATCCGCGCCAGCCGGCTGCGGACGGTGTTGTAGTGGACGTACAGCCGCCGCGCCGCCTCGGCCGCGTTGCGGGTGGCGACGTACGCCTCGAGGGTGTCGACCAGGTTCGACCGGTGCGCCCGGTCGTGGGCGGCGAGTGGCTCGATCATCGTGTCGCGGAAGGCGGAGAGCTCCACGTCCGAGACGCTGGCGAGCAGCCGATCCAGCCCCATCCGCTCGAAGATGACCACCTCGCCCGGATTCCGCCAGCGGCCCACCTCCAGCGCGCGGCGGGCCTCGGCATGGCTCTCGCGCAGCTCGAGCGGGTCGTCCCGCAGCCGACCGATGCCGACGCTCACCGGGGTCGTCGGCAGGCGTCGCGCAGCCTCTCGCCCGAGGCTCGCGGCCGCCTCGAGCAGCGCCGCCGGATCCGTGCCGCGAGGTGCGAGCAGTGCCGCCGCCTGCGTGCTGCGCTCCCAGACGATGGCGCTGGGCCCAAGCGCGGTCCGCGCGGCCTCGGCGAGTGAGCGCACCGTGTCCGCGTCGCCGCCGGTCGATGACTCGGCCTGGGCCAGCAGCACGGCGCGCGGGAGCGAGAGGTCCCAGCCGAAGGCAGCGGCGCGTTCCGAGAGGACGCTCCGGTCGGTGAGGTGGCCGCTCACCAGCTCTTCCAGGCAGACCGCCTGGAACCGCCGGTCGTCCTCGACCACGGCCCGCGCCTGCACCTGGCGCAGCGCGGCCACCGTGGCGGCGAACTGCAGGGCCTCGAGGTCATCGGTGCTCAGGGAGTCCGGCGCGGCCAGGGCCACGATCGCCCCGTACGGCTCCCCGTCGACCATCACCGGCTGGAGGACGGCCGGCGCGTTGGCCACCGTGATGGGGTCCCAGTGCCCGTCCTGCGCGCCATTCCCGGCGGCGGTCGTCGCGGTGCCCAGCGCGATGCGTTCGACATGCAGGTCACCGGAACCGGTGAGCACCTCGCCGTGCTGGTCCACGATCAGCACGCGGTGCTCGATGAGCTCGGCCAGGGTGAGTGCGATCTCCCGCAGCCCGCCGCCACCGAGGACGATGCGGGTGAAGCGGTCGTGGATCTCAGCAGCCCGCTGCAGGCGCAGCGACTGCTCGTTGAGGATCACGCTCAGAACGGCGCTGATGATCTCGTTGAAGCTGCTCTCCGGCGGCAGCTCGATGAGCGGGAAGCCGCAGGCATCGGCGGCGGTGAGCATCGCGGGCGGGATCCCCTGGAGGTATCGGTCCGGCTTGATGGCGATGCCTGCGAGGCCCTTGGCGTGCAGCTCGGGGACCAGCGTGCCGAGCGCGGCGCGGTCGTCGCGGAGCGGGTAGGCGGTGGTCAGGAGGAGCTCGTCCGGCTGCACCCAGGGCAGGATGTCGGGGACCTCCATCACGTTCACGTGACGTACCCGGCGTTCGAGGCCGGTGACGCCGGCCAGGACGCGGGCATGCTGCAGAGGGGGCAGGTCGAGCGCCCGGCTGAGGCTGATCGAGGAGTCCGACATTCAGTTGTCATGTTCTCACATGCAACAAGGCCGTGAGTGGCAGAGATTGCCAATGACTGAGGTGCTCGGTGACCCTAGCATTGCGCTCCGATGATGGGTCCGGAGCCGATGGTCCAGCCCGCGGCGGGCGTGTTTCCGCAGCGACGATTCGCCGCGACCCGGATCAGCGACGCGATCGCGGACCAGCTCCGGGTTGCCGGCGGCGAGGGGACCGTCGAGGGGGTCCATCGGTCCGCATTGAATATCCGTCTGAACGGCCACCTGGTGACCGTGGCGCACGAGTCGGTTGGCGGCCTTCCGAACGGGATCCTGGTCGATCCGCCGATGGCGCTCGACCAGATCGGGGTCGCGCTCGGCATGCCGGTCCAGCTCGATGGCGCTTCGCTGCGCGTGCCCGGTGCCTCGTTGACCATCCTCCTCCGCGGGGCAGCGATATGGTCGCCGGCGATGCCGGTCGTCCATGCGCTCAGCCAGTCCGCCCGGCACGAACGCGCCGAGCGCGCGATGAGGCTCGCCGCCGATGGAGCGCCGCGAGTCGGACTTGGCCCGCTGGTGGTCGGGCTCGTCAATGAGAAGGCGAGTGTCGGGTCGCTCGGACGGGCCGCGGCCGGATCGCTTGCATCCGTGGTGGAGGCGTTCGCCAAGGGGAGCGCTGCCCACGCGGTTGCCGCCGCACATCCCCTCATCGGGCTCGGTCCGGGCGCCACCCCCTCCGGTGATGACCTGTTGGTCGGGCTGGCGGCCGGCCTGGCAACGACGAACCACCCCATGGCGCGACCCTTCGCGGTTGGCGTCGCACGCCAGGCAGCCCGCATGACGACGTCAGTGGCGGAGAGCTACCTGTTCTACGCGGGTCGCCTGGAATTCTCGGAACGCGTCCACTCGGCGGCGCTGGCGGTCCTCACCGGCCCGCGGCATGAGCTGCGAGCCGCCATGCATGCCGCGCTGGCGTGGGGGGCGTCCTCCGGCGCCGACCTGATGGTTGGCCTGCTCGTGGGAATCGAGGCTGACGCCCCGAACCTCGTGGCGCGCCTGCAAGCCTGCGCCCGCGAGAAGAACGTGGCCGCGTGAGCGTCGTCCGCCAGCGGGTCTTCCGCAACGCCTACCGGGATTCGGTGGAGCTGATGCGCATCGCCGCCGAGATCGAGCGCCTGCCCGGTGTCATCCGCGCCGGCCTGGTGATGTGCACCCCCGCCAACCTGGCGATCGTGGACGAGGCCGGCCTTGGGAAGGGCCTCGATCCCGGCGCAGGGCCGAACGACATGGTCGTGGCCCTGGCGGCCAACGACGAAGCCGCGGCCGAAGCGGCCTTCGAGCGCGCGGCCACCCTCATGCGGGGCGCCGCCGCCGAGGCGGCCGGCGAGGGGCAGCGGTTCGTCCCGACCACGATCGCCGAAGCCATCGCGGAGCTCCCCGAGCTGAACCTTGCCCTGATCTCGACACCCGGCACCTATGCCGCCGCGGAGGCGCTCAAGGCGCTGAAGCGGGGGATGCACGTCTTCCTGTTCAGCGACAACGTCCCGGTCGAGGACGAGATCGAGCTGAAGCAGCTCGGCGTCCGCAAGGGGCTGCTGGTGATGGGCCCGGACTGCGGGACCGCCATCCTCGACGGCGTCCCGCTCGGCTTCGCCAACGCTGTTCGCCGCGGCGGCGTCGGCCTGGTCGGGGCGAGCGGCACGGGCCTCCAGCAGGTCACCTGCCTGCTCGAAGCGTTCGGTGCCGGGGTCTCCCAGGCGATCGGGGTCGGTGGTCGCGACCTCCACGAGGAGGTGGGCGGCCTGATGATGCTGGCGGGGCTGGAGCGCCTCCTTGCCGACGCCGGCACCGAAGTCGTGGTGCTGATCTCCAAGCCGCCGGCGCCCTCGGTCGCCGCAAAGGTCCTCGCCGCAGCATCGGCCGCCTCCAAGCCGGTGGTTGTCAACTTCCTCGGCGGAGACGGCGACGCCATTCGCGCAGCCGGTGCGCATCCGGCGACGACCTTTGAGGAAGCGGCCCGGACGGCCGCCGAGCTGAGCCTCGGAGCGCCGCCCCCGCCGCTTGACGACGACGCCGGTGACCCTGCCGCCTGGGCCGCAACCCTGTCCCGTGGCCAGGACCGCATCGCCGGGCTCTATTCGGGCGGCTCGCTGGCGAGCGAGGCGAAGGTCGTCCTGAAGGGCCTCCTCGGTCCCGAGGCTGCGGCCGAGCAGCAGATTCTGGACCTCGGTGACGACGAGTACACGGTCGGACGTCCCCACCCGATGATCGACCCCCGGCTGCGCAGCGAGAAGATCGAGGAGGCCGGCGGCGATCGGCAGGTCGCGGTGATCCTGCTCGACATCGTGCTTGGCTACGCCTCCCACCCTGACCCGGCCGGCGCGCTGATCCCGGCGATTCGCGCGGCCCGCGACGCGGCCGCCGCAGACGGCCGCGGCCTGGCGGTCATCGCATCCGTGTGCGGCACACCGGGCGATCCGCAGGGGCTGGCGAGCCAGAGCGCCATCCTGGCCGATGCCGGCGTCCACCTCGCAGCCAGCAATGCGCGCGCTGCCCAGCTCGCCGGCCTGGTGGCGCAGCGGGCGGCCCTGCGCGAGGTTCCCGCCTGATGCTGCCGAACGGCGTGCAGGCGGTGAACATCGGGCTGGCCGGCTTCGCCGAGCCGATCTCCGCTGCCGGCGCAGCGGTCCTGAACCTCGACTGGCGACCTCCCGCCAACGCGGATCCGGACCTCGGGATGCTCATCGCGCGGCTCGAGGACGATCCCGACGACGCCATCGGCGCCGTGGTCGCGGCGGCCAACCGGACCGCGCTCGATCGACTCCTTGGCGCGAGCCCATTCCTCGTCGACGTCCAGCCGGCCGGAACCGCCATCCCCGGGCTGACCGGGCGGATGCTGCTCCACTCCGGGCCGCCGATCGCCTGGGAGCGGATGTGCGGACCGATGCGCGGCGCGGCCATCGGTGCGTCGCTGTTCGAGGGCTGGGCTTCCACCCCGGAAGAGGCAGAGCACCTCGCGGAAAGCGGCAACATCACGTTCGACGCGTGCCACCACCACGGTGCGGTCGGCCCCATGGCCGGCGTGGTGTCCCCCTCGATGCCGGTGGTCGTGGTCGAGAACACCGCCGCCGGCAACCGCTCGTTCGCGACGCTCAATGAGGGCCTCGGCAAGGTGCTGCGCTTCGGCGCGTACGACGACTCGGTGCTCGACCGGCTGCGCTGGTTCCGCGACACCCTCGGGCCGACCCTGAGCCGGACGCTGGCCGCGACCGGGCCGATCGACCTCAAGAGCATCACGGCTCAGGCGCTGCAGATGGGCGACGAGGGCCACAACCGCAACGTGGCCGCCACCTCGCTCTTCGTCCGGAGCATCGCGCCCACGCTTGTTCGGACCGCCAGCGAGGCCGATGCCGCCGCCGCCCTCGACTTCCTGCGGGGCAACGACCACTTCTTCCTCAACCTGTCGATGGCCGCCTGCAAGTCGACGCTGGATGCCGCGCACGGGGTCCCCGGCTCGACGGTCGTGACCGCCATGAGCCGCAACGGGGTCGACTTCGGGGTCCGCCTCTCCGGCACCGGCGACGCCTGGTACACCGCCCCCGTCGGCGTACCCGATGGCCTCTACTTCCCTGGGTACGGCCCGGAGGACGCGAACCCGGACCTCGGCGACAGCGCGATCACCGAGACCTGCGGGATCGGCGGCTTCGCCATGGCCGCGGCGCCGGCGATCGTGCGCTTCGTGGGTGGCACCGCGGCCGACGCGCTGAACTACACCCGCGAGATGTACCGCATCACGCTCGAGCGCAACCCGGCCTTCGCCCTGCCGCCGCTCGGCTTCGCCGGCTCGCCCACCGGCATCGACGCGCGGCGGGTGGTCGAGAGCGGCGTCCAGCCGGTCATCAACACCGGCATCGCGCACAAGCTGCCCGGGGTGGGGCAGATCGGCGCGGGGATCGCCCGTGCACCGCTGAGCTGCTTCGCCGATGCCCTCCGCGGCCTCGCCGCCCAGCTGCAAGTGAAGGCAGCTGCCTGATGGAGCGCAGCGCGGTGATCGCCATCGGCGGGAACGCCCTCATCCTCGACGGCCAGAAGGGTTCGATTGCGGAGCAGTTCGCCAACGCGACCGAGACGGCCAGCCACATCGCCGCGCTCGTGGCTGACGGCTGGAGGGTTGTCGTCACCCACGGCAACGGCCCGCAGGTCGGCTTCATCCTGCTGCGCTCCGAGCTGATCGGCGAGTCGTCCGGGATCCCACGCCTCTCGCTCGACATGAGCGTGGCGGACTCGCAGGGCGGGATCGGCCACATCCTGGGCAACGCGCTCCTGAACGAGCTCGGCCGCCGCGGCCTTCGCGACACTGTCGCCTGCATCCTGACCCACGTCGTGGTCGATCCCGACGACCCGGCCTTCGGGGATCCGACCAAGCCGATCGGCCCCGCCTACAGCTCCGAAGAGGCCGATGCAAAGCGCCGCGACGAGGGCTGGGCGATGGTCGAGGACTCCGGCCGCGGCTACCGGCGCATCGTCCCGTCGCCGCATCCGCTGCGGATCGTCGAGGCCGAGCAGATCAAGACGCTCGTCGCATCAGGCTGCGTGGTGATCGCCGCCGGCGGTGGCGGGATCCCGGTCGTGGAGGCGGAGCCCGGCGGCTACCGGGGCGTCGAGGCGGTGATCGACAAGGACCTCGCATCGGCCCTGCTGGCGAGCAGCCTCGGCATCCCGCTCCTCGTCCTGTCGACCGGGGTCGAGCGGGTGGCCATTCATTTCCGGCAGCCGGACCAGCGCTTCCTGGACCGGCTCTCCGTCACCGAGGCGCGCCAGTACCTCGCCGAGGGCGAGTTCCCCAAGGGGAGCATGGGCCCCAAGGTGGAGGCGGCGATCACGTTCCTGGAGCGGGGCGGATCCGAGGTGCTGATCACCTCGCCCGCCAACCTGGAGCGGGCATTCGCGGGCAGTTCGGGGACGCGCATCGTCGCCGACTCGGCGCTCGCTTCCGTCAGTCCACAGGGCAGTTGAAGGAGGTCCAGGTCAAGGCATGCTGAGCATGAAGGCGGAACCCTACGACTTCGAGTTCGATCCCAAGAAGACGGCGCTGGTGATGATCGACTTCCAGCGCGACTTCGTGTATCCCGGCGGCTTCGGCGAGTCGCTCGGCAACGACACCTCACTGCTGCTCGCCGCCCTGCCGGCTGCCGAGCGCGTCCTGAAGGCCTGCCGCGAGGCGGGGATCTTCGTGATCCACACCCGCGAAGGGCACCGCGCGGACCTTAGCGACCTGCCTCGCGCGAAATACGAGCGGGGAAATCCAACCATCCACATCGGCGACGAAGGGCCGATGGGCCGGCTCCTCGTCCGTGGCTCCCACGGCCACGACATCGTCGAGGAGGTCTACCCAATCGAGGGTGAGCCGGTCGTGGACAAGCCCGGCAAGGGCGCCTTCTACGCCACCGACATGGACACGATCCTGAAGATGAAGGGGATCGAGAAGCTGATCTTCTGCGGCGTGACCACCGAGGTCTGCGTCCAGACCAGCGTGCGTGAGGCGAACGACCGCGGCTACGACGCCGCCGTCCTCTCGGACGCGGTCGCGTCCTACTTCCCCGAGTTCCAGCGGGTCGCGCTGGAGATGATCAAGGCCCAGGGCGGCATCTTCGGCTGGGTCAGCGACTCGGCCTCCTTCCTCGCCGCCCTCGGCAAGCCGGCCATGGCCGGCGCATCGGCCTGAGTGGAGGAGCGACCGATGCGCGAAGCGCCGATCAGCCATCCGCCATAAGAAACGCATGTCGACCGTTGTGGGGGAGGAGGGTAGAGGAGAACCAATGACAGGCAACTCTGAGTACAGGCCGAAGCTGTGGGTTCCGGGCGACTGGAACGCCTTCTTCGGGCTTGGCACCAACGTGCTGCTCAACGTGCTGGTTCTGTCGGGCCTGATGCTGTTCGTCATCCAGGTCCCGGCTGACACCGTCTACGGCCGGATCCTGCCGGCGCTGGCGATCGCGTTGCCGCTCGGCAACCTCTGGTACGCGTACCTCGCGTATCGGCTCTCCCAGAAGGAAGGTCGCGACGACGTCGCGGCCATGCCCTACGGACCGAGCGTGCCGCACTACTTCTTCGTGACCTTCGTGATCATGCTGCCGGTGCTCTTGAACGGGGGCACCGTGGTGGAGGCCTACACGACGGGGCTCGTCTGGGCCTTCTTCATCGGGATCGTCGTGTTGATCGGTGCGTTCGTCGGACCGACGATTCGCAAGTACACCCCGCGAGCCGCGATGCTCGGCACCCTGGCCGGCATCTCGATCGCGTTCATCAGCATGGCCGCCGGCTTCCGGATGTTCGAGGCGGCGTGGATCTCGCTCGCGACCTTCGCGATCATCCTGCTGAGCTGGACCGCCGGCGTGCGCCTGCCGTTCGGCATCCCTGGCGGCCTGGCGGCGATCGTGATCGGCACCGCGATGGGCTGGGCCTCCTACTTCTTCTTCGGATGGGAGGGGCTCGACCCCGCCAACATCGACACCGCCCTGAAGACCTTCGGCATCCACCTGCCCCAGTTCGGGACGGAGGTGCTCGCCAACCTGACCGATGCGTTCCCGCTGCTGGCGACCGCCATTCCGCTGGGTGTCTACAACTTCACCGAGGGGATGAACAACGTCGAGAGCGCATCGGCCGGCGGCGACAACTACAACCTGCGCTCCATCCTCTTCGCCGATGGACTGGGGGCCGTGGTCGGCTCCTTCCTGGGCAGCCCGTTCCCGCCCGCGGTGTACATCGGACACCCAGGCTGGAAGGCAGTCGGTGGCCGAATCGGCTACTCGCTGGCGACCGGCGTCGTGGTCGCCCTGATCTGCCTCACCGGGACCGTCGGCATCCTGCTGGCCACCATCCCGAATGCGGCCCTGTTCCCGATCCTGCTGTTCATCGGCCTGGTGATCGGTGCCCAGGCGTTCCAGACTTCGGTCGCCCGGCATGCGCCGGCGATCGTGCTGGCCCTGGTGCCGAACATCGCCCAGTGGGCGCAGACGTACGTGGACGGGGCCCTGGGAGCCGCGGGCACCAGCGCCTCCGCCGAGGGGATGATCGGCAACCTCGCCAACAACGGCGTGCTGTACACGGGGATGAACATCCTCGGGTCCGGCGCCGTGCTCGCTGGCCTCATGCTTGGCGCGATCGCGGTCTTCGTGATCGACAAGCAATACTCGCGGGCCATCTTCTACTGCGTGGCGGCGGCCGTCCTCGCGGCGGTCGGACTGATCCACAACCCCGCCGGGCTGATCATCAGCTTCGCGGACGGGATCAGCTTCTCGGCACCAAATGAGGTCTACCTCGGCTACCTGTTCGCGGCCGTGGTGATCTGGGTCGTTGCATACAAGGAGGGCGGGGTCGGCGCCTCGGACCTCATGAAGGCGGTCACCACGCCGCCAACCGAGGAGGAGCGCGCGGCGTAACCGCGTTCTCCAGTTGAACCTGCGGCCGGGTCCCTCCCGGGGCCCGGTCGCAGCCGTACCCAAGGAGGGAACATGGCGGTCGAGCTGTTCGTGAACGGGACACTGATGCGAGGGTTGAAGCTGCACGCCAACCTGGAGGGAGCGGAGTTCCTGGGGGAGTTCCGGACCGCACCGCACTATCGGATCTTCTCGATCGGAGACGTGCACCCTGGGATGTACCGCGTCGAGCAGGGCGGCATCTCCGTCCCCGGCGAGATCTACTGGCTCCCCGATGAGGTCTGGGCCAAGGTGGAGTCGGGCGAGCCGCCAGGCCTCTACAAGGGTCCGGTCGAGCTGTCAGATGGCCGATGGGTGGACGGAATCCTCTTCCCGGAGGCGATGACCGCCGGCCACCGCGAGATCACCTCGTTCGGCGGCTGGCGCGCGTATTGGGAGGCAGTGGAGCGGGGCGAGGTGGCCTAGGCCGCTGAGTCGCCCGTCCGCTCGAGCACGACCTCGTCGCTGCCGTCGTTCTCCACCACGCGCACGTGGACGATCTCCTCGCGCGACGTCGGCAGGTTCTTCCCGACGTGGTCGGGGCGGATCGGCAGCTCGCGATGCCCGCGGTCGATGATCACGGCCAGCCGCACGGCTCGCGGCCGTCCGTGGTCGGTCAGCGCATCCAGTGCCGCCCGCACCGTGCGGCCGGTGTAGAGCACGTCGTCGACCAGCACCACCGTCTGCCCGGCGATCTCGGGCATGGCCTGCGTCTTCTTGACGATCGGCGCGTGGGCGACCTTGGTGAGGTCGTCGCGGTAGAAGCTGATGTCCAGCGCCCCGACCGGCAGGCTCACCCCCTCGTGTTGCTCGATCAGCCCGGCCAGCCGCCGCGCCAGCGGCACCCCGCGGCTGCGGACCCCGACCAGGACCAGCTCATCGGTCCCGCCGTTGCGCTCGACGATCTCGTGCGCGATCCGGGTGAGGGCGCGACGCAGCTCATCCGCGTCGAGGATCTGGCGTTCGCTCATTGCGCCCGAGTGTAGCCCGATGGATTCGCCGCGAGACCGCCTGCGCGGTCAGTACCCGTAGACTGCCGGCCCATTCCATGGCGGCGGCTCGACGCCTCCGCCGATTGTCCGGCCGCCCGGAGCATCGAACGGAATGACCTGGAGGTATGCCGATGGCGGATCCCCGATGCCCGCGGACGGCAGGCCGATGGTGACCGCGGCCTCATTGGCAGTCGGCAGTGCCACTCCCACAATCCACGCGGCCTCCGGAAGTTCGGTGGCCAGGCGCGACTCCGCAGTCAGCATTCCAGCACTCACTGCACCGATGTAGACGGCTCGTTGTTCTGGATAGGTGCCATCGGGGCTCTGGGGTACCCCGGTCCAGGCTCCATCCCAGAATGCGAACCGGTCGCTATCCGGACCCCAGGCGAAGCTGCCGGAGGCGAACGCCTCGCCGCCCGCGGGAGTGAGATCAGTGAAGAGCGAGTCCCCAATCCACGGAGAGGCGGGGCCAGCCGATCGGAAGTCCTTCGACAGCTGGGGCATTCCTCCAACGGAGAAGTGCCACGACCCACCGCTCGGGGTCATTGTCCCGTTCCAGAAGATGGCCCGGCTCCCGTCCGGCGAGAAGAGGGGCATGAAAACTCCCTCGATCCGTTCGACGTTCGACGGGTCGGCGGCCAACGGGACCGCCTCGGACCACGGGCTCTCGGCGGCATGGCTGATCAGCAAGGTCGATCCAGCTGCGCCCGGTTGGAACGACGCGGCATAGGCGTCCCCGCTGCGTGTGAGCCGGATTCGCTCGCCCTGGGTGACGTCATAGAACCAGACATCGGCCGTTTGAGTGGCACCGTCGTTGGAGGGGCAACCGGAATTTGCGCCGAGATCAGTCGCGATGAGGGTGAATGCCAGGTAGGCGCCGTCCGGCGACCAGGCCAGACGATCCGTGAACGACGCCGCTTCGGTGCAGCCGAGGGGGACGACCTTGCCGTCCGCGAGGTGAAGGACCCAGACCTCGTTGGCCCCCGTCTCGCCCTTCTGGGTGATGTATGCGAGCCATCGGCCGCTTGGTGAGAGTGCGGCGGCAATCGGTGGGCCGCTCACGGTGCCCGCTTGGATGGTGTCGCCGGTGGCGTCGTTGATGAAGCTCAGCCGCAGCGCCTCCAACGGCGCGCCGACGAGGGACAGGTAGCCGAGCTCCCCGGGGCCGAGGCTGAGCGCGGGCACCGGGGTCGGGCCCTCGGTGGCAGGTGATGTCGCTACCGCGCTGGGGCCAGGGTCGAGTGAGACGGACGCAACTGGCGAGCCGCTCTGCTGTCCGACGCCGCTGCGGTCGAGATTGCCGATGACCACGACCGCGAGGACGGCGGCGGCGACGGTTGCCAGCGAGGCACCGACGACGATCAGGCCGCCCGGCCGTTGCCACCAGCGGCGACCTGCACCGGATTCGATTCCGGTGCGGACCCGCGCCGACAGGTCGCGCGGTGGTTCCGCCAGGGGCATGCCGGACAGGATCCGGCGCTCGGCGGTGAAGGCTGTCAGGGTGGCGCGGCAGGTCTCGCAGCGGACGAGGTGGGCATTGAGCTCGAGCCTCTCCGCATCGGTCAGGTCGCCGGTGAGCGACGCGCTGATCAGCTCGTCGACGTGGTTGCCGCGGAACGTCATCGGACCAGACCCTCCGCCGCCAGCAGGCGGCGCATCTCGCCTCGGGCACGGCACAGGAGCACGCGCACCGCGCCGCTGGACATCCCCATCACCTCGCCGATCTGGAACGCGCTCATGTCCTCGACGTCAGAGAGGATCAGGCACTGCCGGTGGTTTGGCTTCAGCCGCAGCAGTGCGCGGTTGATGCGCTCGTCGAGGAGGCCGCTCAGCACCTGCGTCTCAGGCCCTGGGCCGCCGTCGGGGTGCTCGAGAGGGTGGTCATCGCCGAGGTCCATCGGCACCGTGTTCCGGCGCCGACGCATCTCGTCGAACGCGGTGTTGGTCGCGATCCGGTACAGCCAGGCGCGGGTCGCCGAGGGATCGGTCAGGGTGTCGAGCTTGCGGTACGCCTTGATGAAGGTGTCCTGGGCGATGTCGGCAGCGCGATCCGGGTCGCCGACCATCCGCAGGGCGTAGTTGTAGATGGGCGCGGAGTAGGCGGTGAAAATCCGGTCGAATTCGGCCTTGCGCGCGTCGGAGCCGTCCCGCGGAATGGTCATTCCGGGACGCAGTGCGGGGCGGGGGGCGAACCATCGTGCCAGCGCCATGTGCGCTGTGGACGCCGTGGGTCACGCACCTGTTACACGCTCTCCCGATGGAGATGGTCGCGGAGCACCATTGCGGCATATTCCGGCGCAGCCGGGTTGACCGCCAGCGCGGTAGCGCGCTCGAGGCCGGCGATCACGCGCAGCCGCGGATGGAGCTCCCAGTGCCAGTGGAACGTCTCGTCAAGACGCTCCCCGACGGGCGCGGTATGCAGGAACAGGTTGTACGGCGGGTCGCCGAGGGCGTCGAGCGCCCCGAGCGTGCGCTGCAGGGTCGCCGTGGCGGCGGCGATGTCGTCGTCATCGAGCGTGGTGAAGTCGGAGGCGTGGGCGCGTGGGACGATCATCAGCTCGAACGCCGAGCGGCTGGCCGCCGGCGCAAAGACCACGAAGCGCTCCTCGGCCAGGACGAGGCGCTCGCCGGCCTCCTCCTCGCTGCGGGCGAGGCTGCACCAGACGCAGGAGCGGGTCTTGATGACGTGGCGCGCGCCGCCGCCGATCTCCTCCGCCACCCAATGCGGGACCTGCGGGATCGAGTACAGCTCCATGTTCAGGTGGCTGCTGCGCGACCCCGCCTGCATGCCGTAGCTCTGCACGGCCTGGACGTACCGTGGCTCCTCCTCGGGACGTGGCTCGGCGGCCATCTCGCGCATCGTGTCGCGCAGGGTGCGCAGCAGGTTGACCGCCAGGCGGGGCGGGGCGTCGGCGAGGCGCTCGTGGTGGTCGCGCGGCGCGACGAGGATCTCCCACGAACCGCTCGCCGCGAGCGCCTGGTCGACGGAGAGCTGGCCGGTGCGCTCACGGCCGGTGTCGATGCGGTGGAACGCATCCTGTCGCAGGGTCACCCGACGGACGGCGGTCTCCTCGGCGGCATCGGCGGCCGGGGTCTCATCGTCATCGCAGTGGCGGCAATGGGTTCCCTCGATGGGCGTTGCCTGGATGGCGAAGGAGGCGTGCTCGAAGGTCCGGTCCGTGACCACCGCCGACCACCAGCCGGTGACCGGGTCGCGCCGCAGCTCGAACACCTAGGCTCCGTCGGCGGAGGCGGGTGCGTCCCATGGCCGGCGACGCGGCTGCGCCGCCCACTCCTCGCGGAGCAACGCCATGCGCACGACATCGTGGAACTTGCCGTCGGAGAAATGCGCGTGCCGCATCGTCCCCTCGGTGACGAACCCGGCCTTCTCGTATGAGCGCTGCGCGCGCCGGTTCGGCTCGTAGACGTCCAGCTCGATCCGCTCCAGGCGCAGCTGGCCGAAGCCGAAGTCACAGATGGCGCGGAGCGCATCGGTCCCGTAGCCCTTCGACCACTCGGCCTTCTCGCCGACGACGATCCCGAACGCGGCGTTGCCGTCCTCCTGGTTCACGTGGTGGAAGCCGGCCGTCCCGATGGCTCGGTCATCGGCCAGGAGGCAGATGACGAAGTGGTAGGCGCGCTTGCCCTGCTGCTCGAGCATGGATTCGAACCATTTCTCTTCCATCGCCTTGCTGAATGGCGCCCGGGAGGAGAGGTAGCGGGTGGTCTCGTCATCGGCGAACCAGCGGACGAAGAGGTCGATATCCGCACGCTCGGCGGGGCGGAGGTAGACCAGCTCGCCGCGGATGGTCGGGAGCGGTCGCGGAGGGGTCTGCTCGACGTTCAAGATCGGTCCTTGTGCGCTAGGCTGAGGCTTCCGCAGGATACAAGGAGGACCGATCCGATGGCCGCCGTCCGCACCGCCACCGTCACCTGGCAAGGCTCGCTCGCGGAGGGCAGCGGGTCGGTCTCGGCCGGCACCTCCGGCCTCTTCACCGACCTGCCCGTCTCGTGGGGATCGCGCACCGAACAAGCCGATGGGCGCACATCGCCCGAGGAGCTGCTCGCCGCGGCCCACGCCGCCTGCTTCGCGATGGCCTTCTCCGCCGATCTCGGCCGCGCCGGCTACACACCGGAAGAGCTCCATGTCGAGGCCGAGGTGATCTTCGACAAGCTCGAGAGCGGCTGGACCGTCACTCGCTCCGCGATCACTGTCCTCGGCCACGTCCACGGGATCACGCCCGACGAGTTCGACCGCATCGCCGAAGGCACCCGGGATGGCTGCCCGATCTCCCGAGCCCTGGCCGGAAACGTCGAACTCTCGGTGGACGCCACGCTCGAGACCGATGGCTGAACCGACGGCGCCCGCCGCCGAAGGCGAGGCGCTCGCGGCCGTCGGCCGAATGCTGGCGGCGGTGACCGGCGCTGGCTTCGAGCTCCAGCCGATTCTCGACAGGATTGCGACGGAGGCCGCCGCGTTGTGTCGGGCGGAGGCCGCCCACGTCTTCCTGCTCGACGGGGATCACTTCAATTTCGTCGCCGCCAGCGGAGGGACGGCGGTGCACGGGGACTACGAGCGTGCGCACCCCGACCCCATCGACAGGGGATCGGTCAACGGGCGCGTGGCGCTGGAAGGCCGCGCCGTGCAGATTGACGATATCGCCGCCGATCCGGACTACCGAGGCAGCGGCTACACCGTTGGCGGCTATCGGACCCTGCTGGGCGTGCCGATCCGGAATGACGGCGAGCTGATCGGCACCTTCGGCCTCGGCCGAAAGACCGTGGCGCCGTTCACCGACGACGAGATCGAGCTGGTCAGCCTCTTCGCCGACCAGGCCGGAATCGCGATCCGCGTGGCGCGCCTCCTCACCGATACGCACGAAGCGCTCGAGCGCGAGACCGCAGTTGGACAGGTGCTGCAGACGATCAGCCGCTCGACGTTCGAACTGGACGCGGTGCTCCAGGCGGTGCTGGACAACGCCGTCCGGCTGTCGCACGCCGACCAGGGGAACATCACCCGCGAGATGGGCGGCGAGTTCCGTGCTCGCGTGTTCAGCGCGGACGTGCCACAGGCATTTCGCGACTTGATGACCGGGTTCGTGCCGCTGCCCGGTCGCGGGTCGGCAATGGGCCGAGCGATGCTCGAGCGCCAGCCGGTGCAGATCGCCGACGTCCTGGCGGACCCGGAATATGAGCTCGCCGAGGCCCAGCGCATCGCCGGCTTCCGGACCATCCTCGGCGTCCCGATGTTCCGGGATGGCGAGCCGATCGGAGTCCTATCGGTCTGGCGACGGCGCGTGCAGGAATTCTCTCCCTCTGAGATCAGCCTCTTGAAGACCTTCGCCGATCAAGCGGTGCTGGCGATCGAGAACGTACGCCTGTTCGAGACGATCGACCGCCAGCGCACCGAGCTGGCCCGATACGCGCCCCAGGCGGCCGAGCTGCTCTCCAGCGAGGAGGGTGAGCAACTGCTGGCCGGGCATCGCCGCGAGATCACCGCGCTCTTCGCCGACCTGCGTGGCTTCACCGCCTTCGCCGAGCAGGCCGAGCCGGAGGAGGTGCTCGGTGTGCTGAGGCAATACCACAGCGTGGTCGGGGTGCTGGCACTGGCGAATGGTGGGACGGTCGAGCACTTCGCCGGCGACGGCCTGATGTTCTTCTTCAACGACCCGAAGCCGGTGCCGGATCACCAGCTCGCTGCGGTCCGAACCGCGTGCGAGATGCGGGAGCAATTCGGCGTACTGTCGACGGCCTGGCGCAAGCGCGGGTACGAGCTGGGCCTGGGGATCGGGATTGCAGCAGGCTTCGCCACCATCGGGCGGATCGGCTTCGAGGGAAGGTACGACTACGGGGCGGTTGGCAACTCCGTCATCCTCGCTTCGCGACTCTCCGGCGCCGCAGCGGCGGGCCAGATCCTGATCAGCCAGCGGGTGTTCGCGACGATCGAGGAGGCCGTGGTCGCGGAGCCCGTGGAGGGCCTGGAGCTGAAGGGTTTCAGCCACGCAACGACCGCGTATGCGGTCGAGGGCGTCCGCGAGCCGGCAGCTAGCTGACGGCGGCGAGGATCTCGGGGAAGAGGCCGGGGAAGCCCTCCAGGAACGCAATTCGCTCCCGCTTCAGGCGCGCGACCCAGTCGGCGTAATCGGCAGCGCGTCCGGTGCGCTCGTACAGCAGCCTTGGCTGGAGCAGCTCCAGGTCGTCGATGCCGGGCAGCGCACTCGCCACGTCGTAGCCGAAGTCCGGATCCTGCTCCCAGGAGATCGTTCCCTCGGCGATCGCCTTGACGATCGCCCCGGAGTGCTCGATCGCCACCTTCTTCGAGTTGGCGTCCCCCTCCTTGCCGCCCACGCGACCGGTGTTCAGCAGGAAGACGTCGAAATCGCATTGCCCCATCAGGTCGTGGAAGCGGTTCGCCTGCTGCTCGTCCCGGTGCGGGTAGAACGGGTTCGTGCCGGGGACCCGCATCGCGCGACCCTCCTCGGCAGCGCCACCGGCCGAGGTGCCCTGCGTCTCGCCGAGCATGAAATAGGCCGCCGCCTGCTCCCGGGTGAGCCGCGCCACGGCCGGAATGATGTTGTCGTTGCGGTTCAGGATCAGCAGGTGGTTGACCGGGCCGATCTCGCGCGGATCACGCCAGATGCCGAGTGACGACATCGGGAAGGTCGCCCGGCCGTTCTTCGTGTAGGTGGTGTCGAAGAAGTCGACCGGGCCGCCATCTTCCTGCTGGGATGCGTTCTCGAGATAGGCATCCGGCTTGACCACCGCCCCGTAGATGGCCGGCTCGTGGGCGGGGTCCAGGCCGAAGGTCTTGGCGAAGCAGCCGTTCTCGGTGCCGACCACCTTGCCGCCCGCGAAGAGCCCGATGAAGTCGTCCTGCACCGGCTGGCTGTTGTTCTGACGGGTGAAGGTGGTCGTCGTCTTGCCGGTCCCCGACAGGCCGATGATCAGCATCGTGCGCTCGCCGGCGTCCGTCGGGACGACCTTGCAGCCGGCGTGCATGGCGAGCCCGCCGCGCTCGTAGACGAGGGCGTTCCACATCCGCAGGCCGCCCTTCTTCGACTCCCCGAAGTAGTCGGAGTTCATGATCCGTGTGACCCCGGCCTCGAGATCGACCGCGATGAGGCGGTCGTCCGGATAGCCGGGCATCGGCAGGTTCGGGGTGTAGATCAGCGAGAGTTCGGGATCCCACTCGTCCGGCGGGGCGTCGGGCGGGAAGTAGAGCTGCTGCTGCATGCCGGCGATGTTGGCATTGGCCTCCTCGATGTAGAGGCGCACCCGCGAGCGCTGCTCGGCGTCGTTTCCCAGGTAGCCGTCGATGACGAGCATCTCGGTGCCGGCCACGTACGCGTCCTGCAGGGCCGCGACGCGGGCCGCGTCCGCCCTAGAGATGGCCTTGCCCGTCGTCTCCGCCGGGTCATCGGTCACCAGGTAGGTGGACTCCTTGGATCGGCTGAGGACCCTGGTCTGGACGTTGTAGTTGTTGAAGCTGGTGCGGCGCGCCTGCGGCATCCGGCTCGTGAGCGACTGCAGCTCCTCGGCCGACGGGTTGTAGCGCAGGGTTCGCGCGGGTGGGAGGCGGCGTCCATGCGGGCCCATCGGCGCATTGGCGGTGGGTCGCTCAGTGAGCGTGCTCATCAGGTGCGGCGGTCTCCTCTGTGAGGGACGAGCGGGCGAACAGACGAGTGGTGCGCCCGACGGTGGTGTTCGCCCCCATGGTAGCAAGACCCTGAAACCTTCGGGCCGATCCGTGCCTCGTTATGGGTGAAACCGCGATCCGAGCCTGCGGTCACGAACCGAAGGGATACTGATGCAGACCAGCGACCGACTTCGAATGTTCCGCAGCCTTGGGCTCGCCATCGCGGCGCTCCTCCTCGTGGGCGGGGCGGTTCTCGGCTCGGGGGCGATGAGCGGCCCGCGCGATGACGACGCGGCGGTCTCGCCCAGCGCCTCGGCGGAAGTGCCTGGCGACAACCACGGCGAGGACGCCAGCGCATCCGAGGATGCCAGCGAGTCGCCAGAAGCCTCCTCCGAGGAAACCGAGGACCTCGACGACGACGCCAGCGAGTCTCCCAAGGCCAGCGCCTCCATGGACGAGGCCGAGTCAGAGGCCGAGTCAGAGGCCGAGGACGCATCCAGCTCGCCCGAGCCCTCCGAGTCGCCTGGCGACCATGACGGCAACTCGGGTCCGGGAGGGGGCGGTTCGGACGACGACTGACCTGACGTGGAGCACACCGCGTGGCAGGATGAGGGCGTGGAGGACCGCGCCCTCGTCGATGCCGTCCTGGCGGGGGATCGGGAGATGTTTCGTGTCCTCGTCGAGCGCGAGCAGGGCGTCGTCTATCGGGCCTGCCTGCGGATCCTGGGGCGACCCCACGACGCCGAGGATGTCGCGCAGGAGAGCTTCGTAATGGCGTACCGATCGCTCGCCAGCTACCGCGGCGACGGCGCGCTCGGTGGGTGGCTCCTCCGGATCGCGACGCGTCAGGCGTACCGGCGGCTCGGCCAGCGGCGCGAAGCGGCTGAGCTGGACCCCGACCTTCCCGTCGGCGCTCCGGGGTCGGATCCGCTGGCCATCACGCTTGCCGGCGAGCGGGAGCGCGCAGTGAGGCTCGCGGTGGCGGCGCTGGGTGAGCCGTACCGCGAGGTCGTGACTCTCCGCTTCTTCGGGGAGATGAGCCTGGACGAGATTGCCGCCTCCACGCGTCGCCCGCTCAACACGGTCAAGACGCATCTGCGGCGAGGCCTCGAGCGATTGCGCCCGCTCGTCGGGTCGGAGGGCCTGGCATGAGCCCGCGTCCTCTCGACCCCGACGACCTCGACCACCCCAGCGCGGCCGCCGACCGGGCTATCCGTGAGCTGGAGCGATACACGATGGCAACCGATGCCGACACGCCGCACGGCCTTTCCGACCGCGTGATGGCCGCGCTCGAGCACGAACCGACTCCACGCCGAGGCCTCATCGCCTGGCTGACGTCCCCCTCCCCGACGGAGGGCGCGGGTCGTTTCCTGCGGATCGGTGCTGTCGCGGCAACGCTTGTGCTGGCGGTGGCCGGCGCCCTCTTCGCCGGACAGCTGGCCGACCTCCTGCGGGACGTCGGCAATGGCCCCTCACCGACGGAATCCGTATCCCCCCTGCCCTCTGGCGCGCCTTCGGCGTTGCCGAGCCCATCGACCAGCGAGACGCCCAGCCCATCGGGTACGCCGGAGGGAACGGACGACCATGGCGGCTCCGGCGAGTTGGAGACCGCCTCGCCGACGACACAGCCGACCCCCGCTCAGACGCCGGAGGACACCCCGGAGGTGACACGGACGCCCCGTCCTTCCGCGACGGCCTCGGCGACCTCCACGCCGACTCCCTAGGGAAGGCTAGGCGGAACCAGCTGCCAGAGCTCGCCGAAGGCGCTGGTGCTGTCGCGCCCTCCGAAGAGGAGGAGCCGGCCGTGGTCCGGGTCGGCGATCAGCTCCGCTCCCGCTCGGGGCGATAGCGCGTCATCGATCTCGAGACGAACCGCAGTACCGTCGTCGGAGATCCACCAGGTGTCCGCCAGGTACGTGTCGTCATTTCCCTGGCCGCCGAAGACCAGGGTCCCCGCCGCCCATCGCGCGGCCGCATGCAGGTTGCGAGCCACGGGCGCGGGATCCGGAGCCAGCCGGGCCCATGAGTTCGTGCCCGGTCGTTCGCCAACCACCATGTGCCAGAGGTCGTCGAGCGCAGTCGTGCCAGTTGTCTGGCCTGCGTACAGGACGAGCTCGTCATCGCCGGTCCACCAGCAGGCGTGCAGGCAGCGCTCGATCGGTGCCTCGCCGAGGGGCGTCTCATCGGTCCAGGCAGCTGTGTCGAGGTCGAAGGCACGGGTGTCGGCGAAGCGCTGCCCTTCGCTCGTGAACCCGTGGGAGATCCAGAGCCTCCCGTCGGGGCCGATGGAGGCGCAGCTGCCATATCGGGGGACCGGCCTGGCGCCGCTCGTCTGGAGCTGACGCCACTCGTTCGTGGTGGCGTCGAACGCCCATAGGTCGTTGAAGAATCCGTCCGGACCCTGGCCGGCGAAGATGACCAGGCCGATCCCGGCGGCCCAGACCGCGTTGTGCCCGAAGCGGGCCGCCGGCGACGCGCCGGTTGGCGTGACCTGCGCCCATGTGCCGCTCGCGACGGAGTACCGCCACAGGTCGTCGTACACTTCCCCGCCGTCGCGTCCGGCGAATAGGTAGGCATCTCCGTCTGGAGCCAGGGTCCAGGTGTGGTCCTCGCGGGCCTCCGGCACCGGGCCCTTCGCAGGCAGTAGCCGCCAGCCGGTGGCTCCCCCCGACGGAGAAGGCGCCGCGGCGCTGCCGAGGCTGGGGCTGCCACTCGCCTGCTGAGCGCCGGATGCGTCTGGCTGGGACGAAGCCGGCGCCGAGCATGCGACCTGGATGACGGCGAATCCGGCAAGGGTCAGGGCGGTGCGCGCGATCACCCCGAGAGGGTATCGGACGGTGGGAGACGGCGCTTGTTGCGGCTGGACCTCTTCCATCTCGCATCGACGAGGTCTACTCTCTTCCGGGGCACGCCATCCGAGGGCGGTTGCCATGGAACCTGCACGGAGATGCGAACCATGAGCGCCATCGGTCAAGCGATCCAGACCAGAAGTCGGCACCCCATCCCGTTCCTCATCCTCTCGGCTGTCGCCCTGACCTTCGCTGCCGGTTGCGCCGCCGCTGGAGGCGGCACGGTCAAGGTGACGCTCCAGGAGTGGTCGGTGCAGCGGGACAAGGTGGAGCTTCCCGCCGGATCGATCACCTTCGAGGTGAGCAACATCGGTCCGGACGACGTGCACGAGTTCGTGGTCATCAAGACCGATCTCGCCCCCGGCTCGCTTCCCACGGATTCGACCGGCTCGGTCGATGAGTCGGGTGAGGGCATCGACGAGGTGATGGGGGAGATCGAGGACATTGCGGTCGGAGCGACAGGCAAGCTCACGTTGGAGCTCGCCGCGGGCAAGTACGTCCTGCTCTGCAATATCTACAGCGAGGACGAGAACGAGGCGCACTACCACGAGGGGATGAGGACCGACTTCACCGTCAACTGACGGGTTCGGGGCGCGTCGCGACCTAGGAGTCTTCGACCTTCTGGGATCGGCCGAGCTGTCCCTGACGGGCGGCTCGGACCGACGGCCGGAGCCATCGCGGCACCCCGACCTCGTCTGGCCGTACCACGTCGGCGTGCGGAACTGGCTCTGCCGGGCTCGGAGCTGGGGCCGAAGCAGGCTCTGATGCCGCCGCGGCCGTGGCCAGGGCGGGCTCCTCTTCGCGGCGACGACGCGGCGCGAGGAACAGGAACAGCGCCAGGCCGCCCGCGGTGGCGGTCGCCCAACCGCTCAGCAGCAACGGGAAGGATCCCATCGGCTCGGTCGTCGTGATGACCGCGGGGCTGCCACCTTCGCTGCTGGATGGCCCGGGTGCGGGGACCTGACCGCCAGCCGACGGGCTGGCCGCCGGACCTCCGGCCCCTCCACTGCCCCCGGTGGATGGCGATGGCCCCTGTCCGTTCCCGCCGGGGGCTGTGACTGGCGTGCTCTGCGGAGTGGGTGCGCTTTCGCCTGGCGGTGTTGGGGCGGAGGTCGGCGCAGTGGTGGGAACAGGCGTCGGCACGGGCGTTGGCTTCGGCGTTGGCTTCGGCGTGGGCTTCGGCGTGGGCGGCGGCGTCGGTGGCGGGGTGGCCGGAACCGTGACCGTGACGGACGGCGGGCTCACTGCGGCAAGCGCGGTCGTCTTCTGCGACCCGGCGTCCCCGCTGTTGGCCATGAAGGTGTAGGTGTGCGCGCCGACCGGAAGCGTCATCGCCCGCGTGAAGACGACGCCGGTCTCGTAGCTGGTGCCGCTGCCGGTCATCGGGAAGACCCCGACGCCGGCGACCGTCACCCGCACCCAATTCGGTGCGCAGCCCTTCGTGTCGGCATAGGTGACCGTGAAGGTGAAGACGGTGGCTGTCGTTCCGCTTGCGGGTGTGGCGCCGCCGGCGCTGAGCTGGGGCTCGTGGGAGGGCGGGCACGACGCGGCCCCCCACGCGGCCGAGGTGGCCAGCAGGTTGACGATGATCGCCAATGAAAGCGCCAGGCGCCGAACGATTGCCACTGCCTCCTGAGCTCGATTGGATCGGGCTGCAACGTACGCGCGACCCGGCCCGAGGGCCATGAACCAGAAGTACGCCCCGGTACGGGACGGCAGGGACCCGCCGCCGGCCGGGGACGGCCCCTCCGTACGGCCGCGGTACTTTCGGTGACTATCGGTTACGAGGCAGCTGGGGTACACCGATGCCTGCTTATTTCATCGAGGCACGTGTGAACGTCTCCGCAGATCAACTGACCTCGGATCCCACCGGCTCAGCGCGCCTGCAACGCGCTCGCTCCCGCATTCTGTGGTCGCTGAGCGGCATCCTCGTGCTGACCATTGGGCTGGTGGCGGTGGGCGAGCTCGTGAGCGGCGTCTCGCCGGGGTCGGAGCTCGCTGCCCTGCTCCCGCTGGTGGCCGCCGCGGTTGTCCTGCCGCTGGTCCTCGCCCGACTGGCCCGCTTCATGCTCGAGCCGGCGGAGCAGCTGGCCCAGATCGGCGACCAGCTCCAGGGCCTCTACAACATGGCGCGGATCGATGCACTGCGCGATCCGCTGACCACCCTTGGCAATCATCGTGGGTTCCAGGAGGAGCTGGCTCGCCAGATCGAGGGAGCGCGGCGCCACGGTTATCCCCTCGCCCTCGCGCTCATCGATCTCGACGACCTGAAACGCGTGAACGACGAGCACGGGCACGCCGGCGGCGACGGTTTGCTGGCATCGATGGGCAGGCTGATCGCCACCAGCGTCCGCGTCGCCGACCGTGGCTTCCGGGTGGGAGGCGACGAATTCGCGATCATCATGCCCCAGACCGATGCCGAGGCGGCGCACATCATCGTTAGACGGCTGCTGGCCAACGCGCTCGGCGGCGAGACCGTCCGTCCGGGCATGCCGGCCTTCTCCTTCTCGGCGGGCATCTCGACGTTTCCCGAGCTGAGCACCGACAGCGGTCGGCTACGACGCCAGGCCGACGCGGCGCTGTACTGGTCCAAGCGACACGGCCGGACGGACGTCCAGGTCTTCGACCCGGAACGCCACGGCGCCGCAGATGACACGCGGTCCACCCCCGAGCTCGCTGCCGCGGTCGCCCACGTCGCCCAGGAGCACCTGCTGGCGGCGGTCTTCCAGCCGATCTACGACCTGAAGACAGGGCGCCCGGTAGGATTCGAGGGCCTCGTCCGCCCCGCCGAGAGCGCCGGCTTCCACGGCGCAGAGAGCCTCTTCGTGGCCGCGGAGACCACCGACCGGACGGTCGAGCTCGACATGGCCTGTGTCGAAGTGGTCGCCGCCAGCGCGCCGCGCGACCTGACGACCGAGTACCTCAGCCTGAACGTCTCGCCCAGGACGCTGGAGACCGAGCAGTTCCGGGTCTCCGACCTTCTCACCCGGCTGGCGCCGCACGGGATCGACCCGCATCGCGTCGTTCTGGAGCTGACCGAGCGCGAAGGGATCGAGGATCTCGAGCGCCTGCGGATCAACCTTGAGGCCTGCCGAGCGGCGGGGATGCGTATCGCGGCGGACGACGTTGGCGCCGGCAATGCCGGTCTACGGCTGCTGAGCGAGGTCCAGTTCGACATCATCAAGGTGGACCTGTCGCTCGTGCAGGGCGGAGTCCTTCGCGAATCGACGCACGCGGTGCTCCAGGCTCTCCGCGACCTCACCGATCGCGGGCACATGGTGCTGGTGGCCGAGGGAGTCGAGACGCGCGAGCAGCTTGAGGTCGTCCGCTCGCTGGGGTTCAGCGCCGGTCAGGGCTATCTGCTATCGCCTCCCTACCCGCTGGTCAACATGGAGCCGATCGACCTCGACCTCCTCTCGGCCGATCCATTCAGCGCGATGCACGCCGCCTGATCCGGCGCGCGCTGCCTCGACGTCACGCCGAGCCGTCGCTAGCATCGGCCCATCGTTCACCCGAGCCTTGACTTCGCCGTTGCGGACCTGCGCGCGCAGAGCGCCGCATGGGTCGCAGTTCCCGCCGACGATCGCGTCCGCCTGATCGCCGAACTGCGCCGCGACATTGCGCTGATCTCCCCGGACTGGGCGGCAGCAGCGGCTGGGATCGAGGGGCTGGGGCGGTCCGAGGCGGCTGAAGAGGACCTCGCCGGTCCGTACCTGACCCTCCGCTTCCTACGGCTGCTCGGTTCGTCGCTGCGCGACATCGTGGAGGGCGGGGTGCCGCGCATTCCGGGCGGTGTCACCACCCTCCCCGATGGCCGGGTCTCGGCGCGGGTGATGCCCTTCGATCGGTTCGACCGGGTCATGTACCGCGGCGTCACGGCCGACGTGTGGATGCAGCCGGGCGTGGCCGAGGCGGACGTGCCCACGACCCAGGCGGTGGCCTATCGCGAGCCGGACGCAGGCGGTGTGTGCCTCGTCCTGGGCGGCGGCAACATCTCCGCCATCGCGCCGCTCGACGCCCTCTACAAGCTCTTCGTGGCCAATCGGGTGGTGATCCTCAAGATGCACCCGACCCAGGCTGCCCTGGGCCCGATCCTCGAGGCCGGGATGGCGTCGCTGATTCGCGGTGGCTACCTGCGGATCGTCCAGGGCGGAGCTGACGAAGGCGCCCATCTCGCCGCCCATGCCGGGGTTGACGAGCTGCACATCACCGGCTCGTATCGGACCTACGACGCAATCGTGTTCGGGTCCGGCGCCGATGGCGAGGCGCGGCGTCTGCAGGACGAGCCGATCCTGGCCAAGCCCTTCACCGCCGAGCTCGGCAACCTCACCCCGGTGATCGTGGTGCCCGGACGTTGGACCGATGCCGAGATCACCTACCAGGCCGACAACCTGGCGACCATGCTCACCAACAACGCCGGCTTCAACTGCACCACGCCCCGCGTCGTCGTCACCCCCGCCGGCTGGCGCCTGCGGCAGCGCTTCCTGAATGCCGTACGCGCTCGCCTCCTCGCGACTCCTGTTCGGGCCGCTTACTATCCCGGCGCCGAGGGGAGGTTCGACCAGTTCCTGGGGGCCCACCCGGAGGCGGAGCTGTACGGAGACCGGGCCGATGGACGCCTGCCGTGGGCGCTCATCACCGACCTCGATCCAACCGCCCGCGACGAGCTGTGCTTCACCACCGAGGCGTTCTGCGGAGTCTTCGGTGAGCTGCCGCTCCCTTCATCGGACGTCGCCGACTACCTGGCGCGAGCGGTTGCCTTCGCCAACGACTCGCTGTGGGGGTCGCTGAACGCCACCCTCATCGTCGATCCCCGTTCGATGCGCAGCGCGGAGGTGTGGCCGGCGGTCGAGAAGGCGGTGGCGGACCTGCGGTACGGCACCGTCGCGATCAACCATTGGTCGGCGCTCGGCTTCGCCCTCGGGGTCACGCCATGGGGTGCGTTCCCCGGAAACGCGCGCAACGACATCGGCTCAGGCACCGATGTGGTGCACAACACGCTGATGTTCTCGCGGGTCGAGAAGACGGTCATTCAGGCGCCGTTCCGCGCCTGGCCGAAGCCGATCTGGTTCGGCACGCACCGTACCGCGCAGCGGCTTGCGCCGATGCTCGTGAGGTTCGAGGCCAATCCCAGCCTGCGGCACCTCGCGGCAATGATGCCGCGCGCGCTGATGGGCTGAGGCGAAGCTCCCGAACGACGTCTCCGCCCAGCCCGCTCTGATTTCGAGCGCAGCTACACCGTAGCCGGGTAGCAGAGCAGCGCCAGAACCAGCAGCCCGAGCCAGACGAACGTCTCGGCTGTCTCGGTCCAGGGCTGGATCCGTCGAAACGCCCCCCACGCGTGCACGGCCACCATCAGACCGAAGTTCGCCATGACGATTTGGAAGAAGAATGGCTGCAGGGCGGGGTCACCCGCGGCGACGAGGGCAAATGCGGCGAGGACGCAGATCACCGCGCCGAGGCAGCGGCCGAGGTAGACGGTCAGCCGGCGCTCCTCTGGCTGCGGCCATCGGAGCAGGCGCGCCCATGCCAACGGCGCGAAGAAAAGGGGCAGCCCCAGAAGCGCGACCGACGTCAGCGCGAGACCGATGAGGAACAGGTCCGAGTAGCTGCTCCAGGGTCCGGTCATGCAGGAAGCGGTGAGATGGAGCGGGAGACGGGATTCGAACCCGCGACATTCTGCTTGGGAAGCAGACACTCTGCCAACTGAGTTACTCCCGCTCGCGGACCCGGATCGCGGGACCCGGCGAGCAGGAGATTAGCATCCGAGCGGGTCGGGGTCGAGGCGTTGGCTCAGGACTTCCCGGTGTCCCAGGGGCGATCGTATTCCTGCTGGTGGTCGCCGCGGTCCTTGGCCGCGGTCGTGGCCAGGATGCTGAGTGACTCGTCGACGGTCTGCCCGTTTTCGACGGCCATCTCGCGCAGCCCCTCGTAGGTCAAGTTCTTGCCCATCACCCGGTGGGCGTCGCCGCAGCCGCAGGTCAGGCACATGGCTGGCTCCAATCCGCGATCACTTCTTCCGCGACCTGGAGGACTTCGTCTCTCCAGCCTCTGACCGCTGCTTGTTCACGGTGCGAGCCGCGATCTCTTCGGCTCGATCGTTGGATCGGCCGGCCTCGCGCTCGCTCTCCTTGATGTGTTCGTACTGTCGTTCGCGCTTCGGCGACCACGCACCCTGTGGCATCGAATGACCTCCTGTGGACGTGGAGTCGGGTCGATGAAGCCCCCCTGGGGACGTTGTTCCGTCGTCAGACGGTTCGACGCCCGGATAGGAGCTCGACGACCAGGATCACGCCGGCGACGAGCAGCAGCAGGTGGATGAAGGCCCCGCCGACCGATCCGATCAGACCGAGCAGCCAGAGCACGAGCACGATGACGAAAATCGTCCAGAGCATTGATCGGTACCTCTATTCGTCTTGAGCGTGGGGCCCGATACCGGTGCCGCCATCGGCGTCAACCCTAGGGAGCCGACTCTCTCGGAAGACCTGCGGCGAACCCATCAGGGCTAACAACCGCATTGCAGCGGGAAGCCCCCGAGTCGTAGCGACTCGAGGGCCTCCCGTCGACGGAAATCAGCGCGGCGTGTCGGTCCCCTCGTGCAGCTCCTCGTCGAGCTCACGCCCGGCCTCGCGACCCTCCCGGCGCAAATCGTCGCCGAGGTTGCCGAGGTCCTTCTTGACCTCGTCGCCTGCGTTGGCAATGTCGTCGCCGAGGTCGTGGCCGTCGAGCTCACGCAGTCCCTTCTTGGTCTCGGTTTCGACCTCGCGCCCAGCTTGCTTCACCTGGTCCATCGTGGTTCTCCTCGTTGGCTGGGATGTCGTTGACGTCTCCGACAATGGCCGCGATCGTGTTGCGGCCGAGCGGCTGCGCCCATTCGGTGATCTCGCATCGTCATCACAGCCGCGAGACGGTCGAACGTTCCGGTGGCCACGGTTGTATCGAGTGCAGATGCTGACGCGACCGACCCTCCGCGTACCAAGCCTGGCCGCCGCGCTGCTGCTGTCGCTCGCCGCCTGCGGACCGAGTACGTCCCCCTCTCCCACGCCCGGCCCGGGTGCTTCCGCCGCCGGATCGATCGGGCCCCTGGGGCAGGTCGATGCGGCCGGCATCCAGGCCGACCTCGAGGCGCTGGAGGCGATCGCCGAGGAGAACGGTGGCGTGCGCACTGCCGGGACGACGGGCTATGAGGCATCGGTCGACTACGTCGCGGGCGAGCTCCGCCAGCTGGGCTACGCCGTCCAGACCCCGGCGTTCGAGATGGCGACCTTCGCCGAAGAACCGGGGGCCACGATCGCGATCGCTGGCGGTGCGTCCTTCGACGCCGGCCCCGACTTCCACGCCATGATCTACTCGAGCTCCGGCGACCTCAGCGGCCGGATCGCCGAGGTCGGGTACGGCGACGACGAGAGGGGCGGGTGTTCGGCATCGGACTTCGCCGACTTCCCGCGTGGCGCGATCGCCCTCGCTCCGCCGGGCAATTGCTTCCGTCGGGACGCTGTCGTCAATGCGGTGGACGCCGGCGCCGTGGCGTTCATCGTCGCCTATCCCCAATGGTCGACCGGCGCGGTCCGTCGCCCGACGCTCCTCTTCCCGGAGGGCATCGAGATCCCCGCCCTCTCGGCTTCGGCAGAGGTGGGGGAGGCACTCCGGGCCGCTGCCGTCGCGCGCAGGCAGGTGACGATCAGCGTCCACACCGATATCGGGACCGCCGTGGTCCGCAACGTGATCGCCGAGTCGCATGGCGTCGCCGACCACGTCGTCATGCTCGGCGGCCACCTCGACTCCGTGCACGACGGCCCGGGCATCAACGACAACGGCTCCGGCAGCGCCGCGCTCCTCGGCGTGGCTCGGGCGCTCGCCGCTCAGCATCCGTCGGTCCGGGTGCGGTTCGCGTTCTGGGCGGGGGAGGAGTTCGCCCTCCTGGGCTCGCAGGACTACGTGGCATCGCTACGCCCGGCTGAGCAGGCGGAGATCACCGCCTACCTGAATTTCGACATGCTCGGCTCGGCGAACTACGTGCCGTTCGTCTACGACGCGCCGTCGGCGGCGCTCGGGTCGAAGCAGATTGCCGACTTCCTGGTGAGCTACCTGGAGGACGCCGGGATCGGAGCCGAGCCCACGGACCTGGGTGGCTCGAGCGACCATGCCTCGTTCGACGCCCTCGGGATCCCGACCGGCGGCATCTTCACCGGCGCGACCGAGATGAAGAGTGACGCGCAGGCCGCGAAGTTCGGAGGGACGGCGGACGCCCCGATGGACGCCTGCTACCACCTCGCCTGCGACACGGTGGCAAACGTCAACGTGGACATGGTGGCTGAGTTCGCTCAGGCAGCGCTCGCGCTGGCGGTGGCAATCGCCTCGGGACAGCTCCAGCTGAACTAGGAGCGGGGCCTAATGGACGGCGCTGGGCTCCAGGCTCCGCAGGCGGTGGGCAAGGGTCAGCAGGACAGAGGCCGCCACCTCGGGGAACTCTTCCATCAGCGAGTGGAAGCTGCGGTGGTTGAGGACGAGGAGCCGGCATGGCGTCTCGGTGGTGACGGTGGCGGTGCGTGGCCCGCGCTCGAGGAGCGCGATCTCGCCAAAGAACTCACCTGGTCCGAGCTTGTTGATCTTCTCGCCGTCGCGCTCGACCGCCACGATGCCCTTGACGAGGACCATCAGGTCGTCGCCGAGCTCGCCCTGGCGGATCAGGACCTTGCCGGCGGGCACGTCGACCTCCTCGGTCAGCATCCCCAGTCGTGCCAGGTGCTTGTGGTCGAACCGGGCAAAGAGCGGGATGCCGTGCAGCAGTTCGAGCTTCTCGTCGCGGGCCACTGGCGCTCCTCCGTCGCTAGGCGCGGAGCATACGGCCTCGTACCCCGGTTGCGGAAGACCCATGCGCGGTGCCGAGCGGCACCGGTATCGGCAATGCCGGTTTGACGACCGCGCGCGGGCGCGCGTACCGTCGCCGAACCACCTGCGAACAATCCAGAGGAGTCAGGAATGCGCCGATCCCGATCATCACGCCTGCTCATCAGCCTGGTGGCCGTGGCCGTCCTGGCCTCGGCGCCAGCCTCGGCATCGGCCGCGCCCTTCAACGGCGGAGGCATCACGGCATCGGCGCTGGTCTTCTTTCCGAACCCCGTCGTGACGAGTGGCAACCTGGCCCTGACCGATGAGAAGGACGCCGACTACGCAGCGCTGAACGACGAGCGGGTCACCGTCCTGCTGACGAACCTGGACGGCTCCGGCAGCCTGTGCGGCGCCTGGGCCTGCATCGTTGGCTCGACGAAGTCGGGCGCCTTCGAGACCGATGGCACCTACTTCTACACCCGCCACGACGAGCGCTTCGAGCAGGTGATGGCCTATTACTGGACCACCCAGTCGCAGCTCTACATCCAGTCGCTCGGCTTCCGCCCCGGCGGGCCGTTCCCCGCGATCAACGCCGACTCGCAGGCGGTCCGGATCGACCAGTGGGGCGTCGACAACTCGTTTGCGTCCACTGCGCCGAAGGACCAGATGGTCTTTGGCAAGGGCGGCGTCGACGACGCCGAGGACGCCGAGGTCATCCTCCACGAATACGGCCATCAGATTCACTTCAGCCAGTCCGCCACCTTCTTCAGCTCGACGGAGGCAGGGGCGATCAGCGAGGGCTTCGGCGACTACTGGGCGGCCACCGTCAGCGCGGTGGTCTCAGGACCGCAGCCGGATGCCGAGTGCATCGCCGAGTGGGACTCGATCAGCTACACGGCCGGCCCGGTCCACTGCCTGCGGCGGCTCGACGCCAACCTGACCTATCCGGATGACCTCAACGGTCGTGTCCACCACGACGGGACGATCTGGTCCCAGGCGCTGTGGCAGATCCGCGGCTCGCTCGGCAACGTGAAGGCCGACACCTCGATCCTGATGGCGCAGTTCGACTGGACCGGCACGACCATGGTCGACCTGGCCAATCGCACCGTCGCGGCCGCGCAGTCGCTCTACGGAAACGGGGCGGCGCTGAAGGTGCGGCAGGCGTTCGAGGATCGCGGGATCCTGTAGGTCGCAAGGCTCCGCATCGGCGATTGAGTCAGATTGACTCCCCGCCTCCTCTACTCTTGAGGAGGATGCAGATGCGTCGTTTGATCGTGGTCACCACCTTGGCGTCCCTGGTGCTGGCGGCCTGTGCGGCACCCGCGCCGTCGCCGAGTGCGAAGCCCTCGGCGCAGCCCGAGGTCCTTGTCTGGAATCCGCTCGACGACTTCCGCCGAGTGCCGAACGGGGAAAACCCCAGCGCCGACCGATACGGCCACGACGGGGTGTGGGCCTACCTCTACTCCGAGGGAGTCGAACACGACCCGGCAACCTACTCGCTCTTCACCCGGCACACCGACGTCGGCTGGGCACAGGCATGGGAAGAACCGGGCCTGCTCCATGTCCATGTGGGAATCGCCAACGGATACCCGACCCCGAACTCACCGGCCAACATGCACGCGCACCCCTACGGGGGCCGGATCAACGGCAGTGCGAAGTTCGCGATCCTGCGCTGGACGAACCCCTTCGATACGTACTACCCGGTGCGGGTGGATGGGCTCGTCGCGAACCCGCCGTCGGAGTGCCTTGCGCGCGGGTCGGGGATCACCTTCAGCCTCGACAAGGGATCCCGGACGCTCGCAACCATGGATGTCAGCGCGGGAAGCGCGGCCGGGTTTGATGAAGTCGCCAATCTCCCGCCGGGGGAGTCGCTCTACTTCGTCCTTGATCCGGGCCGCGACAGCGAATGCGACAACACCTATTTCGTCCTGACGATCACAACGTGGGTCCCCGGATCGGCTGATTGAGGCAGACCCGCCGCTCGGATCAGAGGACGCCGCTCCCCATGAGCAGCCAGGTAGCGTCGGCGGCGGCCACGGCTGCCCAGAAGCCCATGATCAGCAGGGGCCGGCGCAGGATGCACTGGCTGCGCGTGATGCCCAGGGCCACGGCCCGCCCGTACAGGTAGATCGCCACGAGCGCCACCCCCAGCACGAAGATCGCCGGCGTCACGAGCCAGGCGATCAGACCGACCGTGCCCATCTTGCAGAAGGTGAAGGCCAGGCGGTCGTACTTCTGGGCGCGGGTCAGCGGCGGCCGGGCGGCGAGCCAGGCCTTGATCGGATCGAGGGTCGGGGTGTCGGCGCTCATGATCGGGCCATCAGGCTGTCCAGCTCGACCAGCTGACGCGCCGCGACCTGGCCGGCCGACGTGCGACGTCGCAGGTTGCCGAACAGCTGCCGCGCGCAGAACGGGATGCGCACCGGGTCCTCCTCGCCATCGGTCGAGCCGACGTGCACGCAGCACTGCTGGAGGCGCTCGATGTTCATCGTCCACGCGTCCATGAACGACTTCACGCTCAGCCGCTTGGTGCGCAGCGCGACCAGCTCGGCGGCACGCTCGCCCTTGACGAGGTAGCGGCCGATGTCCTTCATGAACCCGCCGATGCCGATGTCGCACGCCTCGCAGATGTTGATGATGTAGTCGATCAGCTCCGGCCGGCTGATGGTCGTCGTCTCGCTCATCATCCCGATCAGCGAGTCCCACAGCTGGTCGTCCGCCGCGATCCGATTTCCCACGATCGACAGGTTGTCCTTCAGCCGCTCGATCCCCACCAGCTTCGGGATGGACCGATGGACCCCGTTGTCCTCCTTCACGAAGTAGGTGATGGCGCAGCAATCGGGGTGGCTGCACGGCAGCGCGATGAAGTCCGACGCATCGGCACGGCCGTTGGTCTGCGGCCCGAGGCGCTTCAGGACGCCGGTCGTGGTCATGCGGTTCATCGGGTCGATGGGGTTGGCCCGGCCCGAGCCGAAGACCGGCTGGTACGCCACGCCGGCGATGTAATCGGTGTCGAAGGCGTAGTCGGCGACGGCGCCGATCTCGTGGTCGTTGACGCCCTGCGCCACGACCATGGTGAGGGTCGTGAAGATGCGAGCATCGGTGAGGCGCTTGACTGCCTCGCCCTTCATCGCGCGCAGGTCCTCGCCCCGGTGGAAGAGGTGCGTTTCAAGGTCGAAGCCGTCGAACTGGAGGTACACCTCGAGCCGATCGCGCAGCTTGTGCAGCGCCGCGAGGAACTTGTCGTCCTTCGTGATGCGGATCCCGTTGGTGTTCAGCAGGACGCGGGTCACGTTGCGCTCGACGGCGGCCTGGATGATCTCGACGATCTCGGGGTGCACCGTGGGCTCGCCGCCGGAGAGCATCAGGACGTCGATCTTGCCGCCCTCGCGTTCGATCGAGGCATCGAGCGTGCGCAGGATGTGGGGGAGGCGGGCGTATCGGCCCACGTTCGTCCCAGACGCCGCGAAGCAGGTCGGACAGTTCAGGTTGCAGTGCTCGGTGACGTCCAGCAGCAGGATGCAGGAGTGCTGGGTCTGGAGGCGGCCGAGGCCGTTGGCGTAGCCCATCGGGATCGGCATCACGTTGTCCGGCGTGTCCGGGATGATCTCGCGGGTCGGCACGCGCCACTGCTGGAGGTACTCCCACAGCGGGTAGTCCTCGTCGTACAGGCTCACCACCTCGCCATGGCCGCGCTGGCAAAAGCGGCGCAGGTAGACCGATCCGTCCTGCAGCACGAGGTTGCCCTGCAGGATGTCCGTCCCGTAGTCGACCTCGCGGTCGGGGTCGTCGGTGAAGCACCGGCCGCAGACGGTCAGCACCATCCGGAGCGGCGTGTAGGGGCGAAGCGGCAGGGCGGCGGTCATCGGGCGGCGACCGCGCCAGCCAGCCAGCCAGCGGCCAGGCACCCGCCGAACATCAGGGCGCCGTAGGCGGGCAACAGGAGGACTCCCAGCATGAAGGTGCGCCAGCCGCTGAGCCGGAAGCGCCGCACGCCCCAACCCACCAGGCGCGAGAGCGCATAGCCAATCCCGAGGTAGCCGACGGCATACACGATGAGAAAGACGGGAATCATCGAATTGTTGCCGTAGCTGCCGGCGAATCCGGCGATCGCAAGCGCACCCAACCCGCCGATGATCGCGCCGACCACGTACAGGCTCAGGCTGAGCGCACGAAGGTTGCCCACCGATCGTTCGAGGGCGAATCCGTGCCATTCCTCGTCCCAGACCGCATCGACGCGTTCGGGGGCATGGCCTGCGGCGATCAGCTCAGTGCGGATCGACTCCCGCGTGTGGGTGGCCATGTTGGCACGGATGTAGTCCCGGATCGGATCGCCGGCAGCCGGTTGCATCCCGTCCCCCTCTACTCGCAATCCCAGCTGACGGTGCCGGAGATCGTCTCTGGGGGTGCCGTCGTGGGTGTCGCCTCGCCAGGCTCCAATGCGAGGCCGTTGAACGTGATCGTGCCACTCAGTGAGCCGGGCGCCACGTCGGCGTCGAAGCGGCTGCTGAAGATGGCGCTGTACGACTCGGGAAAATCGGCTGCGTTCGTCGGATTGAACAAGACAGAGACGGTGGTCTGGGGCGCAGGGGCGGGCTCCGGGGCCGCGCTGTCGCCATACCAGGACAGGTACACGGTGACCTCCCTGCCATCGAGCGTGCCGAGCGGCTGCGAGCTGCTCACTTCGATGCCGACGAGCCCGCCGCCGATGTAGCAATTGGCCGCGCCCGACCCCTCGAAAGCGAGGGGAGCGTCGATCTCGAGGTCCACGGTTCCCTGGCGAGGTGGGGTCCCGATGGCGGACGCCAGGAGGGCGAAGCAGCTGCCACCGAGGAGGATCGCGGAGATCGCCGGGACGATGAGCGCGATCAGTGTCCCTGTGCCGGGCAGCAGCGCGCGCCCGATGAGCGACGAAATCGCCCAGCCGATGACGAGGGCGATGCCCAGGACAGCGCACCCCAGCAGCGCGGTGCCGATGGCGGTCGTGCCCTTCAGGGCTATCACGAGGACGAAGACGGCCACGACCGCGCCGACGTGCAGTAACAGGGCCCACCTGCCGAAGGTCCGCCGAGCCTGCGCATCGCGCCCGCCGGCTTCCGCTGCGTTCCAGCCGGACAGCGCCGCGTCGACCTCAGCGGGATCGTAGCCCGCATCCAGCAGGCCCTTGCGCAGTGCCTCCGGCGTGTAGGTCGCGCCGTGGTCTTGGAGGTATTGCCTGATGCGAGGGTTCATGGTCGGCTCACAGCGAGCCGGTGAAAAGCGGTGCGTAGCAGGTGCCTGTCACGATCAGCCAGACCAGGATCGGCAGGCCCGCACCGACCCCCGCGAGGAGGCCCGGGTTGCGGCCGCCGAACGCGAGCAGCCCGATGGCCAGCAGCCCGAGC